>Ga0209589_1000793_pt1 | contig 47461 bp, 17 predicted proteins | sample CowpeawhiteBW_FD_187525 | JGI IMG/M metagenome (GOLD analysis project Ga0209589, IMG submission 187525) | Root nodule microbial communities of legume samples collected from California USA - Cow pea white BW (SPAdes) (version 2) | ecosystem: Host-associated > Plants > Roots > Nodule | place: USA...
ATATATATATATATATATATATATATATATATATATATATATATATATATATATATATATATATATATATATATATTATTTTTTTTTTTGCTAAGAGTATTCTTGGTATTACATTTACGTGGATATGTGAAATAGTTGTAATATTAACTTAACTTACCACGTGGGATTGGATTAAAAAAAAATTATTTTTGGTAAATGTGTAGAAGTTTGGTTGAATTAACTTGATCCATATTAAAAGGATCCCGACTGAGATTGAAGGTGATTTGATGTATAATACATTATTAATAATATTATTTTATATTTTGGTAATTTTATATTTTAAAATTTTATAATTTAATTATTACTATGTGACAATTCCAAAGGTTATTTCTTTATAGATAAGTACTCAAATTATGGGGCTATGCAACTTAATCTCTAGAGCTTTGTCTTTGATAAAAGATAATAAAAATAATTAATAAGGCATATTTTAATTTATTTTAGCAGTAGTTTATAAGTTAGAAGATATTTCACTTTAGTTTGTAATTTATAGCTTAATTATTATTATTTTAATTATTATATTTTATATCTTAACATATTTTTTATCTATTATTAATACGTTTTAATACTTTATAGTTAAAGATGAAGATGGATTCCAACATTTAAGGTATTAAACATTAAATTTTAATTTTAATTAGGTATTATTTTTAATATTTATCAACGTATTTTTAATTCAAATGTAATTTAAATTTAAATAATTTATAAAATCTAGTAAAAACATATGTGTCCTTCTAATAACAATGTTTTTTTAAAGAAAATAATACTGTGACTTTTATTTGTATTCCTCACATGACTTGACTTAGTGTGAGTCAATGATCACCGCACCAATACCTAGGTCACGTATCCGTGTTCGACACGTATCCGTATATAATACTTTAGGATACCTATACTTATCAGAGAAGTATCTAATTTACAAAGTCGTAGTACAATACAAAAAAAATCTTTGAATGATGATCATTTAGTATCGAAAATAATTAGTCACTATATAGTGACCAATTTAAGTATAAATTTAAAAACTAAAAATTATTGGCAACTAAAATATTTCCAAAAAATTATAATTACTCTAAATTTATAATTAAAATAATTTTTATTATGAAATGATTTCTAAAATGGTCACTAACATTAGTTACCAAGATTTTGACAACCAAAATAATTGGTTTCTAAACATTAGTTACCAAGGGTTTGATTACCAAAATAATTAGTCTCTAATTAGGGAATTGGTCTCTAATATATTTTTTATTACTAAAATTGGTCATTATTATTTAAGAGTTTTCCTACTATGATACTTTTATGATGACAATAATTTATATTTTTTATATTGATAATTTTAGTACATATAGTTTTAATTTGGATTAACACAATAACAATCATATATTTATTATGTTTTTAAGAATTATTGTACCAATTTTTCAATATTCATATATCGCGTATCTATCACGTATCATGTCTTATTACTTTCAAAATAAATGTAGCGCCAGCCATATCGGATACATATATCGTAATTTATTATGTCGTATTCGATACATATATCGTATTCGATACATATATCGTATTCATACATCATAGATGTGAGTTATTGATTCTTTTAAAAGAAAAGACTATGGTATATTAATCAATAGTCCATATTAAGTTACGTCAGGAAATAAAGAATGAAAGTTAATAAATGGTAGTCACAATACCATTTTTCTTTTTATAAAATAAACATAAACACTACAACATTTAGCAAAATATTCAATATGTTTTATAAAATTGATCAATGGGTTGGTGGTATTGATGAGACATATGGTGGTGGAAGAAGGCTCTAATGAAGAAGAAGATGAAAGTGTTGTGTGTTACAGTGTTTAGAGAAGCTGTGAAGTGAAACAAACAAGTTTTCGTTGTGTTATTTTATTGCTGCTTCGTGTTGGTTTGAGTTGGTCAAAGTTTGCAACTTTCTCAGCTTCGCATTCAATCCTTTTACAAATCTCATACATTTAAATAGGGGTGGGCATAATATACTGAATTGTACTGATCCATGGTTAATTGCATTGTTTTATACTGAAAAAAACTGAACTATTTGTAATTAAAACTGAACTTAACTGTTTTTCAGTTCAGTTTCAACAAACCAAACTTATATCAGTTAACCCGTGTACGAACTGAACTGGGTGTCCCTTTCCTATTCTATATTAGAACAGTCTCCATTTCTTTTGTTTCAATCAGCACCCACTCTCAGAGTAAAAAAGCTTAGATTTCTATGTTTGAAAGCTAATAAACAAGGTTCAAAAAATATGGACAATGATAAACTTTAACGAGAAAAAGAACCAATTTGGATGCATGTTTTTTTTGCAAAGAAACCATTAAATTTATTGACGTATTTGTTAAATATGGACTTCCTCTACAAAATTAAAGAGTATTTGTTAAGCACCGATAGAATGTTAATATGTTTTTCCATTTCTATTTTAAAAAAATATATCTTTATTTAAATTCAAGTTCCTGTGAATAATAATTCAGCCCTTCTTACATTTATATATATATATATATATATATATATATATATATATATATATATATATATATATATATATATTTTCTTCTATATTTAAATTCATCACTTGTATTTTACTTGAACATACATTTTATAATGTGTTTGCAACTAATAAGATGAGTATTAAGACATGTTTAAAAGAAAAAAATTAATAAAGTTGTAAAATTAGTTTCCTAAACACTTTCAAACTTTGGTTTAAAAATAGTATAATTTAGTTTAAAAGTAGTATAGTTCGGTTTAAAATTAGTGTAATTTAGAAAAATAATACAATTTGGTTCAAAATTAGTACGATTCGATTTAAAAATAGTATTGTTTCGTTAAAAAATAATGCAGTTTAGTTCAAAAATAGTATAGTTTGGTTTAAAAAATTGTGTAGTTGATTCAAAATCAGTGCAATTCGATTCAAAAACAGTGAAATTCAGTTCAAAATGAGTGCAATTCGATTCAAAATCAATGCAATTCGGTTCAAAAACAGTCTAGTTAAATTCAAAAGTAGTGCAATTCAGTTAAAAAATAGTTAATCTAGTTCAAAAATAGTGCAGTTCATTTCAAACTTAGTGCAATTCATAAAACAGTTCAGTTTATAACAATTCAGTTCAGTTCATATTATAGTACAGTGCAGTATAGTACAGTTCAGTTTATTAGAAAAAAAAAACAGTGCAGTTCAGTTCGTCTGAACTGTTTTTCAGTTCAGTGCAGTTCAATCGAACTATTTTTTAGTTCAGTGCAGTTATTAATAGTGCAGTGCAGTTCGATATATTTTGCTCGGTCCTACATTTAAATGATTTGGATATAACGAATTTTTTAATTTTTCTGAAACTGGTTAAAAACTGCTGTGGTTTTAAAAATGAGTTTTATAATCGATTGATTATTTAAATTGGTTCTAAAATCGGTATTGAATTAGCATAACAAATTCAAAGCTGATTAACTGTCAAAAACTGGATTTAAATCAATTTTAAGTTAATAACTGTAATAAAAAAAGTTTACTTTGCAGTATATAAGGCTGCATATATGTATAGTTTGGAATTTTGAAAATTCAATCCAGCTTTAATTAAATAGGTTGAATTTAAATTTCATAATCATGTTTTTAGGAAATAAAATAAAATAAAAAATATAAAAAATTATATTAACTACGTTAGTTTCTTATCAAATTGCAAAAATAGTTTTGTCAATATTAACTTAATGTGTCAAACTTTAACGCATGAATTACAAGAAAAATTTGTGGAGTGCCCGCATTTTCTTTAGGAAAATGAGTTTTTCATAATTTTTTTTCAAAGTTGACAAATTTTTTATTAATAATATTATAGTAGATAAATTTTTATTTTTTAATGAAAATGAAGTAATAAAGATAGTAATTTTTATTTGTCAAATTTTGTTAAAAAAAACTTTGTTAATATATCATTTTCTTTTTCTTTATCGTTAATGGGAATTCTTTCAATTTAAATTTCAACCATTGGTATACATAAGTCACGAGAAAAGTGAAAAATAAACTTTATGAGATAGAAACATCAACAAGATAATTCAAATTTGGTGACATTTTAAAAAATAGGTTAACTAATTGGTTTTTATATTTTAGAGAAATTATAGATCGGTCCTCTTGTTTTATTAGTTTTAATTTAGTTTTTGTTTTAGTAAATTTGTTATAATTAATTTCTTTCCGATAAAAATATACTAACCTCGTTAAGGAAGTATATGGTTATTTCGTGGTTTTTTTATTTTTAAAATTTTTTAATTCTTTTAAAATTTAATTTTTTTTACCATATGTCTTGTCGACGTTGTATCACGTCACGGTATAATATAACAATGAGAGTAACATATATATTATTTATATGAAAAATCACAACTTTGTTTCTATCTTTGTTATCTTATCTTAATTTAATTCAAATTTATGTTTTAAACTGAAATATTACAATGATATTATAATGATATTTTTATTATAATTGAAATTTTTAAATAAATTAAATTTATTTAAATTTATATTGTGCATTAAACTTTATTTAAATTTTGTTTTAAATATTTATATATCAATAATTTTTTGATAAATGTTAGAATTGTTAAAAAACTTTATAAAATAATTTTAAAACAATTTTATAGCATGTGCAAAATAAATTTATTTATTTTAAATTTTATTTAACAATTATTAATATTTTAAATTATTATACAATGATTTTAAAATTGTTATAGAATTGTTTTAAAATAAATTTATTCAAAAATTTGTAACATCTAAAATTGTTATAAAACTTTTTAAAATTTTACATATCAATTTATAAAGTTATTATTTTTAAACTAACTCTAATATTTATTTAGAAATCATTAATATATAAATATTTAAAACAAAATTTAAATAAAATTTAATGTAAAATATAAATTTAAATAAATTTAAAAAATCGTCATATCCTAATTTTGACTATATTTATCCTAAAATCGTCGTCTTCTCAACTTAAAAAAAAAAAAAAAACTTACCAAATTGTGAATGTCGTTATTTTCAATAATAATTATTCTAAAACTATAATCATTTTACGTATTTGCAATAACGATTGACGTATAATCATTGTCATATCAAATTTGTTTAGAACTGTTATCCTATAACCAATATGAAATCATTTGCCAACAACTAGAACATAAATTCAGATATGTCATTGCCACCTTTTACATCCACAATGACCATAAATTCGTCATTATTTAACTTTTCTTACAATGATTATAGAGATTATTATCATTAAAAATAATAAAGGTACTTTCTAGACTAATTTGTTATTGCATATGATTGTGTGGGCTAAAGGTTTTGTTGTTACGTTTTTAGCTTAATTATGATTTTGTAAAAGAAAATTTTTGACTCAAATTTTTTTATTATAATTTTTATTACGATGTATTTAAATTTAAAGTGTTCGACCATGGGATATTGGATATATACTTAGAATTGTGAAGATTTAGTAGTGAAAAACTTCAAATGATCATAATTTTTATTAAAAATATCCGGTCAAGATGTAAAAAAAATGAAAGTTGTTAGAAATAGGGATGACGAAGAGATTATTAAGGAGATTGAGAGTCTAGAATTTTAAAAAAAAATCATCATTTATTGTATATTATTTTTCATAATTTTAGTGAAAAAAATATTGAAGAAAATTTTTAAGAAGACTCACAAATTAATATTTGTTGTCCTTGTAACATGTTTATTAATTTCTATTATAAGTGCAACATCCGTTAATTAACTACATTTCTATATAAAATATCAAATAAATTTAATAAAATTTGGTTAAAATAATAAATTTAAACATATTTAAAGTAATAGACTAATTGATGTAAAATTTTGTAAATAAACTAATTATAATTTCACTACAATGGATAAAAAAACAGATTTAATCTTTAATAATCTATTATTAATAACAACTATGAAAAAGAAAATACCATTTTATTCCTCAATTTATTCTATGAACGAAGACTCCATTCATAGGAGTTATTGTGGAAGACAAAACTTCTCTATCACAATAATTATTTACAAACTTTCACAAATTACCTATTTAAAAGTAAAAAGTTTGTCAAAAAGATAATTTTCCTTATTTAGATGCATCAGTGATGTCAATCTTTTTATGGTAGAAGGTTGAAACAACTATGATGCACAAGAACATGATAATTTAACCCTAAACACAGATTGGGTTAATGAAATGTTTAACTAAATCAATGAACTGGCTTGCTTTCAATGGGTCAAAGAGTTCAACTCCATGGAAGCCTTCTTCTTGAAAATCCTTCACCACTTTCACCCCTTTTTCTTCCATCAATTGCACCAATTCCTTATCACGATCCACCAATGGGTCACCATTGTTGCCACTCACCAACACCCTCCAACCAAGCTCCCTCATCTTCTCAAATTTATGAACCCCATTTCCAGCTCTTACACTGCAATATTCATGGTCACGATCAGCACCAGTTGGCAGTGCCAACTCCCACATCGAATCCGCAACACATAGAGGAAGGAATGGGTTATTGGCAAGCCTTAACTCTGACTCTGTCCTCTGCACTCCGCCGAAGAATGGTTGACGCAATATCAATCCTTGGATCTTCACTCCATCAAGATCATTCACCTCTTCAACTGCACGTAAACCTGCAAGGAAACAAAATTCACTTTCATCAAACAAATCCTCAAACTTAATTAATGTTAACAAAACTCATCATTTATAAAGAATTTAAAGCGGATTGAGATGAAGTAGAAGGAGAGTGACCTGTGTGGTAAGCGATAGTGGCTCCAGCGCTGTTCCCCATAAGATAACACTTGGAATAATCCGAGTATTGACGCAACCACTCATCTTCGCAGTTTGCGATCCTCCGCAGCGCTTCTGCGCCGTCGTTGTAGGCCGCCGGCGTCGGTGCTCCGGCGCGAGACGGTACTCGACGGAGGCCACAATGGCCTGAGCGGAATCGGTGATTTGGATGCAGAAATCATGGAACACGCAGGAAGCCGCACTGAGCAGCACGAATCCGCTTCCGTGAAAGAAAACGATGAGAGGAAGCTTGTTAGGGTTGGAAGAGGATAGCAGTGATCGTGGGAGGAATAAGCGCAGCCATGTGTGGTTGTGTGGGTTGATGGTGATGTCTTTGGTGAGAACTGAAATGGGAAGAGAGGGGTCTGAGGAGGGTGCGGTGTTTGGAACAGCGTTGCCGATGAGGCGAGTGAAGGTGCCGTCGGGGTTGGGGAGGATTTGGAGGCGGTGGTAGGGGTCAATGGTTTCTTTGGACATGATGGAGAGTAAATGGAGAAACTTTTGTTGTTTTCTTTGCTATTACAGTGAAGATTGCACGGAGTCCTTTTATGCTAAGAGATGTTTGTGTAAGGCCTAAGAACTTGAGAATGGAGTTATTTATTGTGTTCTTTTAACATTCATGTGCACGGAAACATCATTCTTTTGACTAATAAATTTTGAGATCTTTATCTCATAATACGATGTGTTATTTTTTAAATGATTTTAAAATTTTGAAAATGAAAAAATAAAAAGTGAAAAACCATTATAAGTTGTCAAAATTTTATAGTTAAAAGCCATTTTTCTTATTGTTTATCTAGAAATTATATTTTGATAAAGTTTGGTTTGATAATATTTAACTAATTATTATTTTCGGTAAAAAAATGTTAAAACTTTATTATTTTATTTTTGTAATTTTAATAAAAAATAATTATTTAGTAATTTTGTCGAAATTTTGTTTGTCTAAAAATCATTTTATTGTTTAATTCGGTTGACCAACACTTTTGTTGTTTTATATTTATTTTTTCTAAAGAGTATTTTTGGTATTACTTCTACTTGGACATGTGAAATGGTTGTAATCTTGATTTACCACGTCACGTGGGATTAGAGTAAAAAAATACTTAATTATTAATTTAGTACTTTAATTTATTTTATTGTTTTTGATTTATTTTTATCTTTTTATTATGGTTAAGTTTAATTTTATCTTTTAATTTTTTAAAAGTATTAATTTGGTCTCGTTATTATTTTTTGATTCAATTTATATTTCTTTCTTTCTAAAATATCTAATTTTGTCCTCTCAAAATTGAGATTAAGTTAATAATTAAACTTAATTACAATTTATATATATATATATATATATATATGTTAAAATATTTTTTTTAAAATTTATGTATATAAAATCACTTCACCTAAATATAAAAAATTTGAGTATTTAGATGAAATGTAAGAAATAAAATAATTTAAAAAGTCTCCATTCACAAATAAAGAAATTTAAAACTAATGACATCAATTAATTGATAAAAAAAATTACAAATTAAATATGAAATGTATAAATTTAAAAGATTTCAAAATTACGAAATAAAAAACAATCAATCCATAATTAGACAATTAAAAACAATTAATAGAATTAATGGGTCAATTAATGAAAAATTTTAGAAACGAATCATATAATTAGTGAAATACTTATTATATCACATAATTTACACAGGAAAAGTCATTGTTAAGAAAAATAAATAAAAAAATGTATTAACTTTCTTATATTTGTAAAAAATATCTCATTCTAAAAACATTAATATTTTAACTGTATGAAGACTAATACATTTATAATGTTTTAAAATAATAAAAAATGGTTAACTCTTTCAATATACTTTTTTACTGTAACTTCTTAACCATATATATATATAATATAATGTTGATACCCGTGGTTTTTTTGTGAAAAAGGTTAATATCAAAGTCTTATATGTTCATTTAGTAATATTTTCATGTTTGTTGGTGAATAAAAAATAGTTGATACTAAAGTATTCAATGTTGATTCAATAATATTGCTCCTATTGTTGGTCAATAAAGTAAAAGTTTTATAATACGGCAATAAACTGTGTGGGAGTGGAAAAAGCAAATATTTAATTAAATAAATACAGAAACTAAATAAGATGATATTATAACTCGTTTAAAGTTCACTCTTAAATCCGTTGTAAAATTAAACAATACATTAAATTGCAAAACTATTTATCAAAATATGTAACTAATTTTTTTTGTCATTTTACTCTTAATAAATAAAAGGGTTAAATATGTTTTTGTCTCTCAGTTTCAGTGAATTTTGTAATTAGTCCATCTTCGAAACTTTATATTAATTTAGTCCTTTATCTTTAAAAATGCGTGAATTTAGTCTTTCTTACCAAATTTTGTTAAGTTTATTTAACATTTTAAACGCATTTTATAATAATATTTGAGTTAACATTGAAGCGAAAATGTGTCAAACGGAATAAACAATTCAAATACTATCATGAAATTCGCTTAAAACGTTAGATAAACTTAACAAAATTTAGTTAGAATGACTAAATTCACGCATTTTTAAAGATGAATGACTAAATTTATCAGAAATTTTAAAGAATGGCTAATTTTAAATTTCACTTTGAAAGAAAAAAAAGCATATTTAACCCTAAATAAAATAAAATAACTATTCAATATATTAAAAAAATTGAGATAAAAACCAATAAAATTTCTTCCGGTAATTATAATAGTAAACACTTTTACACATCAAATCTTTATAAATTTGAACCGCAGTATTTCGTCATCATGCTCTGGAACATATCACCTATTGTTGACCTAAATCATTGCATGTCTCACGCTAAAATCCCCCACCCTTTTGTTTTATTTTCTCTAACTTTGTCCATATTAAACTCCTCCACTTCCTCTAACATTCTCACGCTATAAGAAAGACAGAGAAAATGTCAGTGTGGAGTTCTCATGTTAGAATCATCCACACGAAAAGAAAGTTTTATTAATTCAGTAGATGGTTTTAAAAGGAAGCTAAGTAACTTTAGGTAAAAATATAAATGAAAGTAATGAACACAATACTAAGCAGCCATCGGAGCTTTTACATTGAAACCAGAAACCAACTTTGTTGTCAATTTTGCTTGTCCTCAATGCAATATCAATTAAGAGACATAACAATTACAGTCAAAATAATAATCGCATTGAGGACACTTAGAAGTCTAAAGTATTCCAACCCACCATTGAGCAACCATTCAGATTTGTTAGACTTGTTATTAGTACCAATTTTTCACATAATGCTAATGTGTTCCTTTCTATGCTTCCCTCTCAAGGTGATCTTAATGTACCCATATTCTTCTCCAAGCTTCAAATATGTTCCAATACTTGTAATACGTTCCTAATAAACAAAATTATGACGAACCTGTTAAAATTAAAAGATAAAATTTCAAACAATGTCAAATTAATAGCAACAACACATCCCAGTTGAATTAAAATATAATAATGTCAAAATAAAATATCAAAATGGAGTATGAAGTATACTAAAACAAAATGCAGTAAAAAAAAAAAAAGTCAAAACTTTTCAATTTTTTTCCAAATTTCAAACAATATTGCCTTTGTTCTACAAATTTACCTCATCTGAAGAATGTGAGCATTGACCACCTTTTGGATCTTGTTCATCACCATATGATTTTTTGTATGTTCCTATACAGTCTTGGAATTTTCCATGAAATCAACCAAAACTTGCATAGATAGTACACATCTAACTTTGATAAGCATGTAAGATTCTTGTTTAACCACATCTAATATTTAAGGAATAAAGTAAGCAAAATTGTCTCATAACATGGTCTTGAGCTTATATCTTCGTGGACCTAAAAGAAATTCAATTCAAACTTCAAATTAATAGTATTGAAAGCTAGTGCTTGTTATAGGCTGTCACACAAAGCAAACAAATAATTCATTAACGAAATTCATAGCAAACACAAACAAAAGCTTTTTACAACAAAATTTAGCAAACCCCTAACTGTAGAACAAAAACATAAAAATATGCCCAACTAACCTAACAATAACATTAGAAATCCAAAAAAATCCAAGAAATATACCCTCCTTAACTCTGTAGACCTATAAGAAACTCAACTCAAAATTTGAACTCGAGTCAAAATCTAAAAACGGAAAAGATGTCTGGATATATTTTACCGAATAAAAAGCAAAAGAATGCCCTTTGATGAATGAGACCTATAGAGACGACACAGAAACAAAGTTCAGTTAAACACAAAAGTAGAAGAATAATCTTTTATGAAGAAGGAGAACTCAAGCTATTGAGATTGAACAATACCTAACATTCAATCGATGTTAACTGATTAAGAAGTAGAAAAAAAACCCTTAGATCAAGATGAAGAAGGATAAGTTTAGAGAAGAAATAAAAAAAAAAAACCCCTTTTATGAAGACCGAAAAGGAGAACTAGAAAATAAAGTTGAGTTATTATAACTTACCTTCAAGTGGATATGGTGACAGAAGCAGAAGACGAAGAAGAAGAAAAAGGAGAATCAAAGGCTGAGAAACCAATCCAAGTATGAAAAATAAGAATCTAATAAAGTAGAAAAAGTAAGAGAAAAGGAGAAGAAGGAAGAAGATAAATGGGAGAAGGTGTGATACAGAGGAAGAAGAATAAGAAAAACGTCTGATACATCAATCAATCATCTCACTTGCTACCAAAAAGTAGTAGAAGAAGAAGTAATAGTGAGAAAGTCCAAAGAAGATAAAGAAGATGTAAAAGGTAAAAAGCCCTAAATTTTTGGACACGTATCAATGAATAACAATGTCTATTTCAGTAATTTCATTATACTAAGATTTTCTTACACTAATATTTTCTTAGATTTATAGTAAATTTCACTTTAGTTTGTAATTTATATCTTATATATTTTTTATTTGTTATTAAAGATGAAGAGTGATTTCAATATTTAAGGTATTAAACATTAAATATTCATTTTAATTAGGTATTACTTTTAATATTTATCAACTTATTTTTAATTTATATGTAATTTAAATTTAAATAATTTATAAAATCTAAACATATATGCGTCATTTTTTATTGTGAAATAAATAGTGAATTAAAAAGATAACATAGTTTTTATTTTCTAAATAAACATAAACACGACAAGATTTAGCAAAATATTCAATATTTTTTATAAATTTAAAACAGTAATTACAATAATATCTTAAAAATACAAATTTTACTTATACAATAAATTTTTTGTATTTATTTAGTTTTAATTTTAATTTATGAATTAGTTTATCATGTTATACATAACTTTTCCTGATCCAATAAATAATTTATCTGTTGAAACTCGAATGATAGATTAATCTTTTCAAAAGAAAATGATATTTTAACTCATCTTTTTTAACTTATTTCTAATCCAATACTTTAATCATCATTAGGTCATTTATTTTGATTCTTTTTAGCGATGTAATGATCTAATGATAATTGAAGTGATGAATTAGAAGTAGATAAAAAAAATGAGTTAAAGTATCAATCTTTTTATAAATAACCCTATTTATTTCAAAATAACCTTATTTATAGTAAGAAAAGGGGTGAGAACTTTCTTAACCCTCACACTACATAGAAAAGTTGTTTTGCGTCGAATATTTTATTTAAAAACTTGAATTAAAATTTTGTATTTTATTAAAAACACAGTTAAAAGATTTATTGGATACTTACTTAGGGATATATTAGGACTTACAAATTATTTAACCGTAAACTCTTTTCCTCTCTCGTGTCATTGAAAAAGTTATGCGCCCGGCGTGGTAAAGGTTGAAAGTTGAAGTTCCAATGGCTACACCTCTCCGGTTACTCTGCTCTTACTCTTACTTTTCAATCGGTTTGCATGGTATCGCAAAACGAAATTCCCGAGTAACTGTACATGTATTCAGAATTGGAAGCGGTAATAAATTTTCCTCTGAGGCATTTAATCAAGCAGTTTCGTTACACTCTCGGACTCGGAACCAGTACCATGCTCCTTTCGACTTCGACTTCGACTTCGACTTCGACTTCAACTTCAACTTGGACGACCCATCACTACCAGAGTTTCTGGAATTGCTAAAAAAAGTTGCCCATTCGTCATCGCAAGCAGAGGGTCTCCACTCATCAAGTTTCCAAGCAAACAGGGATTTGATATGTTCCGCTATCTGGGCATTGAGGGAGGAATGGAAACCTGCATTGCTCGCCTTCAAATGGAATTGCCGTTATAACGACGAGAAAGTTTGCAACTTGATGGTATGGGTCTCGGCAACTCATGGAAAGTTTTCCACTGCTTGGTGTATCATTCGAGATATGCATCATTCGTCTCTCTCCACGCATCAGGCTATGCTTATTATGATTGATAGGTGAGCTACGTCAACATTCGAAGTTCAAATAATTATTACTCTAAATTGCCTTAGTTTTACAAAGTTATCTTCGTACATTTGGAACAACTGAACTGCTGGAATGGAATGCATAGTTGATAGCAAATTAAGTTTACAGCTCGTTCTCCTTCGGTCTATTGTGGATATGATTTTTGTGGCCATCTTTAAGAAACTCTGTATGTATATCGTTGTAGGACTTCTTACTTGCTGAAGCTGTTGAGAATATCTACCGTGACGAATTGTTAGTGTTAGACTGTTGATGCCAGTCTGGCATTGATTTTTTCTGATTCATGACATGATCAACCTTGATTGTTTTCTTGTGGATCATAACTTTTGTCGGTTCTTGATAGTGTCATGTCAACTCTGTTCATAGTAGATAATTTCCCTCCTTTTTAACTATGGTATTTTGTTTCGATTAGATATGCATCTGTAAACAACACATCCAAGGCTATTCAAACATTCAACTTTATGGACACGTTCAGATTGACTCCTGATCAAGAAGCATTTCATGCACTTTTGGCTGCTCTTTGTAAATATGGAAACGTTGAAGAGGCCGAAGAGTTTATGCTAGTGAATAAGAAGCTCTTCCCACTTGAGACTAAGAGCTTTAACATTATTCTTAATGGATGGTGTAACATAACAAGGGATGTATATGAAGCAAAAAGAGTTTGGAGAGAAATGTCAAAATACTGTATAACACCCGATGGTACTTCGTATAGCTACATGATTTCCTGCTTCTCAAAGGAAGGGAACCTCTTTGACTCTCATAGACTCTGATCAGATGAAGAAAAGGGGATGGACCCCTGGAATAGAGATATACAATTCATTGGTATATGTTTTAACTCATGCCAATTGCTTGAAGGAAGCTCTTAGGACTATAGATAAGTTGAAAGAACAACGTTTGCAGCCTGATTCTTCCACCTTCAATTCCATGATACTCCCCTCTTTGTGAAACTGGAAAACTAGCGGAGGCAAGGGTAGTTTTTAACACAATGGTAGAAGAGAATGTATGTCCAACAACTGAAACCTACCATGCATTTTTTGAGGGAACAAATTATCAAGGATCATTGGAATTTCTGAGTAGGATGAAAGATTCTGGTCTGGGTCCAAATAAGGATTCATTTCTCATAATTCTGACAAAATTCTTAAATTTGAAACAACCAGTAAATGCACTGAAAATTTGGACTGAAATGAAGGCATATGATTTGGTCCCTAGTTGTGTGCATTACTAAGTAATGGTTGAAGGGCTTGTAAATTGTAGGTGGTTCATAAAGGCCAGATATTTTTATGAGGAGATGATTTCAAATGGATGTTCAGCAGATCCAAAGCTTAATAAGCTCTTCCAGAAAGAAGTACTAAGTTAGTGGTGATAAAGGAAAACAGAATGTTAAAAATGCTATTAATAGTAAAAGTGTGAAATATTCTATAAAATGATTATTAGAGGAAGCAGAAAAATTATTAAGACCCGTGGAGGACATTCTGTAACTTGTAATTGAGAAGCAGATGTTCCCCATATTTGCCATTCCACATTCTGCCACAGTGCATACTTTATTAGCACTTACTGCTAATATTGTTAACTGTGGCATGTCATAGTCCTTATAGTTCACGCAGTCTGGCTGTTGCCCCTTGATCTCCTACCAAGTTTTGAACTTTGTTACGGGAGCAGCAGATGTACTGAGGACTTGGGAAATATTGAGAGAACCAATTATTATCTGATCATAAGTAAATGCTTGATGATTTTGCTTGCAGCTGCATGTTCCAATCCTCATACATCTTTGTTATGATCGTCATGGTTCATAATACAAAGTCATACAAAACTCATATTTTGGTTGTCTTCCTGGGTGTTCTCCATTGATTACAGAAGACCAGAAGACTGGACCCTTTCGAATCATTGCTTTCTACTTTATTCATCCTAAGTTATTCTTTGGTGAAGTTGGCATATCTGAGTGCCTTATATTTTTTAGCCTTTTATGGAGGTTCATGCTTCAAAATATGAATCTGTAAGGTTGATGATATAACCGGCAAGTGCCCACTCTCAACTTGTACATACTATTTTCCTTAGCATTGTCGAGAGCTCAGTTCTCTAGCATGCCATTCTAAAGTCTTCCATTATGAATACCATTGATGATACTCGTCTTGATGTATTTTTTGCTAGACCATTTGCATCTCTTTTAAGTATGTTTTAGTGTTGAACTCTTAGTTTTTGATTCAAATTCGGTTTAGAGTAAGATAGTTGCAGTCTTTACTAAGTTTCATTAGATTAGCCTTTGTTATGATATTTCAGTTTAGTTCTTTAATTAGATAGACTTTTGTGTCTAAGTAGTAATATAGCTTAAGTTTACATTCAATATAGTCTTGTTCTTAGAAGCATTAACTGTATATTACATTTAGATATAGTTTGTTAATAATTATGCAAGATGAAGGTATTAATTTGGTGCTGATTTTAAAGATGTACAGTTCACTTGAGAGAGTATTTTGGCTTAAACATGAGTTGGCTAAGATGATTGAAAGAATTGGAAGAAAATGCAGCTGCTGTGAAGACTTGTAAGTCTGCTGCCACACTGGATGAGTTAACTTGCTTCCATGTTGGTGCTTAGCTGAGCATGTTGCCACGTTGGAATAAATGAATGAAATGCTGTCCAGCTGAAATTGAATAAGTGGCTGACCTGGACATTGAACAGCTGGCAAATTTGAAAAGCTGGTTGACTTGCAGTAACCAGTGACACTTGGCATAGCTGACTTTTGGAGACCTGCCGCCGAGAGAAGTGGGAGCAAAAGCACACTGTCATGACGGAATGCGCCAAAGGCTGACATGGCAGAGGCAATGTTTTACGTAGATACAAGAGACATTACATTATAAAATTGTAGAGGTAGTTTACATAGGATTTCTTTTGCTGTTTTTAGTTTAGTTTTGAGTACTTCGTTCTATTTTAGTGTTATGCTACATGTATCATAGTGAAATTTTGCATTCTTTGCTGTTTTTAGCAATTGGATTTATTTTTAGATTTCTTTTATATTTTAGACTTGCTTATATAGATGTTATGTAGTTTCTGTATGAACTTGTAGGTTTTGCATAATTACTTGTTTGCTGTTTTGGTCCTTAACTTTTACTATGATCACTGGAGGATCACATCCAAGGTGCAAGAGAAAAAAAAAAACTATAAACTTGTAATGAACTGTGAATGAAGACCAGAGCTTTGTAATGAAGACAAAAAGAAAACAAATTCTTCACTCTTTGTCTTTACTTATTCAACGATGCAATTACTAGAAATTCTTACTCTAACTCTTAAGCAATGATGATTAATTTAAAGCTGAAATGAAAGTTTTGATAACTCCATATAGCACCTTTGCCTTCAATGGTTCACTATCTTGAATCCCATGATAATCCCCTGGGGTGAAATGCCCCACAACTTTCACACCCTTCTCTTGCATCAACTTAACAAGATGCACCTGACGATCCACCAGCGGGTCACCTCCACATCCGGTAACCAGTACCCACCATCCAAGCCTTTTGATCAATTCCAATCTCGCACGACCCTTCCCCGCCGTCGGATTGCAATACTTGTGATCACGGTCAACCCCAACCGGTAATGACAACTCCCACATCGCGTCATTAAAGCACAGCCCCAGATGAGGTTCGTTCGCCAGCCTCCGCTCCGAACCTGTCCTGTGGGTCCCACTGAAAAACGGTTGAACCAAAATAAGCCCTTTGATCTCAGGAATCTTGACGTCGGCAGCCGCGGCTACACGTAGACCGGCGTTGTAGGCGATGTTTCCCCCGGCACTACTCCCCATGAGAAAAACATTGGAGTAATCGACGAGGTTTTTGAGCCAGTTATCCTGGCTGGCTTTTATCCACTGCAGCGCCTCCACGGCATCATCGTACGCCGCGGGGAGTCTATGTTCCGGTGCGAGACGGTACTCCACGGACACTACGACCGCATCGACGTCATTTGCCATGTTGAAGCAAAACTCGTGGAAGATCGTTGAGGCTGCACTGAGAAAAATGAACCCTCCACCATGGAAGAAAACCACCAGGGGGAGCTTGGAGCGGTGATCCTGTGCTGCGCGGGGAAGGTACACCCGCGCCCATGTGCCCTTGGATTGGTTGATGGAGAGATCTTTGGAGAGTACGAGGAGAGTGGGATCCGCTGCGGGCGGGCTGTCGGGTGGTTTGTTGGGTCGTGTGACGGTGCCGTTTTGGTTAAGGATTAGATTGAGTTGCTTGTAGGGGTCTTTGTTGCATGGTGTTGAAGTGGATTGGGCTTGGAGAGTGAGTGAGTTTGCAATGAAGAAAAGGGTTAAGAAAAATGCAAATGCAATTGAACATCTCCAAAGGAATTTGTAATGGGAGAAAGAGAAGAGGGGCATGATTGATTTTTGAAAACTATAATTATAGCATTAAAAAGATGTGTGGAAGGTAGAAGAAGAAGAAGAAGCAATGGAGAAGAAATAATTGATGATTGATATGATGATGGTGTGATATCTTCTACATCAGATTTGGATTTTAGATTCTTTTTAGGGAATCTCCCTATCAAAATAATTACAATTATTTAGCAGATCTAAAAGTTTAGAAAAAGGGATATACATTGTAACTAGATTTGTCCTTTTTTGTTGATAGTTTTGAACCTTTTTGGTTTATCCTTTCTCCTGTTTTCTTGGCCTCATCTTCTTGATGGATAAGATTTTTTTGGTATGTTCCTTTTTCAATAAATAAGAGATAGAGTAGAGATAATAGTTTCTTTTATGTTTAAAGATTAAACAATCTAATTAACTAAAATAAATCATTCTTTACCTCATATAGACAGACATTAACTAAAGCAAATAACATTTTCTAGGATATCTAAGAATAATTAATAAATATTAAATTTGATAAAAATTCATAATTGTAAAATTACACATGTTTTGACTTTAATAATCATTAATTATAAAATTCATAATTGTAAAATTAAATGAGTTCTAACTCTAATAATCAATAATGTAATTTTATTTGTTTAAAGAAAAAAAATAAAATTATACATTTGTATACATTAAACAAAATATTTTATTATTAATCAAGTTTAGTAACTAAAAGTTGTTAGTCATTATTGTAACTAATTTAAAAAATAAAAAATTATTAGTTACTAAAATAGTCACTATTATAAATAAAAAATTATAATTAGTTGCTAAATTAGTCAATAATTGATATTAGACCAATTTATAAACTAAGTCATCGTAGTAGCTAAAACCTTGATAGCTAATTTTCAGTGATCAATTTTCTTTAGTAGGCAAAACCATGATAACTAATTTTAAAGACCAATTTAGTGACTAATTATAATTTTTTATTCATATTAATGACTATTTTAATAATAAATTATTTTTTACCTTATGAATTGGTATCAAAATTGGTCACTACAGTGACTAACAACTTTTTGTTACTAAAATTGAGTAATAAATAAATATTATCTTGTAATAATAAGTGTTATAAAAATATAATTAATAATTTAATGTAGACAAAAATAGTTAAAAAATATGTTAATAATAAAATAATTTTAATGTTGTTTTACTGTTTATTTTGTTTAACTGTTTCTCTTCTATTTTAATATTGTTAAAAAATAAAATACGATTAAATGTAAAAAGAAATTAAATAACCGAGAAAGTAACAAATGAAAAAAGAAGTAAGTAATTCAATATATTAACTTTTAAATAATTAAGGGTTAAAAATTTAAAGAATATTTGTTTTCTTCAAAAAATTTATTATGTAAATGTATATTATTTTAATTAGTGGAATTAATAATTTTAAATTTTAACACATAATGTGTGTGAAATAATAATCATTAATTATATTTTAAATTTTTATAAAATCAAATTAAGTATAATTCTAAATTTTTATAAAGTCAACTTAATGTATAGTTCTAAATTTTTAAATCATGATGTAGAAAATTAATATTAAGATGTAGTCATTTAATAATTTGTTAGATGTCTAGGTATCACATAATGACATGTTAACAGAAAAGATTAGGGTGATAACGGATCAGTATTAGGTCTGTATCAAACATATGAAAGAGTTATATTATCCCTCAAAAACATTTACTGCAACTTCTATAATCAGAAAGAAAGTAGGAAGAGAAAAAAATATGGTAAGATAAGATTGAGGAAGGTATGAAGTTTACAATAAATAATAAATATTGGATAGCTTAATTAAATTTAAGTACATTTATTATATTTTTAATTAAATTCTTGTTGAATTGAAAATTTTTATTTTTTTACGAAAGTTTGAAATAGTTTTTTATTTAAGTATTGAATTATTGAATTTTTTATTAATTTGATAATGTGACCGTTATTTTTATCTTTTTTTTTCAATTTTTTTAATCGAGTTAATAGATAAGTTTGAAAAAAAAAATACTAGCTTACGAAAATAATAATTATGTCATCTTGTTGACAACATAATAGAACAATGGAACACTTAAATAAAAATAAAAAATATTTAAATACTTATTGAAATGAAAATTTTTAATAAAAAATTAATTAAAAACATTTAAATTTATGACATATTTAAAATCTAATTAACCCCATCTAAGAAGATTTCATCAGTAATAAAAAATTCAACTTGTAAAATAAGACAGCTTTTATTACCTAGCAGTTAAAGTCAAAGTTCATTACGGAAATTTTTCAAAAATTTGGAATGTTGAAGAAATGTGTAGAGGTGGAGGATAAAACTCCGGCTTTAATTAGTAAAGTCCATAACTAGTAGTCCATTAACTATTGGACCCCAATTTGTTAAAATCTTTCAATTAGGAACGTTCTACCTGCACCTCCAACACTCTCATGCACCCCCAAAGCTTTGTGTTGATCACTATAATATCCCTATTAGTAAAGTAGGTGACAGTAATTAATATAATTACTGAGGCTTGTTGGTGTTTGTTTGTTTTAAAGTGAACTCTTGCACCCTCTAATTCACTTACTCAAAATATTTTTTTCATTTACCTGGAAAATGAGAAAGATATATGTGTGCAGAAGCTCGAAGGAATATGATGAAAGAGCAAGGAACCAAAATGATGGGGTGGGGGGTGTGAACAGTGGTAAAAGGTGAAAACTTCTTTTGGAAATTTCAGAATTATTTAGAGGTGCAAAAGAAAGTATTGGAGGTGAAGGAAGAAGACCCCTTCAATTATTAAATAGATTTTTTTCTTACACTGAGCCCAAACATTTATCCCTTTTTTTTAAGTGGGCCATGAACCCACTAAAATAACATACGTCGGAGGTGACCCCTAAGCGTATTTAAAAACGAGTCTGTAAAAAGTATATTTGAAAATTGATTTAAAAAATATATATTTTTCCATCTATTTTTCTTTTAATATATTGGTACTTTAAATCTCTGCTTGGAAATTAAGAACTTAACTAAACCACTTACTGTATTTAAAACTTATTACATTTAAATATAATCTTATATCTATGAAAATCGTTTTATATTTTAATTATATCATGACTACGATATATTTATATTCATTAAAATGTTATTATAAGATTATTTAATTTATTTATGAACACGAAAAAGAAAATTAGAATAAATCTCTATATTTGACAATTTTAAGTGTAATATGTCTAAGATACTTTTATAAAAGATACTTACACTTATATAATATGTCAAAGGAGAAAAGTAGCTTTAGGAAGTGAATTGGTTTCTAATTTAATTTTCTCGTAAAGTTTTTATTCATTTATATATAATGGTTACATTTTTAATTGATTTGAAAATTCTAATAAATCAAAGTGATTAATTTGTAAAAGAGTAAATAATTAGTTCAGTACAATAAATATATGATATATTTCGTTTTTAGTACGATGAAAGAAAAAACCCTCAACATCAATACAATAACGTTAAATATGTTCATTTTGTTTGAACTTTAAAATAATTAAATATTTGTTTGATTTTATGGATTGTTAAATATGTTTAATTAGAAAAAAGTTTTCATCAATATTAACCTCAAATGTTCACTTAATAAACATAGGTGACAATTAAAAAAAATGGTAAAATGCGTTTTTTGTTCTTTAAAAATTGTATCTAATCTATTTTTGAAATTTTAATAAATTTAGTCCTCCAACTTTATAGATGCGTGGATTTAATCCTTATAATTAAACTTTTTTTAAATTTATTTGATATTTTAAACGTATCTCATAATAGAATTTCAGTTGTTTACACAATTTGATTCATTTCTGTTACAATATTAACTGAGAAATGCGTTTGAAACGTCAAATAAATTTAACAAAATTTAATTAAAATAACTAATTTCACACACTTTTAAAGTTGAAAACTAAACTAGACCAAAATTTTGAAGAATGATTAATTCTTATTTTTACCGAAAGTTAAGGACAAACCATATATTTAACCTTTTAAAAAATATATTTAATTACATCAACAATTATTAAAGTTAATAATGTTATTATATTAATGATGTAATTTCTTTTTATTATTCTAAAAACAACATAAATAAATATTTGCTTCAATAAATGAATTATTTACTCATAAATTATAGGACACTAAAATGAAATCAACTAGCAAAAGATATTTTACTTTTATTTCATTATTGGTATGTAAAAGATAGACATAGTTTTATTATTGTTTGTGATTGTTGTGATTCTACTTTGTATGCAAGAGTTCCTCATCTGAAACACTGGAATTATGCATATATGTTTGTTTGGACCACGCTAGGTTCACTGAGACAGTGGGTTTGAATGCGCACACATAGGGTTGCTTTAAATCAGTGGCAGTGAGATAATGTAACTCATCATAATCACCAAAAGATTCATCACACTCGTGGGACTAACTAAGCATCATAGGACCAGTTTCACATCAATATAAACACATGATCAAAGGAGAAAGTGGCATACACTTCATCAAAACCATACACACGACAAAAGGGAAAGCGATGGTCTGATCTTTTTTCAGCCAAGGCTACAAAAAGAGTTGTTTTTCGGATAAGATGGATTTATAATATTAAATGCGTGCATACCTTATTTTACGAGTCGATTCTATAAGATTTAGTTAGACTTAAACTTTCTAGCAGGATATTAGAGTAGTCGTAAGTTTATTCTTACAAACTAGATTTATTGTTTGTTGGACATACCATGTCATTGGACATATCAAATATATATACATTGGCATGAATGAGTGTGTTGGAGTCCGCTCTTGCGAGTGGCAGCAATTTTCCCGTGGAGGAAGCGGCCGGGTGGGTCGAGTCACAATCGAATCATTGTGTTTGGGCTCATACGTTCTTAAGTAGAAAGAGTTATGTCTTGACTAATAGTTATTGTTTTTAGCCAAGTGATAAGTGTTCAATCCAACAATTGATATTAGAGTCAAGATCATGAGTTAGTTTGATTTCAAGCAGGTAATTGCATGATTAAAGTTAAGATGAATTTACTGTATATAAATCGATAAAAATCTCACTTACAAAAGATGGAATTATACTTAAAATTCACCTATTAAAAAAATACTTATTACGAAATTTTGCTTGTTATATTATGTTTTTAAGAATGAGGAAAAGTTAAAAATAACTTGTTTTGCATTAACTCATCAACATAAGATGGTAAGGAAATTAATTCGTTTTTTATCAAAATTACCTTTTCTTTATTAGCAGCACTTTTCGTCTTCGTGACACATTTTTTAGTCTTTCACACAACAATATTCAGGTCCTTATTACTTCCTTCAAAGACACACCATCTCACCTGTTCAAAGGTCAAAATTTTTGTCTTTAAACTTATCACCAATAAAAAAATAAAAAGTTTATCTTTCAGCTGGTAATAATTTGTTCAGAGTGGAAGGAAAAGTTAATAGCAAAAACCAGATTAAGTATGAATACACAGAAGATACAGCTTTCTTACTTTTACGTTGATCTCATTCCTTTCACCTTTGTATGAAAACTTAAAAGAAACAAATTAATCTTTAATTATACGACCGCGTGCAATCCCCATGCACAGATTTTGGTCATTAATATTCTTCATCCATACTCAAAGTAGCTTTCATGTTTCAATTCTTTTCTTCATTGTTTCTTTTTACTTTCCTAACATTGGTGAACTATGGAACACTTTAATCACAGTTATATGCAATGTTTTCTCTTACAAGTTTTATTCAAAATTTATTGCTAAATTAATACTCACTATATAAACCGTGTTTTTTTTAATAAACCATGTTTTTTTTCTTCTCTATGTTGGTGGTAAAAGAAGGAACACCGATGAAAAGATGAAGCTTCTTTCTCACCTGTGAACACACTTTCAATTCTCAAGATTCTCAGCCACCACCAGCCGCAATTTCCACTACCAACTCCAATGTCTACAAACACATCTAAAATGTTAAAAAAAGGTATGCATTTATTTACTTTAGTTTTAATTTTAATTTTTTTATTTTATTACTTTACATTTTCTTTTTTAACTTTTGCCAGGAAGACTGATGATGAGTTACTACATTAAATTAGACAGATAAGACTGCATTCATCTTTAATGTTGTATGAAAAATAGTTAACACTTATCTGTACGAAGAAAAATTATAATGGCATTCGGAATTATTGAATTAAAAGCTTCTAAAAATAAAGTCAAACTTCCAATGAATGAGAAACAGTGACATATTCCAAATAAAATAAAAAAAATCCATAACAAATAACATTATTTGAAAAAAAATCATTTTCCCTTTCAAATTCTCAAATCAAATAATATCCAATGCCAAAAAAGTTACATATCCGAACCTAGACCAACAACGACATTATTCTCTGGGACTCATCTCTCAACGCATTAAATTAAAAACAACCAACCAAACAATGCCTTTCCATTCTCATCATCAATCACATCATCATGACTCCCCCGGCGGCGGCTGACAGCGATGACTGCAGCTGCAGCAGGTGGTGGTAGCAGTCCGCCGCCGTGGGCCTCTGCTCCGGGTTCTGCTCCATGCACCGATTCTGCAACTCCCTCAGCATCTTCGGCACCCCTCCCAACCCACACGTCCTAATCAAGTTCCCCACTCCCCACACATCCACCTTCACCCCATGCAACCCCCGTTCCATCTCCGGCGCGTTCCCACCACGCGTCCCTGACACGTGTCCCTTCAGCTCCGGCGCTCCCGCCGCCTCGTCAAACCCGCACACAAACCACTCCTCCCGATCCCTCCGCCGCATCACTTTCTCCCACTTCAAATCCCTATGCATGAACGACAAGTCGTGTAAAGCCACCATCGCCTTCGTCACGAACTTCAATGCCTCCACCAACTCCTCGCAGTTCCCCGGCTTCACACGACACCCTCTTGGCTTAAACGACAACCCCAGTTCCCTCTCCGAAAAACCCACCATAACCTCTGCATGCGGTATCCTGTGGTCCAGAATCTCGTAAACCTCCTTCACCGCCATCCACTTCCGCTTCTCCATAAACACCCTCGTGCACGTGCTCGGCGTCACCTCCGTCACCACCCCGTTACCGTAGCAAACCCTCTCGAAATCACTGTACGTAAACCCCTTGCAGTTGCTTGTACTCGCGCAACGCTTACTCAACAACGCTAACAACAACCCTATTCTGAAACACGGAACCAAAGCTTTCAGCTTTTCCACTGGGGTGCTCAAGTTCACTTCGTGTAAATCGGTGCGGTTGATTATTCCATCCTGCGACCTACTCAGCGCGCAAAACGTCACTGTGTTGGCCACCGCGTAGTATCCGAGAATGTACGGAAGATCCATGTAGGTCCACATGAGTTTCCCCACTAACGTCGTTGATGGATTGGGTTGCGACTCTTTCAACTGGTGCGTTTCTTCGCCTCTCCAGAGACAGTAATTGTTGACGAAACCGGTTACGTTGGGCCATTGGTCTTGCAACATGGACTGGTTCGTCGATTCTGGTGGCGGTGACGTGGGTTTTCGGATTAGGGTCAGTTCTTCGGGGCAGAACTTTTGGATGACGCGGTTGATGCACTCGTCCCAGAGGGGGATAAAGGAGTCGCGGCTTGATGACGTAGCGAGGGAGAGGCTAGGGTTGTGGGTGCGGATGATGGGGCCCACGATGTCGTACATTATGGTTCTGCAGTCCAAGGGCTCGGGTGTGGTCGTGAAAAAGAGTTCCTTCCCTTGGGGAAGTTCCTCGTACACATCTCTTCGGAGAGGAAAACGTAGGTCTTCCGGTGGTGGCTCTTGTAGGTGACGCTTTAACTCGTACAGGCTTGGGAGGGTTTGTGGTGACGCACGTAACAGACATTCCATGTAGTATTCTGTTGGGTCTCGAAAATCCAATGTAGCAATCGCTGCAACACCAACACAGTATAATAATTCTCTGATCAATTTCACATGATAATGTAACTACAAGAAACTTGGTAAACTACTCCTTCAGTGTGTTTGTTGTCATTTTTTGTTTAAGACTAAACTTCGGAACTGATTCTTAAAGTGACTACTTCCTTTAGCATTGTCTTCTTAAGTTATGCAAATACAAGACATATCCCAGACAGATTTATAATACTGCCAAATACTGTAATTTTTAAAATCTTAGGTGCTTTTAAATTGCTATGAAAAAGGATTGTTTCATAACAAATTGATAAACATTCAATGCTTACGGATTAGTTAAATAGCTTTATTACTTTAGGGTTATCTAACCGGCATTGAGAAACAATTAAATAGCGGACAACAAAACTGATACTGTTCTACGATATCTTTTTTAATGGTTTGTCAATGTTTAAATTAGAAGAATAAGTATATTTAATAATCTTAAGAACATGAAATAAGCTCATACTAAGATGAATGAAATACAAAAGATATTAATAAGTTATAAAAAAAAGATTAGAATGATTGAGATAGGAATGAATACTTTTGTTGTTATCGCTGAAAGTTTCCTTCATTTTTTGTAAATTGAAAATATCAAATAAGAGGTTATTTAGAGAGAGTACTGGTAAGAACATGGAGTGAGGGTAGTGACCACTGGGAAAAAGAGCACTCACATCTAATGGGAAGTGCTTTGGAGGGAAGTTGGACTCTTTCAGCAAAACCTGGGAAAGAGGGACAATAAAACAGTTAGATAGAATCCTAGAATATGTAAAACAAGGCAACGTAGTTTAATTTAAGGAAACAGGTTTGGTTTGGCACCAGAAGAATCTGAGGCTGGGGAAGACTTTCTTCTGCCAAAAACTTTGACTTGCTGTCCCGAAACGAATCTGTCAACAGAAAAACCTTTCAGAGGCCCATCTTCGAAATATTCCATAGGACAAGGCACCATGGCATCATCAAAGCAAGTGAGTTCATCCGCGTTCAAAAAGCTAGAAGATTGAAGCCTCACTCTCCCTCTATGTATTTCTCCTTCTTCTGCCCATAAACTCACTGATTCCTCCCATGTCATTCTTATCTTCCCTATCCTACGGAGCTCTTTAGATGATGAAGAAGAGCCTGAAACATCCAAGAGTGTGTCTAACCCTAATAAACCCCCTCTTGAGCCATGAAAGAAAGGTTCAACCCCACTTGTTATGGCCAATTGTTTCGTCGTAGCTGCAACAATAACAAGATGGGTGAATAAAAAGACAAGCTTGGAACATTGATAACGGACACTGATAACGTTTCCATTTCTCATTTTCTAATACATTATTCTTCCCTATAAGGGTGGTAAACAGTGCTTTTAGTTGTAAAGGACAGAGAATCGAATGAAATATACTGTTCCTTTGAATCCTTCACGAATACATCAGAATCACTGTGCATTCCATAAAAGGGAAAGTAGAAAAACTACAAATGAACTAAAGAACAGAAACTTTATTGTGTGTGAAATTACGTTGGCAAAGTGCATTGAAGATTAGGTGGTGAAGGAAAGATGGGGGGAACTGAAATAAAACCAAAAAGTAAGATATTGTGATTTCCCATTTTGATGCTTCAACTATCTACAAACCTGAGAGAGGGGTTTCATCATCTTTGAAGGGTCGAGGTGGTGGTGGAAGAGCTCTTGCAGCTGTTCTAGCTTCGTCTCCTGACACAAAAGATGAACCTGCCCTGCCATGAGAAGATCTCATTCTGGACCCCATGAACTGTGCAAGTTCTTCAAAAACATCTTCATCAAAAGAAGCTGGGAGTCTATGTAACTTTCTCTCATACGGTGAAAGCCTGAAATAGCTCTTCCCAATTTGTTCCCTTTCACCCCCTCTTTCCCATTCGTATACTTTTCTGAACTCACCTAACATGTTATCCCATTTAGTGCCTGCAGTTTTAGCATCTCTATTGACCCCATGCCTCTTGAGAAACTCAGCCACTTCCTTATCCTTATCAGCCCTAGTTTTTCCTCTCGTGATTCCCAATTCCGCTTGATGTTGTTGTTCTGCCCTTGAAGAAGATTCAGATCCACCACCACCACCACCTCCTCCTTGGTACTGTTCCTTCCAAGCCCTTGCCAGCCACAGCATTTCGTTGGGCTTCCAAACTGGGCTCACATATTTCCCCTTTCTGAGTTGCTGGTGAACTTGCTCTCCCTCTTGCTTGCTCCCTTCTTGGCCAGAACCTCCCGAGAGTAATGGGAGAGAGTGAGTTGGAGAAGAGGAAGTGTCAGATGAAGAAGCTGTTTGTGTCTGGGGTTGTTGTGGATTTGATGAAGTGTGTGTGGTTGGTGAAGGGCTTGATTCTGTGGTGGGAAGCATGGCCATTTGGGACTGTTTCGGCTGCGCAGGAGGGGATGGTAGAAGCTGCTTCCATTGTCCACTATATCTGGGTCTCTTGGGGTTCAGTGTCTCAAACTGAGGCTCATAGGGTGAAGAGCTTGCACCGCTGGAAACATACAAAGGACTAGAAATGAAAGGGGGTGCTCCAGTCACAACCACAACCGGCGATAATTGTTGATGGTGGTGGATTGGCCTAACTTCTGTGATAGCTTCCTCACGCGGGGCTTTAGGAGAAGATGAAATCTGCTGAGTTTGTTGTTGTTGTTGCTGTGTTTGTTGTTGTTGGTGGTGAAGGTGAGATTGAGGTTGAGGCTGTTGAGGTTGTTGTTGTTGCTGCTGCTTCTTGGTTGTGTCTCCCTTGTCGCCCATTATGGAGTAATGGGCCCTATGAAAGAAGGGGTTTTGACAAGAGAATGAGACACAAAGAAGGAAGTTAATTAGGAATCGGAACGAGTGTGGTAGTAGTAGTAGTAACAAGGAGGTGGCTATGCTTGCATTGAGGTTGAACTAGGTTGGGTTGAAGTTTAGTTTTTGAATTAATGGGGGGTGTTTGTTTTTTGTATTTGTTGGGGTTGTGGGTGTGACATGTTCTCAAAAGGGTTTTGAATGCGCTTGTTGGCTTGATAGATGGATGATGGCACTTCTGCCATATCTTCAAAAGGGAAAGTCACAAAGTAGAGAGGATCGCAGCGAGCAAAAGCAAACATCCGAAACGATGAAAAGTAGCAACAGAAAGGAGAAAGAACTAAAAAGTCAAGAGAGTGTGTGGGAACTGCCGTGAATAAGACGGTTCGGTTTGTGTTTTTTTATTTATTTCCCCTTTTCTTTTATTATCATTAACCCTTTTGTAATTAAGTGTAGAAACATAGAAACAGCACCGTTGTTGTTTTGATGTGTCATTCTTGACAAGTTAAAGAGAGAGAGAGAATGCAGTGTGGTGTGGTGTAAGTGCATGATTAGAGAGGGGGTGTGATGATTGTACTAGCTCTGAAAAACGCGGCTCTAAGAACAATTTACATTGTTTTTTTTTTTACTTTTAGAATTTTGCATTTATGTTGTGTTTTGGGGTGAAGTTATTGGTTAAGTAACACCATTGAATGTGTGTTTGTTGTTATGTTTTTTGTGATGTTTGAGAGAAAGAGATGTTGGTTCGTTCCCGCGCAGAGTGGAGACTTGAGTGTGCGAGTGAGGTTTTTGGAAAAATGGGATAATTAGTGAGTGTTGTTTGTTTTTGGGGTTTGTGAGAGTAAGATAGAGACTTCACGAATCGATGCCTCTGCCCCAATAAGAGACTTTGCCTATGACAATTTTGGCTCTGTCCTATTTTTCTTCCATTTTTTTTCTTTTTTCAAATACAATTTTTTTCTCTTCTTTCTCCTCCACCTGTCCCCTTTCCATTTCTAGGGTTTTCTTCATTTGCAAGCAAGTACTGTTACTGGGTCTCATTTTACTCCTTCACTGCTTCTTCAAAAAAAAAAGAAGAAAAGAACACATTGTGAATAATTCGGCCATAGCTAGCTTCTATCCTGCTGAGAATTGAGAATTTAGTGTGTTTGTTTGTTTTTTCTTGAGTTTCACATTTATGTCTTTCAAATTCATATAGCAAATAAAAATGAGGTTTAAGTTGTATTGTAGTAATTGAATTGCTTAGGACAAGTGAAGTGTCTCTGTCCTTGTATTAATTGTGTAGGTGTTTGAGTACGAACTTTAGTTCAAACCCCACTTAGCACACTTTGTCAATTTCTAACTTTAACTATTGCACGGATATGCCTTTTTTTTTTCATCTCACTTTGCACAAATTTATGTGAAAAATGCCTTTCAACGTTGTAATTTTGTATTTTTTTTAAATATTCATTTTTTTTCTTATAATGACTAGGCTTTGTCAATCAAATGTGAATCGATGATCTTGCACATAATATCTAATTTTGTTTACATTTTTATATCCCACTCTTTTTTATGATTATATTTTTCTCGGTTTTCAATTTTTTTATTTATTATTTCACATATTTAATATTTCTTTCCTTCAAGTGACAACTTCAACTATTAAACATCCTATGTACAAATATTATAAACGAACACCTTTAATAGTAAATTTGGAGTTGGGTCTTGATGATGCAATGCAGATAATACTCTCCTATAAAACTTATATTTCATGCATTAAAGGAGTAAAGGTTAAAATCTAATTAGAACAATGTCAACTAACACAGAAAAAAAAAATCTCTCTCTATTTTTTACTAATATAATTTAATATATATATATATATATATATATATATTTTATTTATTTTTCTCAAACTTTAGTAACAGAAAATAGAAGAAAAAAAAGAAAAAAATTGACCATAGTACTCACTCCTTATCCACTGATATGATGAAAATTTTGGACTATTACTGTACATTTTGCTTCTTCATTATTACCTATTTTTACCTTTTTTTTATCAGAGCATTTCTCATAAATTCTTCAATTTTTTTCTATTTTGTTTTTATTTAGCCTTTTGTTTTTGTCTGAAATAAGACAAATACAAGAAATGGAAAAGAAGATATAAAAAGAAAAATGAAAAAAAAAATATTATTTAACTAAAAGAATAAATGAAAATAGAGATAGTACATAAAGGAAAATAGTATAATAAAAAAAATTAATTAGTTATCATTATTATTATAAAAAAATAAAAATTATTGTAATCGAATCACTCGAATAGAGTTTCTGGAATAAATATTTTTTAGTACAATAAAAATTGATATATTTTATTTTAGTACAATAAAAGAATCATATTTTTAATACAATAACTTTAAGTATTCTGTTTTATAAAGAAACTATTATGCAATATTTTTTTTAACAATTACTACGTGTTTAATTTACTCAATCATTTAAAAAAAATATCAAAATACTTATTATACTAAATAAATTATTTATCCTAAGGTTTAATTAGTCGGATGATACTCACTCTCATTTGGATGTATCGGTTTGGTACCCATTTTTAAAAATGTTCAATTAAGGATCAACTCTTGAAAAGATGCCTCAATCATGTTTCTTTTAGAAAAAAAAAGTATTAACTTGTTAACGATATTGATATTTAAAATGACTTACAAAATTAAATATTTATATTTATATTAAAATTTAATGGTAAAAGTCATAAATAAAGTTAACGGCGTTAATAATTTTTGTCTGTAAAGGACTTAATTGAGACATTTTTTCAAAAGTTGAAACTTAATTGACATTTTTTAAAGCGAGTACCAAACTGACACATCTGAACCAAAGTAAGTATCATCCCACTAATTAAACTTTATCCTAACTTTTAAAATCAAGTGTATATATAATTAATTATATTATCTTTCTAAAAATGTTTTTTTTATTCTTTTTTCCTTACAAGTTTGTATTTTTTTTTTTTCATTTTCCCTCCCCATTTCAAAACTTTTTCTGACGATGATGAAATTTTCTAAAAAGCATATGGAGTCCAGGGTTTCGTATTTCATTTACAAAAATAGAGGAAAAAATGCAAATATAAATAATAATTGTGGTTGATGAAAACAAAAATCTCATATAATTGATTATCATCATCTTCTTTATATTTCAATTATCTCACTGTTATAATTAATTATTTTTTCCCTTCACTAATATGATAGATAACAATCGATTTGATAACGAAAATGCAAAGAAAGAGACGGTAAATATGTTGAATATATTTGAAAAACATGGTTAAAACAAAATTTACCAAGAAAAGTAGTAAAAAATGTTAATAATAGCTTGAACTTTTGTAGTACCTATATGAGTAGTGTTACCTTAATAGCCACTCTTGTCTTGTTTAGAAATGGCTACAACACAATTTTTCTACTTTGGCAGGACTCTCAAACTAAAAACCAAAACCCAACCCAATCACCTTTGTCTGCCAATACCCAAACATTTTTATTTTTTTCTTCCTGCTTCCTAAAAGTAAGACTCCCCACACCTATCAAAATTCTCAAAATTATACATTATAAAAATTATATAAATGGTGTGAAAAGTTTTAAATCTATTTTATATTATATATTTTAAATCATTAAGTTTTTTAACTGTAATGGTGTATTTTTTTTTTCTGTAAGCAAGTTCTATTTTAGGTATCTTCTCCTTTAAATAACAATTTATTTTTCAAAATAGTTGAATATACATTTTAATAAAATTTAGTTTTGTTGAGATATTTTGTTAAGATATTTTCCCAAAATAGATTAGAGAAGTTTATAATGAATGAAGATTAATTATCTATATATTAAAGTTATGATTTTCTATTTTTAATTATGTTTTTACAGTTTAGTGGGGTTTTTCTTTTCACTTTTTATTTTATTCTCCTCTTTACAGTCCTTTTTACTGTTTGTGACGTTTTTATATTTCAATTTATTCCTTTTCTTTCCTTCCATTTGCTCTAATATATTGTAATACTATATAAAAGATTATGACATTATCTTAAACTCAAAAGTTTAAGATTTTGTATGGATATTATCCAAGTAAATGAATGTTTAAATTCCTAAAAAAAATGAAATTGATTCATTCCAGTTAAATCAATCTTAAAAATTAATATATAACATTTTAAGTTATTCTAAATCTTAATCAAAACTTAACAATTAATAATTTCTAATAAACAGAGAAAACTATAATAGAGTTAATCCAGAAGTTAAAGTATGTCATACCTAGTTTTAAGAATTTGTAAACCCACATAAACTATTATGTACATCTAATACACGCAGTCACACTAATAAAAATATTTGTAACACGTTCGATTAAGGTTGTAACACATGATATTGTTTTTATTGTTTCAAACATTACACAAGTCATTAATAAAAAATGAAAGTGATTGATAATTTAAAATATATTTCTTAATTAAATTATACTTTTATTATATTATAACATTTAAGCCTGTGTAATGAATAAAATCTCACTAAAATATTATTCTTTGACAAATAACTATTTTCATTCAAATGTTTCAATTTGGTAACTGCTTCTAAAAAGATGTGAACCGAGTCTCAATTCTTAAAAAAGTGTCTCAACTAAGTATCTTTTAAAAAAAACATTAACTAACTTTATTCATGACTTTTACCACCACTAAATTTTAATATCAATATCAATACTTAATTTTGTAAGTCATTTTAAATATCAATATCATTAACTGAGTTAATAATTTTTTTAAAGGGACCTAATTGATGCATTTTTTTAAAAGTTAGAACTCAATTGACACATTTTTATAAACGAGTACCAAACTGGCATATCCAAAAGAAAGTGAATACCTTCCGACTAATTAAACTTAAATTTTAGACAAATTTGAGAATTTTTAATTGAATCCATATTAAAATTGTGTGATCTATTGAATTTTTAAAATTTAAAATTTTTTCAACTGAGTTCATGCAATGAAATATTATTTGAGAATTCTTCAATGTTTAACTGTATTTAACTAAAATTGTTTTAAATTTAATTAATATTATAAAATTATACAATATAAAATATTTAATTATATAATTATGAAATATAAAATTATAAATAAAAAAATTATAAAATATAAAATATGTACTATAAAATTTTGAAAATAAAATTATAAATTAAAAAAAAATACTAAGTTAAAAACTTTACAATTTGATGATTTTATAATTTTATAATTTTATATTTTTACAATTTCATAATTTTACAATTTTGTAATTTTAAAGCTTTGTAATAATTTAATTTTATAATTTTATAATTTGATATTTGTATATTTTATAATTTTATAATTTTGTAATTATGAAATTATATTTTTATAATTTGTTAATTTTTTTATTTTTGTAAATTTATTATTTATAATTTTATATAGCACTTTATGATTTAATAATTTTAGTTAAATTTAAAAACCACATTATTTAAATACAATAAAAATTTGGGGAAGATCTTGATCATGATTTATTGTGAAGACTTTTAAGTAAAGTCACACTACAAGATAACTTTCCCGTCACAAAATTAATATGAACATATAATCATAAGAATTCAATAAAATAGTTTTAAAATTTTGAAAAGACAATCGAAAGTTTCTTAATTTAAAAAAAATCAAAACATAATTAAACCTATATATATATATATATATATATATATATATATATATATATATATGTACTAACTAGAAAAGAAAAGAGTGTGTGATTAAAATGGAAATAGTGCATTTTTATACATAAATTACCAAAAAGGGTAAATTTAAAATAAATTATACAATTTAGAGTAAATCGTGATCAAATCATTAAGCTTAAACTTTTATTTTATTTTATAGAAGTCACTTTGATTGTACAGAAGTCGTGAGTTTAGAAGAAGTTTTTGAACTTCAATCTTGAAAATCAAGAGTTGTGCGGAGAGATTACGCTTTCATCACTAAAGTTGTGAGCTCACCACACAGTTTTTTAACTTTTTTTTTTAGGTTAAATTAGTGTTTTGGTTTCTCTATGTGTCATAAAATTTCAGTTTGATCCTCAAATTTTTTGTTGTCTCAATTTGGTCTTCATTTTCTTAAAAATGACTCAATTTGGTTCTCACCGTTAACTTTGACCAAACTGTTCAATTTCTGGTTTTTTTGAATTTTTAAAACTTTTTAAATTTTTAAATTTTTTTTTTGACACATGTCATTTAACAGTTGTGTCACGTGTCCAAGTAACTCAATTTGGTCCCTATATTTGTTTTTAGTTTCAATTTAGTCCTAATTTTTGTAAAAATGAAATAATATTGTCCTTCTTAGATTGAGACTCAATTTAATCTTTATATACAATTTATAATGATATTCTTAATAAAATTGATGTTTTTATTAAATATTTGTAGAAATATTTTTAAATAAGTTTTTTTTTTTAGTTTTATTATTAAACAAAGTTAAACCCCGAACTTAATTTCAAAAGTTAACAATTTTGACATCACATATTATACAAACTTATTAAAAATTAAAAATCAAATAACTTGTCACACATAAGTTTAGGAACTAAATTTCAAGTTCAAAATAAAATCAAAGTCTAATGTTTTGTGTAGAATTTAAAGTTAATTTAAAATATTTATAGAAATATTTAATAAAAATATTAATTTTAGTAAGAATATCACCATAAAATTTATAAAAAAGTAAATTTAGTGTCAATTTAAGGAAGGACAATATTACTTCATTTTTACAAGAATTGAGACTAAATTGAAACTAAAAACAAATATAGAAACCAAATTGAGTCACTTTGACACGTGACACAATTATGAAGTGACATGTGTCAAAATAAAAATAAATAAAAAAATATTTAAAAATATTGAAAAAACAAAAAAACTAGAAATTGACACATTGATTTTAACTCCATCTGGTAAGTTAACGGTAAGGACCAAATCGAGTCATTCTTAGAACAATGAGAACCAAATTGAAACAACAAAAAATTTGAGAATCAAATTATATAACAAATAAAAAAACAAAAGACTAATTTAACTTTTAGTAAAGTAGCATGTGTAAAGGTGAAGTAGTTCTCAGAGTATACGACTTACGAGTAAATTTTTATGAAAGTGAACTCACTCCCATTAGTAACTACTTCTGTGGTGGAAACTTTTTTTAGTAATATATTAACTTAAGTGGTATTTAACATAAAAAAAAATTTTGATGAAACTTTTGCAAAAGTGGGTTAACTTTGATTATCATATATATACAAAATTTAAATTTTAAAACATTTGGAATAAAAATTATAGAATAACTTGAATTTATTTATAATAATTTTGTAAATAATACAAACATGACAGTGGCATTTTCTTTACAACCCACTTGAAATTAGTTAGAAATAAAATATCTCACCAAAGTCAAAACTTAAGTATCATAGTCATTAATTAATTAATGTAGAATGAACAATTATACAAAAATATCTCATACTAAAAAACTATTAGAAAATAAAATAATTGTTGGAAAATATCAAACGCAATAAAAGCTTAAAATCATAACAAAATGTTTGAACATGTACTTTTCTTTCCCGGTTTTGGCAGCTTCTGAATTTATTAATTCCAATTCATAAAGATCATAAACTAAATAAATTTTACTCGCCAAATAAACTAAATAATTATTTTCAAAACTATATATTATATTAATTTTAAAATAAACTTATAATTATTTATTAAATTAAGAATAAATATGTTGAATTATTTTAATTTTTTCTTTTATCCACGTACCATAATAAACAATTTCTACCTAAATGCTAAAATATTTTAGTATAAAAATATACAAGGTAGTCCCGAATTCTTTAAAATAAATAGTTGCTATTCACCAAAAAAAATATTATTTCTTAAGCAAATTTTATTCTACTGTTAAACACTTTCTATTCTCAAAGTATCGTAAAAAAGAAAATATAATACGGCAAAATTGTAATTAAAATTAAAAGAAGATTTATGTAAAGAAAATCTTTAGCTGAAAGCTCGAGTTCAGTATCAGAAATTAAAATTGTAATCTATCTCGAACTCATGATTTTACTTGTCCACAATTTCTATAAAATGGAGGTTGAAGTTGTATGATTTGAATACAACTTACACCAAATTGTGTAATTTATTTTAAATTTGTCTGTTTTGGTAATTTAAATATAAAATTATACTATCTTAGTAAAAAAAAACAATAAAAGAGAGAGGAAAGCAGGATTATGACAACGATGAGAAAACAATATTGTAAAACTGAAATGAGAAGAGTAAAACTTGATGTTAAATCAACGGTTTAATTAGTCGGATGATACTTATTTATATTCATATATTTTAGTTTAATGTTTATTTTTAAAAAAGTGTCAATTGAGTTTCAATATTTAAAAAATTATTTCAATTAAGTTTTTTTTAACAAAAAATATTAACGCCGTTAAATTTACTCATGACTTTTATTACTAAATTTTAATATAAATATAAATATTTAATTCTGTTAGTTATTTTAAATATCAATATTATTGATGACGTCAATAATTTTTTGCTGAGAGGGACCTAAGACATTTTAAAACAAATTGAAATTCAATTGATATATTTTTAAAGATGAATACCAAATTAATACAGGTAGATATGATTCTCGTTAAATTAATATAGTATTTATATATTATTGTTTCTTTTAATAATTGATGTAGTGTGTGATAATTTTTATTTATATAAAAATTACTGTATATGCTATGTCAATTACTTTTAAAATAATTTTGTTTTAAAAATCAATATCGTCTAAAGTGTCTATTTATTGTGGTGGAAATTTTCTTTTGGGTTGTCTTTTTGTGATTGATTGTGATAGTGCAATCCTCAACGTAATGTCCACATGTCGGAATTTTCCAAAATTTTAGTTAAGTGTTTGCACTCTTTTGCTTAATTTGTCGTTTTCTCCTGAGAGCTCTTTAATGTTTTGCTATTTTAGCTTCTTCTGGGAGCATTTTTAAGTGCTGTCCTTATCTATATTTATTTTAAATATAAATTTTATTTTTTAATTAAAATAAATTTATATTTATATGATGAATGTTTAAAATGTGAGACTTCTAATATAAATTTTTAAATTGAAGATATTTTGTGTTCATGTTAATAACATAAAAATTAAAAAATAACATTTTAGAATTAATAATAATCTAAAAATAGTAAAACTTGATTAGTTTAATATTAAAAAAGCTTAATATTAATAGAATTAATTTTGTTCATTAATTTAAAATATACCATATTTTTAAAAATTGTTGTTTTAGAGTATTTAGACTTCACTTCTCTCTTTCTCACTCATTGTTTGTCTGATCGAAGATCTGAGATCATAAGACTGATTCTCGCAACGAATTTTTCAATTTGAATCAATCAGTTTCTTCAACCGTACAAGTTAAGTTTTTTCTCTTTCTCCATTGTCCAGTATGTTTTATCTTGCATGTGGATTTTTCATGCTTGCATGTGTTATTTGAATCATCAAGGAGCCTCTGTTCATCAATGATCATAACGATATGACATGACAATGATGTTTTTATATGTAGATAGAACATCCTTTGAAAATATAGGTGTTTTGGTTGTCTATAATCGTTTGATGTGTTCTCCAAGACAAGAGAGATTAATTATGCTCTTTTCTTGTTCGAATTATGAAATGGAATATGTATTGCAATGTTTGATTTGTTCAGAGTTTGAAATGAGTTGGTTTGACTAAAAAGTTGAGTTTATTTGAGTATGAAGAGATGTAATTAAATTGGTTTTGTTCCTTGGCATGCTATTCTAAGTGTAGTGCTAAATATTCAACTATTGGTTACTGGTTTTATGGTTTAATGTGTATTGGCATGTGATCAAATATGTGATTCATAACTTGCGCAATTAGTCTCATTGGTATCAAGTAGAAAATGTTTTGATTTTTTTTTGAGTACAAATAAGAGAAGGATACCAAATTGCATAATTGAACAAGTTAAAATGTCGTTTTCATGAAACATTTGATGTGGCACTGAGTGATGGCATGGTGAGCACTAGCTTAAAAATCCAAAGTCTGTGGTAAATTTCATGACAGAGCATTGGGCAATGGTTTCTGTTGCCGAGCGCACTCAAGTCAGTGAGCTCTAGTGGCCTTAATATTGAGCATTGATTTTCACTGTTAAGCGCTCTCAAGTCAAAGAGCTCCAGGGGTTGCCAATGTTGAGTGTCAGTTTGTGTCATTGAGCACTCCTTTGACAATGAATGTTTGCGCACACTGGCTTTGAGCGTGTCCTGGTACCGTTGAGTGCCAACTTGTATTGTGTTATGCTTTGATATTTTTCATCATCTATGTTTTTCTGATCTTCAAATTTATGATTTTCATGTGATTAATGGTGTGATCCAAGGTTGAAATGGTATAATTGATGGTGATGTGGGATTCCCAGGGAAGGAAATCCTATTTGATGTAATTAAGTATTGTGTGCATTGATGTAAGGACTCACTGTTGGAGGTTTATCTTAGTACTCTAATAACCATTCAAACTCATATAAAGTAGAATGAGTTATGTGGTGAGAGTGTCAATTGGTTCTAGTCTATGGGTTTTTCCTTGGCCTAAGATGCAAAGGGGGACTAACCTTGAGTGTGGTAAGGTGAAACTCATTGGTAATACCTCTGTAGAGTAGTAGAGGTCACCACAAGTGCAAAAACCACTAAGAATGATACAACAGTTCTTGTATGTAGATAATTGAGTTCAAAGTTGTCTTTGTGTGAGTGATTATATGATATTGTCTGAAGTGGTGTGTTTGAATTGTTGAATTGAAATTTTTATTGATTATATATATATATATATATATATATATATATATATATATATATATATATATATATATATATATATATAATCTCCTCTTTTGCAAATTAGCTTACATTTTTGTCTGTTTTGTTTGTCTCTTTCTTTCGTAATAATCACCTTATTGATATAAGTAGATAAAGATGCAGGTATAGAGACACCTAGTAAAGAATGAGGAGCCATAAGTTAGAGTAAGGAGATGCTTTAGGAGCATGAGTGGTTATGTTTGGTATAGGATTTTTGTTGGTTTAATATAATTATATAAATGTCATATTTCTTAAATGTTATCTTTTTAATATTTTCTACTATAAACTATTGATTTTGAATATTATTGTCAAATTATTATTTTATTAGTTTAATGCTACTAAACTAAGATTTTATACAATATATTTAAATTTTGAATAGGATAGACTTTGAATTGTTTTTATACTAATAAAAATTTAATTTTATCTTAATTTTATAAAATTAACTTAATATAATAAGTTTTGCTATTATTTATATAGTATTTATACAATGTAAATTAATCGTATTGATAGTTAATATAAAATCTCCAACAACTTTCAATATTTATTAATAATATATGGTATATTTTTTTAACTTAAAATGGATAACTTTAAATAAATAGCAATTTATTCAAATTGAGTACATTTATATTTCACATAATGTAGATATTATTTTTGAAAAAAAAAATACTTTATTGAAGATTAATAGTTAAAAATTTAAATATATATAATTCGAAATCTCAAATCAAATAAAAAAAGTAATATATAAGAAAGAAAAATTCATACTCATTATTTCTTTTCTGAAAATTTAAAATTAAAAGTGTTATCAGTCTATTATAATATATCGGAATATGAATTTTGTTTTTCTCATTCTTACGAAATCTTATTAAATCTCAAATTGAATCCCCTAATTAGAAGACCCAACCTTCATATCTATAAACTCTCGTTTATCTGATCACTACCTACACTTCTTTTGTATTGTCATACCCAAACAGATGAAGATGCATTTTTGTCGTTCATTAATTATCAGAAACAATGGAACTCATTTAGGAGACAATACTCATTTTTTTCCCCAAAATTTCTTATTTAAAAGCAAAGCTTGATAATCTTCAGATTCCTGAAAGAGTATGTCAAATTTCTAGTCATCCTTAAAAATATCAAAACTAAAAATTAATAATGTTAACTTTTTACATAGACAAGGCTAACTACAAAACTTACTTTGTCGGCATGACACATGACACATTATTAAGTTTAGGATAAAATCATTGTTACTAGACTATGAATTTTAATTTCCATATTTTAAAAAATTAACAAGAAAATGATAAATAATTTCAAAGACAAAAAAGAAAAATGAAGAGATGAATCATTAAATCCCAGCAGCAACAACTTGTGTTTGTTGGCACTACAATACTAGGTTACGAATTTCCCTATACTAAATTCTTACATCTACAACACTGATTCAGTTGTAGCCGAGGAGGCTAACAAACAATGGTGCAGATATTAACTACGTTGTCCATTATTTTAATTAACGTTCTTCTTAACATAATTGTCTCTGTTTCTCAATTACACTCCTGTTCACCAACTACAATGAAATTGTTCCAATTCAATTAAAGGTCTCAAATTTAAATATTAAAAAACGTTGCACCATTGATTGATCATGATAGGGATTACCCAATTCATAAAAGATTATTTTTTTATAAAAAAAATACATGTGGTATGTGTAATTTTTTTTGACTTATTAAAGTGAATAGAAAGGAAGTTAATTGGATCTTAATTATGAAGCAGTAGGAGGCCGGCGCAGAGCTAATTCATAGTTAGCACACCAAAACCATAGCCAAATACAAAATTCAGAATCGGAACTTCATCACTCACCACCACCTATCAAACCCTATCTCTCTCTCTTTCTCTCTGCATGTATGCGTAGGTTCTTAGTTATCACCACGAATATGTCGCCACAACTTTTTTTTATAATCTGATATATTAATCTTTTAAGAATTTTTTTATTTTTTTTATTTTTTTATTTTTTATATTCTAAATCTATTTAAAAAGTATTATCTCATATTATAAAAAAATCAAACTTTTGATATAAAGACTATACTATACTTTTTAAGTTTATAAGAAGGGAATTTTACTGAGAAGATACAACACCAATGAAACCTGAATCTAACCATATAAAATATTGACACCACTCTCAACCCAAAATTTTAAGATGATAAATTTATAGACCTTTATTTTTATATAATATTCTACTTTTTCATTTCTAACCAATGTAAAACTTAAACTCATATTTATATTCCTAACACATTGCTGATACATAATTTTGTATCTTAAAAGTATAGTTTAGGGTTATATACATAGATAATTTTTGGGTTATATTTGTGAAGATATATTAAATTTCTAAAAAAATATACTAGATTGTACTAATGTCCAAAGCTGTATAAGAGACAGGTGCAGCAGCAGCTGACACGTCATTATTAATCGAATAGAATAGGAAAGAATATACGAAATGTTATGATTGGCATAACAATCTAAATGGAGAGACAGCAGAGGATAACTAAGGTGTATCAGAAACACTTTTTCGATCTTCTGTGTAGCTGCTTGTGTTCTCTATAGAGGGCTACCTCTCATTTTACCATCTGTTCTCCATAATAATAAACTTTAGTTGTTACAATTACTTATATCAACTTTCTTTTTGTAATGAAAATTTGATATTTATTTGAAAAAGAGAAAAATCATCAACTTTACTTAGATTTCAATATATATATAATTATTTATTATTTTAACATAGTTGACATCAATAATAAATATGATTTTTCTTGTCAGAAATCTGATAATATAATTGCGATATACATTGATTGGTGATATAAGCTTACGTAAGTGTTCTCCTCTGTAATTTTGGATGTCACACTCATCTTACAACCAACACTGCAGCGTATAATGGGGTAGAATTTTCAGTTCAAAAGTAAAAGCTGTTAGACATTATTTAATATCACCGTCTACCTCAATAAATGTAATTGTCACAAATAATAATTAAAATTACTAAATTTTTGTAGAGTGATATTTGCAATTTATCAAATACAATAGCAAAAAAGTTATTTATAATTCACTTGGTAGGAAAAAAAATCACATAAATTTAAAGAAAAATGCAAACATTAATATTTATATTATCTAATTTAGTATAAAAGAATTGAATAACAAAAGAGAATTAATTTGATTCGTATGCAAAAATGTTAGAAGTAAGTTCATCTTCTTTTCTTTCATTCTATTTCCCACAATTTTTCAATTTAATTTAATTTAACCTTTTACTAAAATTTAAAACTTCTATGCAGATAGTTTTTTTTTCCTGTTTGAGTGATCTAGAAATACTTATGGAAGAATAAAATAACAAGTAATTCTTTTATTAACTTATGTATAAGTTAAACAGCTCATTTTTAAGATGTTAAATTAGAGGCTTTTGCAAATTAGTTTATACATAAAATAATTTTAACTTTAAGAATTCTATTTTTTTTCTCTTAAAAGTATTTACAAGAAAAAATATCCAAATACTTGGGTTTAATTGTACCCACAGGTGAGAAATGGGTGTGTATGTATTCACCCATATTGTTTTTCAAATAAACGGAGAAAATAAAATATTTTACTTGAGGGAAAATAATATTTAATGAATATATATATATATATATATATATATATATATATATATATATATATATATATATATATATATATATATATATACAAAGAATTACATTATTACTTTTAGATTTTTTTAAAGCTTCCTTTTTTAGACAATGAAAAGAGAAGAAACCATTACAATAAAGGTTTAAATAGTCATTTGATTTTAGTTTTGGTCAAATTTTTTCACTTTGATTCTATTTTTGAAATTATTTTCAATTTAGTCATCCATTTCGTTAATTTCATTCAATTATATTATTCTTTTCTTTAACTCCGTTTAAATAATTAACAAACCACATTGGCCACTGTTCTTCTAATTATTTAGACGGAGTTAACAAAAGGGATCTAATTGAATGAAATTAATGAAAGATATAACCAAATTGAAAACAATTTTAAAAGTAACATCAAAGTGAAAAAATTTGATCAAAATTAAGACCAAATGATTATTTAAGCCTATAATAAATTATAAAAAACAAATTCTTTTCAAGAAAATATTTATTTTCCGTATAATGGATATTGCATTTTTCTATTCATTTTTATTATCGAAACCAACCATTCTCCCTCCTTTCTCTCTTTATTTCTTTATATGGAGAAAAAAATAATAATTAGGGAATGACTCACTAACATTATTTAAATTTGATTTTTTTCCTATTCATGGAAACTTTATTTTTCCTTGATAATACTTTCTTTTCTCTTTCTTTATTGCCCCACACAAAACCTCAAGGTGAATTCCAGAAGTCAAAGTTGACCCATGCAAAGTTGAAACTGAAAATAGAAGAATCATTGACTTCGTAAAATCTATACAAAGATTTCGCACAGTGAATTGTAGTTATATGCAGTCATGAGCTACCCTACCTTTACTCTTTCAAATTACACATGTTAAATATATATATATATATATATATATATATATATATATATATATATATATATATATATATATATATATGTCATTCCTAATGATAGCCCTAGGTTTAGAGAGACATCATAGGATGCATGTCCTCCTGCATACAATTATGAAACATAAATAGCTTTTTTACGATACGAAATAAATGTAACACAGGTACATTCCATTGTTTTTACAAATTTTTTAAATTTGAGTGATTTTTCAAATATAGATAAATTATATTTGTATGACATGATTTAAAATTAAGTTATATGGATTATATCTATTTATTTTTAAAATTTAAAATTAAATTATATTAAAAATTTGGAAAAAATAAATCCTAATATTATACCAAAATTTTTGAACAAAAAATATATTCACCCTTAAAAAAATAATTAAAATCATCTTTGACAATCGATGCATGTGACTTCTCCATTAATCCAAAAGTTTTATACAAGGTCCACGTAACTTTACTTTTAAGAACCTAAAGTGATGTTATGCTTATACGATTTTTTCACAATAAAAATATATTAAAATTTAAAACTCAAGCATTTTGATAATTTACGTATAAAATTAAATCATTATTGTAAAAAAACAAAAACCTGCACAATGTTAAAACTATTTTTTTAAGAGTAGTATGATGTGAAAAGTGTCGTGGAAGTCAACGTCAGTAGAGCTTATTCTAATATATGTTAAAAATTATCACTTACTCCATTCGAATTCAAAAATGAAAAAAATAGTTGCTATTATTAAGAAAATTAATTAATGTCATTTAACTTTAGTAATCACATCTATATATTTTATGGTAGGTGAAGAAAAATAAATTAGATGGAAATAAGAAAACGAGTAAAGATATATTATAATTAAAGTGAAAGTTAAAGAAGTTTGGCTGAAAAGAAACAAAAGTCCTATCATTTATTTTCTTTCTTCCATATCAACTAATAACCTATATTAATGCCATCTTTTTCTATTTTCTTAGTAAACTATCACACCAGTTTTTTTTTTTTTGCTAAACTATATTCCATTAATATTTATTATCAATATTTAAAAAAAATTAAAAATAATATAAATTAACTAAAGAGTACTTTTATGCAAATAAAATAAAATACTCAAAATTTATTCACAAATAATCTCACCAAATTTGTACAGACCTAATTTATAATGAGAGGAAAGATAATTTCCCACACCAAGTTTAAGAAATAGATGTTATATATTCTCTGTAGACTGTTTGTTATTATATAGTTCCTGAAATTGAAGAAATGTGAAATAGAGAGGATTACAAAGACACATGAAATACTTTTATTTTGTTACGTTAAAAACAAAAGAAACAGAAGAAATGTGAAATAGAGAGCAGTACAAAGACACATGAAACACTTTTATTTTCTTACGTTAAAAACAAAATGAATGAGGATTTTAACTTTATCAAGTTAGTGCATTTTTGGATTCATGTCGGAGACAATTAAAATCAATTTCTAAAATCATTTCATTCATGTGGATAAACTAATTGAATGTTTTATGAAATAAAATTTAAGATAGAAAAAACAACTTTTTCTAATTAAATCATCAACTAAAATCGATTTTCTTACTTAAAATAAAATCAATTCCCTGAACACATATTTAAATACACCCAAATAGAGAAGTATAGAGAGAGTTTAAGATGCGGGGTCAAACGTCTATTTAAATAATTTTCAAGCTTTTCAAGTTTTCTATCCTGTTATCCCTTTGATGTGCTTGTTTGTCAACCGATCAGAATGTACCTTTAACCTGTATTTATAATTTTTCTTATGAGTTCATAATTAAGATGAGCCTAATTACGATTCAATCACTTTTAATCTTAATTATTGATCTGTTTACGATAATTATAGAATTTTAACCTATGCTATTTAACTTTATTACATGGTAGACCGAGCAACTTGATGTATAATCTGTATAAATAAAAGACTAAAGATGAAATTGTATGGACTAATTACAAACGGTAGTGATTAATAGAAGTAATTAGATATGAGAGATTAAAGCATAAACCATAATGAAAAATGTATTAATTAAAAATGTTGTTTGAAGTATTGGAGGCGAGAATATTATATTAAATGCAGTGGAAGGAAGGTAGTTTAAAGGGCGACAAGTTACATCAAATTCTGTTGCATGGAGATGACAGGGACTGAATCAACATGAATTTTGGGGTTTGATCCCTATTAGCAGCACTAGTAGTAGTAGCAGCAGAGGAAGAGCAGAAACTCGTGACTGCTACAACATGCCATATCCCATCTCTCCCTTTCTTATAAAGCTGCTATCTCTGCAACACTCCTCCATCCATATAGCTGTATGCCATCATATATATGTACATACAAATCTATACTAAACACTCTCACTTTCTTCCTTTGCTTTGCATTTCTAAAACCGTTACCTATTCAACATATTCAATTCTCTCTCACTTTTCTCCTATCTCCTACCCCTCTTAGGCCGGCTCCAACCTCCTCACCTACACTTTCTCTTCTCTCTCTTCATCATAATACTATATATGTACCCGACCTCACCCAGGGAACACACCTTTACATACAATTTCAATTTTTTTTTTAATTATTCAAATGGTACTCGTCTTGATTTACAGTATATATTTTTAAAAAATATTAATTACATCTCAATTTTTAAAAAAATATTTCAATTAAATTTTTTTGAAACAGAAATAATTAACTTCGTTAACGATATGTCACGTGTAAATTTATGATTTATTCACTTTTTTTTTCCTTTCTGCATTGACACCATCACAACGTCTATGGTCTATAGTGTATTCCATCTTGTGTTTTCTGTGTTGCGATGAGTACATAGGCAACGGATATTTAGGGACTGGAATTCTCAGCTATACAACACTCGTGTTATTTATATAGATTTCCTTACCCTATTCACTACGAATCACTGCTTCATTCATATGTTGGGATTTGGGATGATATAAAGCTGTTGCCACTTCCAATTTGGCCTCTTCCTCTTGGCTTATAATGCTTATATTATTATATTACAACTTAATATTTTTTTTATATTTCTTCTAAATTTCAGACTTTTTCTATCAGTTTGGTTCTATTAGATAAAATCACTCCTTAATTTAGGTTATTATCAGTTAATGCCACATGATGAAACAAAAAATTATGCTTAATTTGTTTGAATTTCTGGTATTTAATTACAGTTTAAAAGATAAAAACTTAATGGAGTTACACTCTAATCTAAAAACAGAAGAACGGACTCCTTCTCTCTTGAACTAACCCAAAAGAGTATGCCTCAAATAAAACAAGTTAATTATTCTTTATAATGACATGTTTGCATAAACACTTCTGACGTGGAAAAATGAAACAAAAAAATCTGAAAGTTTTGCAGATTAACTTATATAATCTTACTTTATAATAAATTTCTTTACTTTTACTTTTTTTCTTATAAATAACACAAAAACTTGTTCAAACATCCTTAAACTCATACATAACATAGCTAAAGTTCAGATGATTAGTTTGTCGAAGGTAACCCTTTGTTTAAGCGTTTGTACCACTAAATTAAACTGTTCGAAAATGGGCTATTATGTCAGGCCCAGATAAAAAAACTTAATGGCTCTAATAAATTACACTTTTTTTTTAATTACATATTTACCTTTATCGGTTCTTCTTGTTAGAGCTATAAAATAAGTAATTTGACTAGATCGGTTTATCATGTATTGATTAATTAATGAGTTAATTAAACTCGGTTTAATTAGAAATGAGCTTTGAATTTGAGTTAGGTTCGACCTGTTGGTAGATTATATACGTCGACTCACTTAAATAAAAAATATTATAATTTTCTTTTTTCTTGAATATATATATATATATATATATATATATATATATATATATAT
>Ga0209589_1000794_pt1 | contig 47434 bp, 43 predicted proteins | sample CowpeawhiteBW_FD_187525 | JGI IMG/M metagenome (GOLD analysis project Ga0209589, IMG submission 187525) | Root nodule microbial communities of legume samples collected from California USA - Cow pea white BW (SPAdes) (version 2) | ecosystem: Host-associated > Plants > Roots > Nodule | place: USA...
TGTATTTTTATATATATATATATATATATATATATATATATATATATATGGACATCAATAATTGCATACAAATTTGAGGGACCAAATTAAAAAAAATGTAGAAATTATTTTTTATTTTATATTAACGTAAAAATGTTTTGGAGAGAGTAAGCCCCTTCAATTACATGTGAGTGATAATAATATAAGAATATTACAATATCTCATTGACGAGAAGATAAAACAGTAAGATTCGTTGATAAAAAGATATGAATATTTAATGCAATAAAATTTGGACGAGAAGATAAAACAGTAAGATTCTTTGATAAAAAAAGTTGAATATTTAATACAATAAAATATTAGTAGACATTCAATTAAAAGTACTAATTTACAAAAGAAAAATTAAATTCAAATATTTTCTTTTTAATTAATCAAAACTGATCAGTTGGTTTTTATATATCTAATTTCATCAATAGTAAAAGTTCTCTTCCAAGACACATTATATCCTAATAAGATATTCATACGCTTTCTTATTGTATTGAAGTTTGGTCCTCCATGAATGATATAATATTGATATAATAAAAAATTACCCAAGCAATACAATTTCAACTTAGACTTAATTTAAATTCATTAAAATAACTAGTTTTCAAAGTGAAAATCTTCTCTCTCACTTACATATTTTTAGCCTATTCTTTTTGGGAAGTTGTATTCCATCGTGGAGTGTTTTCCTTTTTCTTTTCATGGTTTTCCTCTAGATTTCATATCTTAATGCTTGAGATAGCATATTTGTATGGCATCAGAAAGCTAACTTGCCAGCACGAAAAGCTGATTTATGACGCCCACACACAAGAAATCTATACCAGAAAAGTAGTTAATACATCGTATTATGTCTGGTATATGTCATAAAATATTCAAACTAAACATGACATGTTCCCCTAAACATATTGTGAGAAAGCTTATTACTATTCACCTAAAGCTTCCCCTTTAATAATTTTTATTGCAAAGAGCTTTTGAAGAGATCATTTCCATATAATTTTGAATAAAGCATGATTGCCCTAAAAGGAACCGACTGATCAGCTCAACCGACCTCAATATTCTAACTGTTGTACCTATTTATTTTCATTTTCATAATCAATAATGCCATCATCATCATCACCATCAAAGCCTTGCTCACTAAGAAGTTACCATATTTATTATACCTATTATATCAACTTTTGGTAATGATCTTTCTTTTTGTTAATCTTGACGAGGACCTTTATAGCATGACATTCATTTTGTGATAAAAGTAAGCTAAAAAGTTATCTCCAACAACAGAATAACCATTTTCCCCTTTATTTTTCATGATGACAAGCCTATGACTCATCTGAAAAAAAGCTCAAGATTCATCTTCTATGTTTTCATTTGCTATATATACATTTTCTGACCACAAGGCCTCCTCCACCAAACTTGGTATATCCAATTGAACAACACAGAAGAAGAGATCAAGTTTAAGGTTAGATATTATGGCAGCCTTTCTTCAAGAAATGCTAATTGGATTTCCATTCTCTTCAGCAGCATACCTGGGTAACAAAAAATCACAACACAGATACTTACCTGATCCTTCTACCCAATACAACACATCTACAACAACCTCAAACCAAGGTGAGATATTACATCATTTATTATTATATGGTTATTTGATCAATTGTTTAGTTACAGAATGAGAGAAAAGTCATTTACTTAATTTATTGTTTCATTTTTCAGGTGAAGTAGGTTCAGTTCTTAACAGGGTGAACAAGCTTGGGAGAAAAACCAATAGCTTTGCAACTGGACTCAGAGAACATGGTATGTTTTCTTTTTATACATACATACATACATATAGTTACTCAATAAAGTTGCAGTTGGGTGATAAATTTTTGGTGATATGCAGTGAAACTTGGGCCAAAAATAAGTGATACAGTAAAAGGAAAACTAAGCTTAGGAGCAAGAATTCTTCAAGTTGGAGGAGTGGAAAAAGTGTTCATGCAGCTATTCAGTGTAAAAAATGGAGAGAAGCTGCTAAAAGCATCTCAGTGCTACATATCAACCACATCTGGTCCTCTAGCAGGACTGTTATTCATATCCACTGATAAAGTTGCCTTTTGCAGTGAGAGATCAATCAAGGCCTATTCTTCCAATGGTCATTTGATCAGAATGCATTACAAGGTAACACACACATAATTTAAATTTACCCACAAAAAAAAAAAGTTATGTATGTTTCTCTTCTTGTTTTCTAACATGAAATTTGAATTGTAATTGCAGGTTGTGATCCCACTTGAAAAGATAAGGTGTGTCAACCAAAGTCATCATGTGAAGAAGCCTTCACAAAAGTACATAGAAATAGTTACAGTGGACAACTTCGACTTCTGGTTTTTGGGTTTCTTAAATTATCAGAAAGCTTTCAAATACCTGAGGCAAGCTATCTCTCAAGCGAGAAAATAGGAAGAGTAGAATTTTACTTTACTCTCTCTCATATATAGCCTCAAAAGGCCAATCACTAGTACAAACAGACTTTGTACATAATCATGTTCACAAAATCAGAGCAAAATGTTTCTTCAATTCTTCACTTGTCTCTACAAGTAGCTTCTATACGATTTCGCAAGTTTCACAATCTGGAATTTGAATTTTAAGCAACCAATCATGCCATAAAAAAAGTATATTATCTTGTTTAGCTGCTGTTAGATCAACCCATGACGTAACAGAATAGCATGCTCAAGCTTGTGATTTCAAGTAACTGAGGAGGTGTTTGGTTGCATGGAAAGAGAGGACAAAGAGTGTAAAAGACAACTAATATGAGAATATTGTATATCATGTTGCGATAACATAATTAATAACATTTCAAATTGGCGGAGGAGTTACTCAATTCTTATAATCTCAAACAGAAATTTAAAATTTATTTAATGTAATATATAACACAATTTTTTTAAATCTCAACAACCTTATACTTTTATATTCAGACTCTCCAAAATTAAACGATACAATATGTTAAAAAGTAAACAGTCACATATTAATCAATAAACTTTACAAAATTAAAATAAATATTAAATTTACATAGCTACTCTAAAGTAAGTGTAGTAATATTAATGATTGACAACATTAATGATCGACAACATTAATGATTGACAACATGAACAAGATTCAATCCACGTAAAACTAAACTTCTAAATAGTGACTAATTGTAGTAATTAATAATGATTAGTAATTATATTAATCAAATTAGATACTAATTTACTAAACTAAAAATTATTGGTCACTAAAATAGTTACTATTATGAATAAAAAATTATAATTGGTCACTAAATTGGTCATTAATTAATTAGAGACCAATTTTGGAACTAAGTCATTTTGGTGACAAATTGTTCTGTTTGTGTGCATTATGTGATGTTGGTAATGCTTGATTGGGGTCCTTGTATCAAACTATAAAATTGATTGTGTTTATATGACTGAGATTGTATGAATTCGTGATGATTCTATGAATCTTGTATGATTGGGAATGTAGAGTTCATATTGGGTTTGGGGATGAATAAACATGATCTGCAAATATAATCAGTGCGTTGTTGTATGATATTGATTTTAATGGGACAAACATGAACTCTGGAAATTATATGAAACACTATAAACATGCGAAAATTTGTGTCAAAAGGGATAATTGGGGGATTGAGGGTTCGCGTAGGTGCTGGAAAACCCGGAAATTTCCCAGAATTTATATGCATCGTCTGGCGGTACATGAACTACCGCCAGGCAGCTTATCAGTGCAGAGAGCCTTGTGATTACGTGTCGTGCTGGAAGATCGTGGACGAGTTATCTGGAATATTGGTATATGTATATTAGTAAATAAAACTGGGTTGAGAGGATGGAAAGGAAGCATGTGCATGTAATGTAATTACTAATAGGTGTAACATCCGAAATTTAATAATTAAAATTCGAAATAAAAATAAAGACCGCATTTAATATAAAACCATTTTCCAGAAAACACGGGAAATTTAAAACTTTAATATACATGTCATAAAACCAGGAGTCCATAATTTTATAAAACTAAAACAATATTCACATGGCTCCCAAAGGATTGCATATTTATCTCAAAAAGCAAAATAACAACATATAAACATAATCCCCCAGCTATCCCTCGCTCCGAGTCTATGCATCTCCTGGCCCACTTGTCAAATCATCTGCTCCCGGATAACAAGTCATCCGATCATCGCCACACACACACAGAAAGGGTGAACTATGCACAATATATATAAATAGATACATGAAATAAATATGCTGCCCATCCGAAAATAACATAACTAAAATTTCACGATTTGTCAAATTACCTAACCATGACCTCATAGTCCTTCATGAGTCATATGCATGAACTAGGTCTTGGGACTTCACTATGCTCCCACGAAACTAACTCATTTGTGGTCCAACCCTATGAGCCTATCCCGCTCATAGTCCTACCCTACAGACTCCTCGTCTGTAGTAAATCATCCAAGTCTTCTCGTCTTGGACCCTGGCACGCACGCAATCACCATACTATGGACTCCTCGCCCAATAGTAGCCGACGGGAACATATCAGTTCCTTGCCCATCGTGCGCCCGACACATGTAATCACCATACTAAGGACTCCTCGCCCATTAGTAGTCGACGGGAACTCGACCAGTTCCATGCCCATCATGTGTCCAACCATCAAGCACATCCTAGACCCCTATTGGACTTAGTCCTTCAAACCCAAACACCACACCACATGCATATACTTCCTATACTTAGGAAAAAATGGCCAAATCACACACACAAGCACACAAAAACATGAACATTCGCATAAACCCGCTTAAGCCAAGGACTCTTGCCCAAGCTAAGCCCTCAGTCTCGCTTAGGCTAGCTCACCTCGCTTGAGCGACCTTAAAACAATAGCATCATCACGTCATCTTGCTTAGGCGAGATCCCCTCGCCTAGGCGAGATCATCTCTCGCCCAAACACCTAATTCAATCTCGCCTGGGCTACAATGCAGCAAAACATCACACTTGACCACGACATCTCGCTGAGGCGAGGCCGTCTCGCCTGAGCGAGACCCTGGTTCGCTCAAACCCACAAAAACTCCTCGCGTGGACAAGGTTTCGCGCTCAGAACACCCAGGTCACCTCGTGACCTCGCTTAGCCAAGTGTCTCTCGCCTGAGCGAGAGACCAAATGGCTCAACTACCAAAACAGTCGCTTGGGCGAGATGCTCGACCCCTAAACCAATAATGAAACCCTGCAACTCTCGCTTAGGCGAGGGTGACCCGCTTGGGCGAGAATTGCAGTATCCCTCTTCTGGTCTTGTGCGAGAACAAACCACAACCATACCAAAATCCAATTTAGGCAATTTTCAAGCATTCTACCCCATCCAACCATCACAGTAACATGGTTCAGACAGGTTTGCATCAATCAAACTAAAGGTTTGGCCAAAAACCACAACAACAATACCCCCAAACGCTTATCCCAATCATATAAACCACCTAAAAGAGGCTTTCTACACAATAACCCATCCAGAAACTCTCAATCCCAGTACGTATAATACCACAATCATACCACAGAGAATCCAATTGAGCATAAAGATGCAGAAACACATGAAAAATTAGTACAATTAAACTCAGCACCCCTAACTTGTGATTTTGGAATGAAATTGGGAAGAAAATGATTCCTTATTCCAATACTTTGCTTCAGCCCTTTGCACACCCAAACTCTCCTCTCCTTCTCTCAATTCGTGCTCCTCTCCAAAAGCCAAATTAACAACAGAAACCCTCCTTCTCTCCTAAAATTTGGCTTTTATAGGTGCCTTAATAATGTGTTTAAAACTAAAACGAAAAATGGGCTTAATTATGTTTTTAATTTCCTATTCATTGTTAACTATGGTTTTTCAGCCCTTTGACTACTCCTCCATTTTTACCTTTGCCCTTTCAACTCCACTCCAAGCTAGAATTAGCAAAAACAAAGCCTACTTTATGTCCAACAAGGTTTGAACTCGTGACCCTCCACTCATGAGGCCAAAGCACTACCACTATGCCAATTCACATTTAGTCTTACACTCCAATCAATGTAAGTTTACAATACCAATTCCATACTCATACATATTATCAAAAATCAATAATAAAACAATCAACACATAATTGGCATACATAGCACTCGAACCCAAGTTCTCTCACACAATCAAAGTACTCTCAACCACTTGAGCTAGTACTTTTCCACATCACATCAAACAATAATTAATGTCATAAAGGCGTTTTCTACCTGCATTTATTAATTAATTAATTAATTTTCACGGGTCTTACAATTCCCTACCTTTAAAAGTTTTCGTCCTCGAAAATAGGACTTACTAGCAAAGAGGTGAGGGTAAGACTTCCTCATGAGATCCTCCATCTCCCAAGTCATCTCTTGGGTTGCCTCGTCCCAGAGAACCTTCACCGTCTTCAACTCCTTGCCTCTTAGTTGCTTGACCTGAGTATCCAATATGCGAACCGATCCAACTGGCATAGTCAGATCCTCGCGTACTTGCACCTCATCCGACTCCAAAACATGATCTGGACTTGCAATGTATTTCCTTAACTGTGAGACGTGGAACACATTATGCAAGTTGGATAAGTGAGGTGGTAAAGCAATCTCGTACGTCGTTGTCCCTATTCTCCGTGTAATCTGATAAGATCCTATAAATCTCGGAGTCAACTTCCTTGATTTAAGAACCCTTCCGATACCTGTGGTTGGAGTAACCCAGAGGAATACATGGTCTCCTTCATCAAACTCAAGTGGCCGCCTCCTCTTATCCGCATAAGACTTTTGCCTACTCTGAGTTGCTCGCATCCGATCTTGGATTAACTTGACCTTACTAGTCGTCTGTTGCAGAAATTCAGGACCAAGCACAAAGGCTTCACCATCTTGATACTAGCACAATGGAGTTCTACACCTTCTCCCATACAATGCTTCATAGGGTGCCATACCAATACTGGAGTGGTAACTATTATTGTAGATGAACTCCACCAAAGGTAGCACGTCATTCCAGTTTCCCATGTGATCAGCACACAAGAACTTAATAAATCCTTTAGAGATTGGATGGTCCGCTCAGACTGTCCTTCCGGCTGAGGATGATACGCTGAACTCATCCTCAAATGTGTACCCAAGGCCACCTGCAATGAATGCCAAAACCGTGATGTGAATCTAGGATCCCAGTCTAACACTATGCTTTCGGTTACTCCATGCAATCTCACCACTTTTCGCACGTACAACTCTGCTAACTTGTCCATAGACCACTTATGATTCATAGGCAAGAAATGAGCACATTTTTTCAGTCGATCCACTACCACCCAGAATGAATCATGACCCTTTGTCGCCCTCGGAAGATGGGTCACAAAATCCATAGAGATACTGTCCCACTTCCACTAAGGTACGTCTAGTGGTTGCAGTGTACCTCCTGGCCTTTGATGTTCAATTTTGGTCTTTTGACATACCAAACACTAAGCAACAAAGTCTGTTACGTCCGCCTTCATACCATTCCACCAAGAGGACTCCTTCAAATCCTTGTACATCTTAGTCATACCTGGATGTATGCTAAGACGACTCTGATGACCTTCCTTCAGAATCTGCCTCCTGAAATTAGGTCGTCCTGGTACGCACACTCTACCTTTAAAACGTAGAATGCCATCCTCTCCCATCTGATAATCCTTCCCTTTCTCTGTGCCTAACCACCCCACAAATTGTTGCAATTCCAGATCGTGTCCCTGAGCCACACGAATTTCATTCAAAAATTCATTAGTGACTCTTAGCAAGCTACACTGTATCGAGTCTTGCCCAAACTGCATCCCCAAATTCATATCTCGGAGTTTCTCAATCAACTCTAACTCCTTTATCATCATGGAAGACATATGTATCTTCTTCCGACTCAAAGCATCGGCTACAACATTTGCCTTGTCCGGATGGTAAAGCAATTCAAAGTCATAGTCTTTCAAATACTCCATCCACCTACGATGCCTCATATTCAGCTCCTTTTGGTCAAATAAGTATTTCAAACTTTTGTGATCGCTGAATACTTGAAATTGAGAGTCATATAGATAATGCCTCCAAGACTTAAGAGTAAACACAATGGCGACTAGCTCCAAGTCATGAGTCGGGTAATTCTTCTCATGCACCTTCAATTGACGAGAAGCATATGCCACAACCCTCTTTTCTTGCATCAATACACACCCCAGACCTTGATATGATACATCACAGTACACTTCGAACATCTTTTCTATATCAGGAATTACTAGCACTGGAGTGGTAGCCAAACACTTTTTCATCTCCTCAAAACACTCCTCACACTATTCAGTCCAAGAGAACGGCTGATCCTTTCTGGTCAATTGTGTCAAAGGGTTTACTTTCTTTGAGAACCCCTCCACGAATCTCTTGTAATAACCTGTTAAGCCCAAGAAACTTCGCACCTATGTCACTGTCTTAGGCCTTTCCCACTTCAACACAGTTTCTATTTTGGCTAGATCCACTACGATACCTTCAGCGGAAATCACATGCCCGAGGAATTGCACTTCCTCAAGCCAAAACTCGCACTTGGACAACTTCCTGTACAGTTGGTGTTCCCTGAGCACATTCAGCACTACCATCAAGTGATCAACATGTTCCTCCCGTGTCCTCAAGTAGATAAGAATGTCATCAATGAAGACGACAACAAACTTATCCATCCAAAGTCGAAAAATCCTATTCATATAATCCATGAATACTACCGGTGCATTCATCACTCCAAATGGCATAACCACATACTCATAGTGGTCGTATCATGACCCGAATGTTGTCTTTTGCACGTCCTCCAACCGCACTAGAATCTGGTGGTATCTCGACCTCAAGTCGATTTTAGAGAACACCCTTGCGCCCTTCAACTGGTCTAGTAAGTCGTCGATCCTTGGCAGCGGATATTTGTTTTTAATAGTCAGCTTATTCAGCTGTCTATAATCCACACATAGTCGCGAGCTCCCGTCCTTCTTCTTCACTAACAAAACTGGAGCTCCCCAAGGTGACGCGTTCGGCCGAATAAATTGCTTCTCCAACAGTTCCTCAATTTGCTTCTTGAGTTCTGCGAGCTCAGCTGGTGCCATTCTGTATGGAGCCATAAACACTAGACCTGCACCAGGAATTAAATCAATGGTGAAGTCGATGTCTCTACTAGGCGGCAATCCTGGCACTTCATCTGGAAGGACATCCGCATATTCGCTAGCCACTGGTATAGATTGGATCACCTCCGCAGCACTTTTCTTCTTTGGCTTGGCCAACACCATATAACACATGGCCCCATCTTACAGTGCCTTCACAGCTTTCCGAGTTGATATTAATTCCAACCCTTCATGTTTTGGGAATACCAAACTGTGCCGTCCACAATCAATTATGATGTGATTGTTAGACAACTAGTCCATCCCCAATATCACATCCAGCCCTTCCAAGGGTAAGCACACCAAGTTCACCTTGTATCTATGACCTGCCATCACCATTGAACACCCAACACAAACTGAACTAGTAGCTACCTGACCCGAGGAAGGAGTTGAAACAAGCAACTCACACCCTAAGTCACGTGTCTCCAGACTCAATCTCCCCACACAAGCATTAGAGATAAAAGAATGAGTTGCGCCAGAATCAAATAAAACCAATACATCATGCCCCATAAGTAAAAGATGTTGTAATATCAGGTTACCTGACTGGGTAGCCTTAGTAGATGTCATGGCAAAGACCCTGCCGGCCACTCTCGCCCTTTCTGCGGGTGATGTGCTGGTTTCTTCACACTCAGACTCTTCCTTTCTGGGCAATTATTTGCAAAATGTCCAGGTTTGTCGCATATGAAACACTTGTGACGATCACCTGAACCTCCTACTTCGCCTGTCAATTGGGGACAACTTCTCTTCAGGTGGGGTCTGCCACACTGATAGCAAGGGGACCCTAAGATGCTTGTGGTCAGCTGTAAGGCTTTTTCATCTGTCTAGCATAGCGACATTTTTCTGATGTCTGCTCACCACTGGACCAGGGCCCTTCTCCAAGTGCTCAGCACTCTTGGCCTATTCCACCAAGACGGGAAATCTCCTCTCTCGTAAGGGTGTCACCACCTTCTTAAGCTCATGTTTGAGTCCTCGCTCAAACTTCAGGCATCTCCATTCTTTAGTAATGTTCTGCGAGTAATATCTCGTCAGATGCTCAAACCTATTTACATACTCTTGCACAATCATATCTCCATGCTGGAGTGCAAGAAACTCTGCCTCCCTATCCTGCCTGGCTATGTTATGAAAATATTTCTCCAGGAAACGAGTCCTGAAGTTGGTCCAATCGACTTCTTCCTCCCGAGTTTGCATCTGTTGTTGTATCCCACTCCACCAGTACTCAGCATCCTCATTCAGCAAATAGGTGGCAAACAGTAGCTTCTGCTCATCTTCGCAGTTCATCACCTTGAAGTATAGCATACATTTGCGGAGCCATGCATCCGCTTCATCAGGAGAGGCTTTGCCAATGAACTCCGCTAGCTTGTGGCGCAAGAAGTCCTCCACGGTCGGCACCCTGATTGGTGCAATCGTCGTCCTAGGCGGCGCTGCTACGGGTGGCTGCATCGCATCCACCATCCAGTGAATAGCCTCAACGATGTCATCAGCACCACTACTCCTCCTCTTGTTAGCAGCAATAGCCTGGATACGCCACATTACAACTGTTAAAAATTAGTCACTTAGTCAAACAAAACCACTCACACCTTTTCAACATTCAACTCAATCACACAACAAACAATCACATCGATAAGTTCACTCCCCACTAGCCCCAAAATATTTAAAAATATTTTCAAAACTTTTGCTCTGATACCAATTATAACATCCCTAAGGAATATTACCAATAATTAATAATTAAAATCCGAAATAAAAATAAAGACTGCATTTAATAGAAAACCATTTCCCAAAAAACACGGGAAATTTAAAACTTTAATATACATGTCATAAAACCAGGAGTCCATAATTTTATAAAACTAAAACAATATTCACATGGCTCTCAAAGGGTTACATATTTATCTCAAAAAGCAAAATAACAACATATAAACATAATCCCCCAACTATCCCTCGCTCCGAGTCTATGCATCTCCTAGCCCACCTATCAAATCATCTGCTCCCGGATAACAAGTCATCCGATTAACGCTACACACACACAAAGAAAGGGTGAGCTACGCACAATATATATAAATAGATAAATGAAATAAATATGCCGCCCATCCCAAAATAACATAACTAAAATTTCACGATTTGTCAAATTACCCAACAATGACCTCATAGTCCTTCATGAGTCATATGCATGAACTAGGTCATGGGACTTCACTATGCTCCCACGAAACTAACTCAATCATGGTCCAACCCTATGAGCCTACCCCGCTCATAGTCCTGCCCTACAGACTCCTCGTCTGTAGTAAATCATCCAAGTCTTCTCGACTTGGACCCTGGCACGCACGCAATCACCATACTATGGACTCCTCGCCCAATAGTAGCCGACGGGAACATATCAGATCCTTGCCCATCGTGCGCCCGACACATGTAATCACCATACTAAGGACTCCTCGCCCATTAGTAGTCGACAAGAACTCGACCAGTTCCATGCCCATCATGTGTCCAACCATCAAGCACATCCTAGACCCCTATTGGACTTAGTCCTTCAAACCCAAACACCACACCACATGCATATACTTCCTATACTTAGGAAAAAATGGCCAAATCACACACACAAGCACACACAAACATGAACATTCGCATAAACTCGCTTAAGCCAGGGACTCTCGCCCAAGCTAAGCCCTCAGTCTCGCTTAGGCTAGCTCACCTCGCTTGAGCGACCTTAAAACAATAGCATCATCACGTAATCTTGCTTAGGCGAGATCCCCTCGCCTAGGCGAGATCATCTCTCGCCCAAACACCTAATTCAATCTCGCCTGGGCTACAATGTAGCAAAACATCACACTTGACCACGACATCTCGCCTGAGCCAGACCCTGGTTCGCTCAAACCCACAAAACTCCTCGCCTGGACGAGGTTTCGAGTTCAGAACACCCAGGTCACCTCGCGACCTCGCTTAGGCGAGTGTCTCTCGCCTGAGCGAGAGACCAAATCGCTCAAGTACCAAAATAGTCGCTTGGGCGAGATGCTCGACCCCTAAACCAGTAATGAAACCCTACAACTCTCGCTTAGGCGAGGGTGACCCGCTTGGGCGAGAATTGCAATATCCCTCTTCTGGTCTTGCGCGAGAACAAACCACAATCATACCAAAATCCAATTTAGGCAATTTTCAAGCATTCTACCCCATCCAACCATTACAATAACATGGTTCAGACAGGTTTGCATCAATCAAAGTAAAGGTTTGGCCAAAAACCACAATAACAATACCCCCAAACCCTTATCCCAATCATATAAACCACCCAAAAGAGGCTTTATACACAACAACCCATCCAGAAACTCTCAATCCCAGTACACATAATACCACAATCATACCACATTACATCAAACAATAATTAATTAATTATTTAATTAATTAATTCTCGCGGGTCTTAAAATAGGTATAACTATGTGATAGTTGGAACCAAGTGAGTATAAAGGTGACGTTATTGTGCCTATATTGGTTTTTGTTGTTATGTGCAAAAATACGATGTTGTTTGGGATGTATGGTGGTCTGTTTGATTGGTAAAAGAGTAAGGGTATCGAAAATTACAAAAATAATAGAGTAATGGGATAATTTCCATTGTGCAACCCGTGAGAATGTTGATGTATGAATTGTGATTCTGCCATATGATTATGACTAGATGAATTGTTGATAAAAGAAATTGTGTGATGCATGTTCGAGGTTTATTAGAATCTACTTCAAAATGCCAAAAACTAGTAGTATTGCGCTACTGGTATGGCGCTTGGCGACGCCGTGTGGACTATTAGGTGGTGGCCTGTAGTCGGAGGGGCGAGTAGACACTCGTGGCAACAAAGATCGATTAGTGTACTCATCAAAGGGTGTAAATCAAGAGGCATCCAACAGAAGGTTTGGAAGTAAGGATTAAGGAGTGGGGAGCTAACACGAGTCATGGGGTTAAATGCTTTATTATTGCATGTTGTAATTTTTATTGTAATTGAGCTCCCCCATCTGTGTGTGTTTGACAATGATCATGTAACTTGTTACATAGGAGTAGAGGTTGATGCAAGTGAGCATGTGGACGCTTAAAGTTGGAGTGAGGCCAGCTATGGGGGTTTTATACTAGTTTCCTTCATGGATTTTATGGAGTATTTTGTAATGGATATCATAAACAGTTTATATTTGTATTAATTGAATGCTGTAGGTTTTTCTTATAATTGGCGCATTGAGATGTTTTAAATTTTCCCTCATTTTTAGGAAAGAAATTAATAATAAATGCGGTTTATTTTTATATTTCTTATTTTAATTTTTAAATAAGTAATTTTTGGCTAAGACGTTATAAATTTCATCATTGATCTTATCCTTAAGCTGGTCCAATCTCGGTAACACCGTATAGGATGGCACCGACAAAGTTAGTTGAACTAAAGAAGTAGACAGAGGATCTGCTAGAAAAGAAGTTCATCTAACCGAATGCATCGCCATGGGGAGCTCTTGTGCTAATGGTGAAAAAGAAGGAGTTTCAGACTGTGTGTAGACTACCGTCAGTTGAACAAGCTGACCATTAAGAACAAGTACCCGCTGCCAAGAATTGATGATTTTCTAGATCATCTAAGGGGAGCAGCAATGTTCTCTAAGATCGATTTGAGGTCGGGATACCATCAGATCTTGGTCAAGTCAAAGGACGTCTAGAAGACGAATTTTTGGTCACGATATGGACACTACGAGTATGTGGTGATGACATTTGGAATGGCGAATGCCCCTGCAATCTTCATGGATTATATGAACATGATCTTCCGACCTTACCTGGTTCAGTTTGTCGTAGTGTTCTTTGATGACATTCTAATCTACTCTAAGAGTCGGGAAGAACATGCAAAGCACTTGAGGTGGGTATTGGCAATACTCAAGGAGCATCAATTGTATGGCAAGTTGTCCAAATGTGAATTCTAGTTGGAGGAGGTGCAATTCCTAGATGTGATATCAGCCCAAGGAATTGTGGTGGATCCAATGAAGATTGAAACAGTCGTGAAGTGGGAGCGACCACAAACAGTGACAAAGGTGAGAATTTTTTGGGTCTGACAGGTTACTACCGGAGGTTTGTAGAGGGGTTCTCCAAGATGGTTAGTCCACTAACACAACTCGCCAAGAAGGATCAAGCTTTCTCTTGGACAAATCAGTGTGAGGAATGTTTTGAAGACATGAAGAGAAGGTTGACTACTACTTTAGTGTTAGCTATTCCAAACATGACCAAGACCTTTGAAGTATAGTGTGACACTTCATATCAATGATTAGGTTGTGTGCTAATGTAGGAAAAGCGACCGGTAGCTTATGCATCACGACGACTAAAAGTGCATGAGAAGAATTACCCAACTTATGACCTATAGTTAACTGTAGAGGTGTTTGCCCTTAAAATCTGGAGGCACTACTTGTATGGCTCATAGTTTCGAGTTTTCAACGATCACAAGAGTCTAAAGTACTTGTTTGATAAGAAGGAGTTGAATATGAGGCAGAGGCGCTGGATGGAGTACCTCAAGGATTACGATTTTGAGCTTTTATACCACCCTGGTAAATTCAATGTCGTTGCAGATGCCTCGAGTAGAAAGAGAATCCATATGTCTGCACTGATGGTGAAGGAGTTAGAACTAATTGAGAAACTACGGGATATGAACTTAGAAGTGTAGGTGAATTCAGACCATTTTCGGTATGGCATGTTGAAGGTTACTAATGAATTCCTTGAAGAGATCCGAGTGGAACAGGGTAAGGATCAGGACTTACAATAGATCATCGGGTGGTTGGGCATAGAGAAAGGTAAAGAGTACAAGATGGGTGCGGATGGTCTCCTTCGTTACAAGAACAGGGTGTGTGTTCCATGGGGACCAAGGTTGAGGAAGAGAATTCTTGAAGAGGGCCACAAGATTCGTCTTAGGATACACCCAAGTATGACTAACATGTATAAGGATCTGAAGGAATCCTTTTGGTGGACAGGGATGAAGACAGACGTGGCAAAATTTGTGGCGTCCTGCCTAGTGTGTCAAAAGACTAAGATAGAATACTAGAGGCTTGGAGGTACACTAGAATCATTAGAAATTCCTAAATAGAAATGGGATAGTATATCGATGGACTTTGTGACCCATTTGTCGAAGTCTACAAGGGGTTATTATTACATCTGGGTGATTATCAATCGACTGACGAAGTGTGCTCACTTTTTGCCGATCAATCAGAAAATGTCAAAGGATCGATTAGCGGAGTTATATGTGAGAGAGGTGGTCAGACTACATGGAGTACCACCAAACATAATATCATATTAGTATCTGAGGTTCGCGTCAAGGTTTTGGCAGTCGTTGCAAGCTACCTTAAGTAGGCAATTACGGATGAGTTCAACATATCATCCTCAAATAGACGGACAGTCAGAGAGGACCATCCAATTCTTGGAGGACTTATTGAGAGCTTGTGTTCTGGATCACTTAGGCAGTTGGAGTGAAGTGCTTCCTTTGGTGGAGTTTACTTACAACAATAGTTATCACTCCAGCATCGGGATGGCACCTTATGAAGCATTCTTTGATAGGAGATGCAGAACTCCATTATGCTAGAATAAGGATGGTGAATTCATGGTACTTGGCCCTGAGTTTTTACAAATGCCCACTGACAAAGTGAAAATGATCCAGGAGCCGACCTACCCAGACCATGTAGAAATTCTATACCGACAAGAGAAGATGACCATTGGAGTTTGAAGTTCAAGACCATGTGTTTCTTAGGGTTACTCCAACCACTGGTGTCGGGAGGGTTCTCAAGTCGAGGAAGTTGACTCCAAGATTCATCGGGCCGTATCAGATTACTCAGAGGATCGACCTAGTGGCGTATGAGATCGCATTGCAGCCACACTTGGCCAACTTGCATAATATCTTTCACGTGTCATAGTTGAGGAAGTACATTGCAAGTCCCTCACATGTGTTGGAAGCGGGCGATATTCAGGTTCGAGAGGATCTGACGGTAGATACTGGACTAGTGAGGATTTTGGACTCAAAGGTTAAACAGTTGAGAGGAAAGGAGATCAAGACAATGAAGGTCCTTTAGAACGAAGTGACTAACGAGATTACCTAGGAGATGGAGGATATGATGAGACAGTCCTATCCACATCTATTTCTGGGTAAGTCCAATTTTCGAGGACGAAAATTTTATAAGTTGGGGGGAATGTAAGACCCGAGGAAATTAAATAATTAAATAAATAATTATTTAATAAATGCGGATAGTGGGAACCTTTAAGGCATTTAATGTTGGGAATTATGACGTGGTGTAGTATTAGCTCAAAAGAATGAGAGTACTTGATTGTGTTAAGAGGACTTGAGTTCGAGTCCTAAGTATGCCAATTATTTGTTAATTTAATCGTGTTATTATTTTTCGTGTATGCTTAAGACTAGAGTAGTAAGATAAAATCATATATAAGTAGTTATTACTAAGAAACATGAATTGGTTTGTTAGTTATGCATGTACTCGATAATTGGGAGGTTGTGGGTTCAAACCTTGGCAAGAGTAAAATCATAACATTTTTTATGCCTCGGGAATGAATTAAGGAGATGAAGAGCTAGAGATAGGTTCCACAAATCTGGACACAGACAAAAGGTTAATTAGACTTAATTAGGCTTTAAGGACCCAATTAAATGGCAAAATTAATTTAAGTTGTTTTTAAATTAATTTAATTATTTTTAGAGCTGAAAAGTGAGAAAAATTCACTTAATTTTCGTGTGGCTGCCAACCAAGAAAGTTTAGGACCCTAAAGAGTGAGTGAGGGGAGTGTTATACGGTTGGAAAAAGGTCTCAAGAGGGGAGATCAACTTTGGAGCAAAGAGGAACGTCATTAGAGCAATTTTAGTGGGATTTCCAGGTAGGGGAAGTTGAACTTGTGTATTCCTTTATGTAACATCCCGACTAGATATTATGAATTTAAATAATAAAATAAAGAAGTAAATAATAAAACTTCATTTATTATAACTGATATTCCCAAAACGCAAGAAAATTAAAAAAAACTTTTATTACTTTCATAATAAACCAAAATTCATAAGTATAAATAAGATTGTAATTATCCAAAAGTCCAGAATATTTATAATTACAATTTATTTGAAAGCATAAAAAAACTTCATAAAAGTTCTGATAAAATCTTCTCCCAAAACTAGCCTCGCTCCGTCTCTAGGCCTCACCAGATCCACTTGCAATAACATCTAAAAACATTTCTAGAGCTAACTGCACCCTTCTTTTCAGGTTTACACCCCCTTCTCTAATTTAATTTTCAATTTCTACTTTGCAACCCTCCTTTTTACTAAGTTGCACCCCTAATGTCACTTAAACTTTCGTCCACGAGATTGCGCCACGTGGTAATCCTCCACTTATTAAGTTAACCAATTAAAACTTGCCACGTCCTCAATCCCCCACTCACTAAAATAATCAGTCACAGTCTGCCACATCATCAATCCTCCACTAACTCAAATCACAAATCAATGTTTGCCACGTCATCATCTCCTTCCCAACACAAACCCTAACCCTAATCTCTCTTTCTCTCTTCCGCACCAACTCCATGCCGCAGCCGCAGCTGCAGCCGCCACCCCGACTCCGGCCGTCACCGCACCCCCGTCGGCCATCCCCCACCGCGCCAGCCCCCACCTTCGTGCACCACATCGCCAACCCGCCAACCCGCCAACCTCCGGCAACACCTCCACGCCAGCGTCCTCTTTGTCGCGTCGTCACCCTCCATTATCGCGCTGCCACCACCGTTCGAGCTCATCCCACTGCCATTGTCGCTGCACCTCACCATTTACGTCGCGCAGCCAACTGCTCGAACCGGAAACCCCCGCGCCACCGTGAACCACCGCTGCATCTTCTTCATCATGAAGCGCACACCAAAACCGTAGCCCCTCCATCTTTGCATCATGCCGGCATCACCATGCCTACAGCATTCTCGCACACGTCCAGACCCACCACTGCTGCACTAGGTCTGCTCTCGGAACCACCATTCAGCGGCACTCATGGAATCTACAGCAACCACGGCCACTCACAGAGCCACCACCAAACCCTAATTGCGGAAAGGAAATCTGATTTGGGAGAGAGACTACTTTCACACGTGGCAGCCTCTTGTTGGACAGTCAACGAGTCAGCACTGGTCAACCAATCAACTCTGGGCAAATATTTGGTCAACAGTGGTCCACTAGGATATTTTATACTATTTCTAGCAGGTGGTTCCTCTATAAGAACCCTAAATTGCCTAAGAGAGGAAAGAATCGTCTGGTGACAATTCATCGCCGACCAGACAATTTCTAGAAATTTTCCAGAATCACCACTTTAATTGGAATACAACAATTCATACAAAATCATACCAAATTCAGCATATCAATCAGAATTAAATTAATCGACGCATGAAATTACCCTATTTAGCATGTCAATCAAATTAAAATTAAAGTTAACGCGTAAAGCTTCCCTAACCTAGTCTCCTTTGCTTAGAACATTGAAAATTCTCCCTTGATCACCAATGGCCCTCTTTGGTTCTTCTCAACACTCTCAATCCTCACAAACACTAAATTTTCGTTCTCCCTTCTGCAACCACAATAACAGCCCACCAAAACCCTCTTTCTTACCTCTAATTAGCCTTTTAAAAGTGCTCTTAATGTGGTTTAATGGTCTAAAACAAAAATCCAATTAAATTATGGTTAATGTCCTTTAATTGATTGTCTTATGATGGTTTTCCAACCCTCTTTGGCGGCTAGGGTTTTCCTCTACCCTTTCATATTCAATCCAAAACTAAGTTTGGCAAAAATAAAGTTTAATTTGGGTTCTCCAAGACTTGAAGGGTGTGCTTAAATCTATGAGTGTCGTTCATGTGACTGTTTTTGGAAGCTAGATCTGTTTACTTTTCTTTATCTTTTGATGATTGATGAATGAATCTAAATCTTGTTTGTTCTATGCGTTGAATGTGTAGGAGTGCAGTAAATGTGCTTATGCATGTTGTTTCCTTGTTGTAGGGTTCATTTTCGTTTCTGGATGCGTGGGGTGGTTCTTTGTTTTCAATCTTTGCCTCAGCCTTGAGTAGTTTGGGTTTCTTTCCTTGCTCACATTAATTGGTTAGGAGTTAGATAGGGAAAAGGTTTGATCCATTTGTCTTGCTTTTCTTTGGTTGGAATGTGTGGGCGTTGTTTATAGTTCACCGTAGATGAGTGGTGGAGTACTTTAGATTTTAGCTATAACTCTCCATGTGTGGGGCTCATCGAGAGTTTATTCAGTCTTGAATCTTGTCCTATGCACACAATTGTGTTGCCTCTTCCATGGCTTAAGTTTCTCTTCCTTTTTGATTCTCGGAAGTTGGTTAATGGGGTCTGCAATTAATTTCGTTGAAATCACATGTTGGCTAGGTGCAACACATAGAGTGGAAGTGTGGTGCAGTTTGTTTTATATCATTTTATATCATATATCCATATTGGGGCACATGCATTTTGTTTAATCCCTTAGACATGTGGTAAAGTTTCGTAAATCTTTTAATATTATACATAACAAGTTATTCCATTTTCACGTAATGATTAAGTGCTGCAATATTCCTTTTCTCACCACAGCTACAAGTTTTGTAAAGAAACACCATTCCATTAATTCTGTCTCATCACATGTTTACTTGGTTTCATTGGTGGAGAGCCCACGTGTATTTTCTCTCACTTTTTATGCTTGAATGAAGATCACATACATTAGTTTAGTCCATATATCGCATTGTTAAGCCATCTCTAGCTCGGATAAGACACGTACTATCACATACTTGCACCAACTCTTGTGCATATTTCTCTACATTGTATCCAGTGAGACAAGGGAAGTTTGTCCATGGGTTAGAAAATTACTCCTTTATGTAGGTTGTATGGGAATAATCATCAAGTTGTATGCAAATTTATCTCTTCTTTCATCCAATCTTCTACTCATTTTAAGCGTTTTGTTGGGTACAACTATACGTGTGGAATAGGTAACTTTAAAAAAAACGTTGTTTTTCGGATTTTTTGCATAGTAGGGACCGTCGGGCGGTGGTTTCCTACCGGTAGGCGCTAGGTCTTGGTCTTTTTTTGTTGGGCGGCAAGATCGAGTCGTTGGATGACTACGACTTTTCTAGCCTGCACAATTTTTGTAAAACTGCGTTTCCTGATTCATTTACTGTCCGATTTAGCTGCATATTTGACAGACAATTCATAACATGTTTCTCTTTAGTTTGAATAGTGTGATCTTAGTTTGGATGTCTATAGCTCGAGATATATGATACGCATGATTGTTGGTTTGGAAGTCTTTAAAGTGCATGATCATTTAGTGATGATAAATTTTCAGCTTGGCATAATGCATTTGGAATGAATACAATGTTGATGACATTTTTTTGGAGTTAAATTCAATATGGCATGATTAATTGATAAAATAAAATGTGTAAGAGATTATTGTGAAACCTTAAGTGATGGTATAATGAATTCATGATGTATGTGTTTGTGTTGGATTGTGATCCAATCATGTGATTATGACTGGATAAGCATATTTGATGTTATGGATTATATGTTGAGTGCTTGGGGTTCTTTAAAACTTGCTCCAAAGGGCAAAAGAAAAACCATTAACAGTGACGCTATTGGTGGTGTGTCTAGCAAAATGGGGTGTGCTGCCATGCGATTAGGGAAAACTAGAGAAGCCTACAACGCATGGCACTTGGCAAAAAGGGTGATCCCACCAAGCGAAAAAGATTTGGCAGAGGCTTTGGAAAGCGCATGGCTCTTGGCAGCCTAAGGTATCCGCCAAGCAATCTGAAACTACTTTCCGCCTACTGACACGAGTGATGCGCCAGGCGGTTTCGGATGTAGCATTGGACTACGAGGAGGATTCTACACAGCTTTGGATGGAGGTCTTGAGGCGATGCTTTGCTGGGGGCCAATTACAAGTGTAGCTTATATTGGGGTAACATGTGGCCACTCGAGGTTGTAGCTTGGTGGTTTTGGAAGTCTAGTGCAGTGTACGAGATTGTGGCTTGTACGAATAGATTCCAGGAGATTGCCCTCCTCGATGTTATCCGATGAGTTTGGTAGTCTTGGGATAAATACGAACTATGGTTCATATTGGGAAACTCTACTTGGTGTTGCGGATTATGGTCATGATAAGATCATTCCCGTGTGTGGACTATAGGTGGTGGCATGTAACTGGATGAGCAAGTAGACACTCGTGGCAGCAAAGATCGATCAATGTAATCATCAAAGGGTGTAGAATCAAAAGGCGTCTAGAGGAAGATGTGAATGTTGGGTTTGACTATTGGGTTATGGTTAGAGTTATGGGTTAAAAATCATTACTTTATTGTATATTGTATTCTTTTATTTGAGGTCACCTTATCTGTGTGTGTTTGGCAATGATCATGTAACTTGTTACATGGGAGCAGATATTGATGTAGGTGAGCCTGTGGATACTTAGAGCCGGAGAGGGCCAGCTTGGGGACTTTTTCATGGATTTATTTTCCTATGGATTCTCTTATTTACTTTGTAATCATTTTTCATTAACTATTTGGATCATTGTAAGCGTTGAACACATTCATGGATTTGATTTTTGGCGCGTATAAATTAAATTTTAAATTTTCCCACGCTTTTGGGAAAGTATTTTATTAATAAATGTAGAATAATAGCATTTCTATTTTTTTAATTCTAAATAAGTAATATCCGGCTAGGACGTTAAAGTGGTATAAAAGCATATCAATCATGTAGGAGTGAGTGCGAATGGATTATATGTGCAAGGAAAATATCTGGCAAAGGGCAATTGCATGAGAATTGATGAACGAAAGTGTTGTTAGAGTTTAGGGCTCAAATAGGTGTTGAAGAATTCTGGAAAATTTTCAGAATTTGGATCCACCGCCTAGCGGGATCTGGTTTGCCACCAGGCGCAAGCGTATCAATGTAAGCAGAGAGTGTTTTGTGAGGTGGAGGTGTGCAGAATTGGAATTGTATTGTGCATACTATAGCTTAGGCAGAGATAATATCATAATAGGTAAATTATATGATAATTAGGGGTTAATAGAGGTAAATGTGGTTGTAATTGGCGATACCCTTGATAATCGGTTAAGGGTTGGAAGGAAAGAAAGGGTGCAACTAATGATTAGATATAACTCGATTATGACCTCAATTAGTAGCATGATTATGTTATGGGTAAATCATAGTAGTTGGAGTGTACTTGGACTTGATCACATAATGAAAGAAGTTTCATAGTAGAACACTTAGCTAATCAAATATTGGTTGGAGTAATGGAATGTATTGTGTGGTATCAGAGAGAAATTAGTTGTTGTTTGGAGTCTCTAGAAGTGGAATCAACTTGTGGTGAAACTTAAGAGTGGTAAACTTAACAATTGTGAAATTTATAGATTCCGAGGAATATATTGGTTAGGTAATTATGGATGCTTAATGGATGTTTGGATTCTTTAGTGGTGCTATGGAGTGCCATTATATTGTGCTGAGATACGTGTGGGACGATTAGGTTCATGGGAACCTATCTCAAATTGCCAAAAAATAGTAGTCTGGACGCTACTGGTGTGACGTCTGGCAGCACAGGGTGAGTCGCTAAGCGATAGTAAGGCCCAAGAGAGCCCTGGAACGCCCAATGCCTAGAGAAGGGGATAATTCTGTCAGACGATAATAACCAACAATGGCCATTGGAGCGAATGGCGCCTGGTGATGAGAATGGTCCCACCAAGTGATACTTGTACAATCAGAGATTGTTGGGGCGCTTTGCGCCTAGCGGCAGACAGGCTCCGCTAGGCGGTCAGCAACTAGTTTTCGCCTGGCTGCGCTAGGGTTGAGCCAGGTGATTATGCAGGAGCAGTGATTTGTTTCTTCGTGTGGTGCATGGTCTACAAGGCTTTGGATGAATACCTTAAGGATGGACTTTGTTGGAGCATTCCTGGAATGTGGCTCGGAATGGCATCCCTTGAGTTGTGACTCGGGATAGAGGGTAAACACGTGACATTCCTTTAGTTGTGGCTTAGAATGGTGAGTGTTACCAATGTGAGTGTGCAAGTTGTGGCTCGTACAGAATGTCTCACTCAATTAAGCAATTGTAGGTTGTGGCCAATGATGCGCTAATCTTGCGTCAGGAGTACGAACTATGGTTCGTATTGGGAACTGTTAAAATCAGATCTATCTAATAGCTCAACCCAGAAAGGGATCAGAATTGATTAATAAGTCTTTCACTTGGTTAAGTGGAATCTTGAAAGAATCTTTAAGTCTTATAACTCAATTAATCAATTTCGCAGTTCTGTATTAATGGACTGTTTAATGCAATTAAGAAAGATTGTAAGAGAAGAGATAAATCTACCAATCAAGAACTCCCACTAGGAGCAATGCATCCACACAATTGCACCTAGGCCTACACTTCACACAATGAAGCAACTGTAATCAGAAATACAATAAAAAAGAATCAAGAAACGAATACATCTATTGTTGTGCAGATTTGTCAATTTGCTCATAGATTTAAGCTAGACCCATCAAGGTAGAATCAACCATCAATCTCCTTGAATCTTCACTTGAATGATCTTTAAGAATGCTTAAGAACTCTGTGAATCTTAGAGGGCTGTTTCTCAGAATGTTTTTCAGTGATTTGTAATTTTTTTCCAGACTGAAACAAATTTCAGAAAACACTTTTATACAGAGTTCTCTGTTGTCATTAATGGATTAGGAATTTACCTAATTGATTATCGTGAGTGTATTTTCACTACCTTAGTGCAGTACTCACAGCTAATCCATTAGTTAATGCAGGCTTGATTTACATATGATAATTTCATACTAACAGCCTAATGCACAGCCTAACTACAACAGGACTAATTCTAAATTGGTAATGCACATGAAGTGTATCCTTGGACATCATCAAAACCATCTTCATATGAGTTGAAGTAGCTCCCCCTTTCACCAATCTCCCTATTTTTTATGATGGTCAAAATATGTCCTGTAACATAGCAGCATTATGTGTCCTGCAATACAGAAACAAATAGCTTTCTCCCCCTTTGGACATTAGCAAAAAGAGCATAGGGGTGTAACACAACCAAACCAGCACATACCATGAACATCACAGAGTAACAATACAAAGTATGACAATAATAACAATGCAGTAGGTGAAATCAATAGCACATGTTAACATCTGAGTGCAGACAGCCATAAATCAAATCAGTAATTAAGTATTGCAATATCAGTTTAAATCAATAGTGCAGAAATTTATGGAAGTATAGAGCAAATAGAAACCAAGACCAATGGGATGGATAAACAGATCCAACAACAGGAATATCAGAGTGCATACAGGAAGTTAAGGATTACAGTACTAGCAGATGACTAATCTAATGAATTATGTAGTGTTCAGAAACAAATTAGCCATAGCAGAAAAACGATAATCCATTAGAGAATTACCTAATGGATTAATTTATGCAGAAATATGAAAAAATGTTCATTTTACTTCCTTTTTAGTGAACAAACATGCAGTAAATTCAAAATACGGGAGTACTTCAACCAAAAATTATACTTGATCACAATAGAAGAGGAACTTTTCACCTTGGCAATGCCTAAAATTTGACCTTTGTTATTATCACCTCTTGTAACATGACCATTAATTGGCTTTGTAAGATATCCTGCAGAAGTTCTTCACATCTCCTTTCATGTGTCTTCAGCATCCATTATATAGAAGCTACATTGTTTTCTTTGCATCAAGACACACCTGAAACAAAGATTAAAGAGAAGATGCAGGTACTCAATTGAACTTGGGTCCTTTCATGTTAGTGGTTTGAGGTGTTCCTTTAGGTATCCATTTGTACTCTCCTTTAGGAACCCCACAATTTTTAAAATAGCAGGAATTTGATGCATGACCAAGTTCAGAACAGTAGGAGCAAATGACAGCTGTTGGTTTACTCATATTTAGAAAACACTACAAGAAAAATCGCTATTACCTACGATAAAAATCTGTAGATAAGTCAAAAAATCCGTAGGTAATGTAATTTTATCTACGGATTTTCTACAGACAAAAATCCGTAGGTAAAACAGTCGTAGCTAACTTTACCTACTGATAAATCTGTAGTTAATTACCTACCGATACATCCGTAGGTAGTTACCTACCGATAAATCCATAGGTAGTTACCTACCGATAAATCCGTAGGTAAGGTGCTCGTCAGCTTTTATGATAATGGCTTTATTCTGCAACAATTATACAAGTCTGAACATTAAAGTTCATCATAAAGGTCCATAATATTATGGCTTTGCATAAAATTTTTATAATATCTATAACTAAGTCATAAAGCAAATAATTTAAACATACCAAAGTTTAAGCTAACAATGTCAACAATCTAAACATTTTAAAATACGATAATCTGAATATGTTTGTCTATACATGGAGATGAACTTGGTAACACTAATACTCAACCTTTATACAAGGATACAAAATGATTTTGCACTTATCAATATATGTTATTTAGTAGGGAAAATGATATGAATAAATTGACACATGTTTTTGCTAGTTTTGACTACTGAAAGTTTCAATCTTTAAAATGTTCGGAAGTTGTTTCACAAAGTTGATATAGGACACAACAACATTGTTTGACTTCTACGATAAAGTGTTGGTGTCGATATTCAACTTACTCCCTCAACTCTTAATACTTTAACACTTTATATTTAGTAGGATATTACTTAGATGTATTATTATCCAAGTACTAAATTTATTACATGTTGACCACAAATTCCCTTTTTCTCACCTTTACCCTTGCTAACATTTTTTTTTCATGTTTGTCTAATAATCCTTCAAAAACTATAAAGAACACAAAAGGTGTTAATGAGTCTCTTTATCTTTAGCCTTTTCTTGGTTTGAATTCCTGAGTTAAACTTTCATCGATAAGGATTGGAATGTTGATGATTACAGATAACTCTTCTTCTAGTTATTCACTTAGTGCAAAAACCAAATATTTCCATCATGTAATATATGTATACCCAATTGACTAACTTCAAGTTTCCTCATAATCAACTTTTACAATGATGCAACTTTTCTTTCTACATCTTAGTTCTTCCACTGTTTCATTAACAACTAGCACATATTTGGTAGTCCTCAACCTCACGAAAACTAACTAGGTTTGATAAATTACTTAGGTAAGAATATTTTTAATCTCTTTCATAGATATAAGTTTATATTCATCGAAGCCTTCAAAATTATTGGTCTTAGGTATTATTTCAAGAAGGATGTATTGCTTTTGTGTTGTCATTTCCCACACAGAAAAGTATTTAATGTAAATACTTTTGTTTTAGTATTCTCCTAAAATTTCTTCATGAAACTAAAGTTCAACCCATATGGACCAAGGCTTTTACCACTCTCATAGTTTCATAGTACATCTCTAATTTCTACCTTTGAGAATCTACTTCTTATTATCATGGTTTTTCTCGTGGGTGGTGTAATGTTGGGGAAAAATTACATAAATGGGAAGGTTTGAAAAAATTACAGAAATACGGTAAGTCGTGCTCAAACAAGACGACTTCAAAAGGAGAAGTTGTGCTAGATTAACAACGACTTCACAAATTCTGAACTGAAGTTATGTGAGAAAAGGATGACTTTCAATTTCTTTTTTTATTTCAAATTATACGTCGTGTTGGATAGACACAACTTTAGTGTAAAAGTTGTTAAACTAAAGTGGTTAGGAGTATTCACGACTATCAATCTAATCTAGTATGGAAAGTAGAAGTCATCCTTTTGTGAAACGACTTCTGTAGAAGCTAGCAACAAAAATGTTATGCTTATGGAGCACGACTTTGATGGTGTTAAAGAAAATTATGTAGAAGTCGTGCACCCTTAACAATAATATAAAATGTGTTTTAGTTTGGGCAACACAATTTCATCACCCATTTACTTGTACTTTGCAAGAAAAACGTTATAGGATATCACTACAATAACATTTATCAAATAGGGTTTATGGTCCTAATTTTTTCTAACCTTCAAATATGAACAAATATTTTATGGGTTGTCAAAGACAATTGGGAAATTAAATAAAAGTTTAGAAAATGTTTCTTCATATTTATCATTTTAGGTAATTACTCAAATCGATAATGTTACCAATTCATGAAAAGATCTATCGTCTTTTTCATTCATCAGATTGGAAGTGAGTTACATCATTGCTTAGTAAGTGAAAAAAAAAAAGGTTGTTACAATAAAATAAAATTGTTACCTAAATGTGTGAAAAGAAGCTCAAAACTTTACAAACATGACTGTAAAATATAACATTAGTTTAAGAGTATTATTCTCGGCCGAAAGTGTTCTCTTCAAAACTCTTACTCAACCAGATAGCAGTTTTCCTTGGGGAAGCTTTCTTTAGCACAAATGGATTTAATAAAAAGTCCAAGTTCTGCATACTTTTCTTGTTACAGTAATCTTTCATGGTTAAGTAAACTGGTATTGGAGGAGGACACAGCTGAATGGCACAACTTCGTGAGAACGACAATGATGCTCTTGTATGGACAAGAAGCTACAACCATGGACTTATAATTTCATTATATAAAACATATTTTATATTAGTTAAAAGGGTATACATACGACTTCTACATAATTTTCTTAACTCCAAAGTCGTGCTCCGCAAGCGCAGCTTCCTCCTTCCCAACATTCCACAAAAGTTATTAGGATTTCATTGGATTTCAGCGCCCTCAATGGATCCTTACCTGTTTTTACTTTATTTGGCTGAAATAAATGATATGAAGGGTAAAATACAAACATCATATGGAATCATTTTGCTTTTAAACAATCACGTGATCACCATAAATCGTTTTTCAGTGGGCCATCCATACCACCTAAGATAGACACCCATGTGCATGGAACAAGTGACGTGCAAGGAAGAAAATGCCACGTGTACTATTCCTGGTTACTCCGGAAAATAAGCCACCCGGCAAAGCATGTGCAACGAAGTTAATGTTACTGACATTTTCGCCTATATTTAGCAACATTATTTCATGCTTATTCTTCCACATCTCTTCAAAGATTACAGTCATCAGGATCATAAATTTAAAATGTCTTATAAAAAATTTAAAAGTAAAGTGTACAAATTTTGTTTTGGAAATATATCTTTTAGCTATAAACTAAATGAAAAATATTAATTACATTTAAAACTTGAAGAAAAAAAATTATTTTAAAGGTAAGATCCTACCATGAGACTTAAGAAAAAATATTTTTAAGGTAAGATCTTACCATGAGACTTAAGATTTTACTATTATAACGGACATCATTTTACAAGAGTTGGATGATAGGATTAATGTTATTTTTTTTATTATAGATTTTTTTCTTCAACACTTATTTAAGATGTTCTCTTTTTTATACAGAATTAATGGTGAAATTTAAGTTGTTAGTCATTAGGGTTACAAATTTATTTATCAATTTATAAAATAAAAAATTATTGGTCATTAAAATAGTTATTATTATGAATGAAAAATTATAATTAGTTTTTAAATTAATTTTTATAATTTAGCTACTAAGGTTTTAGTTATCAAAAAAAATTTGTCACTGAACTTTAGCTACTAAGGTTTTTACTACCAAATGAATTGGTTTCTAAATTAACTAGTCCCTAATTAATTAATGATCAATTTAGTGATCAATTATAATTTTTTATCCATAATAGTGATTTTTTAGTAACCAAAATTTTTTTATTTTGTTAATTAGTATCTAAATTGGTTATTATAATGACTAATAACTTTTAGTTACTGATGAAACATTTTCATTCTATTATGGTGTATTCCTTCAAGGTGTTTTCCTCTTACTCTTGTCTAAAGCTCTTACTCTTGTCTAAAGAGTATTAAAGAGTATGTGTGATCGAGAGGACACCTTAATACTAAATTAGTTCAGATTTTGATACAATAATAAATAATAAATGAATAACTAATGAGCAATACCTACTTGAATTAATAATTTCTTAATTAAGGAGTCTTTAGTTGATTTGATTTCTAATTATAAGTATCTCAATTGTCTTATGATATTATTAGTGTTTTAAGTTTCACTATCATTAGCTAATTATAATTATATCAGTTAATGCGCATATATTAATCTTTATCATGTTGAGATATTAATACTTAATAGATAAAAATAAAATTTATTTTATTTTTATTAATAAAACAGACATGTTTAACATGAGTTTATTTTGGAATAAGATATATTTACGAGATAATTATCATATATTTTAAATGATAATTAGATTTATTAATGAATGAAACATTAAAAAAAATATTAAGTTTTTGAGTTTATAAAAAGTATAAATATATCAATCTCTAAATTTTCTAAATATTATAAAATTTATGATTTAATATCAAAATATTATTTGAAATAGAATTTGATATTAAAATGATTTGATGAAACATAACTACAAATATATAATGATCTTATTTTCCTTTGATTCACCTATTGTTTCTTATATTCATATTGATGTGGTCAACAAAAGACGAAAAGCCTGAATAATCGGACTCATGTCTTTGAAAATCTCTCCCATTACATTCTCATAAAGTCTTAAAGACGGAGAAAAGAGAGAAGCCATCTGAGTCTAGGGATCTGTGATGATGGAATCAGAAGAACCAAAGCTGGGGTCTTCTCTTCTCACTGAATCTGTGAAAGAAATAGCAAAGGAGGTAGTAACCACAGTTCCAGAGAGATACTTTCAATCACAAATTCACCCTTCAATCTCATTCAACACACACTCTTTGCCACACCTTCCTGTCATTGACCTAAACAAGTTGTTGTCTGAAGAAGTTAAGGGTTCTGAACTTCAAAACCTACACTTCGCATGCAAAGAATGGGGTTTTTTTCAGGTTTGCTCCTTCATCTTTTCTTTTCCATATCATCACAGTTAAGTGTTTTCTTGCACATATCCACCCACCCAATTACCTAAATATATTGTATTATAAATATGGCTGAGAATAAATTCACAAACTATAAGATGTAAAAATAATCTTTTAAGGAGTGGATTTGGTTATATTTTAAGTTTTTACTAAAATAAAACTTTATTTTTACTAAATTTTTAAATAATAACTAATTTTAGAAATGAAAATAATTAGTATTTATAATAACTAATTTAAAAATTATTTTATAAATTTAAAAATTATTAGTAATTAAAATAATTTTTAAATTAATTTCTAGATTGAACAACATGTTTCTAAATTAATCGACAACACTAACTATAAAATTTTGACTACCAAATAAATTTATATCTAAATTAGACTCTATTAGAAACCAATCTAAATATCAACTTCTTTTAAAATTAAAATTTGGATAATAAATATTAATAATGAATAATACACCTTTAAGCGAGAACACGGGAGACACGAGGTGGTCTTCACGCACCTTTGACCGAGCACTGTTTTTAGGGATATGATTTGTGTATGACCAACTATTAATAACGCGTAATAACTCTTTTGTCTTCTTTTCCTTCATGTTTTGTTTTGTAAATACTATTATTAGTCCTTTCTTAAAACTTAGATTAAGGATGTTTTTGATTTCGGTCTGGTTATTCTGACGATAATGATTTGATGTTCTGATTATGACATCAGATATATAATACATTAGTAAGATTATGAAGTTAATTTATAAAATGTGTCATGTCAACATAAACCGTTATTAACAATTAAAAAATAAGTAAAAAAGTAATATATATTTATTCACTATAAAATAATAAGAAAGTATTTAAGAGGATTATAAAAAGATTGTGGTTATGTAATCCAGGTGGTTAATCATGGAGTTGGCATGAAATTAATGGAAGATGTGAAGAGAGGTGCCGAAGAACTGTTCAAGCTTTCAATGGAGGAGAAGAAAAAGCTTTGGCAAAAACCAGGGGAAATGGAAGGGTTTGGTGGAATTGTAGGTTCAAAAGAAGGTTCATCAGATTGGGTAGATTTGTTTTACATTCTAACACTTCCAACTCATTTAAGGAATCAACATCTATTCCCTAACATACCACTGCCATTCAGGTTATCTCATTTTTATTTTTATTTTTATTTTTATTAAATATATTTTTTATTTCTTCATTTTTAGAAAAAAGTAGAATCAATTTTTCTTCAAAACTTTGGATTAATTTAAGTCTTCGTTTTCAAAAATGTATGAATTTAACTTTTTGATTCAAATTTTGTTAAGTTTATTTTTATGTTTTAAACGTATTTCTTAATTAACACTGAAACTGAAATGTGTCAAATAGTATAAACAATTATGAAACATGTTTAAAATATCAAATAAATTTAACAAAAATTGATAAAAATTATTAAATCTATATATTTTTAAAGTTGGAGAATTAAAATGGATCAAAATTTGAAAGATGGATTAATTTCAATTTTCAGTTAAAACACGTTTATCCATTTTCTTTATTATTGTTTATTTATTTTGATAAAGTAAATAAATATTAATCGTTAAAACAAAATCATTTATTGATGATGGGTACAGGGAAAATTTAGAGGATTATTGTATAAAGATGAGGGAGATTGGCATGAAGATTTTTGTCCTTATAGGAAAAGCACTTGGTATTGAAGTAAGGGATATTAAGGAGTTATTAGGTGAAGGAGGGCAATCAATAAGGATGAATTATTATCCTCCTTGTCCCCAACCAGAAACTGTTCTTGGCCTAAAACCTCATACCGATGGATCTGCCCTAACCATTCTTCTCCAAGCCAATGAAGTGGAAGGGCTTCAAATAAACAAAGATGGAACATGGGTTCCTATTCAACCCCTCCCAAATGCTTTCATCATTAGTCTTGGAGATGTTATGGAGGTAAGTAATTAAAGTTTAATTGGCAAAGTTTTCTTTTTTAATCTTGATCACATTCACATATATTTCATTGGTATATTGGTTTTAGAGCAAACATTTGTTACTCTGTTTTCAAAATCTTTATCAGTACGAGTGATTATTGGTTTGGGTTATCTCATTACTCAATTTGACCTAATTCAGTCCATATAGATTGAACTAAGTTTTATTTATGGTTTAGTCAAATCTGTCTCCATCCTAACTAGCTCATTATTATAAGTGACCTCAAATCTAACATGAAAAATATTCTTATATATTATGAACAAATTGTGTTATGTTTTTTTTTTCTCTTATACCTTAAATTGGTTTAGACAATGAATTAAGTTATTATTAGAGCTGTTAAAATGAGTTAGGTTAAATTTTTTTTACAAATTTAATATGGGTTAATTATTTACCCAGTCCACTTAGAATTCAGTTCACTTGGGTTGAACCTATGGTGAGTCAGGTGGACTCACCAACTCATAAATACAGAATCACACAAGTGTTTTTTTATTATGTTGGGTTTTGTATTTGGGTCAGGTTAGGTTATTTTTTTTTAGCTAACACATTGATATTTTTGTGATTTTGGTTTGTATTTAACATCCTTTTGGATTGCATTTGAATTTTATTGACGTTTATTTAGATTTTAATTAGAAACTATAATTTAGTTTTTTTGATATTAAAGAAAAAAATTGTATTTTTTTTAATTAAATGAGTCAATGAGCCAATGAGCCAACCCATTTAACTCTCCAATCCGTGGTGGGTGGCCAGATTCAAATTTTTTTGACTCACTAATAAGTGAGTTGGGTTTGATTGGATTGATTCACTAAGTGGCCAACTCGGGGTGGGTTGGATTACCTGTTTTTGACAACTCTAGTTATTATTGAAACCTTATATTAATTTTTATAAAGTTTGTTTTATTTTTTAATTAAGTTAATAGTTAAAAATTAGAATTTAATAAAAGTAAGTTTTTTTTTATATTATTTTGATATAGTTTACTCGACCAAATTTAATCCGTTCAATGGTGAATTGGGTTGAATTGCCTAGAAACTCAATTCAATCCAACCAAAAAAAAAATTAGTGGATTGGATATGGGTTTATGTAAATCCTACCCACCTAATCCTTGAACAATCCTAATTATTAAGGAAGGTAGAATTATATTTTATTTTTTTAGTAGACATGATTTTGGTTCATTGGGATATAATTTTGGCTCATCAAAATTGATTGATAAAATATTTACAAGGTGAGGACTAAGTGAAGTACATGAAGTTAAAGAATCATACTAAAAAAGGTTATTGAAACAAATGATTTAGTAATAATTCCATTTAAGAATTAACAATTTTAGTACTGATGACAAACAATTCATTTAAATAAAGTGGTAAGTTATTAATTTTACAATACCTCTATCCATTTAAAAATATCTTGTAGGGTTTCTTCATATCAGTTTAAAATTAAAGAATTAGTATGAACAGATTTTACATCACAGCACTATTATTTTCCTTAGTAGTTTTGAACCATAATAGATGCATGGTTTGACAGGTAATGACAAATGGAATATATAGGAGCAGCGTGCATCGAGCAGTGGTGAACTCTGAGAAAGAGAGACTCTCCATAGCCACATTCTATGGTCCAGGGTGGAGTGATAGCATAGGTCCAGCACCAACTCTTGTCACTCCCCAAACACCACCTTTGTTCAAAACAATTGCTGTTGCTGATTTCTACAAGGGATACCTTTCACCCCAGCATTTTGGCAAACCAAAATCATATATAAATAATGTTCTCAAGATCCAAAATGAGCCAACTCCTACCTAGATTCAATTTCTTCCTTTCATTCAGGGAAACAATTGAATACAATATTTGTAATTACGTCACACCAGCGGTGGACTTACATGTAACTAGGAATGTCAAAAATATCCGTACCCGCGGGTATCCGCGGATAAAACCCGCAACGGGTAGGAAATGGATATTAAAAATGGATACCCGCTACCCGCGGGTATGGGTATTTTTGATGCCCGCATGTTAACGGGGCGGGTACGGGTATCATAGTATTCGTACCCGTGGATACCCGTACCCGCTAAACTTTACCTTATATATATATATATATATATATATATATATATATATATATATATATATATATATATAGTAAACAACATTATGAGTCTTCATTCAATAATGGTGGTCAGATTCTTACCCCACAAATGAGTAAATTACTTCCATATACTGTGGAGGCATTGATGTGTCTCTAAGACTGGTTATGGACCAACATGGAAGGTAATGAAATTAACACTTCTACTTATATATTTTAATTAAGTGATTGTTAGAAATTTTTACTGAACATCTTATGTTTTAAGGCTCTTCTAGATTAAAATTGGACAACATGAAACTTTATACAATGTTGCAAGAGGTGGACATGGATGAAGTTAGTAATTTTTTTAATATTTTATTCAAAAATAAACTATATAAATTGGTAGTGATTTTTTATTTGTTTGTTTTTCAAGAATCAACCGGAGAAAGGGGACTTGTTGATCTAAACACTAATTATGGTTAAATATTTATTTTTTAAAATATTTTTGTAAATACCCGCGGATACCCGTGGATACCCGCGGATATAAAAAAAATAGACGGGTACCCGCATAACGGATACCCGACAGATATGGATACGGGTACGGGGCGAATATTTATCCAACGGGTAGGGTACGGGGGAGCTACTACCCGTACCCTACCCGTCCCGTTGACATCCCTACATGTAACCTAGTTTGAGCAAGTGTTCCTCATTTTGTTAAAATTATTATTATATATTTAAAGAATATATATATTTTGATTTAATAATCTTATATATTTGTTTCCTCTTTTCTTTTCTTTCTTAATTTTGTTCCCTTTAATTCTTTATGTTACTTTAAAATATTGTTTGATTGTGACCTATATAATTTATAATTGCTCATACTGACTTAGGGTCTTAGATCTGTTAGTGCTTCGTACAATATATGGATTGAAGTTGATACAAAGAAGTAGTTGGCAAGTGATAATAAAAAGTGACTATAAGAAAATTTTCCATTAACAACCAACTTTAGTGACAAAAATTTGTTAATTACTATAGTGACCAATTTAATATCAATTTACAGAACAAAAAATTATTGATTACTAAAATAGTCACTATTATAAATAAAAAATTATAATTGTTTTTTTTTGTAGAAAATTAAATTATGTATAAATTAGTTTTAATTCATAAAAAACCTATATATATATATATATATAAATTAGTTATCAATTATAATTTTTTATTTATAATGATAACTATTTTAGTAACCAATAATTTTTAGTTTTGCAAATTTGTATCTAAATTGGTCACTATAGTTACTAATAATTATTGGTCACTAAAATTGGTTTCTAATTGAGAATTTTCTTGTAGTGTTCTAGCTTAAACGTCAGTCTGAAACGCTTCTTAACCTATAAAAAAAAAGCATTGTTGGGTTATAAAATGATTATATCTATTCATTTTTATAGTTTACATATCAAAATGTATTAAAGTTTGGGAAGAGAGACAAATTTCAATTTCGTACCGAAATGTAGGAACAACAAACATAACCCAAATGTATAATCATTTATGTTTAGTAGCAATCGATTCTTTGAAATTGTTTTGAAAAACAAACACAAGATTAATCAATTATTCTTAAAATAATTTTTTAAGTTCTTCTTGCCAAGTTTTCAAAATCAAACAAGGGATAAATAATCAATGAAATGAAGACATAATTGATTATGTCATAAACATAGTTCACATTAATTGACTATATTACGAAATAATCAATTAAGTTGTTCTAGTTATGTTTCCAAATTCAATATAAAATTATATAATATATAATTATTAAATTCAATTGATTAGATACATTATAAACTTTGTATAAATTGTTTGTAGTTTCTTGAGTTTACAAATACATTTGCTACTAAATATTTTATTATTACATCAACAAAATCTTCAAAAAACTAAAGAAGCATTTGTTTTACATCTTTTCTGAAATATTTCATATCAAAGACATTTATGTGACTCTATGATCTTATAGTTTTTCAATATTTTTCACTTCAAATTAATTTCTTTCTAAAACTATAACATCTCATTTAATAGCTTTTAAACTATTAAATAAAACATTATATAGTGATAATCCAAAACAGATAGCATAGAAGTTAAAGTAAAGTCTTATACAGTCATCCAAAACTGAGTAATGACAATTCTATATGTACAAGACTGCTAGTAGGAGGAAAAGGTAGGTTCTAACCATGAATTACTGAACACCTATCTATAGGAATACCAAACACTATTGCTCAGTCCTATTACCAACACCTCGTGAGATTTCTCCACCTGCAGCCTCCTCTGCTCACACGTTAAGTGGTCATCGCAGGGAATAAAACAAAAGAGCTGACAAATACAAAACACACAGGGTAAGCTGATAATGATTAAGGAAGGTTGAATTAGAGTAAAAACACAATAACAATTTATTATCACAAATTCATATAGGAACATTCCAACACACACATCAAACGACTCTAGACTCGATTATCCAGATATATGCAATTAACATCGGACCTCTTGGTGGCTTGCACCGGTGTATGATTCCCAAACTTTGCAGAGTTTGGCCTCAAGGGGTTATCACCCAATCATCACACCAGGTAAGTCACCTTCGCGCCAAAGATTTGATCGAGTCCAATGGCTAAGACCTCCTGCAACTCCTCACGACACAACTCATTATCCTCTTCATAAGCCTTAATGGTTGTTGGAGTGTCAGGATACCAACCAAAACTAAGTCCTTATGTCTTTGCATACACTACCTCATCCACACTTAGAATTTCTCCACGAAATCCTTTCATAATTCACATAAAACAGGCTCACATTCATCAAATCTCACTCAGAGTATATCAATACAATCATAAGAATTCATCTCAATTCATTTAGTGCTTTAAAGCAGGTCAAACCACAATCACATGAAACAAGGCAACTTAGCGCTCAACGTCAAATTTCAACGCTAAGCGCTAGTCGCCTTGCAAATTTCACCGCTCAGCCTTAGATCCAACGCTTAGCGTCAGGATTTAATTTTTGTTCCAGACCTGCAGAGGTCCCAACGCTTGAGCACCACTCGGCCAGCGCTCAACGCCATTCTTCTCGCAATTTTTATCGCTAGGCACCGTTGAGGCGACGCTCAGCGCTGATCCTCTCACATTTTCAACGTTCAACGTTGAATTCTGAGGCTTTGCGTCATATCAGTAAAACAACACAGATTTGGTGTTTTTGAGAGATCTTTTACTTGGTTTCATGACTCTAATTGGCACATCCATTGCAGGTTTATCTAGTTTCAAAATAGTAATTAGGCAGATGGAAATGATACCAATTAAAGTTATGACTCAAGTGTTCAATTTCTCAATTCAGCCTCATTTCATACAATGCATTCAAAATTTCACTCATACCAAGTATCAACCAGTTCACAATTCACAACAAATCAAGCAGTAAATATTACACACAATTATATTCATTGAATTCTCTAAATAAGGCCAATTATCAACTTCCCTTACCTGATTGACTCGTACGATCACGACAAAAACCTAAAATCCCCTTCTATTGCCGATGCTCACAATTCAACCTAGAATTATCAGAAACACGATTAAAGGACATCATTAGAGCCATTGATCAACAAGGATTTTTACAAGATACGCAAATCTCAAATGTGATACAAATTACATCACATGCAGGGTTATCAAGAGAAGACCGAGAAAAGAGCAGAATTATGACTTACTCAATTCAAGGTTCTGATCATATAGACTTGAAGATCTCGCCGCAATGATCACTATAGCGGTCTCAAGTCTTAAAAAGGATGAGAGAATGGTGAGATATCTTAGAGAGAAGTCAGAGAGAGTTTAGAGAATGAAGTTTTAGAGAGATAGTGTTTTCTAAATAATGAAATCCTTTTATGAAATTTCTATTTATATATAAGCGGTTTATTATTGAAATAATACTAGGATCTCATTATTTTAAACTCAGTCACTCTTTTTGTGTGATTTTCTAGGTTCTCACAAGAACTCTTATGAATCTTTTTACATAGCTTGTAGTATGTTTGTGTAGTATAGGTTTATGAATTAGTTTATATTATTTTTAGAGGTGTTAAGAGATTTAGTTCATATCTTGGGATTAAATATTTCGCATGTGAAATGTTGTTGTAATAATATAAATTTTCTGGATAGTGAAAACATTATCTATCGGGTTAAGATGATTGTAATTATATGTGTAGAATCAAATAGATTCAAACTAGTCTAAAAATATCTTTTAGCATTTTGTGTCCTTTATCTTTTTAAAAGTTCATTAGAAAAACTACCAAAAATCTTTATTTCGAAGTTACAACAATTTTGGCTTTGAAAATCCAGAAGCGTTGTTTATATGGGATTAAATTTGATGTTTTCAATGACCAAAATAGTTTCAAATATCTCTTTGATTACAAATAATTATATATAAGGCAAGGAAGGTTCATGAAAGTCTTAAAGAATTATGATTTCCGGCTAATGTGTTGACAACATTATTTTGTACACATTTTCATAGCTTTATGGTATAGTAATTGCGCTTTCAAAATGCTTTATTTTATGCTTTTAGTTCATTTCCATTTTTAGTAATGAATTGGATTCTTTAACATATTTCTTTAATTTTGCTTGTTAGCTCATCTCACCTTCACTCATTGTTTTAACCATAAATTTATTTTGTAGATATCAGTTTTGGTCTGTCTAAGTCGTATTGAATTTTTATTTTCAAGATTTTAATTTGGATATATGATTTACTAATTTTGGACACTAATGTTATTTTTTATTATTTTTAAAAGTTGATGCGGATTTATCGAAAATTTATAAATAAAAGTTTATGAGTTTGACTTATTTTAGCTTATCTTTTATAGTTAGACTTGAGAACTTAATTAAAGTCCAAATTAGGGTCGCTTTAGCTTTTGATTTCAAAGGCTATATAAAATCTTTACCTTGTTTGGAGGAAATATTTCAACAATTCTAAGAAATTGAAATATTTTGCATTTGAAATTCTTGCAATTGAATTCCATTCATTTTCTAAATAATCTGTTTGGATAAAATAATTGAAATACCTTACATTTCAATATCTTGTTTGATAAAATAATTGAATTTCTCTAATAATGAGATAAAATTTCATTTTAATAATATTTATTTAATATATAATTTTTAAAATTAAATTTAACAAATATAATTGTAACCTTAAAATATTTAAATTCGGCCAAATTTTGATCAAGTTGACTTGACCAAATTCGGTCAATTTTTGTTGATGTAAACTCAGTCCAATTTGGCCAAATTTAGGTCAGAACTAACTCAATCACATTCAGGCAAATTTCGGCCAGTGTAAACTAGACCAATTTTTTCCAATTTCGGTCATTTGGGTCGTTTAGGCCCAATTGACACTTTAATATTGAACAATGAGGAATTCCACAAATTGTTGAATTTCAATTTCCTTCCTTTTTGAGTGAATTTCAAATTTTACTATTTTAGTGATTTGAAATATCTTCTTAAAATTCCTCAATTTCAATTCCCGTTTAATTTCCTCATCCAAACAAATCATTTTACTTCAAAGGAATTCAAATTCTCCAAATAAATGAATTATTCTCTTAAATTGCTTCATTCAGACACACCATTAATGTGTTAAAAAATAAGAGTGGGTATGGACTGGATTTTTTAATATCCAGTCTATATTCAATCTAAATCTAATAAAATGGATTGGATCCACAATCCAAATTTAGTTGATCTAGTTAAAATGGATCTAGATTAAAATTTATATCCATTTTAACTAGATCAACTAAATTTGGATTATTTTTCAATCCAATTTAAATTGGATCAAAACTAGGAGAATTTCTTCCTTTACCCTCATGTATTCTTCCTCACAACCTCATAAACTTGATAGAATGGCCATTTTATCTTCTTCTACTTCCCTCCCTTGTTCAGTCGTTGTACTTAGTAGTGGCTTTCTTATTCTAATAGTGGTGACCCTCTTCCAGAGGTTGTGCCACTTTTCCACAAGCGACGTCAACACCTCTTCACTCCAATATGGAATCATATGTGGGGAGACAGAGAGGGGTCTTCATTTTCCTTCCATCAAAGCGTCTTCATTTGCAAGTTCGGGTAGCTACATCTTACTGCATTTACCATTTGTTAAAGTGTATTCACTACAAACAAATGAACCACATCCAATTTGACCATTAATAGAGCCATGATAAATGAAATATAGAACCTATATTTTGAAGTTCAAGATCTAAGCCAAAAACATATTCAGACAAGAAAACCCTTGGCTATCAAATCTAACAAATTGAGAATAAAATCTAGTACCAGCTAGAGAAACATTGTGGACCCATTGGCAAGAAGAGGAGAACAAACATACGAATGAAAGAGAACATGGGGAAACATCAAGCCTTATGGATTCTATAATTCATAACATAGATTTGCATTATGAATTCTACAATCCGAAATATAATTTGTATTTCAGATTGTCTTTCAAATTTGTATTACAGATTCTATAATTTGAAATGTAAATTTGTAATACGGATTATATAATTCGTAATATATTTTACATTCAAGATTATATTCTAAATTTAAATTACGGATTGTATAATCTGAAATCTAAATTTACATTACGAAATGTAAAATCCAAAATACAAATATACATTTTGAGTTGTATAATTTAGAACGTGTATATAATATTTTTCAATTCCAAATTGTAAAATCTGAAATATCCATAGATTACACAATCTGAAATTATAATCACAACAGATGTATAGTTGAAGTTTTAAAAAAATATGTAAGTGCAAGAAGAAAATCTGCGGGGTGAAAAAAGAAATTCCCAAAACTAGATTTAATCCACTTTGTTAGTGAGATTAAACTCAATAAGATCGATCTAATATACTTGATTATTATGTCCATTAGATATGGGTTGGGTTGACTCAACTCGACCCTTCGGCTTAGGCCAACTCAGCCCAACCATTCGACTTGGGCTTAACCCTTTGGTCGACGTCGACTTGGTCGTAATTTGGGAGGGGCTGTGTTACCCGATTTTCTGTTGGGACTATCTTGGCCAAGCTTTAGCAGGGGCCGACTCATCTAAGTCGATCGATCTTCAACCAAGATTGGCTTGATACCCTTAATAGGTTGGGTCCAACATGGTTAATCCTTTTTTGGTCCTTTTGGGATCCATTCCAAACATCCCTTAAGAATGTCGTATTTTATTGCACTGTAGTTTTTAGAAACATGACATTTTCTCAAACAATAAATGAAGGATATGAAAGATATATCACTTGATTTCCTAGTGGAAAAGAAATTAGCAATTTTTTTTACTTTCTTTTCACTAAAGGAATTGTACCCAATTCCAGCCTTTCCAAAAATACAATTTTGAAAGCCAAGAACTGCTTCTAAATTTTCTTTTCCTCATGTGAATCTTGCTCCGGTTTTTAAAAGGTATTTGATTTTTTTTCCAAAGCAATGCAATTTTCACAAGGTTTTCAAATCAACTTATTTTCATAGCAATAGGTTAATTTTTTGTAAATCAGATCCAAATTTTTAAAATCCTCTTTTAAATCGATTAATTTTGTTTCTAGTTGGTTAACTATGTTTTCTAACTGGTTGTTTAAACCTTTTACCCTATTATTTGTGACAACGATTATGTTTGCTTCATTATGAAATTCCTTAAAAGCATGCAATAATTGACTATAATCATTTTATCTTTTGAGGAAAAAGAACTTGCCTGACTAGATGATGACGACTCATAATCAGCCATGAGATATAAGTTAACTTCTTCACTTTCTTCTTGTGATGAGTTACTTGTTGAATCACCATTATCTTCCATAGCATTGTAAGCATGTCTCACCTTGGTGTAAGACTCGATAAAAAATAAATAAATAAATAAATATTTATTCAATAAATGTAAGGGGATGAATCTATAAAGTAAGTAATGCGAAAGGTTATGACAAAGAACAGTGATAGCTCAAGTGGTTGAGTGTGTTGGGTTGTGTTGGAAGGACTTGGGTTTGAGTCATGTGTATGCCATTAGTGTGTTAGTTTAATTGTTTAATTTTTTTGCATGTGTGCTTGACCATGGAGTGTGATAATATAATCATAGATGTATGTGAATTATCACGAAACATGGATTGGTTGGTTGGTTGTGCATATGCTTGGTGGTGGTATGGATGTAAGTTTAAACCTTGGCTAGCGCTAAAGAATTCCTATTTTCACGTGGTATTAATTCCTATTTTCACGTGGTATTATTTTTGCTACGGTTGCAGAGAACATAGAAACCCTAGTTGATTACATGGAAGCCAGAGAGGTAGAGACAGTGAAATTAATGGGACACAACTCCCAAGTAATGTCCATTAAATGTATTTTCGTTTTTTATTTTTGGTAAATTAATTTTAGGGCTGGAAACTAAGAATAAGAGTTGAATTAGGGATAGGAAGAGACAATAATGACATAATTGAGTGGGGGAACTGTTTTAGGGTGCAAAACCTCACCTGAGAAGAGTATTAGGGGTAAGAGAGAGTGATGTCAATAGAGGCAAAGAGAAGCAACTTGCGAATCAAGGAAGATCACTTTAGGATCACATTTGGAGTAGGAAATCTAGGTAAGGGGATTTGTCCTTGAGTAATTTTAAATTAAATAATGTGTATTGTGGTATATTGACACTAAATGCATGAACCCTTCTCTCTTTTTTGCTATTTTTCGAGGTTTCTGAGTTTTTGCCCAAAAGTCGTCTAGCGGTGATGAAAATGTGGTATTATTTTTACTAAAGCTATGGAGAAGTTAGAAACCCTAGCTGATTACAAGGAAGCCAAAGAGGGAGATGTGGTGAAATTAATGGGACAAAAACTTTCAAGTAATGGTCATTAACTGTATTTTCATTTTTATTTTTGTAATTTAATTTTAGGGTTGGAAACTAAAAACAACAGTGGAATTAGGGAGAGGAAGAGAATATGGTGATATCGCTGAATAGGGGAATTTTTTTAGGGCACAAAACCTCACTTGAGAAGAGTATTAGGGGTGAAAGAGAGTGTTGTCATTAGAAGCAAAGAGACACAGCTTGTGAATCAAGGAGGATCACTTTAGGAGCATGTTTGGAGTAGGAAATCTAGGTAAGGGGATATGTCCTTGTGTAATTTTAAATTAATAATGTGTATCGTGGTATATTAAAACTTAATTCATGAACCATTCTCTCTTTTTCGCTGTTTTTCAAGGTTTTTGGTTCTGCCTAAAAACTGCTTGGCAGCGATGAAGCTATGGTATTATTTTTGCTAAAGTTGAGGAGAACCTAGAAACCCTAGTTGATTACAAGGAAGCCAGAGAGGTAGAGATGGTGAAATTAATGGGACATAAACTCCCAAGTAATAGCCATTAATAGTGTTTTTTGTTTTTTATTTTGGTAAATTAATTTTAGGGCTGGAAACTAAGAACAATAGTGGAATTAGGGAGAGGAAGAGACAATGGTGATGTCACTGAGTGGGGGAAGTTTTAGGGCGCAGAAGCTCACCTGAGAAGGGTATAAGGGGTGAGAGAGAGTGTTGTCATTAGAGGCAAAGAGAAGCAACTTGCAAATCAAGGAGGATCACTTTAGGAGCACGTTTGGAGGAGGAAATCTACGTAAGGGCATCTGTCCTTGCGTAATTTTAAGTTAAATAATGTCTATAGTGGTATATTGAAACTGAATGCATGAAAACTTTTCTCTTTTTCTTTATTTTTCGAGGTTTCTAAGTTTCTACCTAGAAACCGCTTCGCGGCAATGATGTTGTGGTATTATTTTTTCTAAAGTTGTGGAGAACCTAGAAACCCTAGCTTATTATAGGGAAGCTAGAGAGGTAGAGGTAGTTAAATTAATGCGACAAAAATTCCCAAGTAATGGCCATTAACTATGTTTTCATTTTTTATTTTTTGTAAATTAATTTTAGGGCTGGAAACTAAGAATAAGAGTGGAATTAGGGTGAGGAAGAGACAATGGTGATATCGCTGAGTGCGAGAATTTTTTTAGGGCGTAGAACCTCACCTAAGAAGAGTATTGGGGGTGAGAGAATGTTGTCATTAAAGGGAAAGAGAAGCCACTTGCAAATCATGGATGATCGTTTTAGGAGCACGTTTGGAGTCGGAAATCCAGGTAAGGGGAGTTGTCCTTGCGTCATTTTAAATTAAATAATGTGTATCGTGCTATATTGAAGCTGAATGTATGAACCCTTCTCTCTTTTTCACTATTTTTCGAGGTTTTTGGGTTTTGCCCAAAAATCGCCTGACGACGATGAAGGCCCGCTAGGCGACTCATGTGATTCAACCTATAATTATGGGTTTTGCATTGATCCGCCTTGCAACGAGGAAGACCCGCTAAGAAACACGAACTTCAATGGTTTGGGTTCTATAGTTTTTTTTAGTTATGTGATGTTTTCAATGCAGTGTAAATTCCTACAAATGTTTGTGATTCATCATGTATGGAAATGATTAAGAGTTTTTACTACGAGTAGTGATATTGGTGATTGGATGATTATAGGAGTGTGTGGGTTCACAAAAGGGGTGGGGAATGAATGTTAAATACGAATTTGGACCCCAATGACGGTAATTTGGTAATTGGATAATGAAATTGAAGGTGTGTGCATGTTGGAAACTTAATTAGGAGTGAAGTTGTACAGTTGGATGATTGGATCACAATATGGAAGAAATTGTGGGGTTTCTTGCAGGTGCAGGAAATTCTGGGAACTGCCCAAAATCTGATGCACCGCCTGATGGCACGAGCGACAATCAAGAGCCAACAGTTCTGTGTTGGCTGTGTTGTGCGTGCGTTGGGTGAATCTATTGGGGAGTTAAGTGGAATTAGCTAGTTGATAATAGGAAAAAGATTGGACCAGTGGTATTATGTGTACTTTATGTAATAACCATGATTAGGGGATTTTATGAAACTAAAGGTGGGACGAGATAAGGATTGAAGGAAATTAGGGCAGGATGGTTGGCATTAGTATAAGGGTGGTATGAGTATAGCACATTGCAATTAATAAGTGTAGTTCTTCCTTCCTAGATTCAATTTGCAATTAATGGGATCATATGTATAAGTGCATGAACATGTGGTGATGCTAAAGTGTAGTTTAGTATGTTGTATTGGATTAAGTGGAATTTATAGTACTGCTTGGGACTATGAATAAATATAGGTATGATTGGGTGACTGTTGTACAAGTCCTAGAATCATGGTTTATCCTTAGTTAATTCTAAGCAATGACATAGTTTAAGTTAGTGAATATATGAGGATATAAATATGTTAGTAAGGCATATGGGGGGTGGATTTCAACTTATGTTGGATGATTTGTATGTACCTTGGCATTTTGTAGTGTGCTTGTGATGATTTGAGTGTACTAAAATTTGTTCTACAGTGCCAAAACCAGTAAAACTCACTTTATTGGTGTAGCGCCTAACAGTGGGGCCTAGACCGCCATGCGATAGCTACAATACAGGGGGGTCCTAGAGCGTGTAGCGCTTGGCGGTGTGGTTTGAGCCGCCATGCGATAGCCATAAACCAGTGGGTTCTGGAACGCTTGGCTCCTAGCGGCAAGTGGTGACTGCCAAGCGGTCTGCAACACATTTTTGTTAGCAGCACTTCGGCTGCGCCAGGTGACAGTGTAGGGGCATGGGACTTTTGTGATGTGTTTCGTATGGTTGGTTGTGATGGTATGATCTTTGATATGATTGGATAAGTTACGAGTAGGGAGGTTCATAATGGAGTTGGAAATGCGTGATTAATACGGACAAGGAGGTTCGTATTGGATGTACTCCTGTGTGGGGGTACGAGCGGGGAGATTCGTATGTTTCGTGCTCACACTTGCGGCTGTTATGAGTGGGAGGTTCGTAGCAGGTGTTCACGGGTGTTGCACTACGAGCAGGGATGTTCGTAGAGTTGGACCACGAGTGGACAGATTTGTGGTAGCATTGGAATCCCTAAGACCATGGTTGAGTGGGTGCTCGTCTTATATATGTTATGAGACAGGCGGGCAGTAACCAAGGGTTTTATAATTCATAAAAAGTTGAAGTATTTTAGGTGATGGTTATTTAACATCTTTTATGTAAGTTAATTTATATTAGCTCACCATTTTTGTTTGTGTTTGGCGATGATCGTGTGACTTGTCACATGTGAGCATATGATGTTTCAGGTGATGCTAGTGACGTGTAGAGCCGGATTAACGACTAGCATGGGAATTATTTTAAATAAGCAAGTTTTCCATACAAGAACAACAACCCAAACATCTATTGATTTTGTAAAGATTAATGAGAAGTCGATATCGTTAAAAAGTAGTCTTAAAAACTTATAAAAAGAAAACAAATATTTAAGTTTAAAAATATTTCATATGTTTCTTTACTTCCTTTATATAAATTATATTGAAATCTTTTTTCTTATACAACTTTAAAGATTATGAAATTGCACAAAGAAAAAAAATATTAAACTAATAGTTATTCAAATTTAGACATAAATCTAATTTATGTTAGATGGTGTAAACAAGATATATGACAATAACATTAAATTATTATATTATAGTAATGGAAGATCTTTATGCAATTGTGGTGGTAAAATTACACTTATGAGAACAAATAATAATATAAAAAATCATCAAAATAGTACTTTTGCATGATAAAAATAAACAACAAATAAAAATATTACAAAAAAGTAAAAGTGATCAAACAATTTGATAGACCATTAAATAAAATTGCACAAAGAATAAAAATTTATATTTAAGGGTGTGATAAGATGGAAAATATATTGGAGATCTGAGAAAATCTTCTAGATATCAAAGTTGTCGAAGTGTTGAAAGATAATAAAAATTATTTTAGTAAAACAAAACTTTTTCAAATAAAACAAAATTAATTATCAAAGAGAACGGAGAAGATAAGTTTTTATATTAACTGGTAAATGAAAAAATTAAGCTATTGAACACTTAAAACAGAAAGTTGGACTTTTTTATGTGAGAAAAAAAATAAACAATAAATAAAAATATTAAGAATGAGTAAAAATAATCTAATGTGGGACCTAAAACCTATTTTACTCACTTAAATTAATAATAAACTATTTGAACATAACCACACAAAAAGAAAAGAAATGTGTAATCAAGGTTGTGTGATAAGAGAAAAAATACTTTAGAGATATGAGTGAATTTTGTAAATAAGGAACAAGTGAAACAATTAGAAGAGATCAGAAAGAGAATAATACACACAAACACACACTCACACACACAAAGACACACATATACATGCACACAAACAACACATAAACACACAGAGACACATACAAACACACAGACACACAAACATACATATAGATAGATACAAACACACATACACAAACACAGATAAATAAATGGCATTAATCGACTCTTGATAAATAAATTTGACAAAAAAAAAATACTATAAACTTTGACAAATGATTGGATCTAGTAATTTTATTTACTCTTATCCTCTCTATAATATATATATATATATATATATATATATATATATATATATTT
>Ga0209589_1000796_pt1 | contig 47390 bp, 8 predicted proteins | sample CowpeawhiteBW_FD_187525 | JGI IMG/M metagenome (GOLD analysis project Ga0209589, IMG submission 187525) | Root nodule microbial communities of legume samples collected from California USA - Cow pea white BW (SPAdes) (version 2) | ecosystem: Host-associated > Plants > Roots > Nodule | place: USA...
AATTCATAATATTTATTGCTGCATTCACTTCTGGGAATGGAGCAGATTAGGCGGATCTCATGATTTTTCATCAAAAGCTTTATTGCTTTGTCCAGCCAGCCATACATAGGCATGAAATAAATTCATAATATTTGTGAAATCTCTTTTCACAATATTTTTGTCGCATGAGCAAATTAATTGCTTAGATGCTTTATTTCTTTATTCAATGGTATCCCAATATCAATTGCATATAAATGTATTTCAACATTTAAAATTCCAATATAAGGAATTCTTCCTTGTAATATCAAGAGTCACAAATCCAAATTTTGTAACTTTTCGCGTGTTTAGAACTAGCATATAACATAATAATATTAATAATAATAATAATCACTGTCATAATAAAAATAAAAATAATAAGACGAAGATGAAAATTGATAAAGTTAAATAATTCTTATAACAAGAGGAAAAATATAAGGTAAAATTATAATTTGAGAAAGGATTAGAAAGAGTCTGGATTGAGACACGCATAACACTGTCGTTATAGAGAAAAAGCTTCCACTAGTCCTCAATTGGTTAGAGCATCGTGCTGATAACGTGTTATGAAATAAAGTGAATAATAGAAAGAATAATAGATAATAGAGAAGAGAAGAAACAAGAGAGAATAGGGAGCAACTCATCTGTATATTCTTATTATTGATAGGAAGAGTCTTATTTATAAATACAATATGTAATCCATAGAGGAAACAAATCAACTTAGTTAATACAAATATTTACCATAAAGAGTAATGAATCATATGATTAAATGTATCAAATCAATGGACAATCATTAATTCATAACACTACACTCATTTAATCATTTTCATTATTTTTATTCAATATAAAATTCAAATACTATATAGTATTTCTAAAAACTTAATTAATAATTTGGTTCTTATACTTGATTAAAATTTAAGATATACTTTTATTTAATTGATTCGTAATATTTATTAAATTTTAATTTTAAAATATGACAAGTTTTAAACTATGTTAATTTTAACTAGTATGATAATATTATTTAAAAAAACATAAAAATATTAATTAATTAATTATTTATTTTAATAAATATATTATATAAAAATTAAAACGAATCTAGAGATGAAATTTTCAATTAAACATAACTTAAATAAATTAAGTTTATTAATTTCTTTTATTTCAATATAATATTTTAAACCTATGATCAACAAATCAAATATGATTAAACAATTTTTAGTGTGTTTAAATTGCAGTTAAAAAACCTAAGTTTGGTTGAATAAAACGAAAATGTTTCATGATTTTACTTTGAGAGTAACTTATATTTGGAGTTCAATAAAATAATAAAAAATTATCAAACATCCTTTTGTGAGATAAATAAATTTGGTGGAATGAAATGAAAATAATTTATGATTTTATTTTGAAAACAATTTACGTTTGGGTTCAATAAAACAAAACAAAAATTTATTAAACATCCTTTATGACTTTCGATGCAAAGTAAAATTGTGTTTAAACTTCCAAACTAAAAACCAAACACACACTCTAATTTTTTTCAAATATCATGATTTATATATATATATATATATATATATATATATATATATATATATATATATAAATAATATAAATATAATTTTAGATTATAAAAAACTTAAATCTCACATACATATATAACATTCATATAAGAGAATCTATACATATAATTTGAAACAAATAAAAGAAACTGAATATACAAAACAACGATAAACTTATTAAAAAAATGATTTATTTTTTCATATTGTTATATTATTTTTTAAGTCATACGTTTTCATTGGAGTAAAGATGGAAAAGTACATCAATCCAAGAAAAAATTACAAAAAATTAAATTCTATAAAAAAATTAAAAATTACAATTTTAATTATATATATATATATATATATATATATAAAGTACATATTTTTTTTAAATTACTTGTATTTAAATTTTTATTTATAGTATCTTCCACTCCTTTCAAATTATTCCGCTGAGGCCATCATTTCGTTCTCTATTATTTTTCTTTCTACTCTTGCTTTTGTCGACCGTGCTACTAAGATAAGAGAACGAGAAAAAAAAAAAAATCAAACAACTAAGTTATTTTCACATACATCACTTTCGAAATTGTTTATTTACCATTAATACTTCTAAAATTAGTGTTCTTACAAATAAGTAATATCTATTACACGTAATAAATTTTAATTCAGCGACAGTATAAATTTTATTACAGGATAAGTGAATTTCTAAATCTTTTTGGTTTCACGTGCTTTCCTAAAATTTCTAAAACTTGTTAATAGAAAATAAAATAGCTATTTCTGACATATTTAATATAAAATAATATTGTATGAAAAATTAATTAATGGTTTAATTTCCAAAAATGTGGTGTATACAAATTGTAGTTGAATTTTTCTTCTAGAGAGGCCCACATAGTTTTATGAGGAATGGCTAAAGGTGTTATCTTTAGGTTACCAAATCACATCCACACAAGTTTTGAATGTGTCCAAATGGAGGACAATTATTAGGAAAGGGAACAAATAATGTCACCTCTTCCATGGAAACCCAATTCTCAAGTTTCTTTGGCCAATTCAAACAAAATGGGAACATTTTCAACTAGTTTTGGCTTTTTTCAAAGGCCAAGACAAAAATTTACGGCCATTAAATTAAATTTTCTATCTATAAATTATTATTATTTAATTAAAAAAATTATTTTTTCTCTTATATTATTATATTTCACAATTTTAAAATATATATAAAAAATAAAATGAAAAAACTTTAGAACCTAGACACCCTCTCATAAAAAAAGTTTGCCCCTTTTTCAAACCCTAAACTCAAAATTTATGTTTTATGATGTTTAATTAGGGTTGAACTATTTTAACCGAAAGGTAAACATGCTATTTTTCAAGTTTTTTTTTTTTTTAAATTTGGAATGAACTTTCATAGTCTGTTATTAAAAAGTTAAACAAAAATTAAATCTCAACCATTTTTAAACTCTAGCAATGACAGATCTGCTTAGTGATAAAAACATTAATTGATCCTTTATCCTTCACGATTTTTTTTTTTTTAAATTGATTGGAAGAGTAATCTCATTCACAATTTTAATATTAGTTTTTTTTTTGAAACGTATAAATATTTAATTATCGTTTTTGATAAAGTTATTCTGTCTGACAAAAATCCGACAAATGATTAAAACAAGTCATATTTATGGACTAAAAGGATAAATCAATTTTTAGAACAAATTTACTTCTAAAATAAATCACTTTGTTAAACAATTAACTCAAATTAATTTTGCAAGCTCTAATAGGCTGCTATGGCTAATTGAAAGACTGGAAGAAAAGGGAATTAAATGTTCTTATCAATGGTAAATTTATTTTGATTGTACAAATTCCAGAGAGTGAGACTTTGTTGGAAAGGTGAAAATAATATTTTTGAAAATTCTCATATTTTTTTATAAATTTGGAAATGAGTTTTGATAATTATATAATAAATTTTAATTTTATAGTATTTTTTGTCGTACTCTAACATATTTTAAGATTATATTTAATTTTTTTTAATATTTTTGTGACAGAATGTCATGAGATTTAGATTAAATTGTTAGTTTAAAGTGTGTAAGTGAATTTGAAGTAAAATAATACGGATAAAATCAAAGAACATGGAAATGAAAATGTAACCTATATGTTTTACACAATTTTTTTTTTTTATACACGTTTTTTTTTTTATTTTGTGATTATATTTTTAAGTTTATGATAGGCTTTCCAACAGACCTTTATTTGTATTAACCTTTATTTATATTAAGGCATTTTCATCCATTAATAAATAATTATAATAATAATAATTTGGTAAAGTTAGAAAAATATAGTATTAAAATGCGTGAATAATACTTTTTATTTATCAGTGTACAAGTCAATAGATCAATGTGCGAGTAATTCTTTTATTTATTTTAACCTATTCCTATAGTAGAATGAAATAAATCAAATTATTAAATATTAATAATGTTAAATTTTATATTTGAAATTTTTATCTGTCTTTTCAAACTCAATGGCTCAACTTAGTGAACCACCGTGTTATGTAAGTAAACACGAAAAGACTAAACCAACGTATTTGTGGGTCATCCCAAGTCAACCAGCAAGTCAAAGTTTGTGTACTTCATTAAATTTCATATGCATTTCATTTCCATTGCATTATATTTTGGGCAAACTTTTTTATAAGATCTATATAAAAAAAATTAATTGGTCATTTTTAGAAAAGAAAAATTAGAATGTTTCATATATATAATATTTTTATATTATATTATTGGTTCAGATATGCTCCTAAATAACTTTTTTTGTTCGCAAGTTTCAAATGGAATATAGTACCTATCGTATATGAACTTGAAAAGGAAGTAAAATACAATAATATGTCAGTTTCTCTGAAATTTTATACTTGTACTGTATTTTAAACATTTTATTTTACAATTAATTTTTATAAACAATAAAAATAGACTAATATCAATATATTAAAAAAGATTCGGTCTTTTCAATTATTCAATTAGTTTAGTTTACACAATTTTGTCTAAATTAAACTAACTGTCTATTTTGTTAATTTTGTTTTCCAAGGGAAGACGAGACTTTAGTTTACTACCACTTTTCTTAAAAATAATAAATGACAAAATATATGCTATGTCAATGGAAACAACATCCAACCACCTCTATAAATGGAAAATATATTTATATATTATTGATTGGATGAGAAGTGAGACATTCAATAATTTTGAAAAACAAGATTTTGAGTTTATCTCAATTTTAAAAATCCTTTTTAATAATATCATATCTATATTCATTTATATATTACACATTTTCGTTATAGTTATATCTACTAACGAAAATATAAGTGCTATTTCGCATTTTCTTAATTTTTATAAAAATTTGAGTTAAGATAAATAAAAAATATATAAATAATTTTAAAATAATTATTAAATGTTAAATTTTAAAAATAAGAAATTTTGAAAACAACGGTTAAATAAATCTTTAAAATAACGATTAAAAGATGATATTTTTTTTATATATTATTATAGATAATAATATAAATTCTTAAACAAATATCGCAATATATTTTAATATTTTTTTTCAAAAATAATATGCATAGTAATTAGTATTCACGTTGCTATCATTTCAAAACAAATTACTCTCTACTTATGTGATAACTTTAAATGTCTATTTTTTTACAATATATCATTTTTTATATCCACTTCTAGTCATTTTATTTTTTTAAAAAAAGATTATCAATTTTATAATAATCTTACATTTGAACTGCATTGTTAATTATAAATATAAAATATAATTTTATCGTTTAAAAGTAATTTTTAATTATGATTATAATCTTAATATATTTATTTGATTATATTTATACGAAATAAATGTTTACCTTAAACTAAAATAAGAATTCAGGAGGAATTCATTATTACTGATGGCACGTGAATGGTTGAGGCCTGAGTGTCACACGCAGAGAATCCATTAGTCTTGGGCCCATTAAGAAGCCCAGTGATTGTTCTGTAGCGAGTGTTTCCGTTGAAGGCCTTTTTGGTAAGTTCAGAGCTCCAAAGAAAAAAACCATTTTAAAGAAAAAGTCCAGTCATTTTCCAATGTCTCTCTTTGTGGGTTATTTTTATTTTATATTTATCATATTAAAGTATTTCTACACCCTTTTAATTATAAAAAGTTAAAAAATATTTATTACATTTTTGCTTCGTTGAAATGAGACGAAATAGGTTAGAACACGTGATAAGAAAAAAAAAAATCCACAATTTTAAATTCCGAGTTAAAATCAAACAAAAGCTATTTTTGTTTGTTTTGAAGTTAAGCCTAATCAACAACAACAACAAAAAAAACTAAAAAATCAAGTTTTCCTCGAGACTGAACTTCATTACAAATGTATAAATTGATCTTATTTTCTTTAATGTAGTTCAATATTACCGAGTACTTATTTTCAAAAAAATGTATATATTTTTAGAATAAATACTCAAATCATTTTCTTGAAAAATAATTTGATTCAATTTGACCCATTAAGAGAAAAGGTAAGTTTATTCTTTAGGTATTTTGTTCTCTGGTTTTCTACATGATTTCACTTCGAAAAAACTGAATCGTGTACCAAAAAATTCATAGACATGATTATCACTGATTAAAATAAATTCTTAAAAATGACAACTCAAACAAATAAAAAACATCAAATTGCTATAAATTTGTAATTTGAAGTAAATATTTTTTTTTCTGTAAAAGAATGCCTTCCATGACAAATTTGAACATGCAATCTTATTTATTTATTTTAGCACAACATCCATATTTAAATTAGACAGTTCTAATTAGTTTCACTTATAAGTTAGTTAGTTATAGAGCATTCCTTCATGCACTTCCATAATTTAAAAATTTTCATATTTATTCTTATATAAATAAATCGGGGGTGCAGATTGAAATCATGGGCCCAAAAAAAATGTTCTTTGTTCTGTTTCAACCATGCCTACAAATAACAAGGTCTAATATAATTAAACTTCAAGGCTTACTATTTCCTGCACCCCATAATTATTAACAGCACCCCTACAATAATAGTAAAATGCTTATAATACCCTTTGTCGCTGTATACACCATCACTATCATCATCGCTACGGCTATAAAAAAAGAAGAATAGAGAGATGGCACGAGAAAGCTGATTTCAGAAAACTCGTTCATTTTTTATTTTAAGAAATGAAATAACTTTCGAATTACAAAAGATCGAGAATTTATGTCTCTCTTATCTTCTATCTAACTAATAAACCATCTTATCACAAGTTATTTTCTCCAGAAGAATATAAGTATATAGAATGATGAGGATATCGAAAGTAATGGAAAAAAATAAAGGTTAAAGAAGTGTGTATGGTAGAGAGGTTAGGAGGGAATAAGAAGGTCTAAAAAGAAAGAAGTGGAGTGGTTAGTGGATTGTTGTGTGGTGTTGAAGGGTTGAAGAAAAATGAAGTGAGAAAGGTCAAAGAGAATTGGGTAAGCATCACGATCAAATAGGTGTGAAAGACAAAATGGAGCAAAGAGTGACGAATTTAGTTGAAAGAATAAAATAATGAAAAGGAAAAGGGTAAAACCAATTCGAAAGAGAATGAAATGTTTGAATTGTTGCATCATATCTGATCCCTTTGGACCATTTCATTTCATGACTTCATATTTGGTCCCACCACACACCACACACCACTCAACTCAAAAATTATGCTTTCTCACCATCCAAAGGAATTTCATCATTAATAATATCCCTAATCTACTATTACTCTAATTATGTTATTCCACCATCCTCACTATGCTCGAATCAATTTACAGATATGCTTCTTCCCCCTTTTTCTTTTCCTTACCAATTCACACATTCATATTTATCTATTATGCATGCTTATCCACACACAAATCCAAAACCTTTTAAATAGAAAATCAACAAATAAAGAATAAAATATTCAAATATGGGATCCAAAATATATATATATATCTCTAAACTATTATAAAAAAGTTATGTTTTGTTTCTAATATAAATTTATATATATTTAGTCCATATATTTTATAAGAGTGATGTAAAACATCATTTTTTTCACAAATGGACGAAGAAGTGTTTTTCATGTGACAATATGGATTGTAATATAACTTCCACGATCGGTTGAAGATGACATTTTGCATGATTTTTCAAAAATACAAACAACAAATTGATATATAATTTAGTCTAGGAGTCAAACACAAATTTTGAAAATAGTATAATCATAAAAAATTTATTTAACCCTACAAATATATTTGATGAATTGATAATTTATTTCTTAAATTCTACATTTACCAAGAATAAGTATAAATGATATTATATAACAAAAAGATTAAAGTTAGAAATAAGATCTCTATTGTCTAATATAAAATATTTATGACATCATTGATGTTAAATATCCCTAGCATTAGAGTCTAATATATTTAATATTTTTTCGAAGTTTTAATGAGAATTATTATTTTTTTATTGACAAATGTTAGTTGTTAGCTTTTTTGTTAGTAAGAGGAGTTGAACTCACAAACTCTTCCCAACCATTCAAATCAATCTTATATCTTTTAGATGTTAGTCGTAAGAGTTAAATTCACGATCTCTCACATTTCTTCTCAATTTTTACTACTAGATCAGTCATATAGTTCTCTCAAATAATAACATATCATATTAATTATAAGTTATATTATGTTTCAACACACAATTTCTTCCCCTAAACAACTGCAAGTGTTTGGTTTCATGATTAAAGATGTGAAAGCATTGTATAAGACATACATATCTCATACGAACAACTTGTTAGAATTTAAGTTGAAATGTAGAACTTGTATATAAAAATCTAAAGGCATCCTTTGAAACTGGGAAAAAGAAAGCTAAATACTTGTAGTGTCTCTAATTAGTGATGGTTGTGATTAGAATTGAGTAGGTGGTGGTGTTTGAATAAAATAATATAATTAAGATTACCCTTATGAATTATTTTGGCTCAAAGTTTCAACCCTAAACTTTTAACGTATATCTTGTGCAGTTGTTGTGTCTGGAAAAGTTGTGTTTTGGGTTACTTTATGTTGGAATTGCTCAATAATTTGATAGAGTTCGACATTGGTAGGCCAATGCAGTCAGTAACAGTACCAATGATGCAAAACCTCTACCCTCCATTTCATAAAGAGGTCTTCCACACTTTTTATTTTTCTACAAAAAAAAAAAATTTTTTACCATTTTATAACATATTTTTCTTTCAAATAATTAACACAGTCACTTGTTATATCATAAATCTCAAAATCATCTTAAATCAATTAAATTTTAGGGTTTACTTTTCAACAACATCATTTTATGATTTTTTTTTAATGGCAGCTCCTTTTGATCTGATTTTTCTTTTTCCTTTTGTTTTTGAATTGAATGTCAGTCAATATTTGTATTGAAATGATCGTTAATTAATAATACATCACTTCACATTATCATTTTTTGTCATAAGTTTTAAATATAACTTGTATGTTTAAAAATATTTGTTTGTTACTAATTTTAGGAGTTTAATAAACATTTACCATTTCTCAGTTTCTTAGAAAATCAATTTGGTGTCATTTTTAGGATGATGATTATTAAATAAAAAAAATGATATTTTATAATTAGATGATAGTATGCGACTGTTTTTTTTTCAATTTAATTATAATATATTTTATACACAAAAAATATTTATTTGAATTAAATTATATAAAATAAATATTTATCTTGTACATTATTTGTATTAAAATACTAATAGAATGACAAGTTAGTATGAATTTGACATTTTTATAAACATTAAGTAAAACTCTTTATCGAAAATAAATATTCACCTAGTCTTTTTTTTTCATTGTTGTGAATACCATTCTCTAGTTTACAATTAACATCTTGTCTCTCTGTTAAATGAAGGAGAAACAATTAATATTATTATTTTTTAAATAAAGTCGAATATATGAAATACACGATGGTATTGTATACTATAAAATTAAAACTAAAGTAAATATTGTTATTTTTGAAGAAATTTTAAAAGAAATAATAATTGTGTCTAACCACATGTTTTTACTCATAATGTATGCACAATCATATATGAATGAATCTATAATCTAATTCATAATAGAAAAAAATGCAGACTCTAATTTGTTATTGAAAATGATGATGATGAGATTAACCATAGGTATGTGATCTTCTAAATGTAGAGATATTAGGTACTGATGAGATTAACCATAGGTATGTGATCTTCTAAATGTAGAGATATTAGGTACTGATTTTGTTTTCTCTTCGTTGCTTTTGTTATTATATCTTCCGATAGGGATGAAGATAAAACAAAACCCACACAATACTACCTTCTCTACACATGTGGATCATAATCCATTTTATAAGTGTTTACAATCCATATTTTGATAATTATGATTTAGCCCTTCATAAAATTAGAATACTACTTCAAGTATTTATACAACAAACAATTATCTTCTTAGTCATAAACCTAATATTAAGATACCATTTTATAATTTTAACTAACCAGATAATGACCCTAACACATTTAAATAATACATGTGACCAAAAAATTCTAAAATCTTTTCCTTTTCACATATGTATTCTTATAAATTGTAAATGTGTAAGACTTTGTGAGCTTATAACCAAATAATGTCGTCTATTAATTATATCAATCCATAAAACCAAAGCAATTTTTGTTATATTAGTCATAGCTAAAACCATCAACAATCATTGATTACTAATACCAATAGAGAGACTCATAATAAAATGTGTAACATGAAAATCACATGAAGCTGACATGTACATGTCAATTTTCATTTTGTCCCGCTTTACCTTAGTTGGATCAATCAACAACATTATTATGCAAAATATAATGATTGAATATCAAACTTTATATTTGATAAAAAAAATTATCCAAACATAAGAGTATGTATGCATTATAAACATACAAAAGTGAAGGTTTGGGTTGATGCAGTGCATTGGTTTGATTTGCTTTTAATATACATTATGTATGATGGAAGAGTATCGGTTGTTGTTGGTCTTTTATTTTTTATGTGTAGTACATAAGGTGAGGTCACAATCAACAAATAAAGTACAATCAAACAAAAAGATTAGAAGTATCAATAAAGAACAATTGTAGAGACAAAAAGAATGTTTTTTCAGATTCAACTTTTGTCTATGCTCAAATTTTAAGATTTTTAATAGCTTCCTTTTGGGTTCCCTGGATGGACATAAGTAGGAATTTCTTGGCATCATCTTTTATGTTTTGTAATATACATATTCTTTACACTCTATATGTACACTAATTTTCTTGCAAATGGGTTAATGTACCCCAAGTACATATTTATATTTATAAATTCATTTTGTTGATAAAAACAATAAGAGTATGCATGCATTATAAGCATACAAAGTGAAGGTTTGAATTGATGCAGTGCATTGGTTTGATTTGATTTTAATATACATAATGATCTTTTAGTTTTTGATGAGCAGTACATAAGCCGTGGTCACACTCAACAAATAAAGTACAAGAAAGCAGAAATATTTGAAGTACCAATAAAGAACAAGTGAGGAGACAAAAAGAATGTTCCTTTTTCTGATTCAATTTTGATCTATGCTAAGATTTTAAGTTTTTAATAACCTCCTTTTGAGTTTCTTGGATGGACATATGTAAGAATTTTTTGGCATCATCTTTATCTTTTATAATATACAATTTCTTTACACTATATCTGTACACTAATTTTCTTGCAAATGGGTTAATGTACCCCAAATACATATTTATATTTATAAATTCTTTTTACTGATAAAAAAACAAGTATACATTAATTATAAGCATGCAAAAGTGAAGGTTTGGGTTGATGCAGTCCATTGGTTTGATTTGCTTTTAATATACATAATGTATGGTGAAAGAGCATTGGTTGTTGTTGGTCTTTTATTTTTGATGTGCAGTATATAAGGTGTGGTCACACTCAACATGTAAAGTACAAAAAAGCATGAAGATTTGAAGACCAATAAAGAACAATTGAAGGAAAAAAAGAATGTTCCTTTTTCTGATTGAATTATTGTCCATGCTCAGATTTTAAGTTTTTTAATAGCTTCCTTTTAGGTTCTCTGGATGGACATAAGTAATAATTTTTTCGCATCATCTTTATCTTTAGTAATATACATTTTCTTTACACTGTATTTCTACACTAATTTTCTTGCAAATGGGTAGTATACCCAAATACATATTTATATTTATAAATTCTTTTTTGCTGATAATAAAATCAAACAAGAGTATGCATGCATTGTAAGCATACAAAAGTGAAGGTTTGGATTGATGCAGTGCATTGGTTTGATTTGCTTTTAATATACATAATGTATGGTGAAAGAGCATTGGTTGTTGTTGGTCTTTTATTTTTGATGTGCAGTATATAAGGTGTGGTCACACTCAACACATAAAGTACAAAAAAAGCAAGAAGATTTGAAGTACCAATAAAGAATAGTTGAAGGACAAAAAGAATGTTCCTTTTTCTGATTGAATTATTGTCTATGCTCAGATTTTAAGTTTTTTCATAACTTCCTTTTGGGTTCTCTAAATGGACATATGTAATAATTTTTTGACATCATCTTTATTTTTTTGTGATATACAATTTCTTTACATTGTATCTGTACACTAATTTTCTTGCATATGGGTAGTGTACCTAAATACGTATTTATATTTATAAATTCTTTTTACTGATAATAAAAAAAATCAAGAGTATGCATGCATTGTAAGCATACAAAAGTGAAGGTTTGCATTGATGTAGTGCATTGGTTTGATTTGCTTTTAATATACATAATGTATGGTGAAAGAGTATTGGTTGTTGTTGGTCTTTTATTTCTGATGTGCAGTATATAAGGTGTGGTCACACTCAACACATAAAGTACAAAAAGCATGAAGATTTGAAGTACCAATAAGGAACACTTGAAGGACAAAAAGAATGTTGTTTTTTTTGATTGAATTATTGTCTATGCTCAGATTTTAAGTTTTTTAATAAGTTCCATATGAAATAATTTTTTGGCATCATCTTTATTTTTTGTTATATACAATTTCATAGCACTGTATTTGTACACTCATTTTCTTGCAAATGGGTAGTGTACCCAAATACATATTTATATTTATAAATTCTTTTTGCTGATAATAAAAAAAGAAAGAGTATGCATGCATTGTAAGCATACAAAAATGAAGGTTTGTATTGGTGTAGTGCATTGGTTTGATTTGCTTTTAATATACATAATGTATGGTGAAAGAGCATTGGTTGTTGTTGGTCTTTTATTTCTTATGTGCAGTATATAAGGTGTGGTCACACTCAACACATAAAGTACAAAAAAGCAAGAAGATTTGAAGTACCAATAAAGAACACTTGAAGGACAAAAAAGAATGTTCCTTTTTCTGATTGAATTATTGTCTATGCTCAGATTTTATGTTTTTTAATAAGTTTCTTTTGGGTTCTCTAGATGGACATATGTAATAATTTTTTGACATCATCTTTATTTTTTGTTATATACAATTTCATAACATTGTACCTGTACACTAATTTTCTTGCAAATGAAATACATATTTATGTTTATAAATTCTTTTTGTTGATAATAATAAAAAAAGTATGCATGTATTGTAAGCATATAAAAATGAAGGTTTGGATTGATGCAATGCATTGGTTTGATTTGCTTTTAAGATACATAATGGATGGTGAAAGAGCATTGGTTGTTGTTGGTCTTTTATTTCTGATGTGCAGTATTAAGGTGTGGTCACACTCAACACATAAAGTACAAAAAAAGCAGGAAGATTTGAAGTACCAATAAAGAACACTTGAAGGACAAAAAGAATGTTCCTTTTTCTGATTGAATTATTGTCTATGCTCAGATTTTAAGTTTTTTAATAAGTTCCTTTTGGGTTCTGTAGATGGACATATGTAATACTTTTTTGGCATCATCTTTATTTTTTGTGATATACAATTTCATAACAATGTATTTGTACACTAATTTTCTTGCAAATGGGTAGTGTACCCAAATACATATTTATATTTATAAATTCTTTTTGCTGATAATAAAAAAAACAAGAGTATGCATGCATTGTAAGCGCAAAAGGGAAGGTTTGGATTGGTGTAGTGCATTGGTTTGATTTGCTTTTAATATACATAATGTATGGTGAAAGAGCATTGGTTGTTGTTGGTCTTTTATTTCTGATGTGCAGTATTAAGGTGTGGTCACACTCAACACATAAAGTACAAAAAAAGCAGGAAGATTTGAAGTACCAATAAAGAACACTTGAAGGACAAAAAGAATGTTCCTTTTTCTGATTGAATTATTGTCTATGCTCAAATTTTAAGTTTTTAAATAATTTCCTTTTGGGTTCTCTAGATGGACATATGTAATAATTTTTTGACATCATCTTTATCTTTTGTGATATACAATTTCTTTACACTATATCTGTACACTAATTTTCTTGCAAATGGGTAGTGTACCCAAATACATATTTATATTTATAAATTATTTTTGCTGATAATAAAAAAAGAAAGAGTATGCATGCATTGTAAGCATACAAAAATGAAGGTTTGGATTGATGTAGTGCATTGGTTTGATTTGCTTTTAATATACATAATGTATGGTGAAAGAGCATTGGTTGTTGTTGGTCTTTGATTTCTGATGTGCAGTATATAAGGTGTGGTCACACTCAACATATAAAGTACAAAAAAGCAGGAAGATTTGAAGTACCAATAAAGAACACTTGAAGGACAAAAAGAATGTTCCTTTTTCTAATTGAATTATTGTCTATGCTTAGATTTTAACTTTTTACTAATTTCCTTTTGGGTTCTCTAGATGGACATATGTAATAATTTTTTGGCATCATCTTTATCTTTTGTGATATACAATTTCTTTACACTATATTTGTACACTAATTTTCTTGCAAATGGGTAGTGTACCCAAATACATATTTATATTTATAAATTCTTTTTGTTGATAATAATAAAAAAAGTATGCATGTATTGTAAGCATACAAAAATGAAGGTTTGGATTGATGTAGTGCATTAGTTTAATTTGCTTTTAATATACCTAATGTACGGTTAAAGAGTATTGGTTAAACCCTAATCTAAGGTGTGGTTACACTCAGCACATAAAGTATAAGAAAGTAGGAAGGTTTGAATTACCAGTAAAGAACAATTGAAGAGACAAAGAGAATGTTCCTTTTTCTGATTCAATGTTTATCTATGTTCAAAATTTGAAGTTTGTTAATAGCTTCCTTTTAGATTCCAATGGACATATGTAAGATTTTTTAGACATCATCTTTATCTTTTGTAATATACAGTTTCTTTATACTGTTTTTGTACACTAATATTTTTGCAAATGGATTGATGTACCCCAAATATATATTTATATTTATAAATTCTTTCTATTGATAAAAAAACCAAGAGTACAGAGATATCATTATACTAAACATAAAACATAAATCAGATAATGACCGACTCTCACTAACTTAAAAATCCTCAAATTATAAAACACATTTAAATAATGTGATCAAGAAAGATATTGGATGGAATATCCTCCGTAAGGGGATTCACTGTCATGGATATTTATATCTTCTATGAAAATCTTTATATAATTATATAACTTATAATTCTTAATAAGTGAAGATAAAGAAGTAAGATAATAAAAAAAGAATAACAATCATATCTCGTGACAATCTTTGTGGTGATAGAAGGGCCTTGTCCCAATTTTTTTTTATACAAATTAATATATAATTAAAATTATTGTTTTTAAAACTTTAATATATTTTATATAATTTGCACCTAAAAAATGTTATACATCTCTATAATATTTTGACATCTCAAAATATTTATGAAAAATGGGTCACTCATCATATCAACTAATTAAAATATAAATACTCAATTAAAAATATATAAAATTTAAGAATTCAATAATTAAAAAAATCAATTAAAAAGTACTAAAATTAATATGAAACTTAAAACTCAATTAATCCCTTTATTTCAATAATAATATTCCTTATTATATGACATGTTGTCCCATCCCCAATTATGTTCTAAATAACTTCAAAAAGAAAAAAAAATGAAATAAATAAATAAACTTTTTTAAAGTGTACTTGTACAAAAGTACGGTTCCTAATTTGTTTTTGAAAAAGCTTGAAAAGTGATTTTTGAAGTTCCTTCTATTGAACAAGAGTCAATAGGATGCTCTTCCACCATTGTTCTCACCCTCCTATAATTGCCCACAACTTGTGAAAAAAGTACCAAATCAACATTTTCCTTCTTTAAAAGGATTGGGTTGGATTCATCATCGTAAACCCTCTCTTCTTTTCATAACTTTTCTCTTTAATAAATCATGTACCCCAAAACAATCATCATCAAAGTTTTACCAAGCAAATTCAAAAAAAAAACTTTTTTTAATATAATAAAAAATATAAAAAATTAAGAGTGTGAGGAATCAAGTTGGGGTGTCAATGGGCCAGAGAGAAACCATGGGCAACAAGGGCAGGTTCTTTGTCCCTCCCTTTTTACTACCTCTAATCATTAATAGATAACCCTAAACTAAAGCCAATGTCCCAAAAACTTTCTTCCCATTTCTACCTTTTCTTATCTTTGCACAATCCTTGCTTTTCAAGATATTTTTTAGTAAAATAACTTTATTGATAACTGCCTAATGAAACTTGCATAATATTAAGAATATAATTATGTTACATTGCGTTTAACATTCATCTAAAAGAGGTGGTGAGAAATCACAAGCTTTTAGTTTAATTACTGAAGAATATATTTTGGTTATCTAAACTACACTTGATTCTAATCCACGCTACTTAATATAAAAAGTTAGTGTTTCGATCCCAAATCTATTAAATGATCTCGTTTAGGGTCAATTATCATATATTTAAAGTATTATTCGTTTTGAAATGAAATATGTTACGATTTTATCTTTACAAAATGTCTTAAAAAATGAAAAAAAAATATTTAAACCGGTTAAAAAGCCTCAATTTTAAGTTTAAAAGATATTTCAAAAGATAAAATAAGTGTTTAAACCATTTAAAAATATTTATTTTTAAATGATGTGAGACAACTGCTAAAAATAATTAGTATTGGGAGGATATATATATATATATATATTTTGAGGTAATTGAAAATCTGTATATATGAGTTAAGTGAAGGAATGATGGAAATGAAGAAGGTGGGGTCCACGTGATGATTCAATGATTGAGTTCCGACATTTGAGATTTGGCTTTTGTTTGACGGGAACTCCTTTTTTTCTTTTATTGAAGATTGAAAATGAATGAATCTCATTAATTATTGGAATAAGAAGATAAATTCTAAAATTTTATCCACACCATACTTGTTAAATTTTACAAGTAATAATAATTATAATTGTGATGGGGCCAATAATTACAACGGGATCTAACTCAACCCTAGATTTACTAGAGAAGAAATTTGGAAAACTCACAAGAACTATAAATAGCAAAATTTTATGATAGATTATAGATAAGATTATTTTAATTTTATAGACAATATAAATGAGTTTTTCTTGCAAACCTTTCTCAATTTGATTCTCTCCTAGTTTTTCTCTTTTGCCTCTAATTTACATTGATTTTAACGTTTTAAAACATATAAAATCTTTTAATATATCAAAATTAACAAGACTTGAAGCATAAAACATGAATAATACTAACCAATCAGGAGAAAGAGTGGATTCAAATATTTTAGTTGCAAAATAAACAAATGGAGTGATTTGGTATAATAATTATAGTTACAAATAATAAATACTTGTTTTATATAAATAAAGTTCGTAATGAGTAAATGTCTCAAAATATAAATTGTAATTCAGATTGATAATGACTATAATTGTAGTATAAAATGATTTTCACTTTTATATTTAAAAAATATAAATATTTTATTTGCAAATAAAGATAACAACAAAAGAAGAAGAATCTAAGATGGTTGAGGAAAGAAAGGTTTGTGCTGGTTGCAAAAGTAGTGTGGAATGCACTTTCAAAGCAAAAAACAGAAAGAATAACATAAATGTATAATTATTAAAAAGAGTAAAAAAAGAAAGAATCTCGACATTAAAAATTAGATATTATAGTTTTTAAACAACTCATTCGTGTTCATTTATTTATATATAAACATGGAATGTACTTAGAATGTTGTGTGGCATTAAATTCAATCCAACACAAAAGATATTCATGCTATAATTCAATTAATAAAGAAGGAAAATGTTAGAGTTGGGAGTGGATCTTTATAATACTAACCAAAAGGGGAAAAAAAATTATTTATGATTGTTGTGTTGTTCATAGCAAATAGCATTTAATATGAAACTAGGAAATTTTCAGTTTTCAATTTCAAAGACATGGTCTATTGGTGTTTCACGATCTTGTTAAAAGCATAATCCACTTGTATAAACCAAAGATTAGTAAAGAAATTAAAAATAAAAGTAATTAAGAGTAAGAGAAAGTTATTATAGTAAGCGCAGAAGGAATATTCAGCTTTCCCAATGCGACAAAAATACCCTTGGAGTTGGGTTTATAAACTATTGGGCAGTTCAATAATTAGGATTTTGTTTCATAAATTAATCACTTCGTAATTAGTGAAGAGTACATGATAATTTTTGTTTATAAAACAAGATTAATATTAAACTACTGCCACTGAGCTTGACAAAAGTAGCCTTTTTTATTTGCTCCTAACAGACTTGTGTTATATTGGTGCCTTTTTAAATGGACCAACAAATATTTATATATTAGGTACACGTGTAATATAGATAATAATATTTTGAGTCTTCTTTTATTCACTTTTAATTTATCATTTTAATTATTTTTAGTTTATATTATATTATTAAAGAAAATTAAAATAAATAATTGAAAGATGATTAAAATAATAAAATAATAAATTAAAAATGAGTTTAAAAAAGTTAAAGTATTATTATCGTATATATATATATATAATCATTAATAAATAATGTAATATTATTATATGATTATATATATTTTTAGTTCACAATGGAAGTTTAGAATTTGTTTAAATTTTAAATTTTGATATATTTTAATTTTTAAATTTTAAAAAATAAATATGTATTATTCTTTTAATAGATTGGTATTGATGTTTTGGAAATGTTAAACTGTATTTTAAATTGACATTTGAATCATGTTAAAATGACATAAACAAATATGATATTATCAAGAAATTCATTTATACGTCAAGAAGATTTAATATAATTGAAATATGAGAATTACATTTATTTATTTTTAAAATTAAGACAAAAATACATCAAAATTGAGAAAAAATGGATTTTAATTTATAATTAAAGTTTAAAGACTAAAAATACATTTAACTTTTGTATTTTTTTTGAATATAAATTTATAAAATAAAAGTTTTTTTAATATTAAATATTAAAATTTAATTTACAGTACATTTTATTAAAATTTGTTTTTAAGAAATATTAAATTTATTTATGTTGTATACTTTATATGAATTTTACTTTAAAATCATTTTAATCAAATAGTATGTTTAAGAGAATTATTTTTCAATGATTTTATTTAAAATGGAAAAAATAAAGTTTGCATGATACAATCTAAAAAAACTATATGTAAAATTATAACAAAACACTACTAAAATAGATTTTCTTAAACAACCATTACCATCACAAATTTTACTATCATTGAAAAAAATACTAATAAAAAGGTGGAAATTAAAAAAAAAAAAAAAGAAATAAAGCAGAAGGCGAGTGTCGCGGGGAATGCAGTGTAGAGATTCCAATTCCACGCTATCCAACAAAAGAATATTACCACACTTTACACTGTTCCTTTTAATCAGTGTTTCTCTTTCCTTTCCTTTTTCTGCGCCTCCACCATAGGCGCATGTTAGTTCTCTTCCCTTTATACATATCACTTTTATATGTTTAAATTTCAATTAAAATTAATTGGAGCTACACAGGTAATTATTTATTTTTAATTAAAATAAAGTTTCAAACAGATTTTATTTTGAAAAAATAAAATAAAAGATGTGGATTTTCAACATAAATCGCAAGACAGTGTGAACAGTTCATGGACAACATGTTAACATTGACGTTATGTTTCATTGTTTTGTCGTATTGGACAGAAGAAAAAGAAATTACCGTGTAGTGTAGTGTAGCCCCCTGCACTGCAACTGCCATCTGAATTCTGATTATGCATGCATGGATAATTGTTCCTTTCACTTTTCTTTTATTGTACAAATCAAAATTGGAGAAGGGTATTTGCAATTGTAATTACAAACAAAAGGAGTTGGAATAAATAAACAAATAAGTTGTGGTTTTTATTTTTTTTATTTTTTACTGCATATATATGAAATAAAAGAGAGATAAAATTTGTTCTCCTTCTTCTTATTTGATTGAGTGGAAAGTAAAAGAAATAAGAGATATATCTCAATAACATGAATAATGAATATGATAAATAATTTTCTTTTAATCTTTATGTCAAAAATGAAGATTCCTCTTTCCTTTTTTGTCTACTTATATAGACAACACAGAAAAATGGTACTACCTTCTTTCTCCTTTTACTCTATAAAGTAATAAAGTTAATTTGGAATGAAATGAAGATTAAATGAATCTTGTATGAAGTAGTATTTTAAGAATATTAGTGAGGAGTAATTTTTATTAAAAACATGTTAAAAATTACAAAACACAACAAAAAAAGTTTATTATTTGTTTATGTATTTTTTACCTCTAATTTTAGGGAAACAATGAGTATGTACATAAGTTGCTTACAATTGTGGCTTGGTTGATATATAAATAAATAAATTCTAAAATGTAGGTTTCTTTTATGAAAAACTCGTCACAGAACTTCACGTTGCACCGCTGATGTGAAATTTCCTAATTTGTCTAGTCACTCAATTAAACAAAACAAATTCTGTGCATTTTGTGATTATAATTAATAACGCTGTGTATTAATTAAAGATATTATTATTTTTTTAAAATTCTAAATATTTTTTATATTGATTCAATTACTTCGTGATTATATGACAAATTTTAATAATTTAAAAAAATTAAAATATACTATATTTGAATTATTTGCAGTAAAATTAATTTCATTTTCAAATATTTTGTTTGAATAAAATAATTAAAATAATTAAATTTTTATTTTAAGATAAATTTCATATATATATATATACATAAAATTTATAAAAATATTTGTTAAATTTAAATATTAAAAACAATATTTAACGATTTAGTTTTTCAATATACATGTATGTATGCATAGAGAGGACGTGATTAATTATGAAAAACTTCAATTTTTTCTAACTAAATTTTAAATTGTTCTAATTATTTAAACTTATTTTTTAAAATTTTAAAATTTTAATTTCCTTTTAAATTTTTTATCAAATAATTTATTTTATTCAAATGTTTTTAAAATATTCAAATAAATAAATTATTCTCTTAGATTAAATCTTACAAATATACTATTAAAAAATAATTCCTCTACTCACATAATACGATTTTTAAGATAAACATTAAAGTTATATTTTAATAAAAACATATAAAATTTATTTTCCTACAACTTTTTCAATGAAAAAAAAACATAAATATAAAATAAATATTGATATATTTTACTTTTAGTACAATTTTAGTATATAAATTTTAATTTATTTAATTTTATTTAAACTACATTAATATTAATATTGGTATATAAGACAATTAAACATGTTTTTTTTAATAACTGTCGCATGTATTTATTAAAAGAAAGATTTATATTAACATAAAAAAACTTCATAAAAGGTAATTAGATATGAACATTAATGTTTTTATGATAATTAATAAAGATCATATATATATATATATTTCAAATATTAATTAAATTCAGACAAAATTAATAAAATTAAAACTTTTTTTTATTGAATTTATATACTTATTCTTGTTGTTCTCATTGTAGGTTATATAATGTTCTTTATCAGAGCTTCAGCTTCAGTTATACGTTTAGATGTTCTAAGGTTTATATCCTATAACATTACTAAACTTTCAAAAGGTATTTCAGTGAAATAGTTCCTTAACTCATTTTTTCAAGGAGTAACATACCTCAATAATTTAATAATTAACGAAAATAATGTCAATACTGTTACTTATAAATATAATTAATTTAAATGACAACGTCTAATCTATTCTTTCAAATTTATAATTATAATTTATGTATTAATGAAACTAAAGACATATTTATCGATAATTAACTTCCAAAACTATTTAAAACTTTGAAAGTAAAAAAAAATTAAACACATAGAACTAACCAACTAGAAAAATTATTGTCTATAAATTATTTTTTAGGCTAAATATTACTACTTTTGATCCTATTAGCATCCTAGAGAAAAACGGAGTGTGGAAGAATGATAAAAAATGATAAGAAACACATCATATCTACTCCAAACATTCTAGATCAGCGCTACTAAAGTAATTGATATAATATTTAATTACTATGAAAAGAAACTGATACATAAATATCTACATTATTACTTTTGTTGCTAGTTCAATACATGAAACATGCGATTTTTTTTTTCTTTTCTGCTAGTTGAGCATATGTAACATGTGATCTTTTTATTTACAACATAGTATGTATATTATTGATAACTATTGTTTGAAAATTAATGTGGCAAGCAATTTTTGAAAAATATTTTTCCTGCACTCGTTTTTATATATAAAATTGAAATAGGACATTTATGAAATTGTAAAAAATGAGTAATATCTACCAGAAAAGTTAGTTCATTAGCATAGAGAAACTTTTGCTGTCAATCACATTTAACCATAATCTATTACACAAATCTAACATCAAATTTATGCTTATTGTTAACATTAAGTTAGACTTATATACTAAACAATATATAAAATTATCATATCTCACTTAACTTAATCACAATTCAAAATCAAAGGGGTTCCTGCATTATTAAGCAAAGAAAGAGGCAAAGTCTAGCAAAATGGACCATTAGTTCATGAGCTGCAGATTGCAGATTGCAGATTGCAGAATGTGATTTGTTTCGTTGGTGATATTTGTTTTTCCCGAATTCTGAAAAAGTTACATTTTCAAGCCAAAAGCAAACAAAGGAGGAGACAATCCAACCACGTGACCTGTCCAAAAAAACTTACCTGCCTGCAACCAAATTTTCTTTTTCATCACCACATCCCATTCCCATAATTCTCATCTCTCTCTCTCTCATCAATCCCACACATCCCTTCACACTACAATCTCCTTTTTTTTTTCAAAGTTAAAATGCACCAACCATTTTTTCATCATTATAATAATTTTAGTTCGTTTATTTACTTTTATTCCTGAGAGATGTTTTTGGTCACTGGGTATAGCTGTGCATCTACATTTGTGTCCACCTTGGCATTTTGTTTTGTCCTCTGTTTGGTTCTTTCTTTGGTTGGGTTGTGAGCGTGCTCCATGCTCACCTCCTTTTTATGTTCTGCAACTGCAAAGGAGAGAAGATAATGGTAGTAGTGCCATCACCGGAAAAAAACAACGACACACTCACATGGAATTATTTGTGGGGGCTGTCCACACCTCATAGAATCCTCCAAAACCACCGTTCACAGATCTCAAGGATCTCACAGCTTCAGCCTTGAACTTGGGTTTTTCTTTTTTCTTTTTTTCACCAATAAAGTTGTGCTCTTTTTGGTGTTCTCAGTGCTCACTCCTCTTAGCTGGATTCAAATTCTCCATTGCCAAGTTGGTCCGTGGTGGTAGAAAAGGAAAAAAAAAACAATTTTGGCATCTGGGTTCCGTTTGGCTTTGTGTTCATTGAATTTGGTCTAGTGGAAGTTGCTGTTTTGGTGAGAGTGGGGTTGCTTTGTGGGGGAATCTGATTCCAGAGACTGGCTTTTTCTGTTTGGATAAGGTGATATAGACTGGACTTTCTTTGTGGGAATGGGGAGAGAAGGTGTTAATTATGGTGGCTTGGAGCACTGGTCAGTGGTTGTGTGAGGGAGACACAGTTGAGGAACTGATTTTAGAGTATGGAGCTTAGTAGTTTGGTTTTCTGGCTACTGGGGTTGCTGCTTTTGCAGTTGATGGAGATTTCTTCTGCTGCTCTTTCTCCATCTGGCATAAACTATGAAGGTTAATGTTCTTCATGGATTTTTTTTTTTTGTTTTGTTCATTGAGATCTTTGGTGAAACTTGTGAAGTGAAGGGTTGTGAATTGATGATTTAAGGCACACAAGTTGTGCATATTGACCAATTTAATTGTGCTGGAAACTAGTAGGCACGGTAGCTCGGTGGTTAAGGTTGATGTAATGATTCTATTTCTGTCGTGATTTTTCCGTTTTCATTTTCCTTGAGAATTTAACTGCTACCTAACTATCTATAACAAAATAGCAGCAGAGAGGTTCTTCTTCCTTTTTTCTAATAGGGTTTTTCTTTTTCTTCTTCTTCTTCTTCTTCCCCATACCTAGGGTGTTGTGGTGGGGTCTTCAGTTTCCTATTTTATTGTATTTTCTTGGCCGATCAATGCTCTTCTTATCTGTGTGCTGGAGGTAAAAGAGAATTTCGGATGAAACTTCTTACCCAATCTTCTGTTTGTTCCTTCAACAGTTGTAGCCCTGATGGCTATAAAGGGTGACTTGACTGATCCTCACAACGTTCTGGAAAATTGGGATTCTAGTTCTGTTGATCCATGTAGCTGGAGGATGGTTACGTGTTCCACTGATGGTTCCGTTTCTGTATTGTAAGTTGCTTGGCCTTTAAGTGAGTTCTAGAGTGATGAAGAAGTTTCACGAGGCGATGATTAGAAAGTGAACCCAACCAACTTTTGTTACTTTGATTTTCAACTAAAGGAGTTTTTTTTTTCTCTTATCAGGGGATTTCCGAGTCAGAACTTGTCTGGTACACTATCTCCCGGAATTGGAAACCTTACTAACTTGCAATCTGTGTAAGTCTGCTATTTTTGTTGAGTTTGGCATCAGTGTCTTTAAGTTCTTGTTGATCAACTCTATCCTTTCAGAAACTCATACTTCCCCCGAATTATATGCTGAATGAGTGAAAACAAAAATTTACAACTATGCTTTATTAATTATACACATGCAGGTTGCTTCAGAATAATGCCATTTCTGGTAGGATTCCTCCTTCAATAGGAAACTTGAAAAAGCTTCAGACACTTGATCTTTCCAATAATGCATTTAGCGGCGAGATACCCAGTTCTTTGGGAGGCCTCAAGAACCTGAATTATTTGTAAGTTACAGAAAGCATTTCTAAAGAACCTAATGGTTGCAGTGATTATGAGTTTGTTAATTGCTTAGCAGTGACTTATGAAATTGTATTTCTTACTCAATGTAAATTATATTGCATGCCAGGAGGTTAAACAATAACAGCCTTACAGGATCCTGTCCTCAGTCTCTTAGCAACATCGAAGGTCTAACCCTTGTGTAGGTCTTTCTTACCTTGCTACACCATTATTTTTCCTTTTTGCCTAATCATATTTGAGTTTTATCTTAGAAAACCAGGGACAGATTCAAAGCTTTGATTTCTATCTAAAAGACAGTTATGTTAACTCTTATGACTTGAATATGTACAGGGACCTCTCCTACAACAATCTGAGTGGTTCCTTGCCTAGAATATCGGCAAGAACATTAAAGTAAGTTCATTTCGGATTTCGTCATCTTTTTTTTCTTCTGTATTCAAGTTCAAAACAGGGCAGTGTAGTTTATCTCTTGCTCAATTATTTACTTCAGGATTGTGGGTAACCCTTTAATTTGTGGTCCAAAAGCAAACAACTGTTCTTCTGTTTTACCAGAGCCACTTTCCTTCCCTCCAGATGCACTAAGAGGTGTTAATCTATCATTGAACTCTGCTCTCACATTATTGTTTCTTTGAATAAATATATGGCATGCTTAGATATGGTGATTTGGTTTTCTAGGCCAATCAGATTCTGGTAAAAAAAGCCATCATGTGGCACTTGCTTTTGGTGCAAGCTTTGGTGCTGCATTTGTCATTGTGATTATAGTTGGGTTTCTTGTTTGGTGGCGATATAGACGCAACCAGCAGATATTCTTTGATGTTAACGGTTAGTACTCTCACTTTCCTTTTTATAATTCTTTTTCTTTTTATCTCTAATGCTCTATCAGTAAACCTTATGGCAAATTTGTAAAAAATCGTTTGCTCATCATTGTACTGTTGGAGCACACAATTGTTTAATGATATTTTTTCAAGGAATTCACATCTTAGATACTCGCTTCAATTCATGTTTGTTACGCTGGCAAAGTTAATTGACCCGCTTTTACCTAACACTAAGCGACGTTGCTTCCAAAGGACTTTTGTCTATTTCTGACCATTCAACATGTTGCACTTTTTCTTGATTGTTTATACTATTTTCCAACTACTCTAAGCTTATTAAATCAGCTGTAAGACTTATGCATATAATGAAATAGGTTTAAATCTCGATGGTGACCTTTTGCAACATGACCAACAACAGCTGTCATTGTTCTTAACTTGGAAAATTTGTTGAAAATCTTAGTTGAAAATTTTATCTGGTGTTATGCAAATTTTGTAATGAGTATTCTAGAAAAAAAAAATTGAGGATGAACAGTACAACTGTGGTATATTTAATGTGTAATTCATATAAGGATCACCTTCTTTGAAGGGAAGAGGAGCAGATAACATTAGCATATTGTGTACATTTTATAGTTCAACACAGTATCATTATAAAAATCCATTCCCCTAATGTGATATCAGCATATGTTGTGTTCCTATACCAAAATACTGTGCATGCTAGAACTTTTATTTCTTCTCCTTTGCTGATGTTCAATTAACACTTGTGTGTGTTTGTTATTTGGCAGAACATTATGATCCAGAGGTGCGTCTTGGTCATTTAAAAAGGTTTTCTTTCAAAGAGCTTCGAACTGCAACAGACCATTTCAACTCAAAGAACATTCTTGGAAGAGGTGGCTTTGGAATAGTCTACAAGGCGTGCTTAAATGATGGGTCTGTTGTGGCTGTTAAGAGGTTAAAGGACTACAATGCAGCTGGTGGTGAGATCCAATTTCAAACAGAAGTTGAGACAATCAGTTTGGCTGTCCACCGGAATCTTCTCAGGCTTTCAGGGTTTTGCAGCACTCAGCATGAAAGGCTCCTCGTTTATCCATATATGTCTAATGGAAGTGTAGCCTCTAGATTAAAAGGTTAGATCTGAACTTTACGGTCTGTTATTTACTGTTGGAAGTCTCACGTCAACTAGAGATAAAGACTAATTAGACTTAAAGTCAACTTCTCAACATTTACATAACCGGTATACTAATAACTGGCTGGACTCACAATGTTCAACCTGTTTTATGTCAACTGACAGTAATCTGTTGTATGATCATTTGAATATTACATTCAGATAACCTTGTGTAGGTATTTAGATTATGTTAACTGGCCACTTTTGTTAATACTAATACACAACTAGCCCTTTTGTGCTGAGTTACTATTATTCAGTCACAAAACCTATTACCTTCTGTTCTTAGCTCTCACTTATAGGTAGGGGTAATAATTATAATTCAATTCCGCAAGATCATTTTAAACTTATTTGTTTTTGGTTTTGGATTTATGCACCAGATCATATCCATGGCCATCCGGCGTTAGATTGGAGTAGGCGGAAGAGAATAGCTTTAGGTACAGCAAGAGGGTTGGTTTACTTGCATGAACAATGTGATCCTAAGATTATTCACCGTGATGTGAAAGCAGCTAACATATTGCTAGATGAAGACTTTGAAGCTGTTGTTGGTGATTTTGGTTTAGCCAAGCTTCTGGATCACAGAGACTCCCATGTGACCACTGCTGTGCGTGGCACTGTTGGTCACATTGCTCCAGAGTATCTATCCACTGGCCAATCATCAGAAAAGACTGATGTGTTTGGGTTTGGAATCTTGCTGCTTGAACTGATCACAGGTCACAAGGCTCTAGATTTTGGGCGAGCAGCGAACCAGAAAGGTGTAATGCTTGATTGGGTAAGCTGTCCACACACTTTCACTCTTTTCAACATTCTCTTTTCTTCTTCAGTTAGCATATCACTCTTTTACAAGTTTTAGAATGTAGTTATTCCCACAACTTACAATGAATGATTTGTTGGCACTTGGAGCAACTTTCTTTTTATATGTATAACTTGTCTTCCTAGAAATTTTAATGGAAAAAGTACTTGAGTAGCTTCTTAAACAGTAGTTAGTATTAGTAAACCAGTTTGGTTGACATTAATACTTACCAGGTCTGATTCTAAGCAACTAAAAGTGAAATGTTTTTATTGGGAAAGAAAACATTAACTCCATCATAAATACAAAAGGTATGAGATAAATGTTATTATTTAATAAAAACCTTACATTTTGAGATGCTTAAACTCAGCCTTTTAAGTGTATTGATTAGAAAGCAACATTTTAGCTTAACTAATGGTATTGAATTGAATTTCTATGAATGCAACTGGATTAAGAAAACAGTGAGAGTTTTACCCTTAATGATCCTAAAAATCAAGGTGACATTAAACCTCCAAAATATTCATCAGGGTTGATTGGTGCTGACAAAAATGCTAAAAGAATTGACCACTTCAACTGAAAGTTATTCATTCTCTCTTGTTCTTGGTAAATGGGTGTAAAAGATAAATTTGTGTCCTGAAAAACCATTCTTTTGTTTAATGTGAATGAAACAACTTTCAGGTTAAGAAGCTCCATCAGGATGGAAGATTAAGTCAAATGGTGGACAAAGATCTAAAGGGAAACTTTGATATGATTGAGTTAGAAGAAATGGTTCAGGTTGCACTCTTGTGCACACAATTCAATCCTTCACACCGCCCCAAGATGTCAGAAGTGTTAAAGATGTTGGAAGGGGATGGCTTGGCTGAGAGATGGGAGGCCTCACAGAGGATTGAAACACCGAGGTTTCGGTCTTGTGAGCCTCAAAGATATTCAGATTTAATAGAGGAATCTTCACTCATAATTGAAGCCATGGAGCTTTCTGGCCCTAGGTGACAAGCATCTTGGTTTTCCACTATAGCTCCCTGTTTAAAAGATGTAGTTTAAATGCTAAAAATGACATTCTCATTAGTGTCAATAGCTATGTAATGCACGTATTCATCTGTAAAAAGAAAAAAAAAAAAGGGAAAGTCATGTATAAGTATCTTGTTGGAATGTTCATTTTACTTTCTTCAGAAAAATTTTGAATCAATGTTAGAGAATTGTATCTAGTTGCACTTAACATGATCTTGCTGTGCGGAAGCTTTCGAATAAGCAAATTAAGAAGAAAGAATTATAAAACAGGCCATACATTAAGTTTAAAACATATTTAAATTAATTATAAATTACAATATATGTGGTAAGTTTGTTCATTTTTATGTTTATTATTTGAAAGTGTTATTAGCAACTGTAGTTATGTTAACCATGGCTTTTTACATTAACTGTGTGTGGTCTTTTAGTGCTGAAGTTTGAATGAAGAAAAGGTGATAAGAGTGTCCTATTGTGTATCTCCCTTTGTTTTTGGCTATAACCAGAAGAGATTTCTGATTTTTTATGTTAAGTAGGGAAGAATGTTGAATTCTATGACTGTGTGATCTCTGAGTTCTTTTTTAAATATGGAAATGATAGTAACATATATATTTAGTATATATTATATATTGTATTGTATACTGCATTGCATATTTTTTTATTGATTAAAAATTAATTATGAAACTGAGGATGAGACTAATTTAATAAGCTAGGAGTCTTGCATAAACTTTTTATTTGTAACAAATTTAAACTGATAGGTGAGTGTGTTAGAGTGTACTGGTAACATTTCTTCACAATTTATGGTTATGGTCGGCGCAAAATATTTTCTATTTAAACTTAAATATGTTTTTATATTAATAAATTATCAAATTTTGTTTTAGGCTAATCATAAAAAATTTAAATTTTTGTTAATAAAAAAATTACTTCATAGATCACAATATGTGATATCCTAAAAATTTCATTATCTATAGGACATATAATAAGTATTTTATAGATCTCATTAATATAAACATATGATCCAACATAATAGTTAAAATCATTACAGAATAATAGTCATAAGGTTTAAGGTTTTTCATAAGACTCAGACTTGTTTAAGTTCATTCAATCCCAAAATCTAGAAATGCTCCTAATAAAAATAATACTATTTAGTCTTTAAAAATCCTGATCCAGTTCCAGAGCTATTAGTCCTATCTACACCTCCCACTGCTCACGTATATATGACCATTGTAGGAAAAATTCCAACACAATATAGCAACAAAAGTGAACTAATATATTTAAAAGAGGAGTAGGAAAAGAATAAATCATATCATAACATGTCTAAAAAAGTTTAAATGTCAAACATATAATAAAACAGTAATTTGAACAAAAGAAAATAGTTTTCATACGTGAAGACTTAAAAATTTTTGTACAATTCAATTTTGTGCAACTATAAAAATTGTACGTTCAAATTTGTACACAATTAGTTTTATTAGATGTTTTAGACTAGTGTATTGAATTGAGTCGTGAAACTCTACAACTATCATGTTTGATTTCAAACTCTGGAGTGATGTTCTATTACTTATGACCAATATTTCTAACCAAGATATGATAAGATTAACCCCACTCGTTCTCTAAGTATAATCTTTCTCATACCATATAATCTGTCATGTGGAGATTCATTCTACTCACATCACCTAAATGTCCTACTCTATATGAGTTAAATACTAGTTGAGACAGGATAGTCTCATCCCAAAGTTCTCTTCAACCACACATCATTAGAGGCAGGGCACCCAACAACATCCACTATCAATTTTAAAATAATTCCAGATATCAATACTATATAACTTGTTATAACATATCATATTCACCTAAATATATGTATCTACATTACATGCACACAACTCACTCTTATAAAATACTGCTATTTAGTATAAAGTTTCACGAAATTAACTTCTAAGCATTAGAAACACTACAACCCACATTTAAACTATACACATTATTTCTTATCATCACAAACTCTTTCTCAATTCTGCATAACTTATTTTCACTAAACAATCATTATAGATTCACATACAATATTCATAGATTTTATTTTTTTCTCGTAATCACCCACAATTTACCATATTTTCAATCTCATCGGTCAATCCTCCCATACCCACATTAAAACACACTTCAAAACACATAAACCCCAATTCTACTTTCAAAACAGAGACCCAATATTTCAAGAAGAAATTAACCATTCATTCAATTCAATGTTAAAAAAGAAAATTTTTAAATGATTAATTTTCCTTACAAAAACTTATCAATGTTCTCTTTGAACACCACCGCTATACCACTTAAATTTGACCTATACACACACTTCAGAATCCCTAATGATAGTCAACTTACGATTCCAAGACCACCATATAATAAGAGTGTGTCTAGAACATAAAATAGAGTGGTTCTTAGTAAAGAGATAGATTATACTTACCTAAATATAACTGCATAAACAGATTGTAAGACTTGTTGGAAGAGGACTTCTATTACTTCGATATTTGAAAAGGATGATGAACAATATTAGATTCGTGAATAAACATGGAATAAGAAAAAGGAAACTTTTTATGAACAATATGGGCAAGAGGATTTTGTCTGCCCATGCCCACATTCTCTTCTAGTGAAGACTATATTTTTAGAGTTTTTAACTTAAAATAAATAAAATAAAAATAGCATATCAATAATTTTTGTTTTGTTTTATTTTTATAGCTAGGTATATCTATATCTGGGTCTCAACTATTAAAAATACTACCTAAACTATTGTTAGGACAACAAATAAAACTAAAAAGAATAAAGAAGATATGTTAGAGACTGAATGCAAAACTTCACAATTTATCACAAATTAAAGACATATTTAAATATTTCATTTATTATTTAAAGTCCCCAAATCGATCATTTCTTGTATTAATGAAATCTTATATAGTAAGAATCAATAAATATATATTTTAATTTTTAAAACTTATCTTTAGTAGCAATATTGGCATCACAATTGTGGATCCATCCTCTCCCGTAATCATGTTGATAAATCCTTTGAATTTCATTTTATTCAAGTTTTATTGAACCATTAACTCCTTTTTAAATAATCATAAAACATGTGAACCTAACACAATCATGAATCATCAACATTGATGTACCATGATGTGATGATCTTCTTCCCTTATGCTAAACCAACTTCCACACTCAAATAATTACCTAACCCACAATCCATTGCTAAACTGTCATAATCAATAAAACAACATATTAACCATAAAACATGTCCATAGAACCTTATCACTCAACTTGAAACTATCATCCAAATCTCAAACACCATAATTGTAAAGGGAATCAAATTAATGATGGCTTATAGATGAGAATATGTGAGTGTGGGAAGAAAAGATTTTATCATAATAAAATATATTTTTTTGTGATCCAATTAATGGTATTAAATATATCTCTCACTCACCTTACAATAATATTTCAAACACATTTTTTCTGTATTAATAAAATTTATTAAAAATTGCAATTTTGTGGGTCTCGCTTCATTTTATTAATATATATCATGTTTTACCCTGTTCAATAGATCTTAATTAATAGAAATTGTGTTAATAAGGGTGTGTTATGAGGTTGTATGTCTATTTGTAATACTCTTAATCTTTACTAACTTAAACGATGAATAGAGGAAAACATTGAAAGGGAAGTTCAAATTGGAGTGTATGAGTGAATCTAAATCAAACTTAGATGACGAAGATATTGTTTTTGTTATGTATTTGTTTAAAAAAATAGATTGAAATTTTGGGTTTAAGTTTTTATCATTTGAATATAATTTAATTAAATATAATATTTAGACTTGAATTGAACCTATCAATAAACAATGAAAATACATATTAACGTATAACTGGGAAATTGTATAAAATTAGGATTAGAATGGATAACAAATCATATTCGGTCCACTATCACACTTTTTCTCCCTGCACCTCCAACACTTTCTTTTGCACTCCCAATGCTTTACATTAGTTATCATAATGTCCCATGAGTAAAGTAGTAGACAGTAATTAATATAATTATCGAGATTTATTAGTTTGTTGGTGTTTGTATGTTTTAAAGTGAACCCTTGCACTTCCTAATTCACTTTCTCAAAATCACGAAGCACGCTAGGCTCTACGGCGTTTTATTTTGGAACTACGTTTCAACTTGTGGTCCTAAATTCTTCAGCTTTTTTCGTTACTTTGTACTGTTTTGCACACTTCATTGAACCTTTTTTATTTTCAGGTACCAAGTTATACTTTCTTTTGCATTATATGGGTTTTATTTTTGATTATGATGCTAAGTATGTTGTTTTGTTGTGTTATGTTCGTGTTGTATATGATTTTGTTATATATGATTTTATTGTTGTGTTATGTTGGTTTTTTGATGGTTTTATTAGTTATGTGTTTCGGATTTTGACATTGATTTTTGTAATCGTCATATTTAGACATTTGGTAGTGGAAATCAGCGTATTTGGATATGAACGATATTTCAAAATTTGTTTTTGAAAGCACCGGATTATGACATCGGGTAAAGAAAAATAACGGATATCGACGTCTAGTGAAAAAAATTAACTGGATTTAGACATTTAGCAATAAGGTAAACCAGATTTTGACGTATGGTGAAGAGTTTAATAATATTTTGACATCCGGGCAATTGGAAACAAATTTCACTTTTGTATACCGAATGTCAAAATCCAATTAAGCTATTCTTTTTGGGTCTCATTCATTCATGGAGGTTCTACCCCTTTAGGTTGGAGAGGATGATGAGCTATAAAATTTGAGGCAAAAATGCGAGTAGGAGACGCAATTGGAGAATGAAACAGTTATCAAAAATCTTGGGAGAAGGATCACTTATACTCTATGGTTCCATTTCTATTTGTTGAGATTAGATGTAAAACACTGAAGACCTGTGTAAAATTATGTTGTTAATATGTATATATATTAGGGTGACAATGTGGGTTTGACCCAGCAGGCCGGCCAAAAAAACACGGAGCAGGTCAAGATATTAAGCCCCTGGCCCGCAAAAGCTCGACCCACATAATTTGTATCCCATGGCCCGTGCGGGTTGGCCCGTGGCGTGTACAGGTTGGCTCGTAAACTGCATAAAAAAATTTGCACTTGTGTATATTGCTTACTTTGTCTCTGAATTTTTTGCATGAATGTTCCAAAATCTTGTATGAGTAGAAAAAATAAGTGTTATGTATTTTTTAATATGCTAAAATTTGAAGAGTACATCGTATATGTCAAAGTACGAATTTGAATATGATGAAAATGTTGAATTATCAATTTATCATCAAACTCCCCAAAGTCTTTGTTTACTTTTTAAAGTTTCCTAATTTGTTGAACATTGAAAACTTTATCATAAGTATTAAAAGAAAAAAAGAAAAAGAAGCGGACTCGCACTATGTGAGATGGGCCGAACTTTTCAACACGCATTTTCAATGCGGGGCAGGCCAGCTCGACCCACATTTTGTTGGCCAAGTGCGAGGCGAGCCTAAACGGGTCAGACCGACCTGCATTGCCACCCCTAATATATTTCCAATTCAAGTTAGTATTTGATTTTCATGTTTAATGCTTGATGTGGATTGTTATCATGCTTGATTTGTGATTCTTGAGGTGTTGAAAAATATCTTTAGAATCTAAACTTGAAATTGTATACTTAATGGATGCTTGTATCTAGGAATAGAACTTAGTTCATTAGTAGTCTTAGACTCTTGAAATTTAATGATTTCATTTGTTGGGGATTCAAGGGATTAAAATTTCATGAGTTATTATAGGCTTAAAGTCATTAGAGATAAGATTTGAATATATTTATGAGTTTTATTTTACCATGAATATGGAATTGAGATGATTGATGATGCATCAAAATAAAGTCTAGTATTTTGTAAATACACTATTTTAAATTCTTGTTACACACTAATTGTTTGATAAAAATACAAAAAACAATTTATGATGTTTTTGTGATCTTTGTTGTTTAATTAAGTTGTGAATGAAAAAATTGTCATATATTACATAAGTTGTATGGAAGAGAAAGATAAAATACTTATTACTTATTAGGTTGCGATCGTTATCGTGTTGATTTTTTTAATTAACACCATAATGCTAGGGTAAAAGTGACTAGGGTGAGGGTTGTGAGGATTAAATAAGGAGGGAGGAGTGATTAATTTTAGTTGGTAAAAAGTGGTAAAAGGTTGTTTTCGGAATTTAAGAAATATATGGGGGTGCACAATAAAGTGTTGGAGGTGGAGGTAGAAGAGCCAGGAATAAGTTTTCCTATATATATGAAATATAAAATTTAAATATGGTTTTAATCTTTAAGATATCATATAAGATTCTAATTGAGTTAATTATATTTTAAAGATTTCTCGACTATATCGAAGGCAATTAATTTGTTCAAAATATGTAAATTATTTTTTTAATTATCATATTAAATTATGATGGAGAGACTTGATTGTAGATGAGAAAAAGTATAACTAAACCTAATTCAGATTAAATTTTTCTATTTAGGAAATTGCATAGGAAAACGTTTTGTTGATGATAAAATATATTAAGTAGGTAACTTAGGTTTCGAATTAATGCTTATGTAAAATTCCCATTAGTAAGGACTTTTCACTTTTGTATTTGATTTTATATTTCAATAAACGTATAGCCGCATAAAGATGTTATAGTTGTTCCCCAGATATAATTAAATTAAATTTTAACATTTTAGTTTTTAAAAACATTATAAGTTTTACTTCTCAAATTAGTTTTTTCTTTTAAACAAACTGTCATTAATTTAACCCCGAAAAATAAACTAAAAAAAGTAACTAAAACTAAACTATAAAAACGGAACTATTTTCATTGAAAAAAAAACCAAACTATTTTGACATTTTTGTTTTTTAAAACTGAAATACTAAAATAATAGTTTAATATAATTTTAACTGTTATGAAAGTTAAAATAAATTGTTTTATATAATCATCCATCACCCATTCTTGAAATTACTTTTATTATTTTAGATGAACGTTAAATTATATATATTTTTTCAATATATTGTATATAAATTGTAAATTTTATTTGTTATAAAATAAAATAAAATTTAATTGATATATTTTAACAACTTCACTTTGACTTTAACTTTATCCACCTTTACTTTTGAAGAATCTAAGAGATCAATGCCACTAATATATTAATATAATTCTTTTATTTAAAAATTACTTTATTCATCTCAATATAAAAAAGATCAAATCTTATAGTTCGTTTAATACGCAACTAAAGAAAAATATCGTACATTCAGATAAAAAGTAATTCAGTTAAAAACCTATTAAATACCTATTACAAATTATTTCTATATATGGCTATTCAAATGTGCCTATATTTATTCCTACTCATTCAAATCTCAATCTTTACGAAAATTACAAAAAAAGTTGACATATATTTTTATTACAATTATAACTTTTTGCAGATTCATATCATGTCTAACATAATGCACTTAATTTTATTTTTTTTAATGTATTTTAACCATTAAAAACAATAATAATAATATATTTGTTAAAAATAATATGTGAAAGACAAAAGGCTATGAGGAAAAAGTTGGCATGTGCGTCCATGTTAGTGTGTTCCTGCACCCATCCCTAAACCATAAATCTCCACGCTCAATGTCCAACATTTGCCACGTGTCGTCATCGCATTTCATGTTCTTTGTCGGTGCTACCGTTACCCATCACAAATTTTTGTAGCCTTTCGGTCACGCCACGTCTCATACACTTCGTGTTCGTCACCGTTATTTCTTATACCTATTTTGCCCTTTTCTCTCTGCATCCACCGAACTACCCTTCCCTTCAAATCTCAACCTCTTTCTACATTAATGCACCCTCCAACCTACCATTTTGGATCAAAACCACACAACTTATCAACTTATTCATAAATTTCATCAAAAAGTGTTAACTTCACCTGGGGCTAGGTTTCAATATGGCAAGTTATACCTTCCAAATTCACTTTCCCAAACCAATTTAGTATTTATTTTGTGTTTTTACAAAAATAATATATTAAAGGATTATAGAAAAAGCAACATCTTTTTACTAATTAGAGAGATACTTTCCTAAGATTTAGAACTAAATCTAGAGAATTTCAATTCATCACATTTTAATTTGAGTTTAATTGAGTCAACCTCATTGTCACATTTTTATTTTGGTGTTTAAGGTAAGTTAATGGTGCAATGTACTCCAAAGAACACACACAGAAAACCCAAAATGAGGAGCATAATGCACAATGATGAAGGGACACTTCACAGTTACTAGTAACAGCAATAGTAACACACTCTCAAACTTGGTTCATTCTTTCATGTACACACATTGCACCCTACAAAGGTGCACACTTTACAACCCTCTTTCTCTCTGTCTATGCTCACGTTCACTCTAACTCTCACACCCTTTTTCTCTTTTCACCGCTTCATTCAAAACCGCTTTGATCGGTGAACCACCAAGCACTTTTTGTCATTGTAGTTCTTGTTGGTGGTGTTGCTCTTTTTGTTCTATGCCTTGGCTTTGTTTTTTCTTGTTCCTGTTATCTCCACCATGGATGCTTCTAAGAGGCTTGCATTCTCGGAACCCATTATGTCTCAGAGAAGAAAGGTGGTTTCAGGTTTCAGTTTAGGCGTTGGAGTTTCTCTTATTTTTCTTACCGTTATCTTGCTCAACAACACTTCACTCACTGTTCCCAAGGTTCAACTGTTTCTCCAAGGATCCGATTCCAATTCTTCCTTTTCTTGGCGTTTTCCCTTCTCGGCCCGTTATTCCAATGGTTCCGCGAGTTCTCTGCATAGGGCTGAAGTGAACGTGTCGAGTGAGGGTTCGGAGAAGAAGACCCTTTTGGGGAATCTCACTGGGGATCAGAAAAATGCAAGCTTGCATGATGGCCATGAGGAACATGAAGATTGTTGTTCTTTGAAGAATGTTACTATTTCAGGGAAGGAAAATGGGCACGTGGGAAATTCGTCATGCAGTGTTGATGATGCTTTGGGAAAGTGTGAAGAAGGGTTGGTTAAGGCAAGTAATGTCAGTGTTGGTAGTTTGTTTGAGGAGTGTGATATCTTTGACGGGAAATGGGTGAGGGATGAGTCGAAACCTTACTATCCCTTGGGGTCTTGTCCTCTCATTGATAGGGATTTTGATTGCCATCTTAATGGGAGGCCTGATAATGAGTATGTGAAGTGGAGATGGCAGCCCAATGGGTGTGACATTCCAAGGTATGATGATGCTCTTGCTGTTCTTTTCATCAACAATAATTAAGAAATGTTGATTTAGAATGGGGGAATGCAATTTATATGTGTTAATGTGTGAGTGTGAATGTGGAGTGAGGTAGGTTCTATGCGATTGCAATATTGATAACTGAAAGATGAATGAATCTTGCCAGCTAACAGTTTGTATGAAGGATTGAAAACATAAACTTGGTCTTCCTTAATTTGAATGTTAGATGGAAAGCTTTTAAGATAGGAAAATGTAGAGGAAAGGGAAAAGGATAACATAAAGAAGAACGAATAGAACGGAAAAAGAGTTCATTTTCATCAGTATGAATCATAGGTCTCAGGATGTGAAATAGTACTTTGGTCCATGGAAATGTGCCTCATTACATTGATGTGACCAATTCTGTGTTTATGCTATAAAGTCATTTGCCATTTTCATGATGAGAGATAGTTGAAGGAGTAAGTTAAACAAGTTGAACATTTAAGGATTGAACCATACTATATGTTATATAAGAGACGAAATTGTCAGTGCATGGTCTAGGACCACAATGGTATTTTGGTAGTAGGAAATTACAATATAAGTAATCGTTATTTTAAAAAGTAATTAAGTAGGTGAATTTATGGGTAATATAAGACAATTTTAAATTGAAAGAAAAGCTGTCACATAACCACCATTTTGAAGGGGAATAAAAATTAGTCTAAAGGGAAATTTTTCCCATACACTGCCTTTCCAGTTTTAAAGTAAATGAGGGTAATTGTTCCTTGACCATCTTCTACCTCACCCTCAGTCTAAAACTCTACTTTTGGAGTACTAATAATGGTGAGTAGGGTTTGGATTATATTGTTTAACAGGATTAAGAGATACAGGCTGATATAATATGGAATAATCTGCAATTATAGTCTGTGAAACTCGGGCAAGCATGGGTGATTAGGCATCTTTATAACCTAGTTTATTTTTCTTATATTTAGTGAAGTTTAGTGTTTTAGCCTTAGTTTTGGTTTGTAGTTACTTCAATTATCAAACTAGTGACACCCATTTTAAACCACCCATTTTAAACCATACAATATATAAATGCTTATTGCTTAGGTTTGTTAATTATTGGTGTCACCTCAGTTTCAATGCAAAGGATTATGGGTGTCAAATTGTGAAATGGTACTTTTACCACTTGAAATGTGCCTCATTAGAGTAATGTGTGCAATTCTTTCTGCATATTATAAAGTCATTTTGGTTTACTCCAGACAAGAGATAGAAAAAGGAGCAAGCTAAACAAGTTTGAATATTTATACTTTATGTTAGACAAGGGACACAGTTGTGGGCAAGGTACATTGTCGACGACCACAATTCTTGTTTACTTGTGTGAAACTACAATATAATCTTTACAAAATACTTTATCTAGTGATCTACAGGCAATGTTGAACAATCTGCAACTTGAAACTAAGGCAGGGGAGGGAGATTGATTAGGGATCTTTAAACCAAGTTTATTTTCTTATTTTTGGGGTAGTTTAGTGTTTTTAACTTAATATCAAACCTAGGACAGCCATTTTAAACCATACTATTTCAAAATCTCATTACCTGCGTCAATTTTTGGAATGCAGTTTATGTATTTGTTGAAAAACTTCACTTAATGCCAATTGGTTATAAGTTGAAATCTGGCACATACTACATATCAATACTTGTGCTAATGTTTTTTAACTAACTATTGATGTCACCTCAGTTTGAATGCCACTGATTTTCTGGAAAAGTTGCGAGGACAGAGGCTGGTTTTTGTGGGGGACTCCCTGAACAGGAACATGTGGGAGTCCATGGTGTGTATCCTGCGTCAAAGTGTCAGGGACAAGAAGCGTGTTTTTGAAATTTCAGGAAAAACAGAATTTAAGAAGAAAGATGTCTACGCTTTTAGATTTGAGGTAAGTTTATGTATTATCCATGAGATTTTCCCGAGTATGCATCTTGTAATGATATCTCATTGAATTTTTTTCCCATATTTATAGGATTATAATTGTTCAGTAGATTTTGTTAGCTCACCTTTCATTGTTCAAGAGTCAACTTTCAAGGGCACAAATGGGTCCTCCGAGACATTAAGATTGGATTTGATGGATCAGACAACTACCACGTACCATGATGCTGACATCATAGTCTTCAATACAGGCCATTGGTGGACTCATGAGAAAACATCTAGGGGGTGAGTTCAGTCCACTAATTAACATTGCCTTCACATTGTATATGCCTCTGTATGGTTTTATCCTTCCTTGAAATCTGTAGATTAGGTGGTGTTACTTGATGATGTATAACAACAAAGTTTTAACACGATCTCTGATTCAACATTGTGCATAAACATGCCTTGTAGTGCTTACATTTATCATATATTTTCAGCCTCAAAGTGCTTACCGTATGTAATCCTCATAATCACTAAGTAAGGTTTTTGATTTTTACGGTATTTTACAGAGAGGACTATTATCAAGAAGGCAACCATATATACCCAAGACTCAAAGTTCTGGATGCATATACAAGGGCATTGACCACTTGGGCTAGATGGATTGACAACAATATTGATGCCAATCGAACTCAAGTTTTCTTCAGAGGATACTCGGTCACCCATTTCAGGTATTGATGTTAGGAGTCTGAACTTGCTACTGTTTGAAATACAACATGCAATAAATGACGCTATAGTGGGATAAACAAACACAAAAAGAATTGCTTCAACAAATGTTTTACTAGTTATTGTATGAATTACAACTCTTTTATCTATACTGATTCATATTCATCAAAGTATTCTTATACTGGCTGATATGGTTTCAGGGGTGGGCAATGGAATTCAGGAGGACAGTGCCACAAAGAAACTGAGCCAATATCTGATAGAAAGCACTTGCGCAAGTATCCTTCGAAAATGAGGGCTTTGGAGCATGTGGTCATCCCAAAGATGAAAACTTCCGTGATATATATGAACATTAGTAGACTTACAGATTACAGAAAAGATGGGCACCCCTCTATATACAGAATGGAGTACAAGACAGCAGAGGAACAAGCTTCTGCTGAACTACACCAAGATTGCAGTCATTGGTGTTTGCCTGGAGTACCTGATACTTGGAATGAATTACTCTATGCTTCTCTGTTGAAATATGGTAAAGGCCATTGGAAAAGTTGAGCCTAACTCCTCAAATTCGTTATGATTTCTCATCCATTATACATATTCTTCAACACATGTATATCATTCACTTGCACAATTGTCATAGTGAAAACCACGAAAGCTGTAAAATTTGTAGATTGAAGAAAGCTTCATTTCATTCGCTTTGACTAGTTAAAGAAATAGAAGGATCAAATTTGTTCCCCTATTGAACCACCAAAATTTCGCTTGTAAACGTATAACAATAAATGCGAGGGATACATAACAAGAAACGTGGACTTGGTTGAATTGAAATGATTTCTACCATTGACTTAAACTTCAACAATTTTTAATCAATCATACAAATATATTTACTCTTGACATTACTCACTTGTATGTATCAGGTGTCTGTGTAAACCATTCCTACCAAGATTTATTTTTCTTTTCTAGTACTTTTGGGACATAAATATCTGTTTGTTAGGGAAGCCTTTTTTTTATATAAAGAAGGATAAGCTAGTTACCATTGAGTTGAGTCCCTTGAACAACAAATATTAGAAACAGCAGAAAATGCAGCAGTATAAAGGGAAAAAGGGTGAGGTGAGGGGTCATGGGACATTATCATAAGAAAAAGTACTATGAAGCTTTTCTAGTAAAGTTCAATAAAATACAATCCTAAACTTTGAGGAACTAGAATTGTACTCTTGTTTTATTTCTGATAAGGTGATAACTAACAACACAAACAAGCATGGAAAAGGAAACACACAGAATGGGAGGGGACAGAAATGGAGTGAAGTGATGACAACTATCTCTACCTACTCATCTGCAGAAACTGAAGAGAGAAAGGAAATCTAATCAGCTGCAAATTGAGCAATTGGGACAGCAAAAGTTGGTACCTTCTGAAAGGAAGGTCAACTTTGTTTATTACATTCTACAGCAAAGAAGAACTACATAATGAGCAATACACAGCCATAGAGACCCCAATGGAGTCCATTGCCTTTTTGTGACTTGCCGGTTTGCCTGAGTGTAGCCAAAGCCTCTCCTCCTTTGGAGAATGCATATCTGCTCCTGCCACTCACAGAATGATGATCAGAGAAGCCAAAGCTAAGCACAAGCAAACTGTTGAAAGTGGGGGAGTGTGAAGGGTAAGGACCCTCTCACACTCCTTTCTCCCCATGTTCTTCTTTAAGAACCATGGATGGATGCTTGCCAACAAAGCTTCATTCTCACCAGATTCAGGATTTGATAGATTTTGGTGAAGAGGGTCCAAAGGGCTCTATAGAAAACTAGTGGAGAACTTAGTCTCTGACCATTGTTTTAAATAGTTGATGATTGAGAACTAAGACCTGTTATCATCACATCATCTTTTCATTATCCATTTGCTTCTTACTTTTCTATTTTAAAACCATCAAAAGTTGCAATATAGAAACTCATTAAAAAAACAAAAAAACAAAAAATAGAACAGAACTGTGGTCATTAAAAAACTTCTCTTTGGTTTATTGAATCTCAACCTTAACCTAATTTTCTAACTTTTTCTTGAATCTCAATCTAACACTAACCTGGATAGACCTGACCTAACTGTATTTTTTTTACCCTCTTTTTCTTCTACTGGTTTACAATGGAAGGAAGTTTTCATGGCCTAACCTAATTTCATTATCTCATTCTTTTTCTCTACTATTAAGTTGTACTTGGTTTATAATATGCTCAAATTGAATTTGAGATTTCCATTTTGTCTTTCACCAAATATGACATTTTAGGGAATTTAAAATTCAGTACTAAATAGTGTCCACAGAAGATATCTGATTGAAATACAAAGGATATGAATGTGAAAGAGTCAATATAAACTTTAAAACATGGGCACCCACTCTTTACTTTTTCATTCGTGCTTGACTTTTGATGGTAGGAGGCTTTTATTGAATCTCTGGATCCACTTAGGAGACTCAAACCCCACTTTGCTTCCAAAAATTAATTCTATATCTTCTTAATGAACCAGTTAAATAATCCTTTAAGTACTTGAATAAAATATTATTTAACACATGCTTTGGCCTCCAAGATATTAAACACGTTTGCACTTTGAAATAATTGGAAATTTGTTACCAGGACTTGTGATAAGAAGAATTCATCACTGTTTCAAATTCCTAACTCTCTCACCCAAACCACTCTGTTTTCTTGTTCTGTAATTATATTTCTTAAAGTTTCCAAATACCATGATTTTGATTTCAGAGCTAAAAATAATCTTGGCCGTGTATGTAGCCATGCTGCACTGTTCACATCTTAGTTGTTAATTGATCCCTATCATGTGTCTTCTTTTCATAATTTCTAGGGGCCAATTCAACTTTTGAAATTAGAGTGATTAGTGACCTCTAAGAAGTGAAGTTCTGTATTTTATAGTGAGAAAAAAAAAAGTAGCAGTGAAAACTTAGCTTGAACTTGTGTCCAAGAGTCATTTCTCTTTCTATAGCTGGCTTTATAGATAACCCAAAATTCTTGAAACAATGTTGATGAATGATACAAAAAATGGCAGTGATCTCCTTCTCAGATATGCATACAATGATAGCAGGTAGATAATCCATTGAAGCTTTTGGTTTGCCTCTTCTTCAAGCAAGAAAACAAAATTGTTATCGCTTTTAAGTCAGTCCCCTTTTGGAATCTTTCTATGCTTTTTATTTATTACCTCCGTAGCCACTTATATTTGTATTTGCCATCAACATTGCCTGTTACACTGAATGATATCGCAATTCACAGCTTCTTTTAGTGAACCTTTATTTGTGGCCATTGGTATCAAACAACAAACCCATTTAATTAACTTGGTCAAAGAAAAGTAAATTCAAAAATCAAATCTTGTATCATATTTAATCTTAGAAATCTAAACAGGAGTTGAAAGTTTAGCATTCAATAAAATAATAAAATTGGGTAACATATGTTTAAATATGAGTGAAAAATCCCACATCGAGTATTGTATAAAAAGAAAGTCCTACAAATTCTTGAAAATACAAATATAAGTTTAAGTTTCACCTTCGTTAAAGATAAAGAAGAAAAGTTAATTATCATATAAGGATAAAAACCTATAATTAAAAAGAATTGAGTATCATACAAGGACGAAGATTCATAAACTTATTATTTGAAAATTTTTTATTGAAAATGGTGTTAGTTCTTTATGTGGATTAAACTCATGTTTCATTGGTGTTATATATCTTTATTGAATCTCCTTGAAAAGACTCATCAGTAGTATCAAAGACAAAAGTTTGTCTCAACAACCAACTCAGATGAGGTATAACATGAGTGAAGAATTCTAGAGGTGAGAATTTTTATATCGAAAGTTTTCTTGATAAGGTTTTGAGACAAATAGTCTCACGTTGAATAGAAATGAAAAATTGATCGTATAAAGACTAAGAAGTATAAAATATTCATAGTTACCTTACACACAATATGTATTTACATTTTACATTCACAAATTTCTTATTAACATGTCTATCCATCAATTACACAATTTAAATTCATGGTAGCATGAACTTGATTCTTCCCAATTTAACCTATCTAGTGTTAAATGAATTCAATTTTTCGGAAAAGTAAGTTGGATTGTTGTTGTTCCCTCATAAATCATAATACACACTATCATTGTTGTCCACCACTTAAAATTAGACAAACCAAGCCCAATGGAAGATGATTAGTAGTATCTCTAAGCTGGTTCCAATTTTGCAATCAATTTTTGGGTCCCTTGTGATGCAAAATTTCCAAACTTTTACTGTGAGTTCAGTTTAATTTATGTTCAAACTTGAATGACTCATCAAGTGGCCATCATGGTAGTAATTATAGATGTTGCCATCCAATTTCCACATGGCATGGGAAGTTGTAGGACAAGTGACCTTTCCATGATGTGGTTTCAATTTGGAATCAAACTTATGGGCCCCTTCTCATTATTTTTGGTCCAAGATCAAAACTACTATGCCATGTACTTGTAAATTTCATAGTTTGATTTTCATCTACAATTTCTTGTTTGTGGACACACCCACCAAATGTTGGTCAAATGTAACCATTGTAGGTACTAGGTACCCTTCAATTTGGGAGGTGATGCTATTCCATTTTCCAACAGTGCAAAATCTATTGTCATAATCTTCATTGATTTTGTCTTTTGATATAACATTTATACTTTTTCTTGAGTGCCCCTTCATATATTACATGTGGTAAAGAGAAGATTCCCAAATTTCTGAAACTCAGTGGCTCTTATTTGTACCCTTAAGATCTCAAAAGAACAAAATAAATGTTTTAAAAAGAATGGTTTATGGTCATCACCCCACTACAAAACTTTTGGATGTAAATTCTAATCTTCTAAAATAATATTAAACTTGTTGAGTTCTGCATGGTTTTGTATTTAAAAGGTGTATTGGTAGTTGAAGAATAGATGACATTTAAAAACCGTTGTTGTCTTGATTATTAAATGATATAAAATCTTTAAATATGAAAAAGAAAATTATACTTATTCATGGAATTGATTTTCTTATCGGACATTCTTTCACTTGTATAAGGAATAACTATATGCCAATGGTAAAATCATGTTAGCAAATTGTCCCATTTGTGTTTTGAATTGTGAAACTTCACAAAATTAACATTATTATCAATAACTTATTTATAGTTTTTAGTGCCTGTGATTAGTATTATTAGGAATATAAATGAAAAAGGATAAGTAGCTTTATATTTAAAAAAGTACGAATTATGATTTGCTATTTATTGTTTTGAGCAATTAAGTGGTGTATTTTGTTTATTTTAACCTATATCTCTTTAGATTAAGGGTGGAAAGTGAAATAAAAAAGGAAGAAAAGAAAAATAAACATAATAAGAAGAGAGGTTGCTTATATTAAGAGAAAGAATATAGAAATCAATAAGAAATGAGTGATTTTTTTTAAAATAATTTGATTAATATAGTAAAATAAACAATAAATATTAATTTAATAATTTAAAAAATTGTTAAAGTACTCTTAAATTAATATTTAAAAAAAAATACAACTATAATACATGTTAAAGTAAAATAAAATTAAAATTTCATTATAACGTTAGCCACAAATCAAAAAGGAATATTTAGACCAAAGACATTTTAAATCTATCCTTCAACTCTAATATGATTGAAAAAAAAAGAAGTATAATGGGGTTTAGCACCTTTGATGTTGAGTTTTGGTGAGAAAAAAAGGGATTTTGATAAAGTGTTGTGGTTTTGAGTGGGTTGGAAGTTGGAAACTTGTTATATAAGTAAAATAAAAGTTGGAAATAGTTGGCAACTCAAGCAATCAATTTTTGGAAGGCTTGTGAATTATTTACACAATTAGAAGAAGCATTTAATGTAATAAGCCCAAACTGTGCATAGAGGTTTTCATCTCTTTTTCTTAAACAACAAAAACAAATCCCATGAATCTCACCATAAAAAGATACCACATTTTTCTTTGCATGACCCTCTTCACTACATTCCAAATTTGACAAATAAAGAAAATAAAGTATAAATTATTAGTGTTGGATGAAAAGTAATAGAAAAAATTACAACTATAATAAGAAGAGAGGTTGCTTATATTAAGAGAAAGAATATATTTTTTTGACAATAAATTCTATATTTTATACTAAATTTTTTTGACCATGTTTTGCAAATTTCATCACCTTTTATAAGAATTGAGTTAAATTTATTTAAGAGCATAAGTGACTTAAATAAGATGAAAGTTTAAATATTTTGTTCGCTAAAGTTGAAAAATTTATTAATAGAATATTTATCAATTTAAATTTTATTTAATAAAAAATACTATTTCCCTAACAATCTTTTCAGTGTTTTCTTTCTAGATTTTTTATACATTGGTTCTTTTTTTATAATTATTGATTTGGTCTCTTAATTTTTTGGTTTAGTTCAATTTTGTTCCTTTATTATTGGTTAGTTTAATTTAGTACCCTAATTATTTAAGATGGTTCAATTTGATCATCTTTGTTAAGTTGGAGTTAACACTGTATCCGTTAAGGACATGTGTCAAGCCGTAAAATTTTTAATTTCTTTTAATTTTTTAAAATTTTTTTTTCAACAATTAATAAACTGCCACATGTTAAGTTACTGCTTTACCACATGGCAATTTACAATCATAACATGTTAGTTCAATTTAGTACCTCAATTCTTTAAAACGATCCAATTTTGTCCTTTTTCAATTTGAGACCAAATTAGTAAATAAGTATAATTATAAATTTTATATATATATATATATATATATATATATATATATATATATATATATATGTGTGTGTGTGTGTGTGTGTGTGTGTGTGTGTGTGTGTGTTAAAATAATTATTTTGAATTTATACATCAAATCACTACACTTAAATCTTCAAATTTATACATCGTTTTAAAAAAAATAAAAATTTTACAGCTTGACACATGTCTTGTACGAATACGGTTTTAACTCTAACTTAACGGAGAAGACCAAATTGAACCATTCTAAATAATAGGAGTACTAAATTGAACCAACGAATAATAAGGAGACAAAATTAAACTAAACCAAAAAATTAGGAAATCAAATCAGTAATTATACCTTCTTTTTTTTTTTTAAT
>Ga0209589_1000797_pt1 | contig 47368 bp, 17 predicted proteins | sample CowpeawhiteBW_FD_187525 | JGI IMG/M metagenome (GOLD analysis project Ga0209589, IMG submission 187525) | Root nodule microbial communities of legume samples collected from California USA - Cow pea white BW (SPAdes) (version 2) | ecosystem: Host-associated > Plants > Roots > Nodule | place: USA...
CATAATTCACAACTTGTATTTCTCTATCATACCCACACATACCAAGCCTTTAGCACAGATACTCAAAACCAAGCCAATATTATCCATACAAAACCAAAAAGAACATCACACATCACACTGTCTCGCCTAGCACCTCGCTTAGGCTGGAGGGTCTCGCTCAGGCGAGCCTCCCCCTCGCCTAGCCGAGAGCACAAAAACAAGGGCATGAGCAACGCGGGATCTCGCTTAAGCGAGATCCCTCTCGCCTGGGCGAGTTGCCTGCTCGCTCAAAAGTTAAGCGAGTCGCCTGGGCGACCTTTCGTGCAAAAACTTAGGCGAGCTCCCTGTTTCATCTCGCCTAGGCGAGATGGACTCGCTTGGGCGAGATTGACAGGTCTCGCCACTGTTCTTCACTGTAACAGCCATGAAAACGAACCAAACCAGCATACAAAGCATTCTCATACACCAATTCGAAGGATTAAATCATACAAGCAGAAATCAACACCATTACAGACCAAAACTACTGGAAAACAAGAGTTCTAACTTCCCGTACCTGGAATAATCTAGTAAACGACCCAACACGCCCCCAACACCGAACGCACGAGCACAGCAGCTCAAGGAGCGAATGACAGAACTGAAAAGGTAGCGAAACAGAAGCACAGTATGGGTTACTTGGGACCCTAGCTGTGAAATGAACGAAAGGAACAATGGAGACGGAAAAAGGCTAGCACAGTACTTACATGGAGTAGAGCACAACTTCGAGCTAGTTTGAAGATGACGAAAAACCTAACCCTAGCAGAGCTCTTTGTGTGAGGGAGGAAGGGTTGACGGCTGCTACGTTTCTGTGAGAATGAAAGTGAGAGTGGGATTAGGGCAGACCTTAGGACCTTATACGTTGGGTCGGCCTTAGGCCCACTAACTTTAGGGCAGAAAAGTTAACAGATTTAAATGGGCCTTACAACAAACATGTATAGTTATTTTAAGATTAATTAATAATAAAAATAATTAAAAATATTATTGTTTTTCTCAACTCGATAATAAGTTTTTTTCTCTCCTAAACTTAAATTATTTTTCTACTTACCCAACTTATGCTCCAATTAATTTATTATTCACCAAAAAAATAAACCATAATCTAATAATTATTTTGTAGAATAATTTCAATTTATCATCAAAATATATGCAAAAAACCTTTTGAAACTCGTAAATCGAAAAGTACCGAAAAACAAAATTAGGTAAAAGAAATGCATTTTTAATTTTAAGAAAATCTAAAAGAAAATAAAAACAACAGCAACACAATTATAAAGAAAAAACATACTAACTATAAATAATGGGGATGAAAAAATTAGTACGCATGGATAAATATGAGATTCAAGGAATGTAATATGTCAAAACCCTGAAAATAAAAATGCTCTAGAATAAGAAAAGAAGGATTGGCAAGAGAAGTCATACATAGATAACAAAATACAATCCAAATCGATTATAAGAGAATAAATATAATTAATCATTATCTTTTTCATAAACAAAATTATAATTTACTACATAAATGTTTTAACTCATTGATTATCATTTTTAATACTAATAAAAAATAGCAAACACTATAATAATTTAATTACTTATTTTTCTCAAACATAATATTATAATTAATTTAATATAGCTATATTAGTAATAAAATATTTGTTAAGGCTATTTTTTTCTTAAACACAAATTTATAATTAATTTAATAGGGCTATATTAGTAAAAAAGAAATTGAGGTTTTTTGTCTTAAACATTATTTTATAATTAATTTAATTGAGAAATATTAGTAATGAAAAAAATAAAGTCTTCTTTCTTTAGAGACATGAAGTGAGTGTTTTACTTATTTTACCCTTGAGTTCGCCTTGCATAAAGGGTGCTAATATTATTTTGTATAGTTTTATTCTTGTTTAAATTGTGTATGTTGATCTTTGATGTAATGGTTGGATTGGGTGATTTCAATTTGCTTGGTTGAGTTATTTGTGTATTGAACATAGTTGTAGTAGAATTGGTATCTCGTTAGTGAGTATCAATGATGAATATATAAGTTGTATTGTATTTTTGGCTTTTAATGGTTATTTTAAACTGAGATGATACTGATTTTGATTGGGATAGGGGATAAACAATACCTATTAGAGCTGCTGATATAGTTTGATGGTATAAAATATTGTTTGCTTACCTAATTTTTTTTGTTTATTTATGGTTTTCCATTTAGGATTATCGTATGTTATATGTGAGTGGAGAATAGTAAGTAGGAGGATTGTGAAGCAATGAAACTCTTGATGGTCAGATAAAGTGTAACTTATGCATAGGTATATAAGTTTTGTATTGTATAGATCTCACAACTGTTGAATTATTGAAAACACTTTATATATTACTAGCATAAACATAGGTGCCATATGTGTACACATTTTTTAAAAAATGCATGATATTATATTAGTAGGTTATGATATTGTAATGTTAAGTTAATATACAAAATAAATTTATATTTATTAAAAATAAAGTGAAATAAATGAAGAAAATATGAGAAAATAATTGTTGATCAATAAGAAATAAAAGAAGGAGAGAAGATAAAAAGTTTTATAGAAAAAGTGTAAAAGTAACCCTTCATTCTAAAAATTTAACAAATAATTATATTGTAAATAGTAAAATAGAAATTATGAAATGTGGACACAAAAGAGAGAATTGACTTTATATATAATTATAGATGAAAAATGTATCGTTATGATTCATGGAGAATTGTAAATACATATTATATGTTTATGTGATTGTCTAACATTTTTGTTTAATTGTTTAATACTTGACAGGGATGACAACTAATCATGTCGAGTACGAAGAGTGCCTATCCACAACCCGACCTATAGCAAAAAAATTTAGTTGTTACCTGTCTCGTTACTCATAGAGTACTTACTTAAAAATTATTCATAGATAAATGTGAATACTTGTATATATTTAAAAGTATATATTTTATCATTTTTTTAAATAATAATTTAATTAACAAGGTAAATATACTAAATGAAAATATTACGAAAAATAGTCATGTTAACAACCATATCTATGATTCGAGTAACAATCATGTCGCCCTATTAATAACCGAAAGATTCAATCGAAAAATATAAATTTATTGAATAGTAAACCATAAAATTTTATTGTGGGTTTAATTACAATTTTTCAAATTATCATTTAGTTAAATCTTAATCTAATAATAAATATTTTGTATTTAAATTATTTTGTTCTTCTAAAATTTAAGCAAAGCTTTTAGATTTTTATTAATAAGAATGATAGATGAGAGTTTTGTGTATAAAATAGTTGTAACATGTGGGTTTTATAATTTCACTATAATTTTCTTTGTATTTCTGATATAAATTTCAATAAAAATATTTTTTATTCCCAAAACAGTGTGCTGGTGGTGACCATGGTAACAGGTGGCTCGAGCATAGGGCGCCGCTACACTTTGCTGCATGTACCTCACATCCACGCTATCAATCTCTTCCCATAGAGCTATGTCTTTTTATTTAATTTCATTAATTTTAATTAATAATAATTTACTTTTACGATGTTGTTGGGGTCTCATTCTTCTGGAACCAACCCCAATCTGCACTGAACCGTGAACTCAGCACCACCTTTACCGCAACCACCGTTACCGCCACCACCTTCTTCTTCTTCTTCCATTCCATGGCGTTCGCTCACTACCCGCTCGCAGTTCCCGTTGAACCCTGCGAATATCCAAAACTTCCCATATCCAACCCACCGTTGTCGATTTCCTCACACTGTTTAAACCTCTCTTCAACTTTCCGCCCCAAAACTCACAACCCCTCACTATTCCCCAGGCTCCGAAGGATCGCTCAAAAAGGTAGAATTTTCCTTCTTTTTATTCAATGGTTTTCTCTTCTCAAAAATCGCTAATTTCGGCATTTTGCTTTCGGTTCAGCCAAGGCTAAGCCGCAGGAACCCGAAGTCAGTGTGGCAAGTGATGCCTTCACGGAATTCAAGCATCTGCTTTTGCCCATTACGGATAGGAATCCCTACCTCTCTGAGGGTACAAAACAAGTGGGTAGCTGTGATGCACTTCAGTTTTTTTTTTTTTTTTTTTATTTTTGGCCTTGGCTTAATTTGTGCATTTGTTCATCAAGTGCTGACTTGGGGTTGGTATGTTTTTATTAGGCCATTGCAACCACCTCGGCTTTAGCTAAAAAATATGGAGCTGACATTACAGTTGTGGGTATGTTATTGTAACTTGGCATGTGCTTGTGTGCATACCTACGGTTGGTTTTCATGAGAAAGAAATATGAGGATAACTTTTCTCTTTTGAATTAGAAGATTTATATTATTTTTGTTAGGTTTTGTCCAGGTTGAATTGGGTGACTTCTTGTGAAGGATAAGTACCAAAAAATTGGAGAATATTTGTTCGAAGTGAAAAGTTTACCCTTCCTTCCCTCCTCCTCCAAATTTACACTCCCAAGCATAGGGGTTGTTGTGTTAAATTTATGAAGGGGAAAATGACTTACATTATTTTTATGCATGATTTGTAGGGGGGTGTATTTGAATTATAACTTATCTGGGAAAATAGTTTATTCTTTAGGCACTTTCAGATACTGTTTCTTTAGAATTAAGCTGAAACTAAACATAAAATGCAATTGGGTTTATGCGCTTTTTATGCTTTGCAGTTATTGATGAACAGCAGAAAGAGTCACTGCCTGAGCATGAGGCTCAACTATCCAGCATCCGTTGGCATCTATCTGAAGGTCTGTAATAGCTATTTTCTCTGTTTAGTTTATTACATTTTGGCTGTTGATACCCTGCAAAGCACAATACTATATTTTCTTACTCTGTGAGCATTACTTTATAGTGTAATCATATTGTTCGGGTGTTTTGTATGGAAGGTTTGGTATGACTATTTTAAATGAATTGCTCTTAATGGTCTTTATGAAAACTTTCCTCTTAACAGTATGATTATTTTATTTGAATGTTTGTTGTATAGCAAATTTGCAATGTATTGGTGATTAGTGTTTTTGTGCAATGAATGACTATTATATAAGAATTGCTGTAAAATGCTCTTTCTTAAAATTTGGATTTTGACTGCACCATCTTTGAACACTTGATCGATCATCTAAGATTATGTTGAATATACAAGACAGCTAGTATAAGAGTTTCACGTAGATTGAAGTCATTATAATATAAGGGGTGTTGGAGTCTTATTCTCATCAATTTTGATAACATATTGATGCCATAAAGTTGAACTACAATTAAGGATTTGGCAATTGTTGTTCAATTTACTTGTTGTGTTTGATGATAAAAATACAGGTGGATTGAAGGACTATAACTTGCTAGAGCGGCTTGGTGAAGGGAGCAAGCCAACGGCTATCATTGGTGATGTTGCTGATGACCTTAACTTGGATTTGGTAGTTATTAGCATGGAAGCAATTCATACAAAGCACATAGATGCAAATTTGCTTGCTGAGTTTATTCCTTGTCCTGTCATGCTTTTGCCATTGTAATTTGCATTGTTTTAAGATAGGGAGCGGTTTTTGTTTCATCCCTTCTGTCTTCTCTCATGCAATTTGATATTCCATCGTGTTTGTTTAGCATTTGCTACTCCAGTTTCAGGGATGTACATATGTGTGTGCTGAAGCACATCTAAATTTTATGTCTGCAACCGGTTAGAGTTTTCTTCTGGGGACCAAATTTTCAAGAAATGATAATTATGGGAGGAATTTGGATCCTCTATCTGAGCTATTGGAATGTTGTTCTGATATTTTAAGTTTTGGATGTATCTCTGCTTGAAGATACCATTTGAAAATTTCACATCGTTAAGGGTCATTGATCTCCCATGTTCTCTGTTGAACACGGTTCATAGATATTCCAATTTCACTTCAATGAATCTGATTTCTGGTTCTGGAAAACATATTTACTTTGGTTAAATCTGCTATTTATCAATGGTGAACATTATTCGTGTTTAAAACTTCAATTTAATTCTTTTCACTTTTTTCTCTCATCTGTAATTGGACTTCAAATCTGAAGTTTGAATCGCATGAACCCGATCTCAGAATGAACAGTGCTAGTTTATGGAAAACATTTGGTGAGAACATTTGGCAACATTGACTTACATCTTTTGAAAAATGATGTTTTCATTTTAATTATGCAGTTCTATTTTAAACACTTTGGCCGAAGTAAAAAGTGGTAGAGAAATATTTTTTTTTTCACACTGAATTAAGTTGTTTATCTGAAAAAAATGGAAATTCCTGAAATGTCTTTTTATAATACTAACTGATTGATGATCTTGTTCAAAATGGAAATTTCATTAATCTAAATCGGTTTGCCTTTCAGGTTTTTGTTTGAATTTTGTTCTCATATAAATGTAAAAGTAGATATTATTTCATTCAAATGCATTAAATATACGTTTAATGCAATTTAATGTATATGTTTTTAACAACACTGTAGCAATTGACATAAATGGTTATATGAAGGTCAAATTGAGGACCTATCTTTATTTCTGCCATAAAAAATAACGAAAACCTAATTTATGTTCATAAAGGTAGGAGAAGCACAAATGCAAATAACCCTAATTTATTTTGTTGACCAAGTTGGATGAAAAATGGCTGCACCAAACACGTTAGTATATGGGGGAAAGGCAGTGAAACAATGAAATTAGTTGGGGTAATTGAGTTGATCAATAATTAATTGATTCGACGTTTGTAAGAACAAGTTGTAACCATTTTAGGATTGAGAAATCTACTTAAATTGTCTTTTGTTTTGCACTCATAAGCAGTGAAAAAATAGCTTAAATCTTTAGAAGTTGTAACATGAGAAATTAACTGGTAGTTGAAAGTTTGTGATTGTTAGCTGAAAGCACTTTAAAATTTCACTTATTATGTCATAAATATTGAGTGAAATTATAAGTTATTTATAAATATAAAATAATCAAATTAAATATGTTTATATGATACTCTTATATAGTTTTTAATTTATTTTACTGGTAAAATATATTTGAGGGTATTTTAATTTTAATTAACTTTACAGTCTTATATTTTTATATTAAAAAATAAATTATTTCATGTGGAATGTTGAATGTTGAGAATAGGGTGAAAATTTTCTATTTTTTTCAAGAGAAGTCTAACTCGAGCGAAAATAGTCAAAATTTCACTTTGTTATCTGTCCAAGTTGTCGCTCAAGCAAGAAAACCACTGTAATCTTTTTTGTCTCTGTTAAATTATTATTCAGGCGACAACTTTGTCGCTCAAGCGAGAGCCCATGTCGTTCAGGAAAGAATCTCTTGCCCAAGTGAGAATGTTTCATTGTTCTATTTTTTGTAAAAATGTTGCTCAAGTGACAAGGATCTCGCAGAAGCGAAACCTTGTGTTGTTTTAATTTTTGATTTTAATATGTGATTGACTGAGACAATTATGAAAATATGATGTATGAAATTATCCATGAATGATGTGTTGGTATATTGATAGTTGACTTGATATGTTTTGTGTAATATATGAATTGATTGAGATGAAATTATTGATATGCTAATATGAAAATGTGACTAAGGATGTATATGATTGTGAAAGTATTGTTGTGGAACCGTAATGGGAAGATTTTATAATGGTGTTACTTTAATGTATGCGTTGGACTAATGATTGAAGTAAGGTGACATCCTGAAACTCTAATGATCATTCACACTAATGATCATGATAGATTAACTGTTAAAAATGATTAAACAAATAACACTATAATAATAAAAATATGAAAAATATAATAATAATAATAATTAGAATAACAATAATATTGACATGTATATGAATCAAAGAATATTAATCAGACCCAACAATTCTTATAACAATAATTGATAAAAACTAAACGAGGGAAGGAGTATAAATAGTCTGGGTTGAGGCAGACATAACACTACCCTCAAAGAGAAAACGTCCCCACTGTACAGGGCAAGACACAAGATTATGCGTTCCTCTTCCAAGATACAACAACCCGTTAAATCGATCGAGTGCAGCGAAGTATCATTGAACCTTGTGAACACCACCATTTTATGAGATAATATAGAGAAGAAAAGAATAACACTTTTAAGAAAACTCTAGTGTTTGATGTGTGTATTTTCTCATGCACCTAGGTGGTATTTATAAATAGGAGAGGGAGACACAAGAGTAAATTGTAATATTGTAATAAAAATATAGTTGCTAATCATAAATAACATTTACCTTACAATTAAAAGTCCATCAAAATATTAGTAATCATAGGATAATATTTTAATTATATATATTTTTAAATTATATTAAAATATTTCCAATAGAGTGAAACCCATTGATAATGGATTTGTAGAGCAATAGAGGTCAGCACAAAAGTAAGTCTTTAGTGATTCTGATTCCAAATGCATGTATCAAGATAGTAGAGTTTAGTGTTAGCTGCCAGTGTGCAATTATGTGAGTTATTGTAGTGTGTCCAGGTATGACTTATAATTGATATGATTTAAATGGTTTTATGAAAATGTTTTTGTATACTAGCTTATCCTTGCATTTTGTGGTCTTGTATTGTTTGCTTCTTTTGTGATTGTCACCATTCTGGTGGGGACAATTATGGTGGGGGCAATTGAAGATGCAGGTTTAGAGACAATAAGAAGTTTGTAGATAGAGTTGTGAGATTGCAACAGAAGTATAAGTGGTTAGTATGTTCAATGTAGGGATCTTTTTAAGGATCAATGTTGTTTAATAAATATTTTTATAATCTGAACTCTTAAATGACTATATTAATATACTCTCTTTTTTGTTAATCTCCCCTTGAATATTATTATGAAATGTTTTCTTTTATTAGTTTTATACTACTAAAATAGGATATTATAAATTAAACTTCCTATATTACTATATATAATAAAATACTTTATGCATACAATATATTCAAATTAATAAACTCAATTGATTTGTGTAATATATATTTTTTAAATTTACATACATATACACTCGGTTTTTAAATATTCTTGTGCTCGTGGGTATTGTCTGAACCCGTCTTCGTTTTAACGGAGAATCCCGCATTGACTGGGTATGGGTATGCGTATGGAAAATTCATGACTTTTTCATTTGAGTATGAAGATGACTATGGGGATGTACATATCCCGCTATAATATTCATCCCGCCATATCTGTCGTCCCTATTTAAATAATTACAATTAATTAAGTAACTATACACACATACACACTTATATATATATATATATATATATATATATATATATATATATATATATATATATATATATATATATATATATATATATATATACTTTTTATTTTTTCTAATTATTTGGTTTGTCATGAAACTCATTTGCATATCCAATATATTTTTCATCTTATCAAAACATTTTATATAATTATGTTAAAATGATGTATGTCAATTAAAAAATTTTATGTCTCACATTTGAATATTTATATTATTTTTTAATATTTATATTTATTGTGTATTTTTCTTTCACATAAAAATGTTTATTGCTCTCAATTTAAGTGTTTAATAGCATAAACATTTCATTTACTAGTAATATAAAAAAAAAAACTCTTTACTATTATTATTAATTTTTATTTCATTTAAATAATTCTTTTATTTTGGTAAAATAACTTTCGTTATTTATCAACCATTAAGTATATATTTTGATATTTGAAAAGTTTTCTTAGATCTCTAAGGTATTTTTCATCTTATCATACTCTTAATTATACATTTGTTTTTCTTTGTGCGATTTTTTTCAATAGTTTCCAAATTGTTTCAAAGACACACAATTGTTAATTTTTTAATATTTTTATTTGTTTGTTTATTTTCATCATGTAGAATACTATTTCGATATATTTTATCTAATTATTTTTTATTTTCTAACTCATTATCAATCATAATGTAATTTTTTCACTATAATTGTATAAATAACTTTTATTTAATACAATATAAAAATTTAATGTAATTGTCATAAATTTTTTTTATCACCATCCAACATATATTGAAGTTCAAAATATACAATATCTATGTCAAAATTTTATTATTATGTTTATTATTTATTCTTTGCGTCATTTTGATCAAGTGATGTATTATAACTTTTATTAAAAAAAATTCATTAGAATTTAAAAAATTGAAGTAAACAAACATTTAAAATATATTTTAATTTGAATATTTTTTTCTTTTATATTTTCTAAAAAATATTTTTAAATTTTATCAACTAAGTTTCATTAATGTTTGCAAATTTAATAAATGTTTTGGTTCTAAAAAAATTTTAGTTGGTATTCTAATCTAAAATGTAAACAATTATAATTTATTTCAAAGTATTTGATATAAAAAATAATAATCATCCTCCTAGTATTGAATATTTTATAATATTATGTTTTCTTTACCGTAATTTTTTTTTATTTTATAAAAATTAATTAAAATTAATATTGAAGTAGTAAGAAAATGAGTACGGATATGAGTACGATATTATACCCGTTATTCAGAGGATGAGGATGAGACAAAAGTTTGATACCCGTTGAGTTTGGATATGTGAATGTGATCAAATTTTTCTACAGAAATGAGTATGAGATAGCGAAACTCGTCTCACCTTATCCCGTTGCTATTGTCATTCTAAAATTTCATTAGACGTTTGAAATGTTTTATAGTGATATTGTGTATAAATTAAACTGTTTCAACTATTATAAGGAATCATATTTCTATTTTTTTTTGAAAGAAAAAATTGTTATTTAACTCAATAACAAAATCATTATATTATGTTACAGCAAATTATAAATAGTGTTTGTTCTTGATTACTCACGCATTAAATTCAATTTATACGTGTTATAAAAATTTAAGTGTGAAATTATTTATGTTGTCTATAAAAACGTATAATAAAAAGAGAATTTTTATATTATGTATAAGTTGCATATTTATAAAATTTTTATTACATATTAATATTTATATAAGTATATTTATTTATGTGAGCTAGTACCACGTGTTAGTTTTCTTCTAAATCTTTTTAGTTATCTTTGGTTATCCTATTCGAGATGTGCACTATCTTCAACACTAGAGACGAATCTTAGTTTGGTCCTAGGGGACCATGACTCCCCAAAATTTGTAAATTTTTTTAGAGGTATATCTTCAGAATTTTAAAAAATATATATAACATATGTTATATCGATAGAAATTAAATTAGAAAGATTTTTATTTTTTTATAAAATATAACATTTAATGTTAATAAATAATAAAACATAAAATTGAATATAATAAAGAATAAGAAATTTTATTGAGATATTTTTTATGTTCTCTTTATTGTCTCACATATTCTATTAATCTTTCACTCTTGCCATGTTCTCTTTTATTTATTTTTTAAATAAGTTAGAGAAAACTTGTTTTTTTTTCTTCTCATTTTTCATACATTCTCTTCCATTTTTTAAAGTAGACTCTCACAGTAAGATCATAGCAAGGGTCATATGCTAATGCCTCAGGGAAACATAATGATGATTATGCACAAAAATACATCATTAGGACAAAATGCTTGGTTGACTTTGTTGGTGGAAAAGATAAAGGAAGCCTATATGGCATAAGACAAGGGTACAAAATAGTGCTGGAAGAGGTATCCTTAAGGACCAACCATATTCTTCCACTAGTGTTAAGCAGGTCGTGAACTTACTCACGCAAAGACTAGAAACATGTGATTAGACTTATGAATATTTGAGCCGCAAATTTCAAAGCTTCCAAAATCTAGTCATGAAATTCTTGCCACTGATGCCCAAACTCGTCTTCAACAACATCAGTCTAATCCAACACCATCCCAGTAGAAACCCACTCCAGTCCAGCCCCTCCAGTCCAACTACAACCCCACCCACCTCATCAACAACACCCTCAAGAAAAATAAAATAATTATATGATTATGTGGATTATTTGGACTTGTTTTTACATATTACGTGTTTTTTTAAAATATAGTCTAGATACATTACATGTAGATATACTATTATTGAAGTTTGTTTGTATTGCAATCAATTATTTAGACGTATTGTATTTTATGTTTGTCTGATATTGTAATGTTTGTTTGGGTTTCCTGACTAAAATTACAAAATTTGTGAGGTTGTTGTTGTTTTATTGCAATTTTATTGGCATGTTTATTGAGTGCAAAATAAAGTCTATTGCACTAGAAAGTGGGACTTCATTTATTGATATATTGTACCAACGAAGACGAAAAACTTCATCGGTAATTATTGAAGGATTATTTCATCCGTAATTACTGAAAGATTTTTGCTCGTTGGTAATTCGTCGAAAAAACACAATTACCAACTAATTTTTGCGGTTACTGACGAATATTGGTAGTCAGTAATACCTATTTTTTTTGTAGCGCTATGTATCCTCGCTGCACTTCTGACACATTCCACAACACTCACATTTCACATTCTCTATACCCATTCGTTGTTCCCTTATAAGCTTACATCACACACAATGCTTTCACAAGCACCATTCATGTCGCTACTAGTGGGGCAACCAAGTTAGTTCAGGGGCATACTATGTATCTCCTTTTTTTATATGATTTGTTTAGAAGTCATAAACGTAAAACACAACTTCTCATTAAAAAAAAGGCAAATTGCTTGTTGAGCTCATGACTTTAGGTGGAAAAGGCCTACACGTGCATGTGACATTTCATTTCAAAAATAAAAATAGGAAGTTGTCTTGTTGACCATGACATTTGTAAAATAAAGTTGGATTTTGTGTGGTTTATGAACAACTTACCCCAAAGTTGGTAATTTTTTTAAAATGTGCCCATTATGGTATTTTGCTTAGAAAACTACACCATTTTGGTAAAAACTCCATTTTGTAATATATTGTTTTATGTTTAAAATTGTTTTATTTAAGCATGCATGTTGATTTATTGATAATAATGAATGAGTTTGATATGCATTGTGTCATGTTGGTTGTTTGGATAAGGATATTGTAGTGATTTCCAAGGAGGGAGTGTTACATTGATATTGAGTTAGGGTGTATTGAGTATTGGTTATGTAATAAATTTATTTTGACTATGTTAGTATCATACTCATGTAGAGGAATATATCTAGTTGTGAGAGTTGAGAGATTCATATATGGAGCTTCGATAAGAGATCAAACTCACAAATTTAAAATTTACCTTGTAATGCTCTTTGGAATTTTGCCCGACCATATATACATCACGAGAGGAATGAGTAAGGGATGACATGTGGTGCACAATCTATCAATCTACTCAATGCACTTTTCTTTTGGAATTAAAGTCAAATGTCTAAGTCTTAAGAGCCAGTAGATTGTGATTTCATATGTAGGCTAGTGATGACATGTTTGATGTAGACATTTAGATTTTTGTTATATGTGATGGACTGGTTATGATGATAAGAAAATTTATAATATGTATGGTCTCTTATAATTACATTACCTTACTTTGTTGTCCGTACGTTGTTGGTTGTTAACCTGCATTAATATTTTACACATAAATAGATGATAGTGTAGGTGGAAGGATTGTAAAATAATATGATTGTTGATGGTCTTCTTAGAGAAAGAAGTTGTTGCTTAAGTATATACTTTTTGTATTGTATATATCCTTTCGTTGACAAAGTATTAATTATTTTTTAAAAGTTTAGATTTAATTATCTCCTGGAGAATTTTGTAAATGATGTACTTATAAATTTGTTTATGCTTTTTATTAATTATGTAATACTTTAAATTATCAAAGTAATCCTGTTGGGATGTTACGTGCAAACATTAAAAGCAAAAGTTTAAAGTTTAAACAAAAGAAAAACTTACTTTAAAACAAAAATTAGTTGATTTAAATTCATCTAAATTAAATAATTTGAAAACTTTCAAAGGAAATTAGAAAGACCAATTAAAATTAAAAATTAGAAAAAAGTAGAGTTTGTAAAATAAATTATTAAATAGTTAAATTATAATTACAACCTTATATTATATTAAAATGTTTTGCATTTGTTTATTAAAAAAAAAATAGTTTGTTATATTTATGCTTCTAGTTTTTTTTCCTAAAATATGTTTGACAACAAATTTATCTTGAAAAAAATTCATCAACCATACATACTATTAAAAAGATGATTTTATTTTATATTTTAGAAATTATTATTCAAAACAAATTATTCATGTTCTTAAATTCTCCTGTTTACTTTTATTTTAATATTTTTTATTACGAACGAATATCTTAACATTTAACTAACCGTGACTAAATATTAAAATTAATTTCAAATATGTATTATATATGACATAATTTTATACTTTTAATTAAATGGATTTGTTCAAAAATTTGCTGACAGCTGTCTCACACAAATGTACCAAACAATTTAATTTAACTTTTCATATTTTTCAACTTATATTTTTAATTATTTTATTTTCTATTTGAATTTTGATATTTTAAAACATCAATAACTAAATATAAAATATATTATTATATTTTTTTGTCGTAAATATATAACATAACTTATATGTTTAAAATTAGTTTCTATCATTGATTTTATTTATGCTAAAATACTATATTATATTGTGAAATAAAATTATTTTGGTTATTTATAATTTATTTGAAAGATATTCAATAATTTAAAAATAATTATGATTAAAGGATATAAACTGTTGAGAAGATAAATTATAGGGATAAAAGATAGAAATAGAGTGGTTTAAGATAGTTAAAACATAAAATTTTGAACTAATTATTGAATTTAAAATTATACTTTAAAATACTTAAAATAAATTATATATTTAATTTATGGGACCTGAATAAAATCTTTGGGTCAGATAGCTCTTCAAAATCATCATCGTAAAGTACAATATTGTTGAAGAATATATGTATAAGGATTCAAACAATAATATGAATATTTATGAGAATAATTTCAAGATATTAAGAAATTAAAAATATAGATATTCAACATTGGAGAAAAGTTAGGTATCTTATATTTTTAGTGGTAAAAATAGTTGTCAAAATTATTTTCTTATTCAAATTTTTAATATAAAATGAGTTTTGTAATGTTTTTAAAAATATAAAGAAATTAGAAAAATATTTTATTCTCTTAATTGATATACTAATATTAACATTTATTGCAAAAAAGATTTAGTCTAACTGAATTAGTTATAATTATTTGGAGTTGCCGTATACAGTTGCGTTGCATGGTGGCTTAAGAAGAATTAGTTGTCACTCTCAGGATAAGGTATATGTAACATGTATGTAATCTAATATCTGCAGAGAAAAGATGAAGAGAATAATGAAAATATAAAAAGATAAGATAATTTTGTAAAAGATAAAAAAATTATAATTATGATAAGTTGAAAGTAAGAATGAGAATGAAAATGAAAATGAAAGAGTGGGATTATCGTATGATGTATATCTCTATCTTGAATAAAAACTATCTTTTCTTAGAATATATTTTATTCGCAGTTAGGGGTATTTGCGTAAAGTTGGAGGTCACAGAAAACCTGGTATAAGAAGGAAGCTCATCCCTGATTCTGAGAGTCACACAGTGAGAAGAGCAAAAAAGCACAACAAACAACGTGACCCCACCCCCTTCTCCTTCTTATAAATGCACACTCTCTAACAAACCAAATACCTCTACCACTTGCGATCCGAGAGATCAAACCCTAATATACACATACACACACTTTCTCTCTCTCTGAATCCCAAATTTTTTTTATCACCATCTCCTCGATCACCTCTCAGACACACTGAGATTGAGATTGAGATTGAGATTAACCCTAACACATACTCACACACACTCTTCCGATTGGGATTCCGATTCGGATTCAAATGGCTACGACCGGTGCCTCTCCCAATCATTCTCCTAAGCCTGGAGTCTCCTCGCCCTGGAGTCAGATTGTGGCTGCAGCTGCACCTCCTTCCTCTCCGCCGTTGCCTGTCGACTCTGCCTTGATCAATTCTGCCCCAGCGGATGATGTCGATAACGGCGGTGGAAACAATGTCAATAGCGGGAAGAGGCCTGCGTGGAATAAGCCCTCCAACGGTGCTTCTTCTTCCGTCATGGGTGCAGATTCCTGGCCCGCACTGTCGGAATCCGCTCGCGCTTCGGCAAAATCACCTTCACCTTCGGAATCTGCGAAGGGTGCCATGGATGCGATGTCTACGCCATCATTGCAGGTTTTTTTTTATTCCGTCTTTTGTTTTTGTTAATTTGGGATTATTGATTTAAAAAAATACAAAATAATTGGGACCGTTATTTTTTTAGTAACTTTTTATGTAGTAATATTCAGTTCTGTCTAGTGTTTGTTGTTTCCTCTTTCTATTCTACCAACTGAAAAATAATGTACAGTGTAGATTTTTTTTTTCAATACTAGAATTTAGATCAAGGCTGCTTTAGGTGATTGTAAATTGAATCTATCTTTTAGTTTGTCCGGTATATGATTTTGGAAAGTGCACCGTGTGCATTGCTATTGTAGGGTTCTGGAAGTTTGGTTCCTTCACCACATAGGCAAGATAGGGATAATGCTAGTGCGAACAACACTGTGCAGACTCATCAGAAGTCTTTTAATAAGCGAGGCAATTTGAACCCATCTTCTAATGGAGGTCACCTTGCTCCACAAACGTCGGGGCCTCAAGGTCCTATGGCTCCTGCTGGGTCCCACAACTATAATTCTTCTCTGAAAGAGCATCAACCAAGAGCTGGATTTGTGCCCAACGATCATCCGCCACAACGGAATTCTTTTAGACACCGGAATGGTGGTGGTCCTCATCAGCGTGGGGATGGTCACCATCATAATTATGGGGGTAGACGTGATCATGACCGTGGGAATCAGGACTGGAGTAATCACCGCAATTTTAATGGTAGAGACAACTATATGTCTCCAAGATTTGTTCCTAGGTTTATTAGGCCTCCACCACCTAATCTTGCTCAACTATATCCACCCCCACCTGCAATGCGACCTCCTTATGGTTCTATTGGGTATCCTGGTACGTGTAATGTTCAGATGATATGTTTTATTGTTTATGTTCATGGTCTGATAATTGTTTGCATTTGCAGAACTACCTCCTCAGATGTTATATGTTCCACCTCCACCCCTGGAATCAATGAGAGGTGTCCCCTTTGTCTCCCCAATACCACCTAATGCAATGTTTTTTCAACCTACCGATAATCTTTTGCACACTAAGATTGTCAACCAGATTGATTACTATTTCAGGTGTTGCTTATGCTTTTGATTAATCACTATTTTCATCTTGTTTTATGATTTTTAACTGCTTTAGAAAGTTGTCTGCATATTTACTACACATTGTATTTTTCAGCAATGATAATTTAGTTAAAGATATATACTTGAGGCGGAACATGGATGACCAAGGATGGGTTCCTATAAGTTTAATATCAAACTTCAAGAAAGTAAGTTGGTTTGGTGGTATTTGGTTTGCCTGAATTTTTTACTTGTGTGAAGTTGGTTGATTGGTCGGGTTTATAGCTGATTAATAATACCATACTGCACTTTCTGTTGTATTGTTTGAGTGCTTTCTATATTGTGTAATGATTGATGACATATGTAGTAACATTCTCGTTATCCAATTTATCCTATATTTTATTGTCCTTTCCATGGCATTCATGGGATGACAAACAGTTGTAGTATAGGTTTTTGTTTTTTTTTAGGTTATATTAGAAAATGTTTAGGGAAATATGAATTTACTCTTAAAATCAATGTATTACGGCTAGGTGCATGGTAAGTGCTACACTCGGTATGGATCAAAATGTAATGAATGCCGGGTTCCAACAATGTATTTTGGTTGATGCATGAATTATTCAACACCCTTGTTATACTAGAAAGGCTTGAATACAAACCTGAGTGTGATTATCCTTTTGATTTTCTGTTATTTATCCCTTGGTTTATTTGAACTATACACGATGACAGATATGTTGGTAGCTAACTGTAATGTGATCCCTGCAATAACTTACCGTTGAGTTAAATCTATATAGGTGGGTCGTAAGAGTAATATTGCAGGGTATACACAGACATACCAGGTTGGGAAAACGGTACACTATTTACTTTATGATTTGTGAGGTGACTTGAATGAACCAAGTTTTGCTATACTCAAATTTACTATCTTTTTAAGGAATTCCATATTCATATGTCTATTGATGGTGTTATGTTGTTGTACAAGCCCTGATTCGAGTGACTCGGTTATTTGAGTGACTAATAATGTGTATGGAGGTTGATCTTGCTGAATTTTCTCGAATTTTATTTTTAGTGACAGGTATTTGATTTTTTGAATCACTTTTAAAGCTGAACATTATTTGTGGGGTAGTCTGTTAGAGTTTTCCTTATATTATGCTTTGTTTTTTCTTGTGATTTCAGTTACTATTCTGCCCAAGTTTTGTTCTTTTGCCAATTCTTCTACTGTGGATATGTAGATGAAGCATTCTTCATCATTAGATGACTATTTTTTTTTATGTCGTAGGTCAAGCATTTGACTGAAAATGTCCAGACTGTGATAGATGCTGTTCGAGCGTCATCAGTTGTTGAAATTCAGGTATTTTTGTTAAACTTGCATTCTATCTCCCTGTTAAGTAAACAGGATAATCAGGTTGTATTTGTTTGTTAAATCTATTTTGTGTTAAATTTATTCCTCTTGGATTATAGGGTGACAAAGTTAGGAAAAGAAATGATTGGAGGAGATGGATCATGCCTCCTGCTCAGCTTCCTAATTCTAGAGGTTCTCAAACCATTGGACAACTGGCAGAACAAGTCCAAAACATTACTCTGGAAACAACTAACAATGATGATACTGGGGTATTAGATGTTTCACAGAATAGACCCTTCGGGGAATTGAATGGTCAATATCTGCTTTCCACTGGCGAGAGTACTGGACAAGTTGGCATTCAAGTTTCAGATCATTCTATTTCTGCCAGAAATTAGAGCTGCATCTCTTCTTTAAAACATTTTTTGAAGAATATTCTTCAGAGGGAGGCAGGAAGCAGGGATCATGGTCTCAATTTTTACATATCGCACAGTGGGACATGATTTCTCATGAGGTATCTAGGAAAACATGATTGAGAAATGGGAAGAAAATACCTTTTTATAAAACAGAAAAAAAACACCAAATGGTAAAAATGGCCCGCAAAAGGCGCATTTATATTTTGTGTTTTGGAGCTAGTAGCATTACTCTTGTGATTACTTGTTTATATGGGGTGTAATGTTCCTACTCCAATGGTGGGATGGTAGTTTACTTTAATGTGGGGATTATTTTTTGTTTTTATTCCCCTGAATTCCCCTTGGCTTCTTTTTTAAATTGTTTGGGGTTCATGTTCCCACCTGGTTTAGGAGCATTATATGTGAGATCAATGGGTGTTGAATGAGTTTTGGTAGCTACTAGTTGACTGAGTGAAGGGGAACATGGCTTTCTGCTGACGGAGCTTCTGCCGCAACTACTTCATTAATCATTGTATGATGTCCCTTGCTATTTCCCCTTCACATCATATTTGGAAATGACTACACCTTTTTTTTTTCTTTTCTTAGTTTTACTTCATTCAAACTCTTACTAGCCATACATTTGTCCCTGTGGGGTTATTTAAAACTTCAATTTTTTGCACTTCATGGAACCTGTCTTCATTATTTGCTACCCGTGCCTGTTCTAACATTCTGTATTAATTCGTTTACTTTTTGTTTCATGCTTACGTGCTAGATAAACGTTTTCAAATATTTACTACCAAGTTTATTTGTTATGCATTCACAGGTTAAAATAGTCATATAATTGCAGTAATCGATAGATCATTATACGTCAGAGATCGTGTTTCAATAATAGCATCAAATTGTTTTACATTACATAGCATTTTTTTCTTAATTACTAAATGAAGAGAAGAAATATAGTTTTCGAATTAAGTTTTAAAATAGTTGTCAAATAAAACTAGCTGGTGCTTTATCGTAACTTGTATTTTATAAGGTGAATTTTGTACGCAAAGTTTTTTTATTCATCTAGGTTGTGTGTAAAATTCTTTTTGGCTCAATGAATTTATATGACTAGCATTTTTGCTAAGTTCTCAGTGTGATGTAAAATTATATTTTATAATATATTGATTTTAATAAAAGTCTTGTGAAAACTTTTAAATTTTAGTTTAATTTAATGAGAAGCTCACATTGAACGATTTTAGAAATTAAATTGGTTTCATGCTTTTCGGCACAAGCACTTGTAATCCAGTTGTGCCCTTTCTAATTTGAGCGCAGGACGATTATCTGTGCTTTTCTATATCACGTGTTTTATTTTTGCGAATATTTTTGGAAAAGAAAATAATTGGAAATAATTATATTCAAAATTATAAGAAAAATTAATGTCATTCCGTAAGATAATAGAGGAAAGTGATTGTTTTTTTTTAAACTGGAAGAAAATTGAGTATCATTAAAGCAAAGCTGTCAATTTTAAAATTAAAAACTAAGAGTGTTGTTTAGCACAATCTCAAAAGGGATAGGTATAACTTCTCCTGTTTGATTGTAGTAGCATTTAGAGAGTAAAAACATACCTCTGTTATAAAGTATTAAACTGCACTTATAACTATATTTTGCTCACATCCATTAACATGTACCCTTATGGTTCATGTAGTATTTGCGATTTTAGCAGATATAGATTTTGAATGGGTAAGAAAGTAAAGAAATATATAAATAGGTTAAGAATGTTTACTCTTTATTTAATTAAAAATTACATCCGTCCAAGTTACATTTTTTTTCTTATATTTTAGTAAGATTAGAGAATAATCTAAATAGAAATCAAGTTAAACAAACCAATTAGATTCTTAATCCGAGTAAGCAATTTGGAGTGTTTTGAAAAGGAGATCTTATTTGTACATAGTGTTATATTTGGACTTGCAAATATTTCATTAGTTTGATTTCTTAAAGGATATAAAGAAATATTTGTTATTATGCACACTACACTCAAGTAAGAAGAAGTAAATTGGAATTTAGAATAGAGATTTGAAGTATAAAAACGTATGACTATATCATTCAAGCGGCACTCACATGATTAAGAGAATGAGATGTATAATTTAAATGATAAATTGAAGTTTGTATTTGTCCGCAACCACCTTTCTTCACCACTCCAAAGACTACTAGTAAACTGTCAATTAATTTTACTTTGTGTCAATCAAAATAGCTTTGGACCAAACAAAACTCTAATAAAAGACGCTAAAAAAATAAAGTCACATTGTCCTCATCTAATAACCCCAATGATTAAGTTAATTGATTCCTTTTCTTTTTCAATCTTCTGTGTCTTTCTTTCTTAGTTCCTTCCATATTCAAACAAAGTGTCGGGGAAAATTAAATGTTAACAAACTCACTATTCAATCATTGATGCTTACTTCAACTGTTTCATAGTTGTGAAATGTTTTTTTTATAACTTTTTCTTTTGTCTATAAATTTCATAATACTTAACGAAGGATTTTTTTCAAGAAATATTTGTTTTTGTTTTTAATTTAACTATGTAAATTCAATTTTTTTTATAATTGCTTTTTGCATCCCATCAATTTCTACCTGAACCTCCACAAATTTTGAAATTCTATTTTTGTCCATCCGACTTTTATTTGAAACACTCTCCATGGAGACATTACATTTTGGGGGTTGCTGTACGTTGCAAGAAATACTTCTTGTTTAATTTAATACAAATTGTTGTCATTGAAAATTAAAATTGAAATACTTTCGTATCAAATCCTAATTTACTATGTCTGGGTAATTTTACTTTAATTTGAAAAGGTTAAATATATTTTTGGTCCCTCAAATTTCAGTGAATTTTAGAATTAGTCTCTTTTCAAAACTTTATATCAATTTAGTCCTTCATCTTTAGAAATACATGGATTTAGTCTTTCTTACCAAAATTTGTTAGGTTTATTTGACATTTTAAACACATTTTTTGATAATATTTGAGTTAACATTGAAGCGAAAATATGTCAAACGATGTAAACAATTCAAATACTATTATAAAATGCACTTGAAACATCAAATAAACTTAACAAAATTTGGTTAAAATGACTAAATTCACGCATTTATAAAGATGAAAGACTAAATTGGTATAAAATTTTGAAAAGGGACTAATTTTAAATTTCACTTAAACTTAAGGGACAAAAACATATTTAACCCAATTTGAAATTATCTTACTTTAAAGGTTAGTTATTTTTTGTAAGCATGTTTATATTTTAAGAATAGACACATAAAAGTCTCGGACATGGTGGGTAGGACAATAGATACTTACAAGCATAGAAAAGTTAGCAATATTTGTGTATGATATAAGTTAGATTATGCATGATAAATAAAAAATGAGATTTTTTTTATTAAAATTAAGAAAAAAAAAATCATAAAACTACTTGTCGTCTAGTAATAATTAGAAAACATTCTGACCAATGGTTAAAAAAGAAAAATGTGTCGTTTATGAATGTCCAGTGCTATGCCCCCTCACATTCTCCTCTAACCAATTTTTTTTTAATCAACGAAGACTCGGAGGAAAGAAAACAGGAAGAAACACTCATTAAGTTTAAAAACTTTACTTTTAAATATAATTATTTTAGGTTAAGTATGCTTTTTTTTTCTTTAAATTATTTTTAAAATTTTATTATTATGAAATTAAATTATGTATTATTTTATTTTTGTATTTTATGAAAGTTGTGTAAAAAATTTTTATTAAAAAACTATGTAAAACTTTCATATCATTTGTAATTTATAATAAAACTTTTACATATCATTAGAAAAAAACGTCTTACAAAACTTTCATAAAATATATAAATAAAATACTATATAATTTAATTTTAAAATGAAACAATTTTTCAATAATTTAAAAATAAAAAGTATATTAGATTTGGATTCTCAGCTTAATGTCAAAAAGGTCTTATTAGATAAATTGTAATCATTTATTACATGTATTAAGTAATATATACTTTTGAAATAAAACCAATGAATACACTAACCCATTGAAGCATGAATGCATGCTCCCATTATTCTGTTAGAATTTTAATTGATTTCTATTATAACAGTATATTAAGTAATAAAATTTAATAAATAGTTAGAATTTATTAAATATGGTCTTCTCTTTTTAAGCATAAACAATATAAACTCTCTTTTTTTTTTTTTTTCCATGGACACGATTCATGAATTAAAGTCTAATTAACGATTATTCTTGTTAATACGAGAACTCATGTTTAAGCAACTTGACATTTAAGTTTAACACATTAACTACTTTTGTCCTGGTGCTTATCAACAAAATTTGTTTACATATATGAAAGAAAATATTTATTGAATTGAATAACACCTTATATTCTTAAGATAAATTGTCATTCTCTTTAGATCAGATTTTCTCTAATATGCTTAATAGGTTATATAATTTAAAAATTAATATTAAAAACCATTTAAATACTTATTTTTTTAATCTTTTGAAATATTAGAGGTGACAAAATAAGTTGGGTCTGACGAACCAGCTTGTGAGTCTATATTAAAAAGGATGGGTCAGGTTGAAGATTTCAACTCATCAGTCCATTTTAATTGACACATCCCGACCTTTGGTTCCTTTTTCTTTTAAATTAAAAATTAAAATAAAAATTAATTAAAAAGATGATTTTTTTATATTATATTTTTTAAAAGGGTGTAAATATATAATTATATTATAATTTAAATCATTAACATTTAAAAATAAGTTTCAATTCTTAATTATGATAAGTAATATAATATATAAATATAATAATTATTTTATTTCTAATTAAAAGCATTAACTAATCAATTAAAAGTTTAAAACATATTTTACATAATTTAATATGATTTTAATATTAATTTATATGTATATATAAATAAATTTTAAAAAAGAATAAAGAAGTTTGAAAAAAATTTATAAAAAAAAGTGATGGACGAGATTGGCTTAATCCATTATTTTGTTCTGTATAAGACAAGTTATTATTATTGACTCGTTTTTATTTAACGGACTATCCCAATCCAATACCTTTTGGATGGGTCATGACCGATGAAATCAAAATAGGTTGAGGTGACCCATTTTGTCATATGCATTAAAAATAAATTATGTACTGTTGTAAAGAAAAAATAAAAGAGTGTATAACTTGTTTAGATAAACTGATTCAGAAGAATTTGCACGGAGAAATATGAGAGTGAACTTTTTTGGATACTCCCACAAGTGAAGAAAGTATAAGAGGAATTCATGTCATCCTATGTTTAATTACAAGAATAACCTTTTGCTTTTTTGTTTTTTCACTTGTCGAAGCCATGCATTCGCAACTGCGTGGTTAATATAATTTTGTAAATTTTAATTTTATCATTTTAAATAATAAGTCACATTTCATAATAATAATAATAATAATAATAATAACATTTTTATTTAAACTAATGACTCATCCACAATTTATTTGGACTTAATTTCTACATTTCCTATTTTATTTTAATATAATTTTACCATTGATTTTTTTTTTCAAATAATAAGTCACATTCTATTTCAACAGAATTTACACTAATTAAATTTTATTTTAACCTATATGACAAAAATAAACCGACAATCTTCTAATTTTAACAATTAAAATATCTTTCTAATTTATCAAATTCATCACATAATTCAAAAAATTTCAAAAAAAATTCTTTCAAATATTTTCATTTTTTTACCATCTTTCCTTTAATTTAACCCAAAAAATGAGTAGCAGTTAAAATCCACTCAATCAAACATGTCACTATAAACAAACATATCCTAAAATAAATCATACATCAAATGTGGTAATTTAGTCTAGATAATTAATATATAATTTATACCCGCACCCGCCAGAGAAGGTGTTAGATATATCTATTATTGCCCAATCCTCATGTTTGTTAGGAAAATTATCTAAACCCATAGAGTACAATTACATGTGCAGATAATTGAACTTTTGAAATAATAAAGATATAAAGTATGTCACACACACTATCAACCATAATGGTCAAATTTTTCGGCACGTGTGGAGTAACTATTGAGATAGTCATAAATGGAAGATGGAGCTTCTCAATGGAATTGCAATAATTTGCAGAAAGCACAAGAGTTGGGGGTAAGAAAATAAATAATTAAAGATGGAAGAACTACAACTACTACCAAGCTAGGGCCACATAATGCTGTGAAAGTTACATCATCATGTATTCATACTTTAAAGGGTACATTTCTGTCTCAGTGGAACGTGGCTCTGGGTAAAATGCTTCTTAAAATGGAGCTGTATATGTTCGATATAGGTTTCCCTTCTTCCACTCATTCGTTGCGCTTTCACCCAACTGCTGCCAAAACAAAAATAATACAGATTTTATCATCCCAAAAATTCCCTTTTTTAGAGTATGTGATAGGATGAAAGATTAAAAATAGTTAAAAGATTCATTTTTTTTTTTTACATAAAAAAATGCATATTTATTTTCCTTCCCCTTAATGGCATGAGTTTTCCAATCAACAGTACAAAGGCCAAGAAAATGGGAAAAAATGCGGCGGTGTTGTACGGAGAAACCGAAACCAATAACCAAACGAGATAAGGGAAAGAAGGGAACCAGTTGCTGCTGTTTTCTGAGTCTTGCATTCTCTTCTCGCAACTGTTTGATTTTTTGCTTCAACTCAAACAAGTAAGCCTACACAGAGAAAGCAAAACACAGGTTAAGCAAAGAAAGACGAAAACCCGAGACAGTGTATTTTGGTTGCACTGCACTCTATATACTGAGAGTTGAAGAAGAAGCAATATTTTCCTGCTTTCTGGCTCTGGATCGAGCAGCAGATTCGCGATTCTTCATGAGTCGTGCGTCGCGCATGTCCCTTGAAGGTGGTGGAGCTCTTTTATTCGAAAATGGGTGGGCAAAAGGTTCGGTCTTTGAAGCAGTATGAACCAATTGCAGGTTTTGCGGTGGAGGGTACTCAGAGCGCGTGCTTAAGGTGAGAGCAGTCACCGGAGATGTGTCCACAATGAAGCTGTTAAAGGGTCGAGGTAGAAAGTCTTGAAATTTTGCAGCTTTGGTGTTGTGGTCGGTTAAGGAAGTGAGGTTGATGCCGTCCCACACATCTTCCATGGCTTTGTTGCTGACAGTGTTGTTGTTGGTTGTCGGGGTTTGGCGTGAGAACTGGGAAGAAGGTAGTGAGGAAGAGAGGGGTTTGTGGTTGAGGTTGTTGTTCCTGTTGCAGGTGGCGGCGGCGGCGGCGGTGGTGGTGGCTATTGATGAAGATGACAGCATTTGGTTTGGTGGAAGGTGAAGTGGGGCTGGATTTGGAATGGTGAGGTAGGGGAAGGTGACAAATTTGGAACACTTGTTTCAGGAGTGTGAAATTAAACATGAAGGAACAGTCTTTAAGTTGGGCTGATGTTGGTTACACTGTTTCGTACGTTGTCTGTGATGAACAGTCATGTCTCGACTGTCCTGGTTTGCAACTTCTGACATGTCCAGTAAGCATCTCTTTTATAACTTTTGTTACTTTATTTAGGTTAACTATACTTAATGCTCGTAATTCTTTTAGGGTGTGTTTCTTTAAGGAGTTGACATGAAATTGAGTGTGAAAATAAATTTGTATAGATTTATGTAAATGAATTTTTGTATTTTTTTGAGTAGATTTAGAGAGTAAAGTGAGTGGATTTGGAGATAAATTTTATGAAAGATAGTGAGAGATTTTATTGATGTGATATATAAAATTAATTATAAAAATTGATAAAATTAGAAAGTTACCAAAATACCCTTGATGAAAAAAGATAGTGATTTTGTAATTTGATGTTATAAAAATATTTATAAATAATTAATATGAATTAAAAAATATTAAAATTATATGAAATTATAAAATAAAAAAATAAATTTTTATAAATATAAACAAATTGTACAATTAAAATTAAAAAAAGGTTATATAATTAAATGTTAAACAATACAAAAAAGTAAAAAAAAAAAACAGAAAACAAAACACACGACACCGGTTACATAATGGGTGTCACCCTCCTCTTTTCAAAGACACCGATTACGTAACCGGTGCCATACACACACAATGCACTACACTGGTGCACAACCCCTCACATGGACTCACACTCCCAACCCCTCACATGCACTCACACTCCTCTCCATCTCCTTCACTCACACACTCACACCAACACTACTTAACTTTCCCCACACCAATGCATGTCATTACATAACACCACCACCACTACTTCACTCCATCCACACCGGTGCATCACCTTCAAACAATGAGAGACAAGTTTGGTCACATGTTAGTGAAACTGTAGAGTTAATTTGATAAAAGTAGTTATAACACTTTCAAATCGTTGTATATATACGAAAATGGAAAATGGAATATGATAGGGATCCCGCAAATCGATCCATATTCACTCAAAAGAACAACGACCCGCATATAAATCCATCCGCACAAATGCATTCAAACAGTGCCATCCAAAAAAAAAACTGCCTTAGTCCTAGCGTTTCTGATATGCCCCGGAAAAAATAGGATGTGAAAATAATCAATGCATGCAAATACTTGAAGGTAAACTTTTTCCATTTTCGTAGGTAACAAATGTGAGAGCAAGATTTTTCGTTCGACTGTGTTTAACGTATTTACAAATAATACAAAGAATGTCAGTTTGGACAGGGTAAACTATCGTACAAATACATCACTCTTGAAAATATATATTAGGTTCAGTGTAAGTATATATTGTTTGTAAATTTTTCAAACTTTTACGAAAAAAGGTTTATTGCGAAAATCATTAAATTCGAGTATCTTTTTAGTCGGTTGTTTAGGAGTCTAGTTTTTTTATTTGTGAAAATATTATTGTGAAGCTTCTTCAAACTATAGTTCTTTTATTTATGAGAAATAAAAATAGAACAAGTTTAGGAGAAAATGTGAATCGAAAGTCCAATAGAAAGAAACTGTAGCTATAAACTCAATCAGAGGCTTAGTATGGTTTGCATTCGAATGATGAGTGGAGAAATGAGGAGCCACCAATTACCGACGTTGTCGACGACAATCTTGACTGGGCTAGAGAGCTACAGCTGCGAGCATGGAGGTCGAAGTGTTAAGGTGGAGCTTGTGTGAGAAGCCTCTAGAGGAAGAAGAAGATGACTTAGGTTTTTTTCACGCTTAAACAAGAATATGAAGTTGGGCTTGACTCACTCAATTATTCTTCCACCATACCTTTGGTATGGCAATTTCTTCCTATACCCCCATATTTTATTATTGCACCCCCAAAAACAAGTTATAAAGTCAAACTTGTCCTTCCCTTCTTCCATCTTACTCCCTCTTATTACCTCCATACTTTCCTCTACCTCCATTCCATCATCTTCTTCCACCTCCACCCTAAAAATTTCACAAGTGTTCAATAACACAAATGAAAAATTTATAATAATGTAAAATGAAAGGAAGATGATAATCAACAATGAAAGACATGAAATGTAAGTTCCGAATTTATAATTCGTATGTATTATAGATTACACAATCTATAATGCAAAATTATATTATGAATTATACAATACGTAATGCAAAATTATATTATGAATTGTATAATTCAAAATGTAAAATTGTATTTTGAATTATATAATTTAGAATGTAATTTTTCATTATGGATAGTTAAGTCCATAATATTTACTGTTTGTATAATTCAAAATTATAATTACACTAAAAATATAATAAAAATTTTAAAAATTATTGTGCGGATAAAAAAATATGGGAGTGGAGGAAGAAATTCTCCTTTAGTATGTTAGACTCTCCGTTTTTTTTTTACGCACTTCCTTTTCTGGTTTGTAACCTGGCCAGGCCTAATCTTTGTCTTTTGCATTCTCAGATATATTTATATTTTTATTTTAAAAGCAGAATTGTTAATTACAATTTTTATTTAAATAATATTAAAATTTAAAAATTACTTGCTATCATGTTGATAATTAAATTTTTTATCATGAGTTTTATATTTACTTAATAATTAAAATAATAATAAAATTACATTTTAAACATATCAATCAACAAATACTTTATTAAAAACTACACGTCCATAATTTTTTAGTATGAACTCATGGTCAAATTCAACTAAAAAACATCATTTCTAAATAAAATTTATATTGATTTGTAAATTATTTCTAATATATTTTAGAGTTTTCTATAGTTTGCCTTAATAAAATGTGTTGTAACTCCTCTTAATTTTTTTATATAGACCTTTTGTGACAGGAATGAAGTTAAACACTATTAAAAGAATAATTCAGTGTAACTATTTTTAAATTAACAAATTTTCTCCCAAAACTTCTCTTGAATTACACAAATAATAATATCTTAAAAACACTTTTTGACATTATTATACATTAAAAAACTAAAAAAAATCCAACTCATTAAAAATCATTCGATTTTTATAACTTATAAAAAAATTATTATCGCGTAAATTAAAAACTATTAAAAAGATATTACCTTTAAGTTATTAAGATTACGTAGATTAAACACCAATAGAAACATGTTTATACTTTTTTATTATAATAATAAAAAATAAAAACATTATTTCACATGATTATTAAAATAAAAAACCATTATTAAATTTTTTTAGTAATATATGCATAAGAAATAGTTATAAAATAAATAATTTTTATAATTTTATCACAAAGAGATTTTTATTATATGTAGTTAATTGATTTTAAAAAAATAGTATTAAAATTTAAAAAATAAAATATCAAAATGAAATATACTAATAAAAAAATAATATTCAATTGCACAGACTAAATTTACTATTAATGATTACCCAGAAAGAAAAAAAAATCCTTTCAATGTACATGGTTCCGTATATGTTGAAGTAATTATCACTTTTATATCCCTTGAATGTTGTAATAGAACTATGCAAGAGCTGAAACACATTGAATATATATGAGGCGGGAAGGAAGAGCGAATACAAATTTTGAGCAGCTCTTCCCACAGCTTTATACTTTATTTTCTGGCGTTGAACAAGATCTCTGTTCGGAGGGTTGCTCGCGAGGGCGAGAGACACAATTTCACGGTACGTTCTTTATCTCAATACTCTCGATTCTGCTTTCAGCTATTCTCTTTGTTACTGTAATTAGGTCACAGTACCAATTACTTCCATTACCGATTGTCGCAACAGGTTTCCTAAACTCAGAACTGGCTTAGGGTTATAAATAGCAATTTTCCATAGCAATTCATTGATAGTATTATATAATAAAACTGTTTCTACTGCGTAATTCTGTTCTGTCCTAACCTTAAAATGAATATAAGAGAAAAACAATAAACGAACCTAACAGCAGAAAAATCTGATTTGCTGACATAATTTGTTTGGAAAATTAGAAGCAGAGAAAATGTGATAAAAGAAATCGTGTATATTTTAAGGAAAAAAAAAGCTTTAACATGCATTTTTGTGTATTTATTTATTTCCTCTGTGATCATCCTCAACCAGGCACTGAATTTTTTCTGTTATTTTTTTGTTTCTGTTGGTTCTTGTAATCCCACTCAATGTTTAAATATGTGTCTTTCAACTTGCTTTGACTACTGGTGTGTAACGACTCGTTATGAGGATTCCAAAATCTGCTAACATCGCAGCTCACAATGCTAATAAATGAATGTCATATACTTGTAATTTTGAGGCAGTTTCCATGTACTAAATCTCTTTTCTAGCTCGTATGTGTTTAGGTTTCCAATATTTACCAATTAACGTGCTATATCTTTCAGGTTCCTTTCAGAGGAACTCATTTCAGGTAAATTTTTGCTCACATCTTTGATTCACAGTTCACTTACTTGAGCAGCATATAATTTGCATGCAGAAGCTTCACTTTCCATTTTTTTTCTTTTATTTCTGTTCTGTGTCCAATGATTCTTCATGGCCACTGATTCTAAGGCAATGGACAAAAGACTTGAACATGGTGCCAAGGCCTCGCAATTGCCTTCTAATGGAATTGGATCCAGGTTCTCCAATTTGGAAAAGTCTTTCAAATATTCTATCAGATCTTTGCTCACTTCATGCTCAAAGGAGGTACACTTTGTTTCTTCTTTCTTCTCTCTCTTCTCAGCGCTGCTTTTAATTGTGTGGTATAATGAAAGAGTTAACAATAGGTATGTAAAAAAATTTCACTTATTAACCCTGAATGGTGTTTCCAATAATAGTAATAATAATTTGTTTTCATATTGGTTTAAAACTTGAGACCAGTTTTATGGTTCAGATTGACCGGATACCAGACCGGTTCACTGGTTATAACAATTGTGTGGTATCACTCCCTTGTAGTTTATAGACGCATAAAACATTAACCAGATCTATTGCACTAGTTCAGATCAGATGCTTTTGAACTAATCAGATAGCCATACGTTTAGACAGTGTTTCTGGCTTAATAATAGGTAGTAAATGGTTGAGTTATGTTATGTCTAACCCATTTTTTGATAGCATACCTTTTTATCCTATGGTTTGTGTATGACTACTCAAGTATAAATCTGAAATTATGTTAATATTTAGCACTCTAAAACGGCTATATATTGATACATGTTTTTTTTTATGCTTAAAGGAATTTTATAAAGCATTTTCAAGTTTCTCTAACACTGAAAGGGAATTTCTCCATCGCCTATTTCTTCAGGTATGCATGCACTGTTGGTATTAATTTGTCCATGTTAGAAGTATATTTCTGAATGTTACATAGTAGGTTTATAGAAGGTATTGACTGTCAAAGGGACGTCAAATTAAAAGGCCATCTTTACAAATAATACGTAAAATGAACAAGACCTTAAATGTGATAATATAGCAACATCTTGTTAGATATGAAATTAAACAAGGAATTGTTGTTACTACCAAGCTTGTCTCTATCCAGAAACATGTATCATAAACCTGCTGCCCCAAATAATTGAGTGAAGACAGATGAATGACTTCGTATCTAACACGCCCCGTCACACTGGAGACTTACGAGACTGGAAGCCTTTAAAAGCTCAGACTTTGCACTGACACTGCTTACCTTTTATTGAAATATAACATTACTTTAAAGCACAAAGGATCTAATACCAGCCTACCTAAACAATTTCTGAAGCACTTCAGAGAAAATACTTTCAGGCTGCACTGATTTTAAAGGAAGAAGGTAATGGACGTGTAGTATAGTCCCCAACATCCATCAAACCTTCTTTTTTAAGTGACTAAAAAAAGAACAAACAAAAATAAATTAAAAAAATAAGCAAAGACACACATGGGTGTAGTTGTATTTGATAAAAATGAGTGATCTGTGCATCACCACTCTTTTATAAAATGCAAGACTACACAAAGAAATCTGCGAGTTATTGTGATTGATAGTTTGACACTCCTTTTCACAGGAAGTGTCAACTTTTCTAATTGTAATAGGAACCAAATAATATTATTTACAAATCAAGCTATATATATCATTCCTCCTCTCAGCTGAACGCAATTCACATAAATTCCTTTGTTCTGTTTTTCAAAGGTGTCAAGAAATATTTGAGTTCCATTTTTTGTATTCTAATTGCCCTTTTTGTATCATGTCTTTCAGGTCATTACTTCATTGCATGAAAACTTAGAGGTAAGTTCGTGATAGGTGCTGACGGGAGTAATGTTGATGTAGAATCCATTCCCTCCCAAATATAAACAACTGATAAGATGCGTTATACAACAGTTGAGGATGTTATCTAAATATCACTTCTGCTGATGCTGATGTTTCCCTATTTCAGATTCTTAGTAATGATCTCTGTCATCTATGGTTTGAGTCAGCAAAGAGAATTATCTTCTTGAAATTTGTATTAGTTAGCGTATGTTAAATTTGTGTCTGTTAGTGTATGCAATGGTTTAGTATTTTTCTTTTATTTCTTTTAAAATGATCGAATCATGATTTGTTGTTACTGTGCAATTTTGTTTTGTTTCTTTATCTTTCCCTCTCTCACATGTTGGTAGATTTGTCAGGAAACATCTATTCAATAACTTGTCTCCTCTTACTATTTATATACTCATGTGAAGCTTTTTTGCTTAAAGAATCTGCTATCATTTTGATAAAAATGTTAATTTTAAATGCTCAGTAAATTATTTTTACAGGAAGGGTTTCAGACAATCTGTCTTCAAACACAGGTATAGCTGAATTATTGTCTCCGTTCTTTTATTCTAAAATTTAAACAAAAATGTAGAACAATTTTGTATCTGATTGCTCAACATTCACGTACTGCAATTTAGTTAGAATTGCAATCATAAAGAATAAAACCTCTAAAATATAGAAGTACATACACTTTCTTTCTCACAGTAAAGACATACTAATTTTATAGGATCTTCCTCTCTAGTTCATACTTGAAGGTGCTGTGTGTGGAAAATAATATGGATACGTTATTGAGGATAGTAATTGCATATACTTTTAGGCAAATCCTTAGAATGTAATAAAATTAATAATAAATTTGTATAAAACTCCTCCTTATTCTTGTGCTTCTTTTCATGGATACTTGTATTTATTGTTGCAAATGGTCAAAGACCTCCCATTCTCACTGGTAGTTGCTAAAAGTAGTACAAGATTAGTAAAACTAAGCGAATAATAGCTCTTCTTATTTAATCAAATCACTTTTACTCAAATTTCAATTGTGGGAATCTTTAGAACTAGCCGAGATAGTTAAGTAGTTGAACCTTTCTAGTTCTATTTAAGTTTCAACATCCAGTTCTCTACAAGTTAAGATTTGGCTTTGGAGATATTGAAAGGCATGTTTGGATAAGCTTCCCAAGAAAGATTTGTAAGAGAAAAATATGAAAATAAAAATGAAATTAATTTCTCCACAAGTTAAAATTAGCTTATGTGAGTTAGCTTGAAGAAACTCTCATATAACTTCTTCAAATTTTTATTTTTAACTGTTGCATAAGTTAATTTTAACTTACCAAAAAATCAATTCATTTTTTTGTTCTTATCTTGTTTCATAGAAGTCTTTATGGAGAAGTTCTTTCACATAGACTCGAAATCTTCTACAGTACCTACAGAATCATAACAAGATTCAGTTACTCTAACTAAAGTGAAAGTTTTGAGTGCTTTTAGATACCTTGACATAGGTCAGATATGGTGGGACATACAGGCATGCACTTACACTATTCTACCGTATTCAAGTTAGTCTGTAATTTTGCATTCAACTTTGCTGCAGGCAGGAGCCACTCTTGATGCTGTGGAGGAAATTGTGGAAGAACAAGATCTAGATGTCCTGTTTTCGGATAGGTATTGTAGGATTGTGCAACAGCTTTTTAAGTAGTTTGTTGTAGGATGTCATCATCATCATCATCATTATTATTATTATTATTATTATCATTATTATTATATATCTGAAGTGGTCATATTAAAAATTCCATTCATATTACCAATCAAATAAAAAATTAGTGAAGCTTAATCTTCAATACAAGGTTCTCTTTTGTCAATCGCATTTTTAGTTTTGTTGATAGAGATTTCAGATTGCTTGGAGACCCAATGCTGATTATTTTTAACACATTTATTGAATTTCTACTTATCCTATATTTATTGGTTATTAACGTTTACAGTATGTTGATTATTGAACTCAATATGGAAACATTGATAAAAATGCAGGAGTAATATAACGGATGTTTCTGAGAATCTGTCTATGGCTAAGAAGAAAGAAATTCAACACTTAATGCATATGGTTCAATCGGTAGGTACACGGTACATTACCTGAATGCATCCTTGTCATATTATACTGAAGGTGAACTAGAAAATAAGAACTTTCTTTTTTATCAATGGATTGCACATCTTGAATCTATTTGAGGCCACTATTTTCACCCAGCCTAAAAGGACAAAATACTCCACTTCCTGTGCGTCTGTCACTATTTTCGTACTATTCCATGCCTTCTTTCTAATCCGCGGTTTTTATTTCTATTCTCAAATTGTAGTAATAGACAAAAAGTTTGTGACCCTTGGTCCTGTGGACTCCAGGAACAGCCTTCCACTTTGTCATGAACCTAACAATTATTCCTTGGAGCGTAACAGTGATAACCTTTGTCTACAACTCGACATACAATTTAAGGTTACAAAGCAAACACTTATTAAGTTTGTGAATTTGAATATAAATCACTTTGTTAAAATTTGAAATCATATGAAATACGTATATAGAGCTGAAAGGTTTGGACATGGAAATACTGCAAAGAAAATTTGGTTGGGGCACAAATGATGTTAGTTATAAATTGAAAATAATATTTTTCCTTAGGCCCTTACGCAGTGTTTGTTATAGGGAGAAAATGAGGGTATATCTTTTTCTTATTTGTTTGAAAACTTTGAGAAGAGAAGGAAATGGAGGGAACTATCTTGAGTTTTCGTTTTTTCTCCGTTCCTCTTCATTACTATTGCTAATGGTAAAAAAATTTCTCCCTTCTCTTTTAAACCAAACAAATATCAAATATCCTTCCGTTCTCTAGCCAGACCAAATATGAGATTTTTCCGCCCTGTCCTACCTTTTGAATCGTTTGTATTTCTTCTACTCTTATACTCTGTATGATCACCTTGTTGTTTGTTAGGGAGAGGAACATAATCAAGTGTTGCGCACCCGACTGCAAATGCTTAGGGAAGACAACAAAGTATTATCTGGTGCTTCCCAAGCTGTCAAGAAGGTGAATGTCTCTGAACTCCTCTATAGTCATTCCATTCCATTAGTCGAAAGGTTATATAATTCTAATGTTTTGTTATTTGGGGGTTTCTTTTTTGGCTGATGAATGTCTCTTCCATCCGTTACTTGTTTATGCGCATAATCAACAGTTCAAGAGCATGAACTTAAATTATGGAGCCAACAGCGGCGATGGGATCCATGATGTATAACGTAACTTGTATGTTCTCCTGCAAATTTGATGAAGGTTCCTTTTTATTCATTTTAGTTTTTACTCTGTTTTATTTTTTATTATCGTTTTACACTAGTAAGAAGGAACTAGTTACTTTAAGTGAATGTAGCTTGTGTCACTACTAAGAAAATGAATGTTACTACCTTTGTATATGACCATTAATTTAAAGTTCTGTGAAGAAAGAACTACCTTTTGTTAAAATCAATTCTTGCTTTGATACCGCCTACCTATGTTTTGGTCAAAGAATTTAGTCTTTTAATGAATTTGAAAACATCTGAAACTCTTTAGAACCCGGAACTCTTTATGTTCTTGCTACAATTATTTATGAATTTTAGACTCTTTATGCTAAAAAAAAAAATCCAATCGTTGAGATGCCTTTTAAAATGTTTAAAAAGTCGGGTCAAATTTTATAAAAGGCCATCATCTGACATGTAAAAGCCTAGTGTTTTAATTGTAGAACACTCGAATAATGACTAGTTTTTATATGATTACCCGAGCTCAACAAATATATAATTATTGCGAACGACTGGCAAATAAAAGGGAGACCAGAAACTATATTATATTATTCTTTAATATAAAATTTAAACGCTTTTTTACAAGTTTGTAAACGTAAGTTTCAATTTCTATGATAATGAGCATAATTAATTTCTATCTACACCTGCAGCTTAGATAAAGAAAAAATACAGCATTTTAAAGTAGACATGTAGGGGGGACCAATTTTAACAGCCTAACATTCTTACGTTTCTGGGAATTAAAAAATCACAACATCAATCAAACGAATAAGTCGCGAGAAGGAACCGTATTATTTAGTAAACATAGATGAAAACAATTACGAGACACACAGTTTGATAATGAATCAAACTTCATATACTAGAGACTCAAAAGCATTACCAAATTCAACTATTACTTACAAATTTCAAGATTGCCCACAGGGTTCAACAAAGAAAAAGTCTTTTACGCCAACATATCAAACATAAACAAAACAGTAACAGAATAACTAGCAACTATCATTAATCCCATCCACTGCTTTCATTGGCATTTCAAAATAATTCATTCAAACGCCCATTGATTTTCCCGACGAACTTCCTCTTCTTCCTCAGGGGTGAAGTCATTCTTAATGTTAAAAGTCTTGCGAATTTCCTCAGGAGTCTTCCCCTTTATCATGTCAGCTACAGTCTGGCATGTAAGGTCCAAAAGGTTCTTGATATTCAGGTAGTTTGCAGCCTGTAACAAAAACCAATAAATAACAGAGTACCATACCACCAAACAAAGTAAATCAGAGATCAACATAAGCATATACATACAGAAAGACAATTCTACACCGATGAAGAATAAGAAAAATTGTAGATGCTACAACTACACACACAACATAATCATGTGATGATCACGGATCAAATACATATAATGCACAGTTGACTATAAAAGAGTTAACTGAGTTATAGTCCTTATTAATACTTCTCCCATTATTTATATTTACCACAAATTTTTTACAATAATTTTTCATTCCATGCAAACATGTGCCCAATACTTGTATGGTTGTCATGTTATGTTAAAAAGATAATAACAGTCACATCATTCACAAACTATTACATTCTTATAAAATTGAGAACTAAGGGCTTTACTTAAATACACAAGGTCTATCTAAGACATCTTTATATTAAAAGACTATGGTTATGACTCCATTATTGGAGATGCCTTCTTATACAATCTCCTCCACTCCACTGAGATAACTTTCTAAACTACAAACAGACCATGGATCAACTTTGTTATTGATCCTAAAGATGCTGATCAAGTTTTAAATTTAAATCTGAAACCCCCGCCATCAAAACTACAGCAAACAAAAGCAACAAAATATTCTAAAAAACTGCAAATCCAGTTTAAAACCTTGTTTGTATTGTTAAGGTTGCACAACATCATCATCATCACCATTATCTAAATAAAGAAACAACAGTACAAAAAAAAAAGGATAAACCCAAATTTGAAGTAAACAATTAAGCAATATGCCTATCCACAATAAATCAATAGAAAGAACCCTAACCTCTACACCAAGAAGAACCATAATAAAATCATAAATAAAAGAAAAAATTAATTCAAGAGAACAAACCAGAATGAGATCGAAAAGTGTGGCCTGATCAACCTTGACGAAATCAGCATCCCAAGCCTTGAGTTCATCCTCAGTAGGCTTTTCATCAGCGCTAGTGGCCTCAACGTGCTTCTTACAGTACTCGATTACCTTTGCAAGAATCTTGCTTGTGACATTGGGAAGGGGAATTCCACTGTCGGCACAATCATCTTCTATCATATGCTTTATCGTCTGAGATTCCAGAGCTACAATCTCATCCACTTCGAACGCCTCACCGTCCGAACTCTTGAGCGTGATCTTCTTTGTTGATGCCATGAACAAATCCCTAACCCTAACCCCTTTTTCTCTCTTGTTCGAGCGATTCTATTTCTAAAGCAAAAAGCTATTGGTGAGAACAAACGTGTGGTGTATCATCTATTTATGGCGCTGTTATGTGGGTCCCACCCGATATGAGTTGAGTCACACCGCTTCGTCACAATCATTCATTGGTTATATGAAATATTTCATTTTAATAATTTTATTTTTCTTAAATATTTGAAACAATATACTTACTCTTTTAACTTCTTACAATTTTAGATTTAAATTAAGTAACTCAATAAAATATTTTTTTTTATATATCAGAGTGTGTAATTCCTCAATTGAATCCGTTTTTAGATTAAACAAACTCTGATTCAAACTAAAATTTAGATTCTAATATTAATTAAATTAATATAATCAAATCATTAGATCTCATGATGATGTTCTATAAATTTGTATAAAGAATGAAAAAAAATTGTTATGTTTGTGATAATGATCTATACATGTGTATAGAGAAGTTTAAATATACTACTAAATAAATTAAAAAAAAGTGTGTTTTATCTGGTATGAATTATTCATCACAATAAAAAAAATGATGATTAAGACTATTAAAAACCTTAAAGGTAAATAATGTAGGTACTTTTCCTTACAATATATTTTATTTGTATTGTCAAATCATTTAAATCATACTATAATTTAAATTTCAAATTATGAAATTATTCTAATGTTTAAATTATTAATATAATCATGTATATTTATAAATTAAAAATAGGAAATGTGTATATATATTTTTCTTATGAAAAATTGAAATTCATTTTTTTGTGGAGAAACTTTCTTTTACAATCAATAATTGATTATTTTAATAGGATATATGAACAATAACATATATCTTAAATTTTCTTTTATTTATGTGATTGGTATTGATAAGTTTTCATGACATGGTTTGAGTTATATAAAAGGGATATTGGTGTGTTTCCGTTTTATTATTTACTTTAAGTTAATTACAATTATATGGCTAATATCTTTCTCCAACCATATTTACATCTTTTATTTTTTTTGTTTTCATTATTACATTCAAGATGCAATTATGATATTTTCAAAACTTGGGGAATTCATACTTAATCTTACAAGAATATTAGTGATTTTAATAAAGAGGAATGACAATGTATTTTGGAGAAAATCTTATTAAATGTGAATAATTTTCTCTACACTAATTTATATATTTCTATTTTTATTATAGTCAATATTTAAAAAGAAAATATTTGGGGTACCGTTTTATTTGTAATCGGTATTGTTCGAAGTGTGCGCTGATAATTTCATGATACAAAATTTTGTTTCTATGATATTGATTCAATTTTCACTTACATTTTCACGTAACAACTCCTCAAAATTTAAAATTTAAAATAATAGTTAATACAAATGTGTCCGGTGAAAGTTCAGCGAGAGATTGTTTTTGTTTAATATTTTTTAACTGTATAAAATCATTTTATATATATAGTTGTTATATAATTAAATTATTTTTATTTTTTAAAATTTTAAATATATAAATTAATTTAAAGACATAATTATGTTTCAAGCCTGACTAAATTTGAAAACTTTTATCTGAGTTTCAATTAAATCTGTATGGTCTACTGATTAGTCAATCAATTTAAAATTTACAAATAAATTTCCATTATTAAGTGCTCATGTTAAATCAATAATGAGACTCTTAGGTGGCTTAGTGAGTTTTCATCACATATAATCTTCTAATTTTTTAATTTTACAATTTTAAAGTTTAAATTTTAAATTTTATAATTCGTAATTTCTTATATTTTTGTAGTTTTATAAATAGATTGATATATTATTACTATCATGTATAAAGGAAATTCTCCTTTTTACTTGCTTTTCAATTTTATCATTTAAAGATTTTTAAAAAAATGAAATATATTTTTTTTTAATTTTATCTTTTAAATATTAGTTTTTTTATTTGACCTAATTTTATAATTATAATAATAATAATTATAATAATTTTATTATTTTGATTATCATACAAGAGAAGGGAACACGTGCACATGTGTTTTCATGATGTTCAATTTTAGTGTTTTTTTTTTTTTTTAATTTTACCCTTTAATAAATTATTTCTTTTTTAAACTTAAAACAATTATTTTACCATTATTACTATGTAAATAATCCATTTGATAGATTTCATTCATTTTTTTTTTAAATTAATCATTGTTGAACTAAAATAAATATTTTTTAATAAGAAATTTATCTACAAAATAAATAAATATTTATAATAAATTTAAAAATTGTTTATATTTAATTTTAAAATTAAAAAAAGTAAACATAAAAATTGTTTATATTTACTTTTAAAAATAACAAAAGTGAACATAAACGTGCATAAGACATGTATTTTCACTAATTATTTATTATTATTACTATTTACTTTATTATTATATATATATATATATAAAGAATAAATACTCCACACTTAAAAATATTAATTCAGATATGCAGAGAAAAAAGTTCAACATAGAAATATCAATTTTATAGTATTTACATACATACATTATTCAGTTAAGTGATGACAGCCAATTAAAGTGTTGGAGTCCCTTCATCCTTAAAATTAGAGAGATGAGAGATTAAAGTTTAGAATTTATATAGAAGTGCAATGCCTAAGAAACTTAAATTGTGTGTCCATCTAAATCATATATAAAGTTCCATGGAAACTGGTTCCCTAAAATCAGAATCGATTCTCCCTATCCCAAATCCTATAATCAGAATCGATTCTCCCTATCCCAAATCATATATAAAGTTTCATGGAAGAGATTTGATTTTGTTTTCTTTGTTAAATGTCCTTAATTATAAAGGTTTCATCTCATCCAGAACTAATTCTCATCACTTCAAAATTTAACAATGCATCTACAATCCACGTGATTTGAAGGAAGGTAATATGGTAAAATCTTGTAAATTTTTTTAATATACTTTTCCATTAAAGTTTTAAATTTTTATATTTTACACAATAAAAAGATGATGTGCCATAGAAAAAAAATTATGAAAGAAAATAGAATATTTTTGAAAAAATTGTTATTTTTTTAAAAACTTTTATTAATAAATGTGATTTCTTCAATTTCAGATCATCTGTTGAGTTTCCTAATACTTTTCTACTGGACATTAAAAATAAGTTGACGTTAGTGTAATAAAAAAAATTTAATATATTTTAAAATATCAAAGTCTAATAATATATTTTAAAAACACATTATAAGAACAAGAAAGAAAAATACACTAAAATATCCTAATTCAATTTCTTCTTTATAAATGAAACGAATAAGTAAAATACAAAAAAGTTTACATATATAATAATAAGATATATCAAACAATAATAAGTTCATGAAATAATAATAGTAATAATTAAAAGATAAAATGAGCAATTAAGTCTATTTTAAACTATATTCAAGCGTTAACATAATATTATCATTTACCATCATCTAAACTTAAGGACGTTATTTTTTTTTTTTTTTCTGAGTACATAAAACAGAAACTTCTTTGCATATGACTTCTTGAGACAATCCTAATTACCAAATTGCTTCTAAAGTGTATGTAGTGTTCAACCCTAAACAACAACAAAATTTCTATGTTAATCTCATGTTGCTTACGATTCCATATATTGTGAGGGTGGAGGCCTTGTGGTAGTCTTCTCAGGATCTGCAAAATGGTTTAGCAAGAACATTTTACAAACAGAACAAACAGTTTCAGCACCACACTTCTCTAAGAAAAAAAATTAAAAAAATATCTTATTTTTAAGTTTCTTTTAGATCTTCCATGTATTTGAATTGTTCTTCAATCTAGTAGGTTTTGAGAATAAAGGAAATAGAATTTCAATTCCCATACCAGAAGCCCCGCGGATCTCAACCTCTCTCCATTCTTGCACAAGTGCACAGCAGCAACACATTAAATGAGAAAGAAAATCATCAACATAGCCTCCCTGGCATACAGTGTCATTGGTTAATAAACATGAAATATACCACAAATACGTCAGCACCTCGTATTATCCAAAAGGAAGGAAAAATTACTCTAATGTTCAACATCTTCCGAAGCTTACTCCTTATGCAGCAAGTATAGCAGCAGCAAGATAAAATCAAAGAATATGCCATCAATTCGTTACATACTTCTGCAGAGGCTGAAAACCCACCAACAACTTCAAATTATAGGAGCAAGACCGTGTGACAAATGAACCAAGTTGTTGATGATAACAAGAATTATATAAAAGCAAAATAACATTTGAACTTAAAGAAACATTTGTATCAATTTACCACATCCCAAACAAGAGCAGAAAGTATAGTTTTGTCTCATTTAACATCCAATAAAACTAATATGACAAAAACCAGCTAGGCAAATGGTGCAGAGATTATTTGAGTAATTTGGTGAGACTTCATTATTGTTAAAATCCAAGATGTAACACTCCAATACAGTCTTAACTATATGAAAGTGTAAGCAAGGCTTGCTTTAGTTAATTTGATGATTTTTTTTTATTTTTTTATCAGTAAGGGTTTGGGAAAAATCATGGCAACCAAAAAGGACATTTTTCCCAGTTCAAAAGTCTATGTTGAATGCCCTTAATACCTTATTAGGAGTTTGATCTAGTTATGTTATAGCTTTGTCAGCAAAAAACCACACAGGAAAAAAGAATTCAGATATAGATTCATCATTACAATGTTAACAATACATTATAGCTCACTTACATACTGGCCTGTCAGTTGCAACACTAGCAATATCTGACAATGTTCCACAAGGACAGAAGCATGTCTTTATACCTGCAAACCAAATTATCCACTTATTGCTTGAGATGAGAAGTAAAACAGGATTGGATACCTGTGTTGAGATTTCTATTACTAAATATTTTCTCATTAGTCTCTTAAGTTTCAGTTTCAGAGTTTCAGAAGTTACAGTAGATGTTGCAGTTAGTTATTCTCAAATCAATTCTTTGGATACAGAGTTTCAAATGTTTGGAAAGATCTTCATAGCAGATTCTACAATAAAAGATATTTGTAATAATTTCCTCCCATAATTGCTTTAATTGAGTTAAATAAGACATCTATTACTTTAAAGATTTTGGTTGAACATGATGTCTGATGAACAAACAATATACTCTTATAGTAACCCCGGTGTGATGGAAGAAACTATTCTAACTAACTAGACTAGAGAGAGAATCAAATTAACAGAATGAGAACACATACAAAGACAAGGTTCAGAACAGCAAGCAAGTAGATCAGTATGCCAGTCTTCCCTATTATGTGAACCTCTTCTTGATAGCAGATCCTTTTCTGAAACTGATGATCTGAGTGAACCCACACAAATGAAGGGTCAGATCAATTGAGATATAAGTTAGTAATAATAAAAGGTAAGAACAATAATTTTTTTGTAAAAAAACCATTACTGGGAGCATGACAACACATGAAATCAGATTTGTAATGCTTAAAATTTGTTTAAGTACAATAATGTTTGGGTCAAGAAGTTACCACTGACCAGGAGTTTAACCATAACACATGAAATCTGGACAAGTGTGATAACATTACCTTGATGAGGAAAGAGTATCATTGTTTTTTTGGATGTTTTCATCAGAACCATTGGCATCAGAATAACTGTTTCCACTGTACTCTACTGTCTTGTTATTTTTTTCTGAATGATAATGAGCTGCAACTTCTGTCACGTCTAATAAATGTTGAATGAATTCATACTGATATATATCCATATTTGCTTGTGACTGTTGCAGCTCAACTTGAAGCTTTTCGTTTTCTTTCTTAAGAGCTTCGTTGAAAGAAAAGTTTGGATAAGAATAGGAAAGAGTTTTCTTGAGCACCACAGCATCACCTTTGTCAGGTTCAGGTTTCAAAATGACAGTCTGTATCTTTTGCTCCTCATCATCTAATGTATACTCACATTGATCCTTTTCAATAACTTCAAGTCTCTCCTGAACATTCCAAATAACCAAGAGATCGCGCGTTAACAGTTACCAGACCAAATTTATGAACTTAAATTTCTTCATGAAATTGATGCAACAAGGAAACAAGGCGAATTGAAGATACCCTGACTCGATTATTGTCCACTAGCGAAATGAGAGGAACAAGGTGCAAGTATCTGTCAATTTCAGTTTGAGCCTTCCTGAATTGATACACAATGTTCCATCCCATAGCCAGCAGATAAAGATAGCTACGATCTTGACAACTATGAACCAAGATGTAAGACCTTCTAAGAGCATCTTCTAGCTGCTCCAGAGGCTCTCGGGTTTCTGGGTACTTCTTTAGCTCAGATATCTTCAGCTGATCCAGCAAGTTTCCGATCAACTTCAGATGCTGAGCAAATTGCCTGCAGTTCTTCTTGTGCATCCGTGCTGTACTTGCAGCTTTCACAATCATCCCAATTAACTTCAAAGCATCTATGCCCGTTAACTGAGCCACATTTGCAAGCTCCCCAAAATATTCCCATGAAGATGCCATCGTCTCTCCCAACACAACCTAAAATGTAAATGCTTTTTCACAAAACCAATGTAGACACCAGGAAAAATCATAGTTAGACCTCACTAAAGTCATGACCTAGATTAGTTTTTAGCAAAACCTAGAATAAGTAGTACCAAGGTTATCCAAGGAAAACCACTAGAGTTCATTTCTTTACCTTTGATTATCAGATTACATTGACATCTCAAGCATTTGCAATCTTCCGCTGCATGGTGTTCTCACTTCTCGAAAACAGCATTGTCCTTCAAGATTTCTCGACACTGCAACGCATGGAAAATTCAATTCAAAAGCAGTGGGTAAAATGAACAAATCTTGAGAGTGCCAATTACACAATGACTCTAATATCTGATTCACCTCTAAACCCAGATCAGAAGATGAACTGAACTGATATTTTCACCCATTTAATCAAAATTAATCTCACTTTTTTTTTTTGCTTAAAAAAATAAAAAAGAGTATCTCGGTTGTCAGTTAAGAAACCTGTTAGAATATTCAAGACTTCTTGCTCACAATGCGTAACGTAACATAACATAACGGAAAACTTTTGCTTTAAACAAACAGAGGAAAACATTAATTAACAGAAAGAAGAAAAAGAAGAAGAAGAAGAAGACTCACACGCTACACAACGTCAGAAAAACCAGATGAAAATAAGGAACATGGAGTCAAGTAATGCCAGAAATTGGTTTGCGTGAAGAACCTTTTGTTGGCTTCTGCCCTAAGGAAAAAAAAAAAAAAAAAAAAAAAAAAAACAGAAACGTCCCCTGATAAACCTTTGTGTCTCTCTGTTTTGATTGTGTTACGGTTGGGTGTGGTGCCATGAAAGGCAGTTACGTAAGTGCCCCTCATTTAGCCATTGTCGACAGCGACAGTGGAAATGTAAATGTCTAATGTTTGATATTGTTTATGGAAGAAAAGTTGGAAGGTAATCCAAACACGGTGTTGGGAATGGCGTTGGAGGTGGTTGTTGACACCGACGTGGAACCAAAGTACGTGAGTGAGAGTAGCTAGCATGGCACCTTTCTCTGTTATGTGAGAAAGCTCAAAAAGTTATTTGCGCCAACCCAACAACCTTTTTCTGCAATTTTTACCTCAAAATGTGGGCAAAATAAACGAATACTTCATTCACAGACACACTAGTAAAAAAAAATTTAATAATGATGAGAGTACTAAATTTTGATAACTTTATTTTACAATATTATGTAATTTATCATTTTTTAAGTAGTTTTGTAATATTAAAAATAAAAAAATAAAGAATTATTTAAAAAATATTACTTAAAATTGTAATAGAAAGTTGTTAAAATTTAATAATTAACAAATTATTTTTCTAAAAAAAATCAAAAAAAATATGAAGACTGTTTAATATTTTAACAGGAATGTTTTTTTAAAATTATAATATTAGATGGACGAGTTTAGTGCTTCATTTTTTGTATTTTAATTAATTAAATTAAACAGTCGTGTTTTAAAAGTTATTGAATTTATCAACACTCTATTTATTTTTGGGTGGTATGAATTTTATTTGAACATCACTTTTTAATTGATGTAGTCTCTTAACCTTCTGCTTGAGAGACAAAAACAAAAAAATAAAGAAAATAAATGAAATGAAAATAAAAGAAATGGTTGAGAAAATATATTTTATTAAAATATTATTCTATTTAGTTTTTTTATTATTTATATTACTATTGGAGAAAATATATGTTTTGGTATCTTTGCCTTTTCAAATTGTTTTTCATTTTTATATTTCAATTTTATAAACTTAATATTTCAAATTTGAAAATGTGTGATTTTAATTTTTTATACTCAAATTTAATATATATTAATAATTTTTCAATTTTTTTCTTCGGACTCTATTAAATTGCCTTACACGTCAAGGCCCATGGTTAAGCAAAAGGTAGCTTTTGAAGACGAAGGGTACATACCCGAGATGCTGAGAAAATGAGATTCTTCGTCATAAAATTATTTTACATAATATGAAATATTAGTTCCTTGTATTTAAATTTAACATGTGGTAACATTTTAGTGTTGCAATAGAAGCTAAATTAATTTGAAGTAAATATACAATTATAAAAATATATATTTAACTCTTATTATTACTTTATAGTTTTTTAGCCATAATTAATTTATGATGACTTTTGGAACAAGAAATCACAGAAATGCGTAACGGATTATGTTGAAATAAAAAATGATTATATTGTTGCATAACGCTTTATGTCTCACCCTAGTGTAGGTTTTCTTCTTTTCTTTTGTTTATACTAAATCAGATTTCCCCTTCCTCGTTTCTTTTTTACTCTTTCGAAATTCCCTTGTCTCTACAATCCAAGCATTCCGAGTTTAATAAATCTAACACTACACTAAAAATACGATTTACAGTTTATATTATGATAAATACAACTATATTATAAAGTTAGAAAAAAAAAAACACACTCATTATATTCAGACATTACATGTTATAATTTCTTTTATAACATTCTTTTTTTTTCTTCTTTTAATAATTTTATTAATACCAATGTAATACTTTTTTATATTTTAACATTTGACTCATTAAAAACATATTAAAAAATTCAAAATTTCCTATTTGGTAGTTCATGTACTTATTTTGAAATAATCTAATCCATAAAACTTTTTTTCAATTACACATTATTTATTGTTTTAATTTATTTAATTAAATCATTAGTAAAACATGAGGTATTTTTCTCATTCTTAATGAAAATTATAATATGATAATTCCTACCATAATCATTTACGTGTATATATATATATATATATATATATATATATATATATATATATATATATATATATATATATATATATATATATATA
>Ga0209589_1000799_pt1 | contig 47343 bp, 35 predicted proteins | sample CowpeawhiteBW_FD_187525 | JGI IMG/M metagenome (GOLD analysis project Ga0209589, IMG submission 187525) | Root nodule microbial communities of legume samples collected from California USA - Cow pea white BW (SPAdes) (version 2) | ecosystem: Host-associated > Plants > Roots > Nodule | place: USA...
ATATCCCAGGCTTCCTTTGCAGTGTTCGCATTCTGAATCTTTTCAAAATGACTATCATCAATACATTGATGAATAAGAAACAGTGCCTTACTGTCCTTCTTCGCAAGAACCGCCTTCTGTGCTTCAGTTGATTCAGAAGCAATCACCTGGCCAGTTTCTACCACATCACTGACGTCCTGAAACCTGAATAACACCTTCATCTGAGTGCTCCATCTGTCCCAATTTTTCTCTGTAAGAATTGGAAGATTTGATGAGGGAATATGATTGTCGCCACCAGCCATTCTTCACCAACAACTGATCAAGAAACTGAGTCTTGATTCCTCTACTGTGTTGTCTGCTCTTTGCTGCTTTCTTCAACCTTGAAATCTTGAAGCCAAACGTCCCTGGATCGGAACCTGGGCTCTAGATACCACTTCTATTAGAGTAGACACGAGAGAGAGAGTAAATTGTGAGACTGTTCTTTTATTGAATGAAAGGAGCAAGCCTTTTATACAGAGTGGAAAGAATAACGGGTTCTGTTAAAAAAATAGAATACTTGACTTAACAGTTTGCAAACTGACAATCAACAAACTAACATCGACGTTGTCGGCGAATGCACATGCATGGCGTGGTGGTCGCACAAACTGCAACGGTGAGCGTCTCACATTGAAGAAGGAAAGAAAGATGGTGTTCGACGTTGTCGACAACAACTCAGGTGGCGATCAGTGTCACACCGACGATAACTCTAGTGGCTTTGGCGGGTGACGACAGTGGGTCTTAGAAAAGTCCTCTGTTATTTGTTATGGGTTCTCCTCTTGCAACTTGCGTTCTTGGTTTGGTGACAGAGAAGAGGGGAGGAGAATATATCTGACATGGATTGGAGAAAGAGAAAAAAGCCTTAGAGGAACTTCTTGGGATTTTTTTTTTTATTTTTTTCCCTATTTAGGGAAAATAAGATGAAAATGAGCTTTGCATTTTACTTCTGGCACCCCTCAGATTTGATTTAAGCAATTGAAAAAATTTATGGAGAAGTCTTGGGTTTATATTTTGAAAAAAAAAAGACCTTTGTGCTTTAAATAAGTTGCCCCTCATGTAGAAGAATGAGAAATAAAATGGGAGTAGACCGAGAGTTGATCCTGAAGGATGAAGTAGACATAGTGAAGGATACGGTAGACCATTATCAACTACTTAAGTAGTTGTTCATGTACTCTCTATCTTCCCTCTCTATCTTCCACTGAGATGAGCATAACTAACTAGTTACCCATTATCAATCTTAAATATTTAAAACTATGGGGGTGGAGATAATATTACTCAATCACTTAGCAGAAAATTTTAAATATTTTCATTTGAGTGAATTTAATCTCATTTTTAAAGAAAAATAAATTAACTATTTTGATGGGTTTTCAACTAATGATAATTACTAGGTGAAATCAATGTATTTTAGAAGTTGGAATCATAAGGAAGAGAGATAGTATAATTTGTGACTACATATCCCTTATGATACTAATTCTAAATTAAAGGAAGGAATATAGAGGAGAATTATTTTCTCAACCTCAGTATGCTCATATAATTGGGAGCTTACTGCTTTTGATGAGCTATATTGCTTATGCGGTAGGTAGACTGAGAAGATACACTTAATATTCTAATGAGCAATATTGAAACTTATGAGATATATGCCATTAAATATAGTGGATTTCCCATTATACTAGAAGAGTACAATGATGTTAATAATGTTAACTACTGGATCTTTGATTCAGATGAGACAAAATTCACTAGTGGTTATGTATTCACATTTGGGAGTAATGTGATTAGATAGAGATAAGCCAGACAAGCAATGATTGCTAGATCAACAATGAAATATGAGTTTGTTGCTCTTAAAATGCCTGATAATGAAGCTGAGTAGTTGACGAACTTCTTAGCTAACATTCCACTAGGAATGAAATGTGTTTTTATATTGTGATTTCCAATTAGCTAAAGAGTGAAACAATTTCCATTGAGTATGTGAAGTTAGAATGTAATCTAGTAGACCCTCTGACAAAATCCTAGGATGAAATATGACTTTAAGAACATCGAGGGAAATGAGACTTAAGCCACTTGAAACAAACAAGTGATGGTAACCCAACCTTTGTAATTGGCGATCCCATGAATAAGGTTCATATGGGTAAAAATAAGCCACTTGTTAGTTTTGATAACACTAAATTGATTTTTAAATCAATCAATTACGTCAATTCCTATGGTGCATGTGAAAGTGCTAGAGACTGCATTATTGAGAGGTTAAACTTTGTAATTAAAATTCTCTATGGTGTAAGAATTTTAGTGGAAACAAAGTTTTAATGATTTTCATATCCCTTACGGGTGGTGTATGATCTGTAGCATACACTTGATGAAATCACCAATATGAGTGACAAGTGGGGCCACTTGCATGAGATCTTAGCATGATCTCTACAACACTCATGAATACTGGGCACGTGCATGGCCTAGTAAGCGCAACACAACGATAACATTAAGAATTGTGGGGGTGTATTGTGATTGATAAACCGCTAACATACATAAAGCGATTTTGGTTCATATAGTTTGCTATATCAACTACACTGTGTGTTAAGTTTCTCAATCTAGGACTGGCATATAGCTTGTTATACCAGCTCTGATGCATTACATTTTATATGAGACCCATGATATTTTCTTTCATTCTTTCTGTCATACCTTTTGCAATATGTGGGGGATTGTTATAAAAACAATGGTTTTAATATATTGCAAAATATATGACCGTTGCATTGCTCATTACTTTTTCAGTTTCGGGCATTATTGACGCAACTGTTTTGATTTGGTATTTATATTAACATCAATATTATGACTGTTATGGTCTTCTAAACCCCTCTCTTCTTTTGTTCTCTCACTCTTTCTTTTTCCCTATTCTCTTTGTCTAAGATCCTGGGGTTATTGATATTGATACTTTGTACAAAGTTTATCTTGCTAGATTCTGAGATCCTCGGTATATTTGAGATGTTCCTGTTGTACTCTTGCAGACTTGCGCATATACAACGGATAAATCCTTAAGGCAATGATCTTTCTCGCCTTAGGAAATCCTTCTTATGTATGTTTTGTGCAAAATATCCAACAGTTTTTTTCTTCATGAATAATCAATTTATGATATTACGTTCTTAACAAAAAGACTACATTGGGTAACAATAGAAAAAATATATAAATTTTGAAACAAGAAGAAAGAAAGTGAAAATTCCTAAACTTATAAGTAAACTTATAAGGAATGAAAATGATATCTTAATAAAAAATATATAATTGTAAGAAATGTTAAACGTTTTGTTTTCACAATTTAGGGAGAAAAAAGGTGATTTAATCAATGTATGAAAATTTTGATTAGTTTCACTTTTTTATACACAAATAGAAAAACCACTCATCTTATTAAGTAATTCACTTAATTTTAGTCATTTTTATTCAAAAAATTATTATTTTCATATCATGTGTGTGTATGTCACTCATCTTATTAAGTAAGACACTTAATTTTAGTCATTTTTATTCAAAAAATTAGTTTTTTTGCAAGACACAATTTCAATGAGATGGCTTACTTTCTTCATCACGAATTAAAGTCTTTAATTCCTTCTTGTTAGTTCAATAAAGATACTTTCACGTATAATTGATCATGAGAGAAAAATGGTCTTTACACCAATGTAGAGGTAAAGGGAGGGGAGGCTTGTTCCCACTCCACCATTTTTTTAGTTGAGACAATAGTTGAAACAATAGTTGAAAAATGTTGTTTAAAACATATAATATGTGATTCTAAGTTTAAGCAACAATTTAATCATAATTTTTCATCCATGGAGTTTTCGGTCGTGACCATTGTTCAAAAGCAAAGATGTTTTTTCTTCTAAAGTCACGAAATTTTAAAAGTCATTACCTTACATGAATACAATAGGTTACACTTTTCAAACAATGATAAGACAACACTTTATTCATTGTTTTAGACAACATATTTTAGATGTTGTCTATTCTTTATACAATATATTAAATGTTGTCTATTATTTAAACAACACATTTTAGATGTTACATATTCTTTAGGCAATAAATTTTAAGTGTTGCCTATTATTTGGATAATTTTAAGCAACACTTTTAAAAATATGGGGTATTCTTGTAAAGTTGTATTTTAGGCAACACTCTTTAAATGCAGCTTATTCTTTTATAGTAGAGTTATAACATTTAAGAAAAAAAAGTTATTAATGTTATAATCCACCAAATTATTTTGAAAAATACAAAAAATATAACAAGTCATATATAAACTATTAAAAGACTATGTATTCAATATTACAAAATAATTAACAAATTAAATCAATTTTATAAGTTTCTAAATGTAGACAACATATAAAACTCATAATATTTAGAAATGAAATTAAATTTGCAATTACCATAATGTATATGTGAAATCATAATTGTAGAAGTGAAAACATTAAAAGCTAGTGTAATGTAATCTAATACACACTTTGAAAGTTAAAAGAAATTACAACTTATATTTAGCAAATGATTGAATTTATTTCAACATTTTGTGAGTCCTCTTCTCCAAATGATCTTCATCTCCATCCTCCAAAAGGTAAAACTAAAAATATATAAAGTCATGAAAAAACTAGTCATTTCCCAATTTATGAAAGACTTTATAAAATATTAGACAAACTTATAAAATTCAAATAGATACCTCGTCATAACGAGGAGCATGAGTTTCAATAGAGGAGCGTGGAAGCAAACCCAATTAGTGAATGAAAAAGACCTCTACTATGGTTGAACATTAAAAAGCTTAGAGGATTAAAATTAAAGGGCCACTTAGGAAGCAATAAGCAAATAACATAGTTTATACTGGGTTTCTTAATAAACAGAAAACATAAATGTGAAATTAAGAAAGTTTAATGCAAAACCAGAACTGAACCATAAAAGCAATGCTCATGAACTAAGCTACACTAAGTCAAATGATCAAAATGAAAGTTAAGCAACATGAATTGAAACCGGAAAAAAAAAATTAGAAATACAGATTTTTGTCGACCTTCGTTTATTACTTACCATTCATGCCGAATAAAATTTGAATAAGGCTACAATGATATCATCCAAGCTTATTTTTGTCAGCCTTCCTTTATTATTATCCATTGTTATCACACAAAAGCACCCATAACTCTTTTGATGACTAAATAAATTTATCCTATAGTATAATCCTTTTGGCCTTATACATTTTCGGTTTTTAGGTGTTACACATTTTTGCAACCCATTTGATTCTATGATATAGAGGTTTTAACTTTAACATAAAGACTCTTGCAATGGTGCCACAATCATAAGCCATAAACATGAAATTTGTATAAATTTTGAATCTAACATATTTAGATATATCCCCACCATCCTACATGTTTGATTTTTATAGGGACATCATATCCATAACCCAAGTATTTAACTTATAGTTATATAGAAATTACAAAAAAAAATTGTGTGCATTTAATTTTTTTCTATTTTTTTCACTACAAATATCTTGAATAGAGTTTATTAAATAAGGAATGAAATCTATCGTCTTGTCTCAAGGACAAAATTTACTTCTTCTCCAAACCCAAATTTTTTTTTTCTTTCTCGGTCAAGGGTTACTATTGTACCTAATTTGGCTTTACTTAATTTGACTTTAACAATATTTTAATTCCTCTAATTTATCATTTTTTTTCACACTTTTTTCAAAACAAAATATTTTATTCCTTTACTTTTTCATGACACTTTGATATAAAAAATTAAAAGTAATAACATATTTGCATCGCAAACGAATAATATGACATCTTTATTAATATTAAACGAATAACCATACATGAACAAAAAAAATCTTTGAAATTTTTTGAAAGGATTACACGTACTTTCACAGAATGTAGAAACTCGACCCATGGACATCAGAAAACAAATAATAAGGAATGAAATCTATTGTGTCATCTCAAGGGAAAAATTTACTTTTTATCCAAACCCAAACTTTTTTTCCTTTCTTTTTGGGTCGAGGGTTACTATTGTACCTAAGGCTTTAATAGTATTTTAGTTCCTCTCATTTATCATTTTTTTTTCTTCACACTCTTTTCTAAACACAATATTTTATTCCTTTACTTATCCATGACAATCTAACATAAAAAAATTTGAAATTAATAACATATTTGCATCACACACGAATAATGTGACATTTTATTAATATTAAACAAATAACCACACATGAACAAAAGGAATCTTTGAAAACTTTTCAGAGGATTTGACAAACTTTCACATAATTCAGAAACTCGACACATGGAATTCACAAAACAAATTTTGGTTTTGTTTTCCCTAATAGTGTAGAGTTTATTTATAACTAAACAGAGGAAAACAATGTTTGAGAGAAACATTTGGTTGATTCAAATGTATTATCCAAAATCCTAACATCGAAATTGTAAAGATTACGAGTTGAAATTCCCCTAAACTTTGCTAGGTAGGAAACATCCAATTTGTTCTTGAACAGACTAAAATCGAATTTGGTATTCAACATTGTGATTATAAAGCAATAATATAAACAATAATTTAAACACTGCCTAAACCCTAAAATTGTTTTCTTAGTGAAAATCCTAAAACTTAAAATACCCAATCTTAGCTTCTTTCATTTTCAATCTCAAAAAAACCTAATCCCTTTACTGAGAAGAGTGTTCTCCTTGGGAACTTAGACAGTGAAAAAGAGTATGAGACAGGAAAATGAAAAGTTGAAGGAGAAGGGGAAATTACATACCTACAAGCAAGGGGTTGTTGGACTATAAGTGAGGAGACAAAGGGGTTGGAGTGTGAGTGAGGAGAAGAAGGGACTAGAGTGTGAATGGGGAGAAGGGTTGGACAGTGAAAGGATGATCAATGAGTGAGTTTTACGATTTCGTGAGTTTATGTGGTTTCAAAATTTCAAGTTTTGAGTATAATTTGAAGTTTTGTCATGATGAAGATTTTAAAATGTATTTGCCAACAAAAAGTAAATGTGGTAAGACTATTTTAAAGTAAATTATTTATGTAAAGAAAGTTAGAAATTTTTTGTAGCATATAACTTTTTATCATATATTAAAGACAATTCAAAGTAAACGAGGTTTAATGTATACCGACATTTTTTAAAATGTAGTTTAAAGTACCAACGTATTAATACTCGTTGTCAATGATTGCCACACTTTATTAAGTGTTTCTTAAACTAAATAGACAACAATTTTGCTATATAATGTGGTTTAAAGGCGAATAAGACTCATTCTATAACCAACACACACAAAAAATCATGGTCTATTTCTAAGGGTCTAAGGATGCAACTCATTGATTTTTCCATTTCAAAAGAGTAGGAAAAAGAAGAAAAGAAGGTCATCGTGTGTGCATATTTGTTTTCACAACAATTGAAGCTACAATGAAATTGAAGTTTTTAGAGGAGGTGTCACTCTTGAAATCGGTTTACCGCTTTGGTTGCGAGACTCACGGTTTATCCTTGAACTTTCTTTGAGAGAGATTTTGTTGCTTTGAAATATTTTTAACACTTTGTTTTCACTACAATCCCCCATATATTGCAAAATGCAATAGATGGAAAGAAAAAAAAAAGAAGAAAAATATTGGTCTCATTATATGTAATGCATCAGAGTTGCTACAAAAAGCTATATGAAGTAGTCCTAGATTGAGAAACTTAATGTAGTTGGTATAACAAACTATATGAACCAAAAAAACTTGGTATGTATTAATGGTTTACCAATCATAATACACATTCATAGTTCTTGTTATTATCATTGTGTTGTGTTTAATACGCCATACACGTGTTCGATATTCATGAGTGCTCTAAAGATTTTGCTAAAACCTCATGCAAGCAATTTACTCAACACTTACATAGGTTATTTCTTACATCACAGAGAATTTTAATTACAAAGTTTAACTTCTCAGTGATGCAATATCTAATACTTTCATGCACCATAAAATGTAAAAAAAGATTGATTTAGAATCAATTTTAGTGCTAGAAGAACTAACCAATGACTATTTTTAACCCATATGAACCTTATTCATTATATCTCCAATCACAAAGGTTAGGTTTCTATCACTTGTTTGTTTGCAAGTGGCTTGAGACTTGTTCCTCTTAATGTTTTTAAAATCATGTTTCTCCCTAAGGTTTTTCTTAAAGGATTTGGTAGATTCCTTTATGGCTTACATAATCATTGAAATTTGTTTCACTCTTTAGTAGTTCTTTTATCAAATCATGTCACAATTGCATAAGTATGTTCTTTCCATTTTAATTTAGTTTTTTTGTTATAATTATTGTCGATAGGCAATCACAATGTATTGATATAGACGGTGTTAATCTCATTATGAATCGAATTTTTGTTAAGAATTTTTTTCAACCATTTAGCTCCACTTTTAGCCATATCAAGACCAATAAACTCTGATCCCATTGTTGTTCTTACGATAATTATTTGTGTGACTGATCTCCATGTAATTGCAACCCTCAAGTGTAAACACATGGCCACCAGTAGATTTTGTCTCATCTAAATTGGAGATTCAATTATAATCATTACCCTTTTCCTAAGACTTGCATGTGCATCACAAAGTTCTCAATTAGGACATTGATTGTACTCACACTATCTACCTACTTCATATACAATGTCTGATCTAAAAAAACTCATTAAATGCAATAAAGTCCAAATTATTTGGGTAAATTGAGGTTGAAAAATAGACTTTTCTATATTGTTCTTTAATTCAGAGTTAACATCATAAAGGGTGCTTATTGGTTTGAAGTCATAATACTCAAACTTTCTAAGAAGTTTTTCAATGCATTGGTCTTGAAAGAATAATATACTATCTCCTTTCCTTATGGTTCTAACTCCTAAAATAATTTAGTTTCACTCATGTTTTTCATTTCAAACTTAGACCTAGAAACAACTTTGTTTTATAAACATATAATGACACATTCAACATTTTTCAGATTTAGTGCACAAACATTTATCAACATTGTTAGTTAAAAAACCATCACAAAGTAAAACTCTATCAAGTTTTTCATGTCATTATTTTGGTGGTTGTTTCAATCCTTATAAGGACTTCAAAAGTTTGCATACTTTGTTCTCTTGACTAGGAACTGCACATCCTTCAGGTTGAGTCATAAAAATTTCATCCTCTAGATCACCATTCAAAAAATAACTAACTTATGGATAGATGCTAGAGCTAATAACACTCAGATAAATGAAATTCTAGTCATTAGGAAAATGTATAATTATTGATTTGGTCCCTTAATTTTTTGAGTTTATTCAATTTGGTCCCCGAGTTTTTTGAATGTTCAATTTGGTACCCATATTTTTTAAATGGGATCAGTTTAGTACCTTCCGTTATATTTTAGTTAATTCGTTTGTATAGTGGTGAGTTGTCATTGTGCAACAAAATAAACAAGTAATCATAATACCATACTGAATTCACTTGATCAAGGAAACATCAATAGAGAGACTAAATGATGTTAACTACATCCAACAAACAAACCAACCCAATTAACAACTTCACCCACATTTCTATTGCACAATGACAACTCACCACTATACAAACGACATTAATTGGAATATAACGGGAGGTACTAAATTGAACCACTTTAAAAAATAAGGGTACCAAATTGAACCTTCAAAAAACTCAGAGACCAAATTGAACTTTCCAAAAACTCGAGTACCAAATTGAACCAACTTAAAAAATTGGGGGACCGAATCAATAATTATACCTTAGGAAATTTTTTTATCAAAGTAGTCTACGTTAGGTTTTTGACTAAAACTTTTTGCTACTAGTTTTGTCTTATGTTTCTCTATAGATTCGCCAGAATGGTACTTTTTCTTAATAATTCACTTACAACCAATGAGTTTTTCTTCTTTAGGCAAATCTACTAAGGTTCAAGTATTGCTTTTCTTAATTGAGTCAATTTTAGTCCTAATGTCCTTATCCCAATGTTTTTGTGTCCAAAGCACTAGCTAGTAGTTTCTAAAAAGCTTGTTAGATCATTTTCAACTATATAAGTGTAAAAACCATTTCTAAAGGAAGGTTTCTTCCTATATCTTTTACTTCTCAAAAACTCACATATGGCATCACTAGCAATATATAGGTTGTTCAAATGTCTCACTAACCTTTAAAGGAAAAACATGTTCAAAGAACACAACATTTTTTGTTTCCACTATTATATTATGCTCAAATACATCACTTTTAAGAAGAAGAAAAAAACTATAGGCAACATTATGTTTATCATATTTTTCTTAAGTTTATTTGGGTATTTATAACACCAACTCACTTCATAATGAATGGAAGAATGTCACGATATGTAACTTCAAAAACGATAATAATTCAGAGTCAAATTCACATAAAATAATACTATTCTTACTATTTCCAATTCAAAAATGAGTAGTATAGGTTATTTTTGTCTTTCTAATGTCTCAACTTTCTCCATATCTAATTTTGACCAAAATTGGAGATGCGGGGGATCGAACCCCGTGCCTCTCGCATGCAAAGCGAGCGCTCTACCATTTGAGCTACATCCCCTATTGATAATTGAAAGTACATTTAATGTATTGTTGAACTATTTTGTATCAACAAAAATATATTATAAATTTTTGGTAATTCCATGTTTTTTTATTCTATAAAGTTAGTAGTTCTTTCTACATACTCAGAGAAAAGAATTGTGCACAGGTTTTGCTCATTGCATCTTTGGATTCTCATGTAACTTCAAAAAATTGATTTGAATAGGTAACTTAAGAATCCATTGTCTTGAGTATATACGAAGAAGTTGAACGACATGCTAAAAAACATTAACAAACCCAATTTCAGTGATAATAACTCAGAGTCAAATTCACATAAAAGAATACTATATTATTTCCAATTCAAAAATGAGTTACCATTTGAGCTACATCCCCTATTGATAATTAAAAGTACATTTAACGTATTGTTGAACTATTTTGTATCAACAAAAATATTTTATAAAGTTTTGGTGATTCCATGTTTCTTATTCTATAAAGTTAGTAGTTCTTTCTACATACTCAGAGAAAAGAATTGTGCAATTAACAAACCCAATTAACTCAGAGTCAAATTCACATAAAAGAATACTATACTATTTCCAATTAAAAAATGAGTAGTATAGGTTATTTTGCTCTTTATATTGTCTCAACTTTCTCCATATCTAATTTTGACTAAAATTGGAGATGTAGGGGATCAAACCCCGTGCCTCTCGCATGCAAAGCGAGTGCTCTACCATTTGAGCTACATCCCCGATTGGTAATTAAAAGTACATTTAATGTATTGTTGAACTATTTTGTATCAACTAAAATATTTTATAAAGTTTTGGTGATTCCATGTTTTTTATTCTATAAAGTTAGAAGTTCTTTCTACATAAATTTGTATGAGTATCTATCCCCCATATTCATTTTAATGAATATGGGGGATAGATACTCATACAAATTAATCTTGTGTCAGGAACCAAATTTGAACTGGTGACACGAGGATTTTCAGTCTTCTGCTCTACCAACTGAGCTATCCAACCATTCTTGAAGCTTAATACTTTGATTTTAAAAGATTTTAGAAATCTATGTTAATGAATCTATATCAACTAAGTAAAAAAAAGTTTGTAAGTGAGTTTCTGAAGTAATTGTAACGTTATAACCGGAAATTACATATTTAAAATAAAACAACTAAATATAATAATAAAAACCTCATTTATTATCAAATCCTTTCCCCAAAACATGGGAAAATTTAATACATTTATTTCAACATGCCAAACTAAATAAAACTGTGGCGTTCAAGTATTACAACTATAAAGTATTTGTAAAGCCAATATAAAATAGTCCATAAATTTTCAAAGAAGAAAACTAGTAAAGTTTCCCTGGTTATGTAACAAGTTACATGATCATCCCCAAACACACACAGATAGGGTGAGCTCAATTAAAGAAACACAAATACAATATGAAAAAATTAAAGCATCTCAAAACTATAACATGTTTTAGCATTTCCCATTCCTCAGTTCCTCAACTTTCAACATTCTGTTAGACGCCTCTTGATTCTACACCCTTTAGTGAGTACATTGATCGATCTTTGATGCACGAGTTTCTACTCGCCCCTCCGACTACAAGCCACCACCTAATAGTCCACACGCGGGAATAAATTGTCACGGCCACAATCCGCGACACCAAGTGGAGTTCCCCAAAATGAATCGAAGTTCGTAGTTGTCCCCAAACTACCAAACTCAATCAGGTGCACTAAAGAGGGCAATCATCTGAAACCTCGTCTTACGAGCCACGATCTCGCATACTCTATTGGACTTCCTAAACCACCAGGCTACAACCTTGAGTGTCCACGTGTTATCCCAATACAAGTTACACTTGTAACTAGACCCCCAGCCAAAGCATCGCAACATAACACTCATCCAAAGTTGTGTAGAAACCCTCCTCACGAGCCAATTATGCACCCAAAACCGCTTAGCGCGCCTCTCGCGTCGCTAGGCGGAACTTGGTTCCAAATTGCTTGGCGTATCTCTCGCGCCGCCAGGCGCCAAGCTCCTTCCAAGACTTCTGCCACACAATTCCGCCTGGCAGGACCAACCCTACCGCTAGGCACCACGCGCGTACAATGGCCACTATCACTGTTTTGGGACTCCATCGCCTGGCGGCGCGGGACGAGCCGCCAGGCGCCATACCAGTAATGCAATGCTACTGGTTTTTGGCATATTAAACAGGTCCCTAAGGACCCCAACCATATAGTACGATAATCATACACACTTACAATCATCCAGTCATACTAGTAAGACTGAATCTCAATGCGCACATTCAATCATGGCACAATAGTTGTCAATATTACACATACACTTTAAAACAACACAAACAGTGAAGCATACAATCTAGACCACCTCCAAACATCAATCTCATTCATCCAGGCATATTTACAACAACTGAATTGCACACACACTTCACTTAGCACTTTTCCCAATTAATAGCATATTGTCCCCTTAAACAACAATGGCATATTCTACTTCACATTCTTCATATTACCAATTAACCAACCCATAGTCATTTAATCAACATCACATGGTGTCCTAATTATAGATTACCAATTAAATACAGTCCCTATCATGTTCAACATACAACTTTATTTAGTTTAAATACATATCTCCCAATTATCACATACTCATACACAATTCATTTCATATCCAATACCTGAGTTTCCTTCCATCCCACTACTCCATTGCATACATACCAGATTACCCAACATAACACCCGATAACGCCTATCCCAAACAAAATTCCAGATAATTTGCTGGACTGAGGTGTCGCCTGGTGGCAGTCCAGGCTCTGCCAGTCAGTGCTTGGCAATCTAAGTTCTGGCATATCTCTCATGCACCCTTCGTGATTCCCCAAACACCCCAAACACAGTACTCACCTTCAAACTGACATAATTTAATATGCACACATCATACAGGTTCATGCTATGTTCATATAAACATCACCACTTATAAAATCAGCACATCGATCATTGACAAAACTCATGCTTATTTATCACCAACCCCAACAGGAACCATAATTCCAATTTCATTCAAGACTTCATGCAATTTCCACCAATTAATAATTGTAAACAATGATTCATCATGCCAATAGTATACTTACAATAGAAACCCAATTTAAACACCACAACACGACAGACAAACCAAACAAAATAAAGAAAATTGGGCAACGCAGTATACGTCGTATGGCAGGTCACCCTCAGTTGCCAGGCAGTTCATAGGGAAACCCAGAAAACTGGGTTCAATCACGTCGCCAGTCGGTTTTTGGAAAATCTAGAAAATGCGAACAATTTCAGGATTTTTCACCCAAAGCAAATGTCATTATCATGTTTAGTCACCCAAAACGCAAATAATTCATACATAGCAAATCAGATAGCTCCCCTAACCTGGATATTCCTTGCTCAATTGACAATTGCTCAAATCTCCTTTCTTTTGATATTGGCAACGTGAGTCCCTTAGGTTAGCTTCCCACCATTGCAATAGTCTCCCAATTCAACCCACATGCTCAGAATTCTTCTCCCTTCACTACTCACACCTGGCTAGACTCCTAAGCAATCTTTCTCCCTCCTAATTCCCTCTTAAATTTTGTCTTAATGGGACTTGATGGAGAAAAACGAATTTGGCATTAAGGAATAATAAATTAACATTCAAGGCTCATTAGGAGTGATGGGGATCGAACCCCGTGCCTCTCGCATGCAAAGCGAGCGCTCTACCATTTGAGCTACATCCCCAACTGATAATCCAAAAGTACATTTAATGTATTGTTGAACTATTTTGTATCAACAAAAATATTTTATAAAATTTTGGTGATTCCATGTTTTTTATTCTATAAAGTTAGTAGTTCTTTCTTCACAAATTTGTATGAGTATCTACCCCCATATTCATTTTAATGAATATAGGGGATAAATACTCATACAAATGAATCTTGTGTTAGCAACTAGATTTGAACTGGTGACACGAAGATTTTTCAGTCCTCTACTCTACCAACTAAGCTATCACGACCATTCTTGAAGCTTAATACTTTCATTTTAAAAGATTTTAGAAATCTATGTTAATGAATCTATATCAACTAAGTAAAAAAAATGTTTGTAAGTGAGTTTCTGCAGTAATAATTATTTTGTATTGTTAATCGTTAATTATGCATATGAGGTTTTGCTCATTGCATCTTTGGATTCTAATGTAACATCAAAAAATTGGTTTGAATAGGTAACTTAAGAATCCATTGTCTTAAGTATATACGAAGAAGTTGAACGACATGCTAAAAACCAATAACAAACCCAATTTCAGTGATAATAACTCAGAGTGAAATTCACATAAAAGAATACTATACTATTTCCAATTCAAAAATGAGTAGTACAGGTTACTTTTCTCTTTATATTGTCTCAACTTTTTCCATATCTAATGTTGACTAACATTGGAGATGCGAGCGCTCTACCATTTGAGCTACATCCCCTATTGATAATTAAAAATACATTTAATGTATTGTTGAACTATTTTGTATCAATAAAAATATTTTATAAAGTTTTGGTGATTCCATGTTTTTTATTCTACAAAGTTAGTAGTTCTTTCTACATATTCAGAGAAAATAATTGTGCACAGGTTTTTCTCATTATATTGTCTCAACTTCCTCCAGATCTAATTTTGACTAAAATTGGAGATGCGGGGGATCAAACCTTGTGCCTCTTGCATCCAAAGCGAGCGCTCTACCATTTGAGCTACATCCCCTTTTGATAATTGAAAGTACATTTGATGTATTGTTGAACTATTTTGTATCAATAAAAATATTTTATAAATTTTTAGTGATTTCATGTTTTTTATTCTATAACGTTATAAGTTCTATATCAGAGAAAAGAATTGTGCATACGAGCACGCTCTACCATTTGAGTGATTCCATGTTTTTTATTCTATAAAGTTAGAAGTTCTTTCTCTTTATATTGTCTCAACTTTCTCCACATCTAATTTTGACTAAAATTGGAGATGTGGGGGATCGAACCTTGTACCTCTCGCTTCTACCATTTGAGCTACATCCCCTATTGATAATTTAAAGTACATTTAATGTATTGTTGAACTATTTTGTATCAACAAATTTTTTATAAAGTTTTAGTGATTCCATGATTTTTATTCTATAAAGTTAGTAGCTCTTTCTACATACTCAGAGAAAAGAATTGTGCACAAGTTTTGCTCATTGCCCGCGTTACTTAAACGTGAGTAGCAAATTGGCGTGGAGCTTGGTTTATTTTTCTCTTTATAAAGTCTTAACTTTCTCCATATCTAATTTTGACTAAAATTGAGATGCAGGGGATCGAACCCCATGCCTCTCGCATGCAAAGCGAGCGCTCTACCATTTGAGCTACATCCCCTATTGATAACTGAAAGTACATTTAATGTATTGTTAAACTATTTTGTATCAACAAAAATATTTTATAAAGATTTAGTGATTCCATGTTTTTTATTTTATAAAGTTAGTAGTTCTTTCTACATACTTAGAGAAAAGAATTGTGCACAAGTTTTGCTCAATATAGTGGTTGTGAGTCAAATGCGATTTCATAGACGGAGACAACCTACCACGTTAGTTGCTCAGATGACTAACTCATACCCGTGTTACCTAAACGTGAGTAGCATGTTGGCGTGAACCTGGCGATTCGACAAAAAGTTAAAAAACATTAACAAACTCACTTTATTTCCAATTCAAAAATGAGTAGTATAGGTTTATTTTTCTCTTTATAAAGTCTTAACTTTCTCCATATCTAATTTGTTAAAATTATAGATAAGATGCGGGGGATCGAACCCCGTGCCTCTCGCATGCAAAGCGAGCGCTCTACCATTTGAGTTACATCCCCTATTGATAACTGAAAGTACATTTAATGTATTATTGAACTATTTTGTATCAAAAAAAATATTTTATAAAGTTTTAGTGATTCCATGATTTTTATTCTATAAAGTTAGTAGTTCTTTCTACATACTCAGAGAAAAGAATTGTGCACAGGTTTTGCTCATTGCATAAGAAGTTGAAACTTCTGCTTTATTTTACGCACTGAAACCGAAATGGCTGCTACTTTGATTCATATGCTGGTGGTGAGTCAAATGCAATTTCATAGACGGAGAGAACCTACCAGGTTAGTTGCTCGGATGACTAACTCATACCCGCGTTACCTAAACGTGAGTAGCATGTTGATGTGGAGGCGGCGATCCACGACAAAAAGGCTTGGGGTCTCTATGAATTTCATTTCCCGACCCTCGAGAAATTAGAAGTCTGGGCTAATCGCTAAGAGCTCATCCCGAGAGAACTCGGGACGGGATAACTCGACATTAACAAACCCAATTTATTTCCAATTCAAAAATGAGTAATATAGGTTATTTTTCTCTTTGTAAAGTCTTAACTTTCTCCATATCTAATTTTGACTAAAATTGGAGATGCGGGGGATAGAACCCCGTTCCTCTCGCATGCAAGCACTCTACCATTTTAGCTACATCCTTTATTGATAATTGAAAGTACATTTAATGTATTGTTGAACTATTTTGTATCAACAAAAATATTTTATAAAGTTTTAGTGATTCCATGTTTTTTATTTTATAAAGTTAGTAGTTCTTTCTACATACTCAGAGAAAAGAATTGTGCACAAGTTTTGCTCAATATAGTGGAGGTGAGTCAAAGGCGATTTCATAGACGGAGACAACCTACCAAGGCGATTTCATAGACGGAGACAACCTACCACGCTAGTTGCTCAGATGACTAACTCATACCCGTGTTACCTAAACGTGAGTAGCATGTTGGCGTGGACCTGGCGATCCACGACCAAAAGTTTAAAAACATTAACAAACGCACTTTATTTCCAATTCAAAAATGAGTAGTATAGGTTTATTTTTCTCTTTATAAAGTCTTAACTTTCTCCATATCTAATTTTGACTAAAATTGGAGATGCGGGGTATAGAACCTCGTTCCTCTCGCATGCAAGCACTCTACCATTTTAGCTACATCCTTTATTGATAATTGAAAGTACATTTAATGTATTGTTGAACTATTTTGTATCAACAAAAATATTTTATAAAGTTTTAGTGATTGCATGATTTTTATTCTATAAAGTTAGTAGTTCTTTCTACATACTCAGAGAAAAGAATTGTGCACAAGTTTTGCTCAATATAGTGGTGGTGAGTCAAATGCGATTTCATAGACGGAGACAACCTACCACGTTAGTTGCTCAGATGACTAACTCATACCCGTGTTACCTAAACGTGAGTAGCATGTTGGCGTGGACCTGGCGATCCATGACCAAAAGTTTAAAAACATTAACAAACCCACTTTATTTCCAATTCAAAAATGAGTAGTATAGGTTTATTTTTCTCTTTATAAAGTCTTAACTTTCTCCATATCTAATTTATTAAAATTATAGATGCGGGGGAACGAACCCCGTACCTCTCGCATGCAAAGCGAGCGCTCTACCATTTGAGCTACATCCCTTATTGATAACTGAAAGTACATTTAATGTATTGTTGAACTATTTTGTATCAACAAAAATATTTTATAAAGTTTTAGTGATTCCATGATTTTTATTCTATAAAGTTAGTAGTTCTTTCTACATACTCAGAGAAAAGAATTGTGCACAGGTTTTGCTCATTGCATAAGAAGTTGAAACTGCTGCTTTATTTTATGCACTGAAACCGAAATGGCTGCTACTTTGATTCATATGCTGGTGGTGAGTCAAATGCAATTTCATAGACGGAGAGAACTTACCAGGTTAGTTGCTCGGATGACTAATTCATACCCGCGTTACCTAAACGTGAGTAGCATGTTGATGTGGAGGCGGCGATCCACGACAACAAGGCTTGGGGGCTCTATGAGCTCATCCCGAGAGAACTCGGGACTGGGTAAGTCGACATTAACAAACCCAATTTAGAAGGCTTGGGGGCTCTATGAATTTCATTTCCCGACCCCCGAGAAATTAGAAGTATGGGCTAATCGCTATAATACACATCCCGAGAGAACTCGGGACGGGGTAACTCGACATTAACAAACCCAATTTATTTCCAATTCAAAAATGAGTAATATAGGTTATTTTTCTCTTTGTAAAGTCTTAACTTTCTCCATATCTAATTTTGACTAAAATTGGAGATGCGGGGGATAGAACCCCGTTCCTCTCGCATGCAAGCACTCTACCATTTTAGCTACATCCTTTATTGATAATTGAAAGTACATTTAATGTATTGTTGAACTATTTTGTATCAACAAAAATATTTTATAAAGTTTTAGTGATTCCATGTTTTTTATTTTATAAAGTTAGTAGTTCTTTCTACATACTCAGAGAAAAGAATTGTGCACAAGTTTTGCTCAATATAGTGGAGGTGAGTCAAAGGCGATTTCATAGACGGAGACAACCTACCAAGGCGATTTCATAGACGGAGACAACCTACCACGCTAGTTGCTCAGATGACTAACTCATACCCGTGTTACCTAAACGTGAGTAGCATGTTGGCGTGGACCTGGCGATCCACGACCAAAAGTTTAAAAACATTAACAAACGCACTTTATTTCCAATTCAAAAATGAGTAGTATAGGTTTATTTTTCTCTTTATAAAGTCTTAACTTTCTCCATATCTAATTTTGACTAAAATTGGAGATGCGGGGTATAGAACCTCGTTCCTCTCGCATGCAAGCACTCTACCATTTTAGCTACATCCTTTATTGATAATTGAAAGTACATTTAATGTATTGTTGAACTATTTTGTATCAACAAAAATATTTTATAAAGTTTTAGTGATTGCATGATTTTTATTCTATAAAGTTAGTAGTTCTTTCTACATACTCAGAGAAAAGAATTGTGCACAAGTTTTGCTCAATATAGTGGTGGTGAGTCAAATGCGATTTCATAGACGGAGACAACCTACCACGTTAGTTGCTCAGATGACTAACTCATACCCGTGTTACCTAAACGTGAGTAGCATGTTGGCGTGGACCTGGCGATCCATGACCAAAAGTTTAAAAACATTAACAAACCCACTTTATTTCCAATTCAAAAATGAGTAGTATAGGTTTATTTTTCTCTTTATAAAGTCTTAACTTTCTCCATATCTAATTTATTAAAATTATAGATGCGGGGGAACGAACCCCGTACCTCTCGCATGCAAAGCGAGCGCTCTACCATTTGAGCTACATCCCTTATTGATAACTGAAAGTACATTTAATGTATTGTTGAACTATTTTGTATCAACAAAAATATTTTATAAAGTTTTAGTGATTCCATGATTTTTATTCTATAAAGTTAGTAGTTCTTTCTACATACTCAGAGAAAAGAATTGTGCACAGGTTTTGCTCATTGCATAAGAAGTTGAAACTGCTGCTTTATTTTATGCACTGAAACCGAAATGGCTGCTACTTTGATTCATATGCTGGTGGTGAGTCAAATGCAATTTCATAGACGGAGAGAACTTACCAGGTTAGTTGCTCGGATGACTAATTCATACCCGCGTTACCTAAACGTGAGTAGCATGTTGATGTGGAGGCGGCGATCCACGACAACAAGGCTTGGGGGCTCTATGAGCTCATCCCGAGAGAACTCGGGACTGGGTAAGTCGACATTAACAAACCCAATTTAGAAGGCTTGGGGGCTCTATGAATTTCATTTCCCGACCCCCGAGAAATTAGAAGTATGGGCTAATCGCTATAATACACATCCCGAGAGAACTCGGGACGGGGTAACTCGACATTAACAAACCCAATTTATTTCCAATTCAAAAATGAGTAATATAGATTATTTTTCTCTTTGTAAAGTCTTAACTTTCTCCATATCTAATTTTGACTAAAATTGGAGATGCGGGGGATAGAACCTCATTCCTCTCGCATGCAAGCACTCTACCATTTTAGTTACATCCTTTATTGATAAAAGTTTTAGTGATTCCATGTTTCGGATAACTAACTCATACCCGCGTTACTTAAACGTGAGTAGCATGTTGGCGTGGATCATGGACCTGGCGATCCACGACAAAAAGTTAAAAAACATTAACAAACCCTTTATAAAGTCTTAACTTTCTCCATATCTAATTTTGACTAAAATTGGAGATGCGAGGGATCGAACCCCGTGCCTCTTGCATGCAAAGCGAGCACTCTACCATTTGAGCTACATCCCCTATTGATAACTGAAAGTACAGTTAATGTATTGTTGAACTATTTTGTATCAACAAAAATATTTTATAAAGTTTTAGTGATTCCATGATTTTTATTCTATAAAGTTAGTAGTTAGTTGCTCGGGCGATCAATTCAAAAATGAGTAGTATAGGTTTATTTTTCTCTTTATAAAGTCTTAACTTTCTCCATATCGAATTTTGACTAAAATTAGAGATGCGGGGGATCGAACCCCGTGCCTCTCGCATGCAAAGCGAGCGCTCTACCATTTGAGCTACATCCCTTATTGATAACTAAAAGTACATTTAATGTATTGTTGAACTATTTTGTATCAACAAAAATATTTTATAAAGTTTTAGTGATTCCATGATTTTTATTCTATAAATTTAGTAGTTCTTTCTACATACTCAGAGAAAAGAATTGTGCACAGGTTTTGCTCATTGCATAAGAAGTTGAAACTGCTGCTTTATTTTACGCACTGAAACCGAAATGGCTGCTACTTTGATTCATATGCTGGTGGTGAGTCAAATGCAATTTCATAGACGGAGAGAACCTACCAGGTTAGTTGCTCGGATGACTAACTCATACCCGCGTTACCTAAACGTGAGTAGCATGTTGATGTGGAGGTGGCGATCCACGACAAAAAGGCTTGGGGGCTCTATGAATTTCATTTCCCGACCCCCGAGAAATTAGAAGTCTGGGCTAATCGCTAAGAGCTCATCCCGAGAGAACTCAGGGCGGGGTAACTCGAAGTACGATATGAAGTTAAAAAACATTAACAAACCCAATTTATTTCCAATTCAAAAATGAGTAATATAGGTTATTTTTCTCTTTATAATGTCTTAACTTTCTCCATATCTAATTTTGACTAAAATTGAAGATGCGGAGGATCAAACCCATGCCTTTTGCATGCAAAGCAAACACTCCACCATTTGAGTTACATCCCCTATTGATAATTGAAAATACGTTTAATGTATTGTTGAACTATTTTGTATCAACAAAAATATTTTTATAAAATTTTGGTGTTTCCAATTATTTTGATTCTTACTCAGATTCAATTATCTAATCAAAATTTGGGTGAGATTAAAACAATAACAATTTCAATTTTTGTTTATCCATAAAAGAGAATTTTAGATTTATAAAATTTGTAAAGAACAAGAATTAGTAACATATAAAAATAACTTGGTCTTTAGAAAATGAATAAATAATCATATTTTAAGGAATAAAATAAAAATAATGATTATAGACATTAAAAGAAAAACCCTCTTTGTATATTAGAAAAATGAATAAATAATTATATTATAAAAATTAAAATTAAAATAACGACATAAAAAAAAAATCTTTTGATATATAATCTAATATTTATTTTTATATTTATATATAATTATAGATTATAAATTATTTTTATTTAATTTTATAATTTTAATAATAATAATTTTATAATTTTTTATTATCATTAAAAAATAATACTTGTGTTTTCATCTATTATTATAAAAAACACTTAACACATTTCCATTGTAAAAATATGAATATAAGACGTACTGGATTTCTCTAGTAATAGAAAAAGTAATAGTTTCTTAATGTCCACATTTTAGTGTTAATACCAATAATTTGGTACACTAAGTAAAAGAAATAAAAATATTAATTATATATAATAGTATAAAGTAAAGTAATTACACAAATTGATCTCTTTACTAATAATTATAGAAAATTATTTATTGCTATTATACTGGATTTAGTTTATTTCTCCACCCTAGTTATCAAAATCTGTTTTTTCTTTTCAAAATATAATTTGATCTAGTTATGAAAATTGGATTTATAGTTATTAAAATATAATTTTGCTTTTATTTTTTCTTTTCACACTTGGCAGCGTTATTATATACAGTTATTATCCTAAGATGTTCAAGTTTTCATCACTCTCACTCCCTTTTTACCCCAAAAAAATTTGATTTTCCGCTAAGAAAATTCCCTTTTCAGAAACCCTTCCACTCCTTCTACCGCCTCCTCCGAACGCTTCTACGAACAGGTACACTCTTCAAAACCCTAATACTCTCTCTATCTGACTTTACGCGCCTAAACCCTAGGTTTAATATTTTGTTCGTTCTTTCCTTGGTTTCTTTTTGGAGCTTTTCTTAGTTTGTAACAGTGATTGCAATTGAATTAATAATGTTGTTGTAAATTGTAGTAATGGGGGACACAAAGACTGAAGCGTACGAGGAGGACCTTCTTGACTACGAAGACGAAGAAGAGAAGGAGCCTGAAGGTGCTGCTAATAAAGTCAACGGTGAAGCTGTGAAGAAGTGAGTTAGTTGTGCGGTCTTTGCGTGGAAATGTTCTCATGCCAAATTTTGAAGTGTTTCATAATAAATATGATATAAGATATATTGTTAACATTTAATTTTCGCATTTTTTTGGGGGTTAAAATTGCTCTGCTCATTATGGGGTTAAACTGTACGAGGGTAATTCCAAATGAAGTTTGCGTTTTTTGTTTTTACTTGAAATGGGTTGATGATCTGGCCTTGGGGGATGTTGGGTGGAGTGAAAATGGACTACGTTGCTTTTTTATGATCTTCTGATGTTGAATGCTCTTTTTCTGTTTTTGGTTTCTTGCAGGGGTTATGTTGGAATTCACAGTTCAGGATTCAGAGACTTTTTGCTGAAGCCAGAGCTTCTTCGGGCTATAGTGGACTCTGGATTTGAGCACCCTTCTGAAGGTAAATTAATTACCTGCATAATTATTTATAATAACTACTATCGGAGTTACTCTGATGATTTAAGAACACAGAATAGTTATGGGTTTAACTATTGGTTTTAAAAGCTTTAATTTTTTTGTTAGGGGTGACCATGGGTTTGGGTTTAACCCAACCAATTGGATCAGATACAAGTTTTGAAACATTATGCGCCGATAGACCGGACTCTATCATAAAAGCTTAAAATTTAATTACTGCTAATATTTGATTGATTTATTTCTTTTAAATCTAAGTTTTGAGACTTGATATATATTTTCATTCAACTTTTACAATTTTTAGTTTTTTTCCCATTTATTATTTCCCCCCATTTTTCAGTTTTTAGTTTTTCAAAAGATGCCACCTGAACACTGTCCAATCCAACATGATTCTAAATGAGCAAAGGTGACCTAACTTGTACTCGATCTTTCATGATTTGGATCCAAATTTTCGCAAACCGGACCCAATTTGACTTGTCTTCACTATGGTTTGGTCAAAATAAATTTGTTTGACCTTTGAAGCACAATAAATTATTACATGGCCCCAAACCACCATGGTCAATCTCCATATTACAAATTTGTTAGTTTACAAGGAGTTAATAAAACTTGATAACATGTCATGTGATGACTCTGGATCAATTAATGATTTATTTTGAAGCACAAGTGCTCCTAAAGTTAATCTGAAAATGTACCATGTATGTACGTGTTCAATACTTGCAGGTTTACTCCACTAAAAGGTCTAGAAAAAGTACTCTATTTTGGTACATGTGGGTATTAAGGGACAAAAATTTAGAGAGTTCATGATTCGCATATTCAGTACAACTATCAGACCTAATTCTTTTGATTTTTTTTTTTTCAAATTGATTTTGGCAAGACAATGAATTAACAAAGATTTGAAATACCCCAGATATTCTTGAAAAAAGTACTCTATTTCAGTACATGTGGCTATTAAGGGACACATATTTGGAGAGTTCATGATTATCATATTCAGTACAACTATCAGACCTAATTCTTTTGATTTTTTTTTTTCAAATTGATTTTTGGCAAAACATTGAATTAACAAATAATTGAAATACCTAAGACTTACTTTTTATAGCATATGTCCATGTTACAGGTACTATTGTTAATAAAAGTGATAAACCATTTTACTCCAGATAGATTCTTAAATAGGCCCAAAAAATCAAAGTGAGTTAATTCAAAAGGGGAAATTACTGTTTTATTTTATTGCTACTTGGATACGATGCACAGTGGTGTTTTGACAATTCACAAATATCACAATTGAAAGATTTACCAGACTCTTTGATAAACAAACAAGGGAACAATGATTTCATAAGGCTAAATGAGCTATGTCAAGTGTTTTATGATAAAGTCATTTTTGTGAATTTGCTCATGTTTTTGTTGTTGCTCCTTGGCTTATGACCGCCCATGTTTTGATTGAGTCGTTGGACTCTAACACATACAAGCCACTTTGCTCCTTAGTAGTTAAAATCATCTTCCTCGTGGCAAGGTCTTGAAAGACACAATATAGAGATAAGACTATTGACCAATTTTGGGACATATAAAACACCTTTTAATTCAATAAATGATTCTGGCTTTATTTATTCCCAGATTTGCATGAGTATATCATTGCTATTTGCAACTGTAATGAGTTGTTCTCTATTAATTTGAACATATGAATTGAAAGACATAGGAATTGGGTTCATGTAATCAGTTGTTTCTAGATCAGGAATTCAAACACCTTGAGATTTGGTTGAGGACCAACACTAGGCTGATTTGTTTCTTCATATTACGGGAGGTTCCTTTGTTGCCTCCCATGTGCTCTAGTACTTGGTCTCTCCCGTGGAGTTTGAAGTACATTTCCTTAGTATGTTGTGATCTTTTACTGTATGAACAATTCCATGGTTGCCTTTTTCAGGGATCTTACCTCGATTGTTTGATTCCATGAAGATCCCTTTTCTTGTTGTCATGGAATAACCTGTGTTGGAAGTTCCTCCATGAAACTTGATATCTCTCTGAGATTTTTCTCCCTTGACAATAAAGAAAACTTTTAATATAGGAAACATTTTTTCTCTTTCTAAGATTTGTACCTTGATTGGGTCATATTCATGGTTAAGACCATGTAAGAATTCAAAGATTTTTTCTCTTTCAACGAATTTAGCATGTATTGCACGTCTCTAAATGTTGGCACTAATCTAGTTTGATCCACAACCCATTCAAAATTCTATGATATCCTGATCTCAAAACTACAGTTATTTGACCTCGGTCCTCCACCATCGACATGGTTGGATCTTGATTGCCCTTTTAGAATTCTCTGAATCTACTGGCTCTAATGCAAATAATCTTGGCCATCAAACCAGCAGAGACCTGCCACATTTGGAAGTTCATTAGAACCTGTAGGAGTAAATTTCGCCTCAGCAATTGAGCTAAAAACACAAACTTTCTAGACAAATATCTTGGACACTTAAGGTATTTCCTTGATATTACAGTTTGTTCATATATAAGAGAAAATATGCTCTTGACATTATAGAAGAAACAAGGATGATAAATGTTAAGCTTGTGGACACACCAATGGATCTGATTGTCAAACTGGAACTTGATCAAGGAGAATTGTATTCTGAACTTGAGAGATATAAAACGTTAGTTGATAAACTAAATTCCTTAGTGTGACTTGTTGCGACATCGCCTTTGCTCTGAGCGTAGTAAGTCAATTTTTAAACTCTTTGCCAAGACCTCGATTATAAAGATAAGGAAAATACTCAAATTGTTGGATATTCTGATACTGACCGGGCAAGGTAACCAAGTGATAGATACTCTACTTCAGGATATAGTGTTTTTGTTGGAGATAGTTTAATATTGTGGATAAATAAGAAAAAAATGTCGTGGCAAGGTCAAATGAAAAATAGAATATAGGAAAACAATATTAGTCATTTTTGAGCTCATATGGTTAAAACAACTCTTCAAGAGGCTTAAATCTGAAGAAGTTTCCCAGATGCACCTTGTATGTAACAACCAGGCAGCAGTACACATTGTTTCTAATCTCGTCTTTCATTATAGGACCAAATAAATTAAGATGGATTGTCATTTCATAAGAGAAAAACTGGAATCTAGAGACATCATCATTAGATTTGTTAACTCTAATGAGCAGTTGCTCACATATTACCAAGTCTCTAAGAGGACATATAATTGAATATAGAAACACTCGTGCTTAACTTCTACAGTTATCGTTCTTACATAAAGATCTTATATTTTATGCTGATTGTATTTATAAAATCACAATTATACTAAACTTGTTTATTTTTTATTTTTTCTTTATTTTACAGGTAATATTTTTATCGTAATCTTCTTTTGGAGAACTATTATACTTTGGTAAATCTCTCAAAGGTTTGTTTTACTTACCACTGGTTCGTTGGACCTCTATTTTCTTTGGTTCGCCACCAGTGCAACATGAGTGCATACCTCAAGCTATACTTGGAATGGATGTGATTTGTCAAGCTAAATCTGGAATGGGAAAAACTGCTGTATTTGTTCTATCGACCCTGCAGCAGATTGACCCTGTTGCAGGGCAAGTTTCTGCACTTGTCTTATGTCATACAAGGGAATTAGCATACCAGGTATTTATTTAGAACTTAGCACTTGCAATATTATGGAACTTGCTATTTGATTAACTTCTGATATAAGATACATGTGTAATTTCTCTTGTGTAGATTTGCAACGAATTTGAAAGGTTTAGCACCTACCTATCCGATCTGAAGGTTGCTGTCTTTTATGGTGGCGTCAACATTAAAGTTCACAAGGATCTATTGAAGAACGAATGCCCTAGTATTGTTGTTGGTACACCTGGAAGAATACTTGGATTAGCTAGGGATAAGGACCTTTCTTTGAAGAATGTTAGACATTTCATTTTAGATGAATGTGATAAGATGCTAGAATCTCTGGGTATGTTGATTTTCCAAACAACCATTCTTATAACTTGCATCTTACTTTTGGACTTCCTTTGATTTTAATTGGTTTTCTTTGTTTCCATCATGAATTCTACAGACATGAGGAAAGATGTGCAAGCTATTTTCAAGATGACACCCCATGATAAGCAAGTTATGATGTTTTCTGCAACACTCAGCAAGGAAATACGTCCTGTCTGCAAAAAATTTATGCAAGATGTAATGCCCCATAATCAATACTACTTATTACTAGTCTCTTTTCTTAAGTCCTAAATTCCCTGAAAGCATTTTAGATATTTAGATTGCTGTGGTATCATCAAAAATTACTTGTGATTGTATGACTTCAATATGGACAGTGCTTTTGTTATAGCCAGTTTTTATGGAAACAACTTCTGGGTATGACGTGGGGTTGGGTAGCTATAGCTGGGGATGGTAGATCTTGTTGGGAATGTTTTAGGTAAGTTCCTGATTAAGTTTGTATGTTTTCTCATTCTATAAGCTCCCTCAGTTGTCTCACATTGGAAGTTGGTTTTGTCTCCAAAAGTCTGTGTCTGATACGGTTTTTTACAACATAGGATATGTCATAGCTAAGGGTGGGAAGGGGATTGTTAGTGTATTCTGGGAACGTTCCTGCTAGAGTTCTCAAGAGTGTCAGTGTTGCATGGTGTGACTTGAGGTATCTGCAAAGACATAAAATAAATGAAGCAGAACTGTGATTCAAGGATCAACATACATCATTGATGTCGTTTTGGATTCCATTAGCTTGAGGAAGGCTCCTAACATGATTTACTGTATCATTGTTTCTTTCAGCCAATGGAAATTTATGTTGATGACGAAGCAAAGTTGACCCTTCATGGACTTGTGCAGGTGGGCCTTTTATCAAACTAAATTATTTACTCGTTCATGTTTTGCTAAATATCACAAATTTTATGGTATGGGGCTTATGCGGATTATTGAAATGGCAGCACTACATCAAATTGAAAGAAGAGGAGAAGAACAGGAAGTTGAACGACCTTCTTGATGCATTGGACTTCAATCAAATTGTTATCTTTGTGAAAAGTGTTAGTAGAGCAGCGGAGCTGGACAAACTGCTTAGAGAATGCAACTTCCCATCTATTTGCATTCATTCTGGAATGTCTCAGGAAGAAAGGTATGTACTATGTGATATGAAAGGATGCCGACAAATCAGTCTTCATTGGTTTATAATTGATGATTTGGATAGGTAGTCCATCATTTTTGTGTTCCTACAACTGTGTTTCTGTTGGTGTTGTTCACTGATGGTTGTTATTAGTCTTCTGTTTTCTTTTGTCTTGTTAATGCTGGTTTGTCTCAAAAGATCAATTTTGTGCATTGGTAAATTGTGCCTGATCTGAATTTCTGGCTTTTGTACAGGTTAAAGCGATATAAAGGTTTTAAGGAGGGACATACAAGAATTCTAGTTGCAACAGATTTGGTTGGTCGGGGAATCGATATTGAACGTGTGAATATAGTTATAAACTATGACATGCCGGATTCTGCTGATACGTACTTGCACAGGGTCTGATTAGATAATCTCTTCATTTTTCAAAATTTTCCTACAAAATTTGTTTCATGCCCCTCATTCTTCTCTAGAGCCATCATCTAATTGTCATTTCTTTTGGGTAAATTCTCGGAACAGGTTGGCCGTGCTGGAAGATTTGGAACCAAGGGCCTTGCAATTACATTTGTTTCATGTTCCACTGATGTTGATGTTCTCAACAATGTAAGAAACTTAGTTTATATTTTCCTTTTGTCACCTCTCTAATTCTGGGCACTGTTATGAAAAAATGCATCTACCTTAGAAATTTAGTAACATTCTAACATAACCGTCACGTTTCTACCATTTACTGGAACACCTTCCACCATAATTCCTTGCACAATATTTGGCTTCATATAATTGTCTATTCAAAATGCTAACGTTGAATCAATTGGCAATATTCATTTTGTTAATTGTCGAATTTCAGGTTCAATCCAGGTTTGAAGTTGATATAAAGCAGCTTCCTGAGCAGATTGATACAGCTAGCTACAGTAGGTTTTCATGTTTTCTTTGATATTGTATTTTGATGCCTATTTTTTATTTTTTTTTTCTGTACAAGATATATTTACCCTTGTGTCATTTTTGCTTCACCTTTTGTTTGGTTCTTGTGTTTGATTCTATTCTTACACCGTTGCTTTGAAGTTTGACATGGTTTCCTCGAATTGTGTTTTTGCAGTGCCATCTTAGGAAGGCTGAGAGGGATAATGCTTGAATAGCTCGGATGGTAGCTCTTGTAGATTAATCACATTTCTCAGTTTGTCGACAATTTAATTTACTATTCCATTGTGGAGTCCTTGTAGTTTTATAGATTTTTGAGGGAATTTTATCGTTAGAGTGGTATATCGTTTTGCCGTTGACGGCTCATGGATTTATCGATATTTATTTATTGTATTATGGATTTACAATCTTGTTGCAGTTTATTTGATTGGAAGTTTAATATCATTGTTGGGTGAAATTGGTTCATTCATATTTGGGCTCTAATATTTGTGCCCCTTTGGCATTTTCAATGCATATGTTATTCTGGATAAATTCTCCTATAAACACTTTTTTTAAGAGAGTAAAATAAAAGAAAATGTTTAGAGGAACTATTTATACGGATTTTTAGAAGAAAAGGAATGAGATTTTCTTCTTAAGAAACTATATATATATATATATATATATATATATATATATATATATATATATATAAATTAATTTAAATTTACAGAGAATTAGTTTCATATTTATATTTCTTTTGAAAAAAAATCTTTTTAAGGAATTTTGTTCAAACATAATTCCATAGGCTATAATTAATTGAAGTTCATCCTTCTCTTTTAGAAGTATTAGCAACAGTGGCTGATGAATTCGTGTTGTTTCACTCACACTGTGAAGTAAAAGGCTAGAAAAGAAAGATACCGAAGTCTTGCACAAAAAGCGATCTTAAATAAATTATATATATTTTTTTATAGATAGATAGTGAAACAAAATCCAAATAAATTTTCACAATGTCTCTTATAATTAACACTCAATTATATTTAGCATAATTTCGCAATGCAACCCAACTTCAATCTTTATAGACGACACAATCATGAATACATCTCTTCATAAATGTAGGAAAAATGTGTTCCTCTTTCATTCATTTAGTCCCTTGTATCTCCTCAATCACATTAAATAACCTAGTGAGTCCAATGATACAAACCTATATTTGCATCTTAACTTCAACAAAATTTCTATTTTTTAAAAGGGTTTTAGCACACAATCAAAACATGCTGACGCCCCTTTCAATCAAGATTTAGCACATGATGAAAACATTATCAGACTTCAACAAGACAATAGAACACCTACGATGCCTCTTACCTATTTGTTACCAGAAGTCTCCACAGGAACACAAACCATTCTTGAAATGGTGGAAGCGATTGCGGTCCCTCACCACAATCTCTCGCGCATAAACCTTAGAAATGAACTTAGTAGCAGAGTGGCAATCTTCACAAACACGCAAGTTCTTCACAATTCTAATTGGTGTTCCAGGGGGTGTACTCAGAAGAGCAAAAGCAATAGCAAGCTTTTCACTGTGTCTATACAAAGCATCTTCCTTATCCTCTTCATCAATGTCAAGCAACACCTGTGATGTTGCAGCCACATACCCTGCTCTCTTAATCTCCTTTCCCATCTCATCCACCATTTCATATATTTCTTTGTACTTATCATGTGACTTATCCCCAGCAACAAACTCGTACATTTCATTATTCATCTCAATCATGGTGCTCCCTGGAATCTTCCTCATCCCCTTCACACCCATCATCTCCCTAACCTTCCTCTTCTTCTCCCAGCGCATCAATTTTGCGTAAATGTTCGACAGCAACACATAGTTAGACTCGTGCATTGGCTCGCTCTTGATTAGTTCCTTAGCCACGCTCTCACCGAGCCTCAGCTCACCACGAGCATTACAAGCAGTGACTATGCTTCTCCATATGACCTGGTTTGGCTCAACTGGCATGGCTCCAACAAACTCCACAGCCTCCTTCACAAGCCCTGCTCTACTCAACATATCAACCATGCAGCCATAATGCTCAATCTTTGGCACAATGTTGAACCTGTTCTCCATGGTTTTGAAATAGTAATGCCCCTTATCAACCAGTCCTGAGTGACTACAGGCATAAAGCACCCCAACAAAAGCAACATCATCAGGCTCCACCCCTTGTTCCACCATCTCATCAAAAAGAGAAACAGCCTCCAATCCGCGACCGTGCATTGCCAAACCAACAATCACCGAAGTCCATGAAACTATGGTCCTCGTTTCCATTTCCCTGAAAATTTTCACAGCTCTGTCAACATCACCACACTTCGCAAACATGTCTATCATTGCATTGCACAACTTCTCAGACTTCGTTATGCTCTTCCTCTCAACATACGACTCCAACCACTTCCCCAACTCAAGCGCACCCAAATCAGCACACGCAGACAAAACTATAACCATGGTGATCTCGTCGGGACACATCCCTGTAACCTGCATGGACGTTGTCAAATCAATGTTTAAATTATGAATCACTAAACAAATTTTTGAATTGTGAATCATAATTTGCATCTAATTTTAGGATCAAAGAAATGAAAAATAGCTTCAGATATTCATATAGATTACACATAATGCTCAGAGTAATAAATTTAAACAAGAAATAGATTAGCTGCTAAGCCATATATCTCATAAAACAAGGTGAGGAAGATATTCCAAGAATATTTTATTCAAAGTCATATAAGCTTGTCACCTCTATAGTGAGGTTAACAAGACCAAGATTAAAATGAAATATGCAGATTGGTGGGTAATCTGAAGCAACAGGGTCAAAAACCATCATTTTCAAGTATTCTTAAGGAGTTGCAGTATAACCCTGACACGACATTGAATTCCATGGTCAGGTCATGGATATAGGATTAAAATGAAGAAAATGCAGGTAATTTGAGCCTATGGTCATGCATATTTTGAATTCACAAAGGTCAACAATTTTGTATAATTATTGCATGAAGATGTTTTTATGTTGAGTCATAAAAAATAATATTTTGATTACCTTAGATAACGTAATACATGACCAAATGTTAAGACACGCCTCTTTCATACATCATTCTTATTACACCTATCCTGATTCACTATTACGTGGACTTACATTGGATGTGATTAATTTCAACATTGTATGAAAAACATGGTAGGTTAACTAGAGCAACATCTCACGATGAAGGCCAACTACCATATTCACGAAATTATACCAACACCTCCACAATGATGTTCAAATGTTTTCACAAATTTAAAGTAGTATGCAAGAGCTGTAGCAAGGATTACATAGTTACATAGTTTGAACGTTAATGTGAGCAAAGGTTTCTAGAGGATATATCAAAGAATTGACAATATCAAACACAAATTTAATCATTTTCACATCTCTAGAATAAAAGGAACTTGTAGTTGTTTGTTATTTCTTTTTTCAAATATTGTAATTTAATTGTGTTTTCAAATTTTATTTTATCGTACCATTATATGTTTAATATTAATTAGGTACTCAAAATTTATACTAATTTGGTATATTATTTGAACTTTTATGTAATTTAATATTTTGTTTAATTTTTTTACGATTCTTCTATTAAAATTTTATGAAAATAATTTTCTTATTTACATGTACAGGCAGTTTTAGACAATTTATCATTCTTTTTCAACCAAATTTGCGGATCGTAGCAAGAATAATAAAAAATTATTTATTACTGTCATTATAATAGATAAATCAAAGAATAAAAATGTAGAATACCTTTTTAAAATTATTTCATCTTTCGTCGTTTGTGAAGGCATTGATTTTATTTATAAAATGATTTTTAATTTACTTTTCAATTTTTATCAGTAGAAAATAAGTGAGAAAGTGGAAGGTAGATTTAACAGCTACCTGCATCTCTCTGAACAGCGAAACTGCACGTGTGGAATTCCCGGCACGTGCGTAGCCTCCTATCATGGTGCTCCATGTCACCAAATCGCGGTCAGTACTTTCATCGAACACTTTCTGAGCAGAGTTCGGTTTAGACCCTTCCTCACAACAGCAATACATGTGGATCATGGCGTTCCGCACGTGGATATCCTCTTCGAAGCCGAACTTCACCACGGCGGAGTGGACCGCCATCCCCAGGGCCAAGCTCTCGATGCCGGCGCAGGCCTTGAGGACGAAGGGGAAGGTGAACTTGTTGGGCGAAACGGCGTGCCGGAGCATGAAGCGGTAGAAATGAAGAGCGCGGGGCTTGGCGTGCGTTGTTTGGGCAAAGGCTCTGATGAACGTGTTGAAGAGAAAAGCGTCGTGAAAGGCGCGACGGCGAGGGGTAGCCTCGTCATTCCGGTCTTCGGGGAATGTGACGGAGGCGGCGTAGTGAACGGCGTCGATGTTGGAGGCGGTGGAAGCGAACTTGGTGAGGACGAGAGGGTTGTGGTGGAGGCCAAGCTTGAGGATGAAGGCGTGAATTCGCGTGAGGGTGGCGAGCGTGTCGCACGTGCGGAGGAGCACCAAGCAGGTTTGTTCGGCGGCGCGTCGTTTCGTGGTGTCCGGAGGGAGTGGGACTTGGAGTTGGAGGCGTGAGAGGGTGGTGGTGAGTGCTGTTAATTGCATTGCTTCATTTTTATTTTCTTGTTGGAGAGTTCTTAAAAGCGGAATTACCTACATTTAAATCGTAAGGCAAGGAAAGGGAGGGTATAAAACTATAAAATTAAACAAATAAATTATAAAAACTTTAAAAACTCAAATAAAATATTTAAATTTATCATAAAATCATATAAAAAATATTATTATTGTTATTACATTAGTAATAAAATGGTCTAAACTTTGAAGTAGGTATCTTTCATTCTCATTGTCCGATCAAAAAAAGCCAGAGCAAGTCGAGTACAATATTAATGTTGCACTTCTGTTTTCACTTTCCAATTTAGTTTCTTTTGGTGGTGAGGGAAGCAGCCACGTCACTTACATACACGTTCTCTCTTACTCGCCTCTGTTATTACAACCAAATTTCTCATGAAATGCAAGTACAGAAGTTCATTCACTTTTGAAAACAAAATCTCTCCAAAAAATGAGAAGAATATGGAATCTTCTCTCCAAATCCAAACAACTCGCGGCGTTTTCAAGCTCAGCCTCCAAATTCCGCGTCACTGCGTTTCGCTCTTATTGCGATCAATCGAATCGGCAGAACCTTCCAGGTTAATCTCTATTCACATTTTCAATTTGATTTCAATTCCGTTATCATAATCATCCACGTTCTGTTGTAATTTGATTTTAGGAATTAACTGTCAATTAACTTTGTTTTTCATCTTTTGAATGGACTTCGCGATTTGTTAATTTCTGTGCGGAATTGTTGCTTTCCAGGCCCGCTTGTTCAGTACAAAAGTCTAGTTGATCAAGGGAAATTGCAGTATGATCCTTACCAAGAGAGTGTTGCTTCAGAGCTTGAGAGTTTGCTTGCCAGGTTGGAGCAGTATGAGAAAGATATGGAGGAGTATCATGTATAATTGGAATTGGATGTTCTATTACTAATTCATTTGTTGCACTAACCAGCATGTTTTTCTTCTCTTTAAATTTATTTGCAGGGCTTGGTTTTTATTTTGTGTTTGTGTTTGTGTATGTGGTTTTTGAATTTGTCCTCACTGTTGGTAGGTGAATCTAGCTAATTGGGAGAAGCAGCGGGAGAATGAGCGGCGGAGACTTCTTATGGAGGAAGTTGAGCTGCACCAGAAGGATGAGGACTGGTGGAAGCGGTTGAACAATAAGCTTACTGAAAGATGGGCATCCCGGTGAGTTCTGGGTTAATCTAACATGGTTTTGATTCAACTGGAGGCTTAAGACGATGCAATTTCACTGTTTCTATGGATTTTCAATGATGGTTGTAATTTCAAATTCAACTTCTGTCTGTTTACTGCAGATTTTATTACATTTTTCTGTCTTGGTTGGAATGTGTTCTGTGATTGAAGCTACTTGTATTGTGACATGTATTGAAGCTACATGTCCTTTTCCGTGATTCAGGAAAAGACCTGCGAATATGGAGTCAGGGGTGGGGAAATGGGTATCGTATCTTAAACGTGAGAAGAAGTTGGATTCACTTGTTGGTCGTCGTCCAACTGCTCCTCCAGCTCCTAAAGGACTTTACATATATGGCAATGTTGGCAGCGGTATTTACCTTGTTCTTTTCTTCTTTTGGATTGTTATGCTTACCAATGATGCAAACTTATATCAGGCTCATTTGATTTCTAAATATTAATTATGTATAGACATTACACTAGGGTACAGCTGATGTCTAAAATATAAGACATCCGGACACTATACACACACACACACATTAAATGTGACCAACATTACAAAAGTCTAATTTGAGAATTAAGATTCATATATTACCCTCAAAACAAGTTATTAAATAGATTTACAATTTCTATTATGATGCCTAAATGTAGTCTCTAGTTGCAACTCATCACGGGATAATTTTGCAACTTCTACAATTTCATACTTATTAAGATGGAATTGTTGAATAGAAAAATGGGCACTTTCTACAACAAAGTAGAACACTCCTTTTTCAAAATTATGTTCCCAAAAAATTTTGGGGAAAGCCAGACGTACTGTCACTTATTTAATTAACAGATCACCTTTTACTGTTTTGTCATTAAAAAGTTCAATGGAAGTTCTCTGCTCATTCTGTCCACATATAACTCATACAGTTTACCTTCCACCAAGAATATTTGGGTTTGTTTCATTTGTACATGTTCACAGACAACAAAGGGGAAAACTAGACCCTACGGCTAATAAATGTGTTTTCTTAGGGTACTTTGTCACACAAAAATAAGTTTTTTCATCCTCTTTCCAAAAAATTTGTGCCAATGGGGAAGTTAGTTATTTTAACCATCCTCATCTTCAAGGGAGAGTTTAAGAGAGAAAGATGATAAGCCTTTTATGTGTCCAAATTTGTCTTTGGAATCCGAAAATGAAGAAAAAGAAAAAAGAAATTCAAAAGAGTAATACAAGTGAAACTGAAGTTGAGGGAGAGAGTAGAGGTGAATCAAAATCTTGAATCTAGGTAAAAATCCTGAATGTGCTGGACCAATTATTAGACAACATGATGATGCAATATTTGGCAAAAATATGGTGTACACCCGAAGATGAAAGGTCATTCCAGGATGTACTCATGTTCAAGAGTTCAATCCTATATCATTTCATGAGGTAAATGTGTCTGGTCTAGTAAATTTTGATTCTGCTGTGATAAACTTCCTTCTGTAGAACTAGTTGCACAGGTAGACCAGAATCTAGATTTCCCAATTGCTCTTAATAAAGGAACTAGAGCCCGCACTAAACCACCTTACCCTTTAAAAAACTATTTGTCCTTTAAAAAATTCTCAGCTACCCCTACCCATAGAACCTTCCTCACAAGCTTAAATACTACAATTATACCTTCTTCTATATATGAGGCATTAATTGACAAAAAAATGGAAACAAGCCATGGATTTGGAAATTGAGACATTCAAAAAGAACAATACTTGTAAACTAGTAACCCTACCACTTAAAAAAAGAAAAAAAAATGGGTGTAAGTGGGTTTACACAGGAAAATACAAGCCTGATGGAACTATTGAGAGGTATAAGGTTAGTTGGTGTGGGGCCCAAAGAATGAGTGGGCTTCTTCAACCAATAGCGCATGAAGGCACCAAGACATGGTGGGGAAAAATATACCTAAGAAAGAAGAACCCAGGAGCTGAGGTGGCAGGCAGTTAGAGGAGAGAAAAATTATGGAGGTGAACAGAGAGATTCTATTTGTATTCAGTTTTGATGAGAGTTGGGGAGGGGGTGGATTTTATATTGAAAGAGGAGAGGAACCGTTTGGGTTGCTCTAGAGAGGAGCGTAGCTCTGATTTGGATTTGTTATCCTTCTATTTTTCTGTTTTTGCTAACAGAATAATACCTAAATCAGTTTTCTTTTCATTCTTTTCTTTTTCTCTATGCTTTTAAGGTGTGGGTCTGTATCAGTTGGTGGCTAAGGGCTCACTTCAACTAAATGGATTGGATTACATAAAGACCTTTGCACCAATTACAAAAATGAACATGTGTAGGTTTAGTTATGAATAGGAGATCAACTATTGGATATTACACCTTCCTTGGTGGAAACCTAGTAATTTGGAAGAATAAAAAACAAAGTGTGGTAGCTAGATCTAGGCCAAAGCAGAATTTTGAGCAATGGCTCAAGGAATATGTGAACTGTTATGGCTGAAAATTATACTAGAAGACTTGAAGATAAAGTGGGCTAAAACTAGGAGGTTATATTGTGATAATAAATCTCCAATCAGCATAGCTCAAATCCTGTACAACATGATAGAACTAAACATATTGAAGTAGTAGATAAACATTTTATCAAAGAAAAGCTTGACAGGGACTTGATTTGGATCCCATATGTGTCTACTCAAGGACAGCTTGCAGACATACTCATCAAGGGGTTTAACCGCAACAACTTTGAGAGAATTGTATCCAATGTGGGAATTGAGAACACTTTTTCACCAATTTGAGGGCTAGTGTTGATATATTTTAGTTTAGATTTTATTCTGTCAAGATATTTTAGGAAATTTTTGATTTTATTCCTATTGATTTTAATATTGTATATTGGTTGTATCTTGGTTTTAATACTAGCATATCAATCTGACAATTTTAGGGATTTGTTTCCCAAAATACGTTGTGCTTGTTTCCTAAATTATCCATCCAATGTATGTGTATATATATATATATATATATATATATATATATATATATATATATATATATATATATATATATATCAGATGTATGTAATGAGTCTCCTAATATCTACATCAACAAAGTTCATCATGAAGAATTTCATTCTTTCATGAGTAAGTTTTTTATTTTATAACGAGGAACTTGACCGAAATCTTAATTCATGACTAAAATGTCTACAATATTAAAGAAAAGTGGTAATGAATTTTATAACTTTAGAATGAAAATTAAAGAGGGATCAAGTTAGTCCAAGAGTGTTTTTCAAATAGTTCCTCCTCATTCTAATAGTTACTCCATTCAAGAGTATTTTTCAATAGGTACTCCTCATTCCAACAATTACTCAATTGAAGAGTATTTTTCAAGAGTTACTCCTCATTCTAATAGTTACTCGATTCAAGAGTATTTTTCAAGAGTTACTCCCCATTCTAATAGCTACTCCATTCAAGAGTATTTGTGTGTCAATGTACACCATAGAGTATATTATTAGGGTAAATAGTTGGTTCTGAATAACTAGTATTGATATATTTCGTTTTAAAGAAAGAAAAATAGTCTTGGTACAAAATTTTTAATTTTGCTAGTTTTGTTTGAACTCTGTTTATAGTTGATGTATTTGAACATATATTTGGTCTTTAATAATTGTCACGTATTTTATTAAAGGAAAAATTAACTTTAATATGAAATTAACCTTGAAGGGAGCCTTTTACCCTTTTCTTTTTACTTAGTAAATTTGAAATCCTCGATAACTGCCTTCAAGGTTAATTTCATATTAACGTTAATTATCCCATTAACCCATTAATAAACACAAATAGCATTTGCTAAAGACCAAACACATACTTGAATTGTCAAACTACTGTAATTAAGGATATGTAACAACATCCAATAATTTCCTATCTATCATAAATACACACACACACACACAAAATATCCAACTCTTCTCTAACTATGTTGGTTCAATTCTCATGTTGAAGGGAAGACAATGTTGATGGACATGTTCTATAGTTCTACTAAAGGAATTGTAAAACATCGAAAAAGGTATCACTTTCATGAGGTGAGTCTTATATGTTGCTTTCTAGAATGTATGGACCATCTTACCTTTCTTAGAGCATTGGTAATTATTAAGAACATGGTGTTGAAAACAAATCCTTCGCTAATATCCAGGCCATGCTCAGAATTAATGAACATATGCACAAGATATGGAAGAGCCAAATGGAAGAGAAGCCTTTGCAATCGACTGTTGCTGGTTGGATTATGAGTCTTCCATTTGACATGAAAGCTAAGGAGTGGTTGGCTGCAGAGGAAAGATACAAGCAAGATATGCAAATAAAGAACATTCTTCCAGCTGTAGCGGATAAGTTTTTCCTAGATGGAGAAGAAAATGAAAAAGGAGCTAGCATTTTGTGCTTTGATGAGATACAGGTAAAGGAAAATTCATACATTTTGTTATAATGAATTCCTCATATTTGTATCCTAATTATTGTTTCCTTGCCACTATCCATCAAACCTTGATTTTATCACTTGGAGGTAATAGATTTGATATACTACTTTCTTTTATTTAATAATTAGAGTTAGAATGTAATTAGCCATTAGCTATTAGGTGTTAAACTTTTTTTAGTCATTAGTTAACACAAATTTTAGGAAATTAGGATCATTGATTCCTAATTATTAGGCAAGAATTTACTGTATTTGATTCTACAAATTAGTATAAATAGATGACATTTTCTTATATGCCAGCATTAGTTTAGGTTTACTTCTGATCCCTGTTTTTGTCTCCTGGCTAAATAGTAGTAGCCCCCTTGGCCATTGCATGCTTTAATGACTGTTGCAACCAGAATCACCCTCTCTTGGTGACCACCAAGCTTTTTTCGCAGCTCTATGTGTGTTTTACATACCCATAACTAATTTCCTAAGACGACCTACTTGACAACACACCCTTTGCCTCCTTACTCACACTCAAGTGTCCCTTTTTTAGGTTCCGTTCCCTTGGCTTTTGACAAGTACCACTCAAATACTGCTATTGTGGTGACTTACATTATTGTTTTGTTGATTCCATGTGAAAAATTGAATGGGACAAGCAACTACAGCTCGTGGGTTGTTGTTGCTCAGTTGTAATTCTAGGGTCAAGGTCGTGAGGACCACTGGACCAAACAAGCCAAAGATATTCCAAGCATTGATCAAGCTCGATGGAAGCAAATTGATGCCTCTATGTGTAGCGTTCTCTGGTTTCCAAAGACAAGAGATTTTAGTCCAACTCTAATTAAACTCTAAGAATTTCTTATCATTCTCTGATCTTGCCCAACTCTCATTCTTCATTGTTATGCATCTTAACCTGAATCATCCCATGCTCCCGTGTAATATAAAAATACATTAAATGTTCGTCGCAGTGGATAAACCATTATATCTAATAACAACTTTTCAAATAAATCCCTTTAAAATAATTAATTATCATCTCATTTACTTATTTTTCTTTATTATTATAATTTTACAATGTCTTACAATCATACCTATGGTCCTCAAGTTAATAAAAGTGTTTTATCCCCTTTTGATTTGATTCGTTCATATATTTGAGGTCCTAGTTGCATCAGTTAAACTTTGGGTTTGAATTACTTTGTTATTTTCAGTGATGACTTTTCCCAATGTACTTGGTTATTCTTAATGTTGATGACATTGTCATCACTAGTGACGATGAGACTTGAATTCGACGCCTCAAAGAGCACTTTTCACAATAGTTTCATACCAAAGATTTAGGTTCTCTCAAACATTTCTTAGGCATTGAAGTTGCCCCCATCCTCTTTTTGCTTGTATGCTCTATTTTCTTATGTGCAATCTTTATGGATTGCTTTTCTAGAAATATTTCCCCTACCTATATGTATACTTCAATTTCATTTCATAGTATCTAGTGAAAACTCTGATGGCATTGAAGCACCACTGTTTTTAGTGTAGAATATGACTAAGTTTTGGTACTCTATATTTCAGACCGTTGATGTATTTGCTATTGTGGCTTTATCTGGAATTCTAAGCAGATTGCTGAGCAGTGGAACTATAATTGTGGCTACCAGTAATCGAGCACCAAGCGACTTAAATGAGGTGTTTTCTTTAGTAGTCAATCTTTCACAGTACCTGCTATCATTTTAACCAGTTTTTAGTTGTGTTAGAGTCAATAACTACACCATTGACATTGCTTATAATTTCTGTTTTAGAAGAATTAGATCCCCTCTCGACATAGACAAATTGGAAACAAGTTCTCACTCTTGCTTTTGTGCAGGCTGGTATGCAAAAGGAAATATTTCAGAAACTTGTCTCCAAATTGGAAGACCATTGTGAGAAGGTATTGATAGGGAGTGAAATTGACTACCGTCGTTTTATAGCACAAAAATCAGAAAACCAGGTGAGAATTGAAGTTATTTTTGTTCTGAACCTGGCTCAATTATGAAAAAATAACTTGTGCAAATGTGATGTCAATTTCTTTCATAGTAGAGGATGGGTAATGTGACAACAACAACAACAACCAAGTCTTTTCAATTTAGGAATATGATTAGCACCAACGCAGTCACTGTTTTAGGTTTTTAAAACTAATACATCTATACATGACGTAATATTACATCTCAAATACATTCTCTTTTATCTCTCTTTTTCTCTCTATACATAAAATCTTACAATTTTTAAAAAAGTCACATCTAAGTCTTTTTAACTGGTAATATATTGGTCAATCCAATGTTATAGAAATTTGTGGTCAACCTACCCAGCATTAAACTAGACTGTTATTTAGTTATGTGGATCTCTTAGTTTTTGCTCAGCTACCCTTTCCCGTAACTTTATGGTATGGATCATGAGCTTTATCAACTTATAATTTGCTTAATTTTGTGTATCTTCATCGTTAGAAATTATGTACAAGAACAACAACATCAAAGTCTTGTTCCACTACGTGAGGTCAGCTCTATGGATCATAACGTGATCATCTCACAACACCATTTGGCACAGTTAAAAGCCACAATAATTAGGATTATTATATGGTGGATATGTACCATTATGTAATCACAATAGTTGGGTAATCTTATTATGCATTTTGAAATTGGAATATATTGGTTTTTAACGGCTATAGATACGTAGGTGCACTTTTTGTGGCCTATCGAAAAGGAAGCAATCAATGAATTTGAGAAAAAGTGGCATGATGTAACAAGCAGATTGGGAGGAAGAATAGTTTCTAATACCACCATCTCAGTGATGTTTGGAAGGTATCCTATGTAACTTTAGTTCTGTTAAATGAGATGAATAATAAACATTGACAGTATAATTTCGTTCTATGCCAGGACACTTGAGGTTCCCGAAAGCGTTGATGGAGTTGCACGCTTTACATTTGAATATCTCTGTGGTCGTCCGGTACATTATTTCTCTTAATTTGTCTGTTTTCCAAAATACTTTTCCAACTAATGCAATTAGTAAATAGCCTTAATTGCCATTTTGGTCTTGGTATTTATTGTATTCAATTTTGTATCATTATTAATAAATGGTTTAATGTGGTTCTTTGACTTCAAGTGGACGTAAATGGTCCCCTATTTTCTGAAAATTGAAGCAACTTTGTACCTTTGTCTAAATTAACTTACCACTATTAGCCTCGATTGGTGACAATGTCACTTAAATAAACATTGACACTAATTAGCAACAACTTTTTAGTGATAGTTTAAAATTGTTGTGTTAATTAACATCATAATTTTAAGTCAATTTGGATCGAAGAGAACAAACTGGATTGATTTAAAAAATAAGGGAACAGTTTGATTCATTTATTAATTGGGGGATGAAATTGAACAATATAAATAAATAGTAGGACCAGAAAAGTTATTAAGTCTTTAAATATTTTTGTGTGGTTTACTTTTATTTATTTTTCTTAAATGGCAAGTTGATATTATGTGTTTCATTAAACTGTTCATGGCCCAAATGGGTAAGAACAACTTACAAGAGTTAGTTCATACTTCACACGTATGGTGGAACATTTGATTTAACTCTTTGCCTTCTGATGTTTATTCTTGTTTTGGTGACCTTTGTAACTACTATTGCCTTGAGGGTAGTAAAGGTAGAGGGAAGGAAGGTATTAGAGTACAGATTTAGAATAATGTAAAACTTTCTTTGATAATAAGGTAGGACTTGGAATCCAAAACTGTTTAGAAGTGCTTCAAAGGTATCCTCTCAACCCTGATTGGTTATATTGAAAATATTTCAAAATTGATCCCACAATTTAGGGATTTCTTAAACTATAGAAATACATGTATTTACAGCATATTCCTACTCTGATTACAACATAGAATTAGTTATATTTATAGCAATAAACAATTGAAATTTCTTAGAACAAACTTTAAAATTAACTCAACCACAACCCCTCACGCCAAAAACCAAACATCTCAAGTTGGACTAAATATTTGTGGATGGTCTAATAGCGAGTGGCAAGATAGGCCCAACAAGCCTCGCTACGATAGGCCCAATTTATAAGTTGAGGTTTGCAGCTACTTATAGATTATAATTTGGTCATATTTATAGTTGATGTGAGATCTCCAACAGAATTATTATATAACTCTTTAATAATAAACAAATTAGCCTTCAAAGTTTTTGAGTTAGGAATGTTTAACCTGAAGAAGGAAAGGAGGGATAAGGCTAAGTTGAGTGAAAATCTAGTTGGAGAAAGGGTACCCAAAATACCACCATGGATTGATGTTTAGGTGGTTGGTTGTGAAGACCTTAAGGATTGTACAAATCCTATGCTTTGTTGTTATTCCCTTGCTTCTTTATTACTATTTGGCTTGCATTCAAATCATGATTTTAATTCTTCAGTGTGATTTTTCATATGCAAGCAGGTGCACATGAGATGCTCTCTCTCTAATTATTTTTTATTTTCAGTTGGGTGCTGCAGATTATATTGCAGTTGCTGAAAACTTTCACACTGTTTTCATATCTGATATTCCAGTAATGAGTATGCGCATCCGTGACAAGGTATTATCAGTACAAATAAGTTAGTTAGCCCCAATGTAGTGATAATTGCCTAATTTACTGCTGCAAAATATTATCAGAAACTGGCTTTCTTATTCTGCATCAGTATATTTTTAAAGATATTCCTCAAGTACATTACTTAATTTTTTATCTATTATCCTTTGCATTTCTTTACAGTACACTTGTTTCTGCTATCCGTGTCCTGTTTTGAGAAAAATAAAATTCTACATTTCAGGCACGGAGATTTATTACCCTTATTGATGAGTTATACAATCATCATTGCTGTCTATGTTGTTTGGCATCCTCTTCAATTGATGAATTATTTCAAGGAACTGAGGAGGGCACACTTTTTGACTTAGAAAGGTAATTTTATCTGTTTTGTGAGCTATATGATGCATGAAGAGCTTTGGATTACATAGTATAATTGTTTTAGACCTGCCTCACCAGAAGTAAAACTAAACTAGTGTAACAGGGTGACCCTAAGGTTTCTCCATTGTTGTCCTAGACATTAGTCATTTTATGTTCTTAGGCCCATGTTTCCTTTATTTTCAAAAGAGTTCGTTGAATCATTTAAGTGTGATGTGTGTCAGTGAGCAAAACACCATTGTGCCACATATTCTCCTTGTAATAGAAAGTGTTGATTCTTTTGAATTAATTCACTCTAATATATGGGTCGTGCATCAAATTCTAGTATTACCAAATGCTAAATGATTCCTCACTTTTATTGAAGATTTTATTCATATCACATGGATTTTCCTCATGAAAGAAAATTTTGAAATTTTTTCTTTATTTATAAAACTTTTTTGTATGATACACTCATGATTTTGGAAGTCAGTTAAATGTGTGCATACTGATTATGGGAGGGGACATGTAAAACCATCACATGTTCTTTTTGAAAATGGTGTTGTTCATGAAAGAAAATGTGTGGATACACAACAAAAATATATTTTTGAAAAAAAGATAGGCACCTCCTTGAAGTGACTTGGGTCATTCTTTTCCAAGTGCCTATCCTTAAGTCTTATTAGGGGCAGGCTATCGCTGCCTGCCTCATTAACAAATTACTCATGCGTGTTCTGAATGCTTTTAGTCTTGTTAAATCTATATCATCTTTCTTTCTATTTGTTCATTTTGTCTAGCCTACAAATTCTTCATTTTTGGGTGTGTTGCATTTTTGTCCATTTTAACAGTTAGTTTCCAGGGAAATTAGACCCTAAAGTCATTAAGTACATATTCATTGGTTATGTTTCTGATAAAAAAGGTTTATCTTTGTTACCATCCTGAGTCAGAAAATTATACCTCCATGGATGTCACTTTTCATGAAATTGAATCTTTTTACACGTGTCCTCAACATCAGAGGGGAGTTCTATAGAAGTTGAGCCTTTTGAGTCACTTGAGACGGTTCATTTAATTTAGGAATCTTCTCATATTGTTATTATCCTTGATACATCCTGCAAGGCCGTTTCTGATGAGGGAAATTTTGTTTCTAAGCCAGGATCAATACTAGATATTAGTGATACAAAGAGTCTCTTTCGTATACAATATCAATGGAGACAGGGGATCCCACACTAGTCCAAGAACAGCTCCACTCTTCTGAGCTGGATGTAAGTGTTTATACTTATGAACCTCTAGAAAATTCCTTGAATAGTAACTCTGAGCCTAACCTTAATGATGTGCCTATTGCCTAGAGAAAAGGAAAACAATCAATTTGTGTCCACTAAGCACCTTTGTGTGCAACACCAAATTTTTCTCTGTGGCATTCATGTATTTAGAGTTCCTACATTAGTACAAGAGGCATTAAAGGATAAGAATTAGATTTAAACCATAAATGAAGAGATGAGTGTCATAGCAAAGAATCAGACTTAGGAGATTGTTGACTGGTCACAAGATAAAGAGGTTGTAGGCGTAGGTGGATCTACACTGTAAAATATTGTCTAATAACACATTAGATCATTACCAAGCAAGCTCAATTGCAAAAAGATATACTCAAACCTACGATGTTAGTTAAGAGGAAACATTTTCTTCTAAGGCATAGATGAATAAGGTTAGAATCATTGTCTTGTTGGCAACACACTTTGGGTGGGAGCTACTTCTATGGTATAGATGAATAAGGTTAGAATCATTGTCTTGTTGGCAACACACTTTAGTTGGGAGCTATAATGGTTTGATATGAAAAATGTATTTTTGCATGGGCATCTAGAAGGAGTCGATATGGAGATCCCACATGACTTTGGATCTATTGAAGAGAGAGAGGAATAAGATGTTTATGCCGAAGAAAGCCTTGTATGGACTAAAAACACTCACCCATGCTTGGTTTGCGAGACTAACTTAAATTATGATTTCCTTGGGATACCATTGATGTCAAGGTGATCATACCCTATCTATCAAACATTCCTTTGAAGGGAAACTTACTCTTCTCTTCGTTCATGTGTATGAGCATGAGAAACGGATCTTGAAAGAAAAGTTTGCTGCTCAATTCGAGAAGGATCTAACAAAACATAAAGTTCTTCCTTGGAATAGAAGTTGCGTACTCTAAAAGGAGCATCTTTATCTTCCAAAGGAGGTATGTTCTAGGCCTGATCATAGAAATGAGTAAGATGGATTGCAAGGCCACTAGATTGCGTATAGAATAAAGCCATAGAACTGGGAGTGACAAAGATAGTTTTCTAGTGAATAAAGGCCAATATCAAAGACATGTAGGGAAGCTTACTTATTTAGCTCACACTATATTAGACATAGCTTCTATTGTGAGTGTGGTTAGTTAGTTCATCAAGATCCAAGAATGACATTTTCGGGCTATGAATAGAATCCTCAATATTTGAAGACAAGTCCATGAAGGGAATTGTTGATCAAGATGAATGGAAAATGAAATATAGAGATATATGTTGATGCAAACTATGTTTAGTTTGTTATTGATAGGAGGTCTACCTCATGATATTGCATGCTCTTGAGTGGAAGGTCTAGTGTGGAGGCAAAATTTCGAGTTATGGAACAAGGGGCATGTGATTGCTATGGTTGAATAGTATTAAAGTGAAATGAAGAATCTTTGACCTGCTTTTGTAATAATAAATCAATTATTAGTATTGCTCAAAATAGATTTCAACATATTATGCCCAACTACATAGAGATAGACCAATACTTCATCAAAGAAAAACTGGATAATGGCTAGGGATGGCAACGGGGCGGGGCGGGTACGGGTATCATGATCCCATCCCCATCCCCATAATAAAAATTCATCCCCATCCCCATCCCCAAACCCAACG
>Ga0209589_1000805_pt1 | contig 47207 bp, 19 predicted proteins | sample CowpeawhiteBW_FD_187525 | JGI IMG/M metagenome (GOLD analysis project Ga0209589, IMG submission 187525) | Root nodule microbial communities of legume samples collected from California USA - Cow pea white BW (SPAdes) (version 2) | ecosystem: Host-associated > Plants > Roots > Nodule | place: USA...
TTCTTCTCATATTCCAACTTCATGCAATTTCACCACACATATTACCAGTCATAACAATTCATGCATATCATAACTAAGTTCATATTTTAACATTCAAACATAGCTTCATCCATTAGAAACAAAGAAGTAACACTCAACTGCAAGAGTTCTCGCCCAAGCTAGAAGGTCTCGCCTAGGCAAAAAGGCTCTCTCGCTTAAGCGAGTCATTCTCGCCTGAGCAAGGCTCAAAACAGAGAACAACCCAAACTCAGGGCGAATTCTCGCTCAGGCTAAGTTGTCTCGTTTAGACGAGAGTGACTCTCGCTCAAGCGAGACTGGCTCGCCTAGGCGAGATCTCGCGCAGAAACAGGGGATGAGTTTTTGGTGTTTTCGCTCAGGCGAGAGCTGCTCGCTTAGGCGAAAATATCAGATTCCCAATCTGTTCTCACATGCAACAGTAAAGAAATCTAGCACAACCCAAGCATACACTCAATTACACAATTCAAGCACTCATACAATAATCAATCATGCAATTCATCAGAATGATTTCTAAATGAAATTCAAGTAAAACATTTAGCTTCCCTTACCTGTTATCCTGTTTAGACAACTTTATAAACGTCAAGGCCTTAAAAATGTCAAGGCCTTAAAAACGTCAAAGCCTTAAAAACGTCAACACCTCTAACTCCACAGGATGCTCTATCTACACATAGAAACATCACAAGAACGATCAAGACATACCGTTATGATCACTGATCAGCAGAGACTCATACTGATGATTAAAACGTCGCATGCAAGCGGAAGAGGGCCTGCATGCAACAGAAAACAGAAAAAGACTAAAATAAAGAGCGGAAACTCAACTTACGTGAACGGAGAAACTGATCGGTCCAATTTGAAGAGCTTGTTGAGAGGATCAATCCTACGGTCTCGGTTCTTCAATCAGACGACTAGAGAGACAGAACCTCTAGAGAGAAGTCAGAGAACTCTAGAAAAGTGGTTTCTAGAGAGATTTTGTGTTTTAAAATAATGAAACTCGTTTATAACAATTCTATTTATACTAAAACCTTTTAATATTAAAATAATCGAGTCTCACTATTTTTACTCCACTATCACTTTTAAAACGTTATTTTCTAGGGTCTTACAAATTGTATAATGCATAAATAAAAAATAACAATCACTTTAAATGAAATAGTTAAGAAAATAATTTTAATTTATTCTAGTTTTTAAATTTTGATATGTTTTTTTGTTACATATGTGAAAATATTATTTATGAATTTTGATAATTTATTCTAGTTTTTTAATATTACGTATGTTTTTAAATTTTGATATGTTTTTTAGATAATTTAATTTATTAATATTTACGAATTTTTATTTTTTTAACAAATAAATATATGTAATTTTCGCTTTAATTTATTAATAAAATTAAATAAAAAATTTATTATTAACAAAAATCAAAATATCTAAAAGTTAAGAATATATAAACAATATATAATTCTATAAAATTTGAAAAAGAAAAAACAAATTTATTAAAAACCATTACCTATATTATTAACAAATAGAATCAAATTAAAATAATATGTTCATATCAAACCAAAAATTTTATACTTCAAATACTACTTTTAAAAAAAGTATGAAACGTAAATAAATTATTTCTCATCTATACATTAAATTGGTAAATATCAAATTTAATTTCATACCAAATAAATTTTATTATTTATTTTTTTATAAATATATGTTTTATTATTTCAGACAATAAATAGAAATTAAATAAATTATTTTAAATCATTTATATAACATTTTATATTACTTTTAACATAAAAAATATTTTGGTAATCTCATTTCTTTTATATTTTAAGTTTTTTTAGCATATCGTATCACTCGATTCAATCACAAATTTTTACGATTTTCACTATCTGATCCATTCTAAAATCACCTTTTAATCTTTTAAAAAAACAACATTAATTTTATCCTCTAATTCTTCTAATCTCTTATTTTTTCTCTCTAATCCTCCTTGAGAACACAACCTAATCGATTTGAAAGAGATTAAAAAAAACATTGAACCATATATATCATTATTATAGCACGTGTATCTTCTCTAATTAATAGTAGCATCCATTTATAACATCCACATTAAGGATCTGTGTGTGGTAATGAGTGATAAAGACTTTAAGGTTTGAAATTCATAAATGGGAAACGTGGTGCATAATTTGTGAGCACTTTCATAAGCAATTAAGAATTGGTGGGGCCAGAAATTGTAATGGGAACACAAATATGAAACTTTTTGTTTGGTCGTTCTCATTGTCAAGCCGCAATTGATAATTCCCATTTGGACTTTGACCATAATTGCCAAACCATGTTCATCAGTTTTATATCACTTCAATGCAAAAAAACTTAACATCACATTCATTGTGTTCCTATCTGATTAAAAAATTTGTTGAATATTTGTCCATTTTATTTTATTTTCTAATGTTTAAGATGATAATATTGCTTCCGTTTAAATTGCATTCTTATTTTTATTCTGGTCAATTCATGTAATATGATGCAGGAATGAAAATTGGTAAATAAAAATCACCTTTTTGAGATTAGAACAATCATTGCATTTTCTTTACTTCCGCATAAAAATATTAAAAAGCACATAAATCCTACTCCGTCCATATCAGAATTATAATTAATTAGGAAAATTTAGTTTTGTACATACCTACTAAAAAATATTAACTATCACGCTTACAGACTTAAATTAACCACCCCCTCCTCTATTTTTTATTTTTATCTTTTGTAAAATTTAACGATTTAGAAGATATAAAATACAAAATATAACCAAAAAACATTACTGTGAATTTATAAAATAATTTATAGGTTGTGGAAAAACTAAATTTCTAAATAACTAATGACAAAATTTAAATGCCATTTTACAAGTATTTCTTTTTATGTTTATCAATTTAAAAAATTAGTTTTTCTCTATTGTAAAGGATCAATTTTATTTTATTATATAAATGATTAACTATATTTTTATCTTTAAAGTATAACGTAATTTTGATTTTAATATATATATTTCAAAGTTCGATCTTGTTAAATCCTTTTATTTAAGAAATGCATATATTTAATTCTTAATGGTGAATGATAATTAATTAATTTATTTGACGTGACAAATAATGTATCACATCAGCATCCTGATACGAGCGTGACAAATGAAGATTGGAAGACATTTGAGGGCCTACTTCCATTTCCCACACACTTTCCACCATCATTTTCTTCCTCCTATCCACTCCAACCTCCATCACCAGGCACCCATCCCAACTCTCCAACATTCTCCATTTCTAGCACCACCACCCTCCATTCATGAGCCACACATACAACCTTCGTCTCCTCCCTTCCATTTTTTGATCCTCTATATTCATCTCTACAAACACAACTTCATCATCCTTCATCAACACTCACAACACAGATAAAAAAGAACACGCTTCTAGACATAATCTCTTCATCCATCTTTCACATACAATATGCCAACTCTAAAAAAACAAACATTGTTCATAGAAATAGAGAGGGAGACATATTCATCATTTCCTTCAACTTACATCACCTTCAGATTGCATAACACACACTCAATTCAACTTCAATCATAACCATTTATTCTTTCTCCATGCATTGTACACTCGTTGGACACAACTCTAACAGTCATCACGCACCTATAACCAATATTCTTCAACTCAACTACCATTTTTCTCTTCATATCCTCTCACAAAACATAAAGACAAATAAACAACCACAAAAATCAAGTTCTTCATCCAAGGGTAGAGGTTTGTCATATTCTCCTTCCACACACATAAATTTTGGACAAAGGAACAACTCCATACTCACATAGTCGACCATCTCCATTTTCCCCATCCCCAATTCAACAATTGGAGCTCCCGAGTAGCAATTGACATTGGTAATAGAGCATAGAGAGTTTTCAATAGAAGAGGGCTTGGCGGCAACCTGAGTTGGAGAATTGGAAAAAAGAGAATCCTAACAATTTTGGAAGAGGGAGAAGGAAAAACATTTCCAGATATTCTGATTGCAGCGTCATTGTTGAAGGAGTCTTTGGTCAAGTGAAAAAGTGATAATGTAGATTTTTACCATTATCTTGGCTATATTTTTCTAAGAAAATTAACTCCTCTTGAGCTTTTAACCCACTTAATCCTCATTTTTACTTTGCTTTTGTGAATAAATACAATATGGGTTACATAGATCTAATTATACCACTAATTCCCATTTTTGTGTCCAATTTAATGATAGGAAGCTTTTATCTCAAGCCAAATAAGTTGTCAACCAGAGAAGAAAGAAGAAAAAAAAGCCAAAGTTGAATATATGAACATAGCAGTTCAAGGCTGAGCGCTAGAAATCAAGATTGAGCCCCATTTTCACGCATTTTTCAGCGTTGAGCGCTAGAATCAACGTTGAGCGCCAATTGATTCGCATTTCTGGACACTCAGTGCCAACGCTCAACCTCATTTGGTTCGCATTTTTGGGTGCTGAATGCCAGATAGCCAACGTTGAGCACTGATTGGCTCACAATTTTGGACATTGAGCGGTGCGAGGACGACGCTGAGCGGCACTTGTGTTGATGTGGCAATTTTAACCTATTTCTTCTGGTTTGCTTAAGGGGAAATCATCTTTGGCAGTGTGGAGGCACGAAAAACTCATTTTGGAGAGCTTGGAGGTGTGCTAAGGCTTGTGGGAACGACTCCTTCTTTCTCTTTGTATCTCTTTCTCTTCCATTTCTTACATTTGTAAACTTGAGCTCTCCATGAAAATGGAGAGCTAAACCCATTTTTGTTGGGGTTAGATGTAGCCACGAAACTCCTATATAAATGCAAATGTTTTGATTATATATATGTTTCTTTCATTAATTGCTAGTCTTCTTGTTTCTTCACTTAATGCTTGCATTGATTTGACCATCCATTACATGATATTTGGTTCATTGGGTGTGGAAATATCTTTTGAAACCTTGAATTGGAACAAGAAAACCCAATGGAGCTTGTATCTAGGAATGAGACTTGACCCATTGGTTGTCTTAAACCCTAGTGCATAATGCAGATATGCTTATTAAAAGTGCAAGGGATTGACTCTTAATAAGGAAATTTAGGCTCATTCCACTAAGGAATTAGGGTTTGAGTAGATTTGTGGGTTGACATTAGCATATTGATGTAGAGGATGTAAAATTGTAGTTGCATGAGAGCATAGTTGGTGAATTCTAATCCCGACAATATCAATTTATATCATTTCTAATCTTTTCCATTCACTAAGTGCCTTAAACTTCCAAAGTTCAATTTTAATCATTTATGCAAAATTACTTTCTTACATGAAACTCAAAATTTTTTATTCATTCTTTAGTTTAAATTAGTCATTAATTGCACGATTATTTTAGTATACACAAGTCTCTTGGGAAACGATATCCCGGTCTTACTGGTTACTACTTGCGTGACTTGGTACACTTGCCTAAGTCTTAATAAAGAGGCACGACAGTGGGGTCCATGCCCATTGTTGTGCACTTGAAAAAGAAGAAAGGGAACTTCTCCTATGACGGCGTAACGAGCAACGATGGTCTAGTGACGACTAGTGGTAGCAACATCTCGTCTTGGAAGGACCTTTGATCTAAGTGGTTACTAGAGAAGAAGCCTCTGGTGGAGATTAAGAGGAGAAGCCCTCATGCATGAGAAAGTAGAAGATGAAGTGGGTTGGGTCACTTTTGCTCCTGGCACCCTTGGTTAGATTAATTTCATACATGGAAAATGTGTTCGGAACAAAGCAATAAAGGAAAGAATAAAGGAGAGAAAAATAAATGACACGAAAAATTTAATGTGGTTCAACGTACAATGTATATGCCTACGTCCACGGCTACACTAAGAAGTATTCTTTTATTTTTGGTGTGTATCAAGCTTTACAAAGGGTCTCTTATATAGAAAAATAGATAATTGTATCTCACAATGCTAAGCGATGTGGGACTAAATCAAGCACCATGATACTAACAATTCTCACACTTGGAGTTTGATTTACATTACCACGTAGTGTAGTGCCTTCATCATCAATTTTCTTAAAGGTCAGTTGAGGCAATGCAAAGCCTCAACTTAGTTGTTGTGACAGTCTTGATCAACATATCAGTTGGATTCTCTACACCTAGAATCTTCAACAAAAATAAGTCTCCATAATTTATCAAGTTTTTGATAAAATGATACTTCAATTCAATGTTCTTGCATTAGAATGAGGAATTGGATTTTTAGTAAGACAAATAACATTTTGATTGTCACTGAACAACGGAGAGTCATCTTGTTGTTTTCCTAACTCTTTTACAAGGTTCATCAACCATATCATCTCCTTCGCTACTTTTGAGATAGCTACATACTCATCTTCAGTGGTTGAGAGGGAGACTCTTCCTTGAAGTTTCGAATTCCGATTGATAGTTGTACCACCTCGTAAAAATGTAACCTGTTGTGCTCTTTCTATACCATCCAAATCACCTCCCAAATCTGCATCAGAAAATTCATATAAAGTGAGATTGCTTCTTCTAAAAGACAAATGCATTTTTGAAGTTCCCTTCAAATATCTCAATATCTACTTCACCCCTTCCCAATGCTCATTTCGATATTTGATAGAAACCTACTCGCAACTCTTACTACATATGCTATGTTAGGTCTGGTGCAAACCATAGCATACATCAAGCTCCCTACTGTAGATGTATATGACACTTTAGACATGTGACTTTCTTCTTCCTCTATCTGAGAAGATTGTATTTTTGAAAACTTTAAATGAGTTCCCAAAGGTGCATTCTTGGTTTTAGCATTTCCAACATTAAACCTACTAAGCAATTTTTCTTCATATTTTTCCTGAGATAAGTTCATAATACCTTCAGATCTATCCCTGTAGATTCTCATACCAAGAATTTACTTGGTCGGACCAAGATCCTTCATTTCAAAATTTTCTGACAATTGTTTCTTCAACCTGTCAATTTTTGCCATATTAGCAACAACAATTGTGAGACCTGATAAATTTAAATAATTTAATAAATAATTATTTAATAAATGCGAGTAGTGGGAGCCTTTATAGCATTTAATGTTGGTTGTTATGACGTGGAAAAGTACTAGCTCAAATGATTGAGAGTACTTGGTTGTGCATTGACTTGATAATTGTGTGGTTGTGTGTTTGAAACTTGACTAATGCGAAATGAATTCCTTTTTGCCAAATTCTTTTTTTTTTGGCACGAATGGGAAGGGTCAGAAACCCTAGCCATCAGTGTGAGAAACTAGAAGGGTTGAGAAACCATCATGTTAATGAGAATTGATGCCCATTAACACACACTTTAATAATTTCATTTTTGATTAATTAAGCAAATTAAAGGTTGAAAAGGGTTGGGATAGGAGGGTTCTGGAATAGAAAGTGAGCAAAGAAATTGAGAGTGAGAGTGGGGGAATTAATTATGTACATTGTAAGGGAGAGAAGCAAATGTGAACTAAGGAGTGTGAAAGGTGGAAAAGGGTTGAGAAACCATCATGTTAATGAGAATTGATGCCCATTAACACACACTTTAATAATTTCATTTTTGATTAATTAAGCAAATTAAAGGTGGAAAAGGGTTGGCATAGGAGGATTCTGGAATAGAAAGTGAGCAGTAGAAATTGAGAGTGAGAGTGGGGGAATTAATTATGTACGTGGTAAGGGAGAGAAGTAAATGTGAACTAAGGAGTGTGAAAGAAGGGCTAATGAACTCAATTGGAGAAGGGATTCCAAAGAAAGGGGAGTTGCTCCTATCTGTTTTGATTCGTGTATGATGTGTTGAGCCTTGCCATGAATCAATTGCATGAAATCCTATATTTTTACGTTGTTTTTTGTAGGTTTCTGGGTTTCTGCCTAGAAATCGCCCGACGGTAATGAATGAATCGCCATGCGACACATCATTTTAACCCACTTTATGGGTTCTACTATGAACCGCCTAGTGACGATGAACACCCGCCAGGCGACACGAGGACGAGTTATGCATTTGCTGATTGATCATCATCTTGCTTCTTGTTGTTATTGTGCTTCCTTGGAGCCCTACATTGATTTGTAAAGTGACCCCTTTTCTGACAATTCCAACAAGTGATATCATTCCAGAATTTTGGTTGTGATCTCCCTCTAGACTTTAATCTGCCTTAACCTTGATTACGATCTTTCTGACTACTACTTCCTCTAGTTTTAGTACTCAATGCTGAACCAGAATTAGAACTGGAAGATTCTCCTGAACTTTTCCTGCAAACATCTTCGCTAAAGATCAACTTGCGGATGTTGTCAAGCTCCAACTTGCTATTACTTGCAAAATTAATAACTATAGTAATAGTTGCACTTTAACTTTCCAAAAGAGATGATAATAAAATTAATGCTTTCACTTCATCATCAAATGTTATCTGCACTGATGTCAATTGCGCAATAATTGTATTAAATTCACTAATATGATTAGTAACCGAGTTACCTTCACCCATTTTTAGGTTGACTAGCCTGCGAATACACTAATGGTTGTAGATGGCTTCTCATACATATTTGATAACGCCTACATCAAATCTACGGTTGTTTTCTCGTTCATGATGTTGAATGCAACATTCTTAGCTAATGTCAATCGGATCACACCGAGTGTTTGCCGATCTAACAACTCCTATTCTGACTACTCCATGTCGGTTGGCTTCTGCCTTATTAAAGGTAGATACAACTTCTTTTGATACAAGTAGTCCTCTATCTGCATCTTTTAGAACCCGAAGTCACTGCCATTAAACTTATCAATCCTCACATTCCCTTATTCCAATGCCATTTCTCTTGTTGCTTTGAAGAAAGCTCTTGCTACTTTGATGAAAGCTTCTATTGCTTCGACGAAAGCTTTTGCTACTTTTGACGAAAGCTCCCACTACTTCTCTAAGCTGAGATTCCCAACAAGAAAAAGAAGCCAAATCTTTTCTGATGTGGAAGATCAGACAATGCTGCAACCATAGAGCATACTAAGAAAAATGGCTTTTGATACCAATTGTTAGGAATAAGGCAATAAAAGAAAAAATAAAAGAGAGAAAAATAAATGACATGAAGAATTTAACGTGCTTCGGCGTATAATGTGTATGCCTATGTCCATGATTACACTAGGAAGTATTTTTTTTATTTTTGGTGTGTATCAATATTTACAAAGGATCTCTTATATTACAAAATAGAGAACCACATTTCACAATCCTAAACTATGTGAGACTAACAAAATGTTTTCATTCTTCATTAGCTTTGTTTAATAAATAATAGGTCAGATATACCATTATAAAGTGCTAACATGACACATCTTTTATCATGTAAAAAAAAATTGTTTACCATTAATAAATAAATCCATAGATTTTTGAAGTATTGAGACTTACCATGATCAAACTTTAAAATAAAAACTAAAATCTAAATTGCATTATAGTAAGAAATTAATTACATAATATATATATATATATATATATATATATATATATATATATATATATATATATATATATATATTATCAGAACACTTGCAGAATTTATAAGGAATATATCCGTCTTTGTAAACCTTCTTAGATCCGCTATTTCTATTATTTGAATTAGACTCGAATTGTGATGAGGTTCTAATTTTTTATTAACAATGATACTGAAAATTATTAAAAAAAACTGAATTTGATATTTTGTCCTGTATAAATATGTTATTTAATATTTTATGTATGAACGTTTTTAACAAATAAATTTGAAAATAGACAACGGTGGATAAATAGAAACCAAGAAGAATTATTGTAGAATTTTATCATATAAATGACATCACCCTTTATGTTTTTGACATTGTTTTGAAAAGTATCTTCATCAGAAGGGTTTGACTGATCTTCTGTTGTGGTGCTAGCAATGATTTTGTTTATTTCACACCATGTGATGTTGCCATTTTTTATGCACTTATGTTTCTTTTGTTATTTAATGCAGTTGATCACGTGTAGACACAAATCGGATTTGATGTTTTTGTTGGTTGGTTTCCATGTGTCGGGCAAGGAAGTTCATTGGCTGTTTTCCTTTTTTCTAAGTATAAATCTTAAAATCTCTCTTTTTTATTTATAATAATATTTTAATTACTAAATTCGATAGCTTTCTCTTAAAATATAAAATATATTTTTTAAAAAAATTTAAAATATTAAAAATCAGAAAATAAAAAAATAAAAAATTATTTAAAAAATATCACTTAAAGTTACAAGAAAAAGTTATCAAAATAATAAAAAATTATTAATTTTTTTAGAGAAAATAATTTACGTTATCAAACCAAATTAAGTTTTGATAAAAAGAATTGGTAATCAGCAAGACAAAACAATTGGAGTTAAGCATTTTCAAGATTTTCTTTAAAATTACTTTTCTTCCTATTTGGTCTATTTTATAATTTTTTATATTGTGATTTGGTAATTTGTGGATTGTTACTTTTCTTTTCTCAGAAATATTTATCAAGTTTGGGTCTTCCGTTCCAATTATGTTGTTTTCATCTAAAAAGTGAAATTCAGTATCTTTGCAGGAACCAAATCTAATATCACTCGCATGAACGAATTTTTATTTGTATATTGTTACACTACTAAAAAATCACTCATTACCTGCAAAATTTTTTATAAAAATATTTTTGCAAGAAATTCATGCATATTTTTCTTTGATTTTTTTCGTGAAATTCATTTGATTTTTGATACAAAATATAATTGGCAAAAAATATTTAAAAATTTTGTAGCGTAATATTTTTCGCATGAAACACCTGCAAAATTTTTTATGTTAAATTATTTGTTAAAATATAATTTAAAATTACATGCAAATTTATTTATGTATTTTTTTATCATATATCTTTCTCTTACTAATAAAATTTCGTAAGAAATACCTGTAAAATTTTTTATGTAAATTTATTTGCAAAAACTAAATTAAAATTTCCTGCCAATTTATATATGTATTTATCATTTTTCTTGTCGATAACATTTTGCAGAAAAAGTATGAAAAACTAGAAAAATGAAAGAAAATCGCTAATGTTGTTTCCTTTTTTTAAAAAAATTCTACGGCTCAGAAAAAAGTAAAATAAAATATTATATTAATTTATTACATTTAAGCATTTATTAAGTTTTATCCCGATTTAAGTTTTACTATTAGAAAAATTATTATTTATAATTTTTTCTATAAAACATTATTCATAGGAAATATTTACAATTATTTTACAAAAAATATCTATCAATTTTTTAGAATTACTTTTTACAAAAAAATAAACTCTAAAAGATAATTCATAAAAATAAATATTAATATATAATTTTTATTTTTTATAACTATAAACAATTAGTGTAGCCTGGCTTTTACTATTTTCTCATTTAAAATTTGATAAAATAATATTTTAAAAGATTAAAGTTAAAATGAATAGAACGCACGCGACAGAAATATTTGGAAAAAATTAATAAGTAGCATTTGTATTTTTCATTTTAAAAAGAATAAGTAGCCAATAAGTAAAAATTTGCAGATGCATTCTCATATTGCCCTATCTGGTACAGTTTCCCTTTTACATTTTCTACCCTCGTACTCATAGGTTCTTTGTCTTCTCCATAACTTCTTCGACAACATTTTCACAGATTTGAAAATTTTCTCCCAATTCACTCTGCATTCTCACTTTTTCAGTGGTAATCATACATTCTTCTCAATTGCAGGTTTGAATTTCAATTTCACTCTCCTTTTTCTATTTTTGTTGTATCTCACCCTCTCATATTCTCTTGTATTTGTTATTGACATTATTTTTGCAATTTTCACATGTTCTCGTTCTATCATCTCGACCTCCACCTCCTCCACCACCTCCAGCTAGATATGGCCCTCCACCACCTCCACCACTTCCACCTATATATCGCCCTCCACCTAATCATATTCAATTCCATCAAATGCAAGATTTTTCAGTGATTAATGAAGATCCATCTTCTTCATCTAGTCACATAAGTGGAGACAATAACAGAAATAAAGTCTCAATACTTCTAGAGGGGGATGGGTGAGTAATTTTTTTTAGTGAATCATTTAATTTCTTACCATATACATTTTTGTTGTTTGGGTTTGTGATTTTGTTTCAATCTTTTTGGTTTTACATAGGTTTGATCAACACAAGTTGGTACTTGGTTCAATTGCTTCAATCATTCGCACTAACTTGGAGGAGGGAAAACCATCATGGAAAAAACTATCCAAAGAGCAAAGGGAGTCGTGGTTTGATATGTTCAAAGTAATTAAATTTCAAACATTGAATAAAAGGGTTCTATATATTTATTGGAAATGTATCTAATAATTGGTTTTCATTTGTTATAATTTAGTCAAAATTTTCATGGCCACCTCAATGTAATGACATGGTGCGACGTAACTTTGAAAGAAGAGGTGCATCAAAAATGTCTCAATTAATGCAAGAAGCACGGAAAGATCTAGAAAAGAAGCCAATATGGATGGGAGAGGATGTGTGGGCACAACTAAAGACATATTGGAAGTCCTCAAGCTTTAAAAGTAAGTCTGAAACAAATAAAAGAAATTGTGTAGCTATGGATGGTGCATCTCTTCACACTGGTGGATTAATTCCTCATCGTTTGCATCGGAAGAGAATGGTAATATTATTTTATTGTCATTTTTATAATTTAGATTCCAAAATTAATTATATTGAAGAAATTTCTTTATCAATTATAGAAGGAGGAGAAATGAGCAAATCCATCCTTAACTGAGTTTTATTTTCGTACGCATCGAAGAAAAAAGGACCAAAGTTGGGTTGGTCTTCATGCAAAATTGACCTTTGTAAGTTTTCAATTGTTTGCTTTGTATTTATTGAGTTCTTAATTTCTTTGTTTTCATTAAGTACTTTTCATTTTCAGGACAAATTTGAACAAAGGAAAAGTGAGTTAACATCTCAAAGCCATATGGAGAATGCTAATGATGGTGAACAATCCATTCATGAATATCCATCTAATTGGGATATATGGATTGACTCAATTGGTAAGAAAATGGGAAGGATATTTGGTCTTGGATCTGTGGGTAGAATGTTTATTTCAACCTCAAGTCAACAATTACATTTTGAGAAAGTTGATGCTTTAAGAAGTCAGATTCAAGCATTAAATGAATCATTATAAAGACAAGAAGAAGAAAAGGTAGAAATGAAAAGAGAGTTGCAAAAACAAAGAAAAGATAAAATAGAAATGAGAAAAGAGTTGACTGAGACAAAAAATCAAGTAATAGCTTTAATGCAACATTTAGGATATGTGACATCCTCTTCTCATCGATCTTTATCATCTCCACATAATAATGAGAATGAGGATGACGACGATAGTGATCATACAGAAGATGGTGATAATTATTATTTTATTCTGTACTTAGTATATTAAGTTGATTTTGTTATTTATTGTATTACTTATTATATTTCATTTGAATTTGTAGAGAATACAAGTTTTTGATTATAGGTACAAATTTGATGCAATTGGTAGTACAAGAAAGTTTTAAAAGTCATTTGATGGATGTATTCATTTAATTATTATTATTATTATGCAAATTATTAAATTTTATGACATTTGAATTTGTTTATGACTATTGCAGGTTATTGAAATATTAGAGGCAAATTTGGAGTATTGATATTATTGCAGGTTATTGAAATAGTAGTTTCAATTTACTTGGATAATCATTTCAAATTTCCTTAGAATAGTAGTGAGGACTTATTTGATTTGCTTGACTACTGTTTATATTCAAAGTTTATTTTCATATTATTCCTGTCTTTTCTTTAGCTTGCTGTAAATCCATCACTTACGATCTTCTCTTTTGTTTCTGATGCTGCATTGTAGAAGGTTAAATTAAATGTTGGTTGAGTTTTTTTTTTTTAAGTGTGAAAGAAGAAAAACTGAAAATAGGTGATGCTGGAGAAAAAATGCAGATTTTAAAAAGGAAGAATTGATGCGACATGAAGCATCTAATGTACATGCATTAACTTAGGCTTTTCGTAGCCTAAGTCTAAGTTTATAGCAAGCTACTGGATGGGCCACTTCATGTACATGCATAACTTAGGCTTTTTGTAGCATCTAATGTTGATTATGATTTTTCCAAAAGCTACTTTCCTTGACCTCATGTCGTAATGAGTAATGTTTTGATGGTGATTTTAGAATATTTGTACATAACTACTTTGGATATGTATCTGACTTTTACTCCTACATTTATTATTTTGTATCTAGAAGGTGCATTTAGTTGTTATTTTTTTCCTTTGACATGCTTGTGCTCTGTAGATCATTTAGAGAACCTTACAATTTAGCTTTTGATTTAATTTAATTATACTCTTGTCTAACTATTGTTGTGAATGAAACTAATTTGTTAGAATGATAGACATGGATTCTTCTCTCCAAGATTTGCACAGTTTGATGCAGATGGCAAGGACCAATTTGGTGATTCAAGGCAAATATCATAATTGGCTCTCAAAAGATTAAAGTATTATATGTTGCTTCTTGGAAAAGTTCCTTTAAACAAAGATATTAGGAACCTTTGAGAGGCTTACTTTTATTTTATGATTTTAATTTCTAAAGCTCAAATTATAAAAGTGTTTTCTGCATTATTTTGTCTACATTGTTGACCATTGCATAATTGAGCTTAATCTTTTGTATGTTTGTGGATGCTCATAGGTAATTTTGCAGGGATAAAGTTATTATGTCATTTTTGATATTATTGTGATTTGTTTGATATATTTTGAAGAATATTTTAAAGATTTGAAATAGCTTATGTAAAAATTTATTAACTTTTCATGAATTATGTTATTCAGGATCATTTTATTTGGTAAAATAGCTAAATAGACGTAAAAAGTGTTTTGTTTTTTTATTTAATTAATATATGGTATTGATAATAATAAAATAAATATTTTTTTACAAATTATTTTGTCATTTAAAATAATATGAAAATAAAAATTATATAGTTTTTAAAATTTATTATTATTCTCTTTTGCGAAATTTCTTGCAACATTATTAGTAAAAAAAATATACTTGCAAATTCATTTTGGCAGGAAAATTTACTTGTAAATTTTTTTTGCAAGAAATTACCTACAAATTTAAAATACGCAAGAATGTTATTTGTGAAATGTAAATTTGCAAGAAAAAGTACTTGTGGTTATATTTACAAATTTATTTTCGCATGAAAAGTTACCTGCAAATTTTAAATATGCAAGAAAATTACTTGTGAAATGTAAATTTACAGGAAAACATACCTGCGGTTTTTTCAATTGATTTTTTTGTAGAAAAAATTGCTGTGATTTTTTTTTTTGTAAGAAAATTTGCTGTGAATATTTTTCACAAAAAAAATTGCAAGAAATTTCCTGCGAATTTTGAAATTCCCTAATAACTAATTATACACGAAGGTATTACCTATCGATCAAAATTCATAAGAAAATTGGCAGGAAACACTTTTCCTACAAATTTTTGTAAAAAATCTGCAAGAAATTTCCCATGAAATATAGAAAATTCTAGTAGTGTTGTATTGTTTTTTCAAATTTTAAAGAAAATTGGTTTCCGACACTTAAGCATGTTATAAATAAAATCTAATGTAGATTTCAAGAGGAATTTAGAATTTATTAACACTAATGAAATGCTAAGGTTGATTGGTTTCTGTTTTTTTGGACAAATTAAACAATTCATTTTTATTCAATATTGTTGAACATGAACAACTTTTAACATTTGATGAAGTAATTTTGCTTAGTATTAAGGAAGATTGTTCTATAGCAATCTAAATTTTAATGTTTGAATTCGTAAAGGTCCAGGGGAAAAGATTCCTCTGCCACCACTGTCACAGAATCACCGTAGTGTCGGTAAAAAAAATAAAAAAATATCTATTATTTTTTAAAATATTTCAAAACTTAATAACTATTAACAAATAAATGTATTTAATACAAAATTTGGAATTTCGAGTGGAATATATAAAAAGAGATACTTACGTGAATCATAATACGAAAACATACTATATTTAGTAGAAAATACGTTAATTACATCACAACATTAATGTTGGGTAAAATTATAAAAAGATTTAAAATAACAAGTTTAAAATAGTGAGATTCAATTATTTTAATATTAAAATATTTTAGTATAAATAGTTTTGTTATAAATGAGTTTTATTATTTTTAAATATATAAATTTTTCTAAAAATTACTTTTATAGAGTTCTCTGACTTCTATCTGAGAAGGGTTCTTCTCCTCTTTTCGACTGATTGAAAATATGAGATTCGTAAGAGTGATCCTCGCGACGAGCTCTTCAGATTGGATCAATCAGTTTCTCCGTTCACATAAGTTGAGTTTCAACCCTTTTTCTTGGTCTCTTTATGTTTACCATTGCATGTGAGCCTTCTTTAACTTGTATGTGCCTTTTTAATCATCAATATGAGTCTCTACTAATAATTGATAATAACGGTATGTCCTGATCGTTCTTGTGATTTTTTTCAAGTAGATAGATCATTTTGTGAAGTTAGAAGCATTTTGGTGTTCTTAAAGCGATTTGAGTGTGTAGAATTGCTTTGTCAAGTTAGGGAAGCTAGTGATTTTTGGTGTGTGTGAGTTTGATAAATTTGATGTTTTGCATGCATGTATATGATTGATTATTTTGAAGATTAAACCCAATTGTTTTGCTAAATCTATTTGGTGTTATGCTTGTGGAATGATAATTTGTGTTGAAACTGAGTTTGGTATGTTTTTGGCATTTGTGATGGTTATTGGATTGCTTAGACTGGACCGAAATGACATAATTATACAAAATCATGTTTTGCAGAATTATGCAGACTCGTTGATCGAGTGTGTGCTAGTTTCTGACTTGGTAGTCGCTGAGTGAACCCAAAGTCAAGGAGTTTCTTATTTGGTATTCACTAATCGAGTATATTCTCGTTGAGCGAATACAATGTCAAAGAGCTTATTGACTTTGTAGTCATTGGTTGACAATGTACTTGTTGGACAAATTTTGGAGGGATATATCTTTGTGAGTTCTAGTAATTCACTCGCTAGGCGAGCCATCTAGTTGTTGGACAAGTAGGCGCTACTCGCTGAGCGAATGGATGATTTTGCTGAGTGAATGCATCAAAGTCTAGTAGTCATTCTTATGCTCAATTTTGGCATGTTGTAGTAAATGTGGATTATTGTTTAGGAAATAGTTGGTGTATGAGATTGAATATATGGTGTGAGCATGAAATATGACGTGGATGTTAGAATTTCAAGGAGAGATTTTGTGTGGTGATATTTGTAGTGCATGCATTGACATATGAATTCAATATGGAGGTATCATTTTCTCTCTAAGAACTACTCACACATAAGTAAAACAGAGTAGGTTATGTGATGAAGAAAATAAAGAGGTCCTAATCATTAAACCTGATTTGGTCCTAGGCGCGGAAGGGGACTACCTTTTGAGTGGTTGGGTGATAACCCCTTGAGGCCAAACTCTATAGAGTTTGGGAACCACCACATGTGCACACCACCAATGAGTTTAATGTCAAGTGCTTGTGTGATTATAGGCATAAATAAGTTTTATACCATGTTTGTAGGTATTTGGCATGATTTAAATATATGTATGAATATTTCTTTTGTATACTAGCTTACCCTGTTGTGTGTTTTGTGTATTCTTGTATGACTTGTCTCTTTCTTTTTTGTGATGATCACGTATTTGGTGGGAACAAATGAAGTTGTAGGTTCAATGACACCTTTAGAGGATGAGGAGTCATCAATTAGAGTAGGTAAATGTTTCAAGGAGTTTTAGCAGTGGTTAGTCTATGTATTGAGCTTTTTAGTTTAGTTTAAATGTATAAAAGATATATTTTTATAGTTCTATCTTTTGTAAGACTATATTAATATATTTTATATACAGGATTATTTGTTTTGAACAATATGATGAAACATCATATTTTATTAATTTTAAGCTGCTAAAATTGGGATATTACATGTTGGTTGGTAAAATTTTGACATAAAAGTGTACAACAATTTTTTTGTAATTAAATTTTACTTTTTAGTATTGAAATATTTAAGATGATGAATTTAAATATAAATATTACATTATATACTATACTGGATGAGAGTTATAATTTATATGAGTATTATTCATTTTTAAACTAAGATAATATATTTACATATTTGGTTAAATTTAAATTTACTTTTTGTGAGAATTGAAAGTTTAACTTAAGTCAAATGTTTTCATTCTTTTAAAACCTAACCTCATTATCCCCATGTTGATATTTTGTATGTAAGCAACAATTAACAACATCTCCAATATAAATAGGAGTTAGGTTTAGTTAAACTTTATTTAAACACTTGAGATCTTTTTATTTAATATTTATTAGATTGTTTATGTTTAATTAGACAATTCGATTAAAACTTAATTATAAAAATTTTATTCATGTGGTATATTTGAACTATTTTAATGATCTATATTATTTTTTATAGGTTTTGATTTGATGGTAAAACAAACCAAAATTAAAAATAATAATTTTTGTGACGATTTATAACTATAATTATAAATAAGTTTGAGGAGATATGACTGTATTTATATCTTAATATAAAATATACATGATTTTTAGTGGTAAAAAAACTTTCTTATTTGAAAACTCTTGAACCAAATAGAAACGATCTATAAATAGTTCCTCATATTAGTCATTTGAATAGATCATACTTTTACTACACAAAAATCAAATTAACTAAATAGCATAAATAAAAACATCAGACCACACCTTAATAATATTCGTAACCTAATTAATCTTAGGACGGTGCAAGGTTGTGTTTGATTCTTATTCTGAAACATTGAATTCAACCACACCTATTAATGAATGCACGAATCAACATTCTTCCAAGAAATTTCTTAAAATTTTGTATTAATCAATATTAACCGTAAAGTAACGAGTGTTTTTAATCACTCATATTAAATAGAAAATTAATTTGGAGTTTTTAATTAATGTAATAAATATGCTTGTTATTAATGCAGATGTAATATGATTTTAACCTCTAATATAAAACTTAAGACGTTGTTGGGAAGAAGAAGAAGAAGAAAATCAGGATTGAATTATGGAAAACAAAAATGTTAGAAATAAAAATAAATATGTGAGAACAAAAGAGAAAAGAGGTGTGACTTGAACATATTTTGTGTCCGTGTTTTTAGATAAATAAAAGAAAAAATGTAAAAGACAAATAAAAAGTTAAATTTACCGAACATATTTTATTATAAAATTCTTTTTATTTCATGATAATTATTTACTTTTCTATAAAATGTAAAAGGGAGAAAAAATGTCCTCCTTTCCAGTTTCAACACGCAAGGAAAAATATTTTCTAATTCTTCTATTAAGCAAATACTGAAAATTAGTTTTATGGTTTACTATAAATATGGCAAGTTTTTAAGATAAATTTTTTACTTTCATAATACATTAAAAATCACATTAAAAACAACTTCGGATTAATTAAAACTATATGTACAAATATTTAACCTGAATGAAATAGTTAACTTGATAATTTACTTCTTATAAATCCCTTCCACAATATTATAAGAAATATAAAATAAAATTTCCAAATCTTTTATGGTTTTTATCCAATAATTTTTAAACTCCTTTTAGTATTTTTCTCCACCCAAGACTAAAATGCATCATTCAGATCATTAAGAAATTTTTTTTTTCATCTCTTATTAATATTTATGTTTTATCCAATAATTTTTAAACTCCTTTTAGTATTTTTCTCCACCCAAGACTAAAATGCATCATTCAGATCAAGACATTTTTTTTCATCTCTTATTAATATTTATGTGACTTTATTTTTTTTCAAATATTATACATTGTGTGCATCATCATTCTCAAGATAATTTCACAAATCATAAGATTGTATCCTAAGTCAAAATAATAAGAGGTAGCAAATGTAGAAGATTGATATTGATATTTCTTTACAATATAGACAAAGATCTTTCCTATCTTTCTTTTATCTTTAAACTTATCAAATAAGAAAACACTTATATATCAGATAACTTTGTGTTGAAGTATTGTATTAATTGTTGACATTGGGCAATGGTTGAGATAGAATTATTGGTGGGAGTATTTTCAGAAGATTCAACAACACTGTTACTTGATGGTATAAACAATTTGGGGAATATCCTACAAGCTTATAACATTTTTCTTTAGTATGATCTAAGATATCACAATGACTGCATCTAGGTCTTGTTTTCTTAAGAGATCTTTGTTTGTCAAATTGAGATTTTTCGAGAAGTATGAATAGAAAAAGCCAAATTTTTAGAGGTTTTTGAAGATTGAGTTTCAATAATCTCACGTTGAGCTTTTTCTTGAAGACTGAAAAAGAAAACATTACTGATTGAATGAAGAGGATTGAAAGGATTTGACCTATGATTTGAGAAAAAAGAATCGTGTAATCCCATAAAAAATGATATCACATACTGAGAATCAATATGGTGTTGTAGTTGTTGAAGGCCACTGCATGAACATGCGAAGTAGGGTTTGTATCCAGATGGTTCTTCCCATATAGATTTAAGTTATATGTAATAGGTACTAACTCTATCAAAACCTTGTTAGAGGGACATAAGTTGTCACTGACATTGAAAAATGCAAGGGACATTTTTGGAGTGTGAAGAGCTTCCCAAATCTCGCAAACAGTTGTGGCAAAGAGGATGCTAGTAAATATATCTTTTGATATTGAGTTATATAACGATGACATGACAATGTTGTTAGCCCATGTACAAGAGGTAAAAGAAGGATTGGTTTCCGAAGGTTGGGGAAGGGATCCATCGATAAGCATAATCTTATTCTTGATAAAGAGAGCAATTCACATCACACAACTCCAGGTGGTGTAATTTCTGTGATCCAAGGATTGAGAAGTAAGAATGGTGTACAAAAAGGGAAAGGTTTGGATATTGATGGGGTTCTTTAGTAGTGGCAATGGCAACGAGGTTATAAGAAGCCATGGAAAAAGGCAAGAACAAAGAGATAGACCAACAAGAACAAAGAAAAGACCAAAAAGGAAAAAAAAATAGAAGGAACTAATGATGATGGTCTATTAATACCATATCACATAAAGAAGCACAAGAAACTAGAATTCTTATAGAAAAGAAAAAGTTTATACATATAGAAAAACTAGTCCATGACTAGGCTAACTAGACTAGTAAAATACAATGTAATAAAACTCAAATTTCTCAATTATTTTTTATTATATATTAATAAGGGTTAAATATACTTTTGGTTCTTCAATTATGACACAAAATTAAAACTCGTCAATGTTTTAAATTTTGATATAATTTGATATCCAAATTTTAAAAATGAATAAATCTAGTCATCGTAATCCATCTATATTAAATTGTTTTGACGTGTCAAATAACATTTTGAACATTTGAAATATTTATACTCTATGACATGTACTAACTTAAATTGTACTATACCTATGCGAACTTGGGTAATCATACAACCTAAACCGCCTACCTATAGTCCCTTAATAAAAATAGTCAACTAAACAAGATTACATAGCGGCCTAGACCGCCTACTATAAAATGTCACATTATAACATAGAACCGTTAACTTCGAACTTAAGCCTCTCACAAATGCTCAGAATTTGGACTCAGCCCAGGCCCATAGAGAATCTGAACATTAGCCCAAAATGACTCAAGAGGGGCCCAACCCACAGGAAGGGGCAGACACATCTAATGACTCTATAAATATATATGGACCCCAACAATTAAGAGATACGCTTTCATTAAATTCCTAATCTAAGATTTGACTTTTGAGAGCCTTTTGCTGACTTGATCGTCAGAGCACTTTTCGCAGGTAACCCCTCAAGGATCCAAACCGCCTACGTTAAAAGACGACATGTACAAGTCAAGAAGGAGCCAGCTCAGGGATCAAGGATTAAGATAATACATTATTCGTGTCCACTGACATCTCTTATTTGTTTCTGCAGGAACATAAATATTAACCATTTAACACGTAAAAAGAAATTAATATTTTTAAATTAAAAGATTATATTTATTTATTTTTAAAATTTAATAAGTAAAATATATTAAAGTATGATACATAGATAAATTAAGTTTTATGTCAAAATTTAGGAAATATAATCATAAACCTATTAATAAAAGGAGAGAAAATAGTAAGGAATATATTCCACCAAGGAAATTTTATTGTTTCTATAAAGGAGAATTTCAAATTCATCTATCTCCTTATGAATATTGAACTAATCATATTTTATCCCAATTCAGTCGGAGAGATTCTCACCGAAACATAAGAAAGCTAAAGACAGCTAACGACGCTGCTGACAGGAATGTTCGAAATCCAAGTTCCCAACGTGTGCTCTGGTCGGTGTTTTCAACGCTTCAGTCAACCCCAAACCACTCAACGTCCGTTACAAAACCACAAAAATTCTAACGAATATTTCCCTCCGTTACCGTTTCTCCGCCGTCAAATTTCCAAGACCTTTTTCTCCTGCTTTTCCTTCCCCTATATTATAAATACCCCGTTTGAACACTCCCGGTCTCAATTTGCGGTTATTCAAAAAACTCCTTCTCCATGGTGCCTTCGTTTTCCTTCAAAACCATAATCCCTCATCAGAAACCATATCATTACGTGTCATCAACTGAGGCGAATTCAGCATAGTTTAGCTCTGCACGTGGATTGAACCGAAGTCTTTTCTAATGGTACACGTTGAATATTAATGGTCTTCAAGGTATGCTAAGTGCTTACACCAACGTTTTTCACTTTCCTAGACAATTTGGTTTTCTTAGTCACCGTGTTTTTGTTTGTGCAGTTTATGCTTCTTTTTCTATGTTATGTGTTTGCTTGCATACCTGAATGATTCTTAATCATTGGTGATTTGAGGGTCTTAGCTTTTTGAATTAAGAAATAGAATTTTGCATGTTGTTGTTTGATCGAGAAGAATGGTGTAACATCATTTCTGACGCTGAAAGCTGCAAATTTTGGTTGAGTTGAAGGTTTCGATTTTTGATTTGGTTTAACGTTTTTGTTCCAATGAAATGGTTTGGGCGGGGTGGATTAGTGGACTTTGAATTAAGACGAAGATTCTTTTTCTGGGTTTCTAGGAATTTTTCTGGATTTATTGGTATGGTATGAACAAATGTATATGGAGCTTCCATGAACTCAGCATCGGGAAGTGGGGCAACTGCACAATAACATCAACAGGAAATAATAAGGTTTAAGTTTTGGTTACGTGGCTTAGTGGTAGTGGCTTTCCTGGTTGCAAAGTAACGATTGGGACTGCAATGAGGAATTGTGACTTACATGGTATTGTTGCTGTTGTTACTATTGATGCTATTATAAGCTTTCTCTTACTACTTGAGTTTTTCTATGTTCGTGATTTGTAAGTCTTTCTCTTGGTCACTAAATCAGTACATGACCATATTTTTTCTTGATTTGAGATATCTAACGTGTCCCCTCATGCCTAACATGTTCCGAAAAAATAACATGTCGAACAAGAAAATAGAGAATAGCAGGGAACATCGATCACATGAAGATTCTTTATGCTTAAATGAATTTTACAAAATTAGTTTGCACTCATTTAATAGACTAGAGATATAATAAGCTATAATATGTAGATAGTTACAAAACTCACTTCATAAATTGTTTTTGTTATATGTAATTAGATTTGGAGCTCATTTTTAAAAAATAAAGAGAAGCGATGAATTCAATAACAAAATACCAGAATTATATCTTAACATATTCCAATCAGCTTTTATATTTTTCAGTGTGTACAGGTTGATCCAATTCTTGTATGTATGTGTATTGTTTCTTCAGTCCTCCACTTGTTAGGCTAGTAGATGATTGTTGCGGCAAAAATAATTTTTATTGTGTTTATGCGTGTATTAATAGATTGCTGCTCTGTTTTACAAGGTTTATCTGTTATTATTGTAAGTGTTGGTATACTAGTCTGGAGCAGAAGTTTGCCAAGGAAGCTGCTTTTAGCTGATTGCTTTGTCATAGTATGGACTTGAATGAGTTTTCAAGTGTCGGTGTGACTAGTTCTGCAGGAATCCCTTGCACATCATCTTATACTCATATTTCAGCAATACCCAACAGGTTGATTGGATCCTTGAAACACGACACAGAACACTCTCCTAATTCGGCTCTTTCTACCCATTTTGATTCTGATACCCTTTCTTCTGCACTAAGTGACGGCCAGGAACAGCACACCGCTGGGGAAATTCACTCTGGTGTAAACCCTTTGCAACTATCTACTAGATGCTTTTTTCCACAGGATATAAGTTATGACCATGAAACCAGATATGCATTGCTGGAATTAGAAACTGCTTTGATGGCACCTGATGGTGATGATCAAGTCACCACATCAAGCACTTCGTCTTTTGGTGTTAGCAGAAGGCCTACAACATCTGGGCAGAGAAATAGGTCCTGGAGCCATGAGGGTCAGCCAAATGATGTTGCACGAGTGGGTAAGCGTCACAAATCAACTGAGGAAGTATCACTACAAGGATTTCCATCAACCCATTTGAAAGAATTGCTGATTGTGTCAGCCAAAGCCTTGTCTGAAAACAAGATGAAAGATTTTGATCAATTGATAGAGAAGGCTAGAAGTGTTGTGTCTATAACTGGGGAGCCAATCCAGCGCCTCGGTGCTTATTTGGTGGAAGGGCTTGTTGCAAGGAAGGAGGCATCGGGGAATAACATCTACCGTGCACTCAGATGCAGAGAACCTGAAGGAAAAGACTTGCTCTCTTACATTCAGCTACTGTATGAAATATGTCCCTACTTAAAATTTGGTTACATGGCTGCCAATGGCGCCATTGCTGAAGCTTGTAGAGATGAGGACCACATTCATATCATAGACTTTCAGATTGGTCAAGGAATTCAATGGATGACACTTCTTCAAGCTCTTGCTGCAAGACCTGGTGGAGCTCCCCATGTGCGGATCACAGGGATTGATGACCCCCTTTCTAAATATGTCCGTGGTGATGGATTAGAAGCCGTTGGAAAAAGGTTGGCTGAAATATCTCAGACATTTAACATCCCAGTTGAGTTCCACAGTGTGCCTGTTTTAGCTCCATATGTGACAAAAGACATGCTTGACATTAGACCTGGTGAGGCTTTGGCTGTGAATTTCCCTTTGCAACTCCATCACACGGCTGATGAGAGTGTCGACATGAGTAATCCAAGGGATGGACTTTTGAGATTGGTGAAATCACTTTCTCCCAAGGTAACTACGTTGATTGAGCAAGAGTCAAACACTAATACCACTCCTTTCTTCAACAGGTTTATAGAAACCTTGGATTACTACTTGGCAATTTTTGAGTCCATTGATGTGTCTCTTGCAAGAAAGAGCAAGGATCGGATTAATGTAGAACAACATTGTCTGGCACGGGATATTGTCAATATTGTTGCTTGTGAAGGGAAGGAAAGGGTAGAGAGACATGAACTGTTAGGCAAGTGGAAGTCTAGGTTCACAATGGCTGGCTTTTCTCAATATCCTTTGAGTTCATACGTTAATTCTGTCATAAGGAGCCTGCTTAGGTGCTACTCAGAACATTATAATCTTGTGGAGAAGGATGGGGCCATGTTGTTGGGATGGAAGGACAGAAATTTGATTTCAGCTTCAGCATGGCACTGATTACATGCAGAGAGGAAATATTGTGGTTGGGGTAGAAATATGTTGCTGACAGAGGTTTATGTTGATTCTCAGGGCCATGTGTCCCTTATCATTGTCTTAAAGGTCATTGTTCCATAAATTAGTATATGGAGTTTCATATCATAGTGATGCTATAACAATTCTTTCATGAAATGTTTAGGTATGTACAGGGTTTTGGTTTACAAATATTGTACTTGTTACCGAAACTTACCCTTGTCTCCAATAAAAAATTCAATAATTTCACTATAAGATTATTGACAACTGACTACATTCTTATTTGTTGTATTACCATTTTTGTTTTGATAAGGTTGTTTGCGTAAGCTGATAAATGGTGGTTGGTTGGATCTGTATATATGTAATAGAAAGGGATGGTAATTTTTTCTGTTGGTGGCATGGTGGGTTTTCCATGTTTGTGACTGAACACAGGGATGGTTGTTGCAAAACTTGTGATGCTTTCGAGAGGCATGTATCATCTCAATGTATACAAGTAGTCATATTAAGAAATACAAGTAGTAAATATTATCTAAAGAAGGAACTTCATTCAATATTAGGATATATCCATTAGTAATTATCGGGATTTGGTTTCTTTTTCCCATTGTAGTTCATTGATGAAATGGAATTTTGAATAGGCCCACTGGTCCATAGACGAACTAGCTTCAAGCACCTTCGCCTCCAAGGCAAAATCGAAGGCAATGTCCAATAATAAGTGCTTTTATTTCTGAAAAATGTTATCTATAATAGGGAGCTATCACAACTCGGTATTTCACTTCCAGGGATAATACATTCAACATCTGGACCAAATGTAGTTGATGTAAGATATATGTATCGGTGGTTCCACCTTTGAATATCAGGGGTAAATATATATAATCCTTTATATGCTTGATCTTTATGAACTAAATGATAAAACAAGAGTCTAACCCGTAGGTTGTTCTATCCTGTACGAATCAAACAATGAAGTTAGTAGCTTCGTGGCATGCTACTTCAGGAGAATAGCTTTCTGGATCAAAATGTGAAATGCATTCATAAAACACGAAAGAAGCAAACAAATAACGACTTCATAGAAAAACAAAGTCTTTTTTCATCCTCGATTGTTTCCTCTGATTTAAATATGACATTATCAGTGTTTGAAGCTGTTTATTTAATGTTAACTTGCATATGGGAGTTCATGTGAGACAGTAATATTAAAGTACCTCCGTGAGTCACAATTAAAATCTGTCAGAACATTAAGTACCTGAAGTTCATGTGAAGACAAACTAAAAGAAATTATAATACGGAGGAATGAATTGGACAATAAGAAGTGGATTTTACAATAACAATACTATATCTTGAGAAGAGAGAAGTAGAGTGCCTATGAGAGAAGTCAAGGGGAATTTGAATGCGGTGCTTCTACTGTTCATCTCTGTGTGGTTTGATGGTAGCAAATCATGCTTCCACGTCGAATAAAGGCTTAAATACGGTAGCTACCTGTTTTCTTCAATTACTGAAAACTTGCGCTTCAGATCAGTCAAATTTTTGCCATACATCAATGTAAAGTTTGGTTGTTGATCTTCCTCATATACCCATCGATACCCATATTTTTTCACATCCACCGTAACAAATTTCTGGTAACCAAGTCTGTCGTGATGAAATATTTGTATGTCCTCCATCCTCAATTTCAAACTAATAAATTTACGAGTATCAGATCCGACCCAACATGGTCGAGTGAAATCTTGCCGACGGAAATAAAATAGCTTCATGTGATCTGACTGGTCAATGACTGGATCTTTTCTCAAATCCACGGGAAATTTTGGAATGCGTGGAAATTGAAGATATGTTGGGTTTGGAAAACGCACATCATACTCATTGCCTAGACGAAATATTGCACAGCACACAACACCAATCCAATTATTGTCATGCGTAACGGGAGATGGATCAATGATTATTGAATTGTCCATGCTCACAAACTGATTGTTGAACCACCTCGGTATTTCACTTTCAGGAATAATACTTTGAATATTTGTAGCTAATAGAATGGATGCATCAAGACATTTGCATTGCTGGGTCGCCTTGTACCACCACCACAGAGTTATGCGTTAGTAGTTCTGTGGACAACAAAAAGAAATTTTAAGAAATAAAGGAGGAAGGAAAGAGCATCCAGACCTGAAAAATTTGCATCATCCATGAAACACTCATGCTAATGCACCGTTCCCTCTCAACTAATTCTGGGCAGTTGAAAATGATTAATCCTGCCTCATAATGATGGTCGTTCAGCCAACCAAATAGTGAATCCGACCGAACTTTTAAACGTAGGAATGGCCGCATGTAAAATTTTGAGGGTAAGTGAGTTCGTGAAGGGAGGTCAGGCAAGTATTTGAATTGCTTGCAATGCTGTAAGTCTAAATAATACAGTCTGGAAAGGTCTTTGAGGTTAGGCAACGTAACAAAATTGTTTCCCTTTAAATTTAACTTTTCTAAGCACCGTAACTCTGCAATGGCGTCAGGGATTTGAACTAAGTTACAGAAACTTAGATTAAGGAGACGCAAACAAGGGAGAGTGGGAGAGGAGGGCAACAAACAGCTGATCGAGTCTCTCTGTGCTTTCGGATACAACAAATCTAAAGGCCACAGAAACATATTTTTTAGGAGAGACAATGTTGACTGGAATTGAATAGGAGATTCAAGTAAACGAAGCTTCTTCAAATGCTCTCTGTTCCTTGCTTCATCTAGCAACACATTTTTATAAAGTTTTGTACAGCCAGAGACATTCAGATATTTGAGAGAACTCAAGCCCAATATAGTATTGGGTAAGCTTACTAGGCTTTTGCAGTCCACCAAAAATAGAAAAACAAGCTTTCTCAAAAGACCAATTGATGGATTGATATTTCGAAGTTGTATGCATCCGTGAAGATTTATCCCTTCCAAATTTAAGGCCTCTGCAACATCCATCATTTTAAACTTGTTAAGGCAATTTCTTTACTTTCTTTTAGGTCATTTTAATGCAATTTTATGATTTTAGGCTACTTTAGTACACTATCATAGTTTTAGGTAGTAAATTTTTTAAGTCTTTTTAGGAATTAGTGTTTGAGTTAATTTTTTGTTGTTGATTGTAGTCATTTAAAACTTGTGTAGATAATTTCTTTGCACATTTTCTTTTTGTTTTATTGCGATCTTTAATATTAGCCTAGTTTTAGAGTGATTTTTGTTGGATATTCTGCATAAAAGATAAATTAGAAGGAGCTTTTGAGATGTGAATGGTCGCTGCCTATTGATGGCATTATGAAGGATTCAACTTTTCTAGCAAGTATATTGGGTCTGTTGTAGTGCAACAAGGTCGTATCCACAAGAATTTGGTAACTAGATCAGTAGTCTATAATTTTACTCAAAGTTTGGCAATGGAACAATAGATGAGTTTTGGTTTTTATATGATTAAGACAAATAAAAATATATATGAGAGAGGTGACACTAGTGCAAGAATTTGACCACGGTTTAAGAATTGAGACATATGCAACTGAGGCCAAAAAATGTCACATTTCTGCCTCAGTTGAAAATCAAAACATATCCAACTACTACTGCCTCAGTTCTCGAGATAATTAAGACATAATAGACATTAAAAATATAAAAAAAAACTTATCTTTTTGTCTTGGGTCTAACTACAACCAAGACAGAAAAGTGTCACATACTTTCTCCATTGTGAAATAACCAAAACCTAAAGAGATTAAAATTTTTGTTCCTGCGGAGACCAAATAAGAGATGTCAGACACAAACGTCACCTTACCTCAATCCGCAATCTCCTCAATAGGCTTCCTGTCGCCTGGCATATGTCATCTGCTGGTGTCTCGGCTTGGACCGGTTTGGACCCGATAGGGGTTACCTGCGGAGAAGACTCCGACGCTCAAGTCAGCAAAGAATTCTTAGAAAGTCAAATCTCATGATTAAGGGATTAATGAATGTGTACCTTTAATTGCTGGGGTCCATGCATATTTATAGATTATTAATTATACTTGGCCACGTCATGAGCTGGGCCATCGTTAGGGGCCGTAGGTGGGCTTGAGCCTGGCACAAGCCCTTTAGTTTGATCAGTTGTAGGCTTAGGGGTCTTACCTGTAATACCTTAAGTCTGGAATAGTTGACAAGTTCTCGTTTTATCCTCTGATGTAGGCGGCTTAGGCCGCTTATGCCTGCTTGATTGGTTCATCTGACAGTTGTTTGCATGTTTGATGATCACCGCAAAGCAGAAAACCACACATAGAACATACAAACAAGCAGAAAGGGTAAGCTAGAGTGGAAAAACGTCTTATCGTACAATTGCATACAATTTCATACCCAAAGATACATACACCAACCAATCATGTGATGACTTGCAACCAAAACACTAAGACTCAAGACACGATTATCCGTATACATATAATTAGTTGGATTCACCGGATGCTTGCACTTGTGGTGGCCTCTACTGCTCTACAGAGCCAATTGCCAATGGGTTTCACCCTACCATTCACAAGGTTAGCCTTCAAACATCCAAGGCCATTATCTTGCCAACGACAACGTTATCAAATTTGGCGTCGTTGTCGGGGAACACGGTTAGAATTTTTATCATTTTAGTTCATATTTATTTTGTTTTTTTTTTCTTTTCTTTTCTTTTCTTTTGATTTTATTTTTTGTTTATCACTGTCGCAACCGGAATCGCGACGGGACGACGAACCAAAGAAAAAACGGGTTTAAAAGAGATTTGGAGTCGCCACCATAGTTATTCTGGAAAACTATGGAAAACCATAAAGATAAGACAAGTCTGCGAAAAACTAGATTTTTGGATCCGGGAGTCGGTTACGTGTAGGGAAGGTATTAGCACCCTACAACTTCCGCCCGAAGGCGGTACCTTTAATTAAATATGCAAAGTTGATGTGATTTTCAAAATGTTATTTTTTCCCCCAAAATAATAAGATAAAAATGCTAAAATGAAACAAAAATATTTTTTAATTTTTTAGGCCCGACAAGGATTAACCTTGGTCCTATGTATTCTCATTCAAAATGAGAAATTAGGGTTACGTAGTTCTTTAGGAGAAATGATTTTGGAAAACAATTGAGAAAATGATTTGATTTTTTGGAGGTGAACCTGACAAGGACTGACCTTGCTCCTACGTATCTTACAATGGAGAATCAAGGATCACGTAGTTCTTAAAAAAATAATTTGAAAAATGATTGAGAAAATGATTGGATTTTTTTAAGGTGAAGCTGACAAGGACTAGCCTTGCTCCTACGTATCTCACATGGGAGAATCAAGGATCACGTAGTTCTTGAGGATTGAAAATGTTGATATTTTTATATTTTTGAAATTTATATTTTTTTTGGGGGGTATTTTTGATTTACTTGAAAATATGTGTCACACAACGCGAGCGGTCGGACAGACTTTAAAAGAGAAAGAAAACATTTTTTAAAAGAGTGTCACACGATGCGAACGACCGGACAGACACAATAAATTGGAAGAGAACATTTTTTCATTTTTTAGATTTTTTTCTATTTTTGTAATTTTTATGATTTTTAAATATGTTTGTTTTTTAGAAAAGAAATTAAAAAGTTGAAATTTATTTAAAAAAAAAAGATAAAAATGGAAAACAAAATATGAGGTACATGAGTAATTAGTGGCAAGTGCATAAAGTAAACAAAACAACAGGCCCAACAACAATAGACAAAGATAGGGGTGCATGATTATCACATATGGGGGGCATGAAGTAAACAAGAGGGTGTGTAAAGTGAGACAGGGGTGTAAGAAATAAAAATATGTGGGGTGTGCGCATTAAACATAGAGGTGCGTTGTGTAAACCCAAATAGATCCAAAATACAAACTGAGAGAGGTGCAAAGATTGAAAACAGGGGTGTACGGAGTATAAAGGTTGGCTAGCCCAAAGAAACTCGTGGATGTGTAAAACATTAATGTTGGGGGTGCGCGAGAAAAACCACAGACCTAATTTTTAAAACAAATTAAAAAAAACTTCTTCTTCCACGATCCAGCAGCATCTTCTTCTCGCAACAACACAACCTCCAACCCTTGTCACCGTTCACCTCTGTCTGCTTCACCAGGCCACCATGCCACTGCGCAGCTAGCTCGTCGGCGACACTCATCGACGTCAGAGACGTCAACATCCCTCTCGGCGGCTCAGCCATTCCGTTCTCGCGCACGCATCGAAACCTAAACCCGATAGATCATCGCCTCGTCGCCGGTCCTGCCGTCACCGTCAAGGGAAACGCCGATGCTGCTGGTGTGAACAGGGATGCGTCCTCTCCTCTCAGGCACGACTCGATCGGCCTCCGCTCCAGCGCCCCAAAGCCACCGCCTAGGATATGCGACCTTTACAGTTTAAAGCTCCGACTCGTCGCCGGCGATTTTCTCTCTTCTCTGCTTCGATTTGTGCCGGGTTGTTATGGGGAATATGGGTGTTTTGCTGAATGTTGTATAACAGCGACTCGAGAATGATGAACGATGAAATCTGAGTTGGTAGCAGTGGGCGTATATGTTGTTTTTGGTTTTTATGCAGGTGAGTGATGAAAATGAACGAACAAGATGACAGTTGGGAGTGTGTACTGTTTGCAGGTTGAAAGTGATGGAAGAATGATGAAGAAAGATTGGTCTTGGATGAAGGTATGAATCTGGAGATGAAAGCCAAGCTCATAGCTCATTCGTGTGCGAGAATGTGAACGAGATGATGGTGAAAACAGGTCTAGAAATGTTCACAACTTTGGCTATTTCGTTGGATATGGAAAATGACGAGGACGAGTGCATGATAGATGCTGGTTTTTTATTGAAGTTGTGTTGTGATAGATGAAGTTAGATACTTAAAGCATGTTTCGTTTTCTGGCACTTAACAACGACGCAAGCACAACATACTATGAAACTCGACAAACCCAACAACATACGCACATCATTTCACACAAGTACTTCTACGTTGAGGATGAAAAACACCAAGACAACATATTCATTGAATTATTCAAGATAGAGTTCTTACCTCTTGCAGCCCCTACCAGAGTTGAGTTGGTGGCTTGAAGTCTTTTTTTCTTTTCTCCCCCTTGTGCTAGGAAGTTTTTTTTCAAACGGCTCTAGCCCCTTTTCTTTCATCCTCTGTATTTTTGAAATGGCCAGCCGTTGCCTCCTAACCACCCTACGGTTGTAATCTGCATGCCAATGGTTGATGTTGCAGTTATAAGTTGCCATCTAAATACTTCCTTTTTCATGTCAAGACCCAAAATCAAGGAAAAGTATGCAAGCTGACAATCTTTCTTTGGACGAGAGTGGAAGGGTCAGCAGGAGTGCAGCAGGTGTGGCAACTTCAGCCCGGTTGACTTCAACGTTCATCATTTCATTTTTTTATATTATTATTATTATTTTCTTTTTTTTTCTCTTTTTTTTTAAAAAAAATAAAATAAAACGAAAATAATAATAAAAAAGAAATAGAATAGGATAAGATAAAAATTCAAAATAAGATAAAATAAATCTAAAGTAAAACAAGATAATAATAATAATAATAATAATAATAATAATAATAATAATAATAATAAATAAATGTAAAAATTAAAGTAAGATAAAAAGATTTATTCATACTCAAATCAAGGTTCACCTTTTTTTGTATTTTTTAATTATTTTTAAATTAAAATTTTATTTCTTACCCGAACGAAATTGGGTGTTGACAATCACTAACATTTTTTTTTATCTCAATTTTTTTTAACACTTGTCAAAGACTAGGGCCTCCTGTTACTCTCACCACTTGAGTCAATATGCTGTACGTGAGACCAACTAACTCTTTAGAGTGTCAGAATGCAATCCTTACTTGAATCCTTATTAAATTATATAATGAGGCACCACCACGAAACTCGTGGAATTACGTCTTAAGCACGAGGCACCACCATGAGCTCCCACTAACAAGGGTCATGAGGCACCATCACACAACCATCATGGAATTATGTCATGACCAATGAGGCACCACCATGAGATCTCACCTAGAGATTCATGAAATTACGTCTTGACCAATGAGGCACCACCATGAAACCTTCGTGGAATTACGTCCTGGCCATACCAAAAATCATATCTTACCAACCAAGTATGAAGTTATCATGCATACCAATCTTATTCCAATATATTATCAATCATCCAACCATTTTTCATACGTATATCATGCTAAACTCATCAATTCTAGCTTCGTTGTGTCTTATAAAATACTTATCATGCATCATACTCAACCACTTAAAATAACCAACCAAAAGAAGCATTTGAAACACACTTATCAAGTCACCACAGTCAATCTCGCTCAAGCTAAGGAACTCTCGCTCAGGCAAGGAGAACCCCTCGTTCAAGCTGCCAGATCTTGCTTGGGCGAGATTGCTCACATTGGGCACGTCGAGGTCTTGCTCAAGCTAGCCCCTCTCGCTAAGGCGAGTGGCCTTCGCTTAGACGAGCCCTCGAAACAGAGAGGGGGTGAGTTGTTGTTGTCCTCGCTCAAGCGAGAGCTCCTCGCTTAAGCGAGAGCTTTCGTTTTGAGCGACCAACCTGCTCGCCTGGGCGAGTTCAGCAGAGCTCACTACTCTCTCTCGTGTAAAAAAATCAACACATTTTCACACAACCAACAACATATATCAATCATCTGATACGTAAAATCAACCAAACAAGCACATAAACCTTGAAAACAGAAAAGCCCTAGCTTCCCTTACCTTTTTGGTAGAGCTGAAATTGAGGGGTTTTAGACACGGTAGCAAAGATACCTCAACTCCAAGAACGAACTCAGCAACTGCAAAGCACGAACGTAGGAACAAGATTGAGCCTATAAGAATGGCTCGAAACTGAAACCGAACAATAGGAACAGAAAAGAAGGGAAGAGTGGAGTCTAACTTAGCCAAAGGAAGCGTTCAACGAAGAGGAAAAAAGGGGGAGCTTACTCAAATCCTAGCAAAGCTTCTGTGGAGAGAAAAGGAAAGAGTAAGTGATTGTCTTTTTGCAAGTGAGTGCAGGATGAGAGTGTTTAGCTGCTTTAGGGGGCTTTGCACCGTATGGATCAACCTTAAGCCCATCTGATGAGGATAAGCCCTTAAAAGTTAGGGCAGAAAAGAAAAAAAATAAGCGAGTCTTACAAATAAAACTAAAACTAACAACCTACCAGAAATTTTTTGTACTGATATAGATTCTGCAGAGACACAGTAGTTATGTGAACAACTTTACCTTTGATATTTTTTATTTAAAAACTTACACATATTTAAAAATATTTAATCCTACACCTTTAGGGATTAAAACGTTGAAAATAATAGACATCGGGAATAAAAGGATTAAAATAACATATACAACAATTAGAAGAGATTAAAATAGTATTTATAAAGATTAAAGTGATTAAATAAAAAATAAATAGATATATAATAATCTGAAACAGTTATAAGACAATTTGGTATTGTTAAGTTTATATCCTCCCCGTTAATTTGTATTAGACATATTATTTTTTATTTCAAATTAATTGATGTTTTAGTACTTTAAAAGATCATGTTTTTAGTGAGTGTATAATAAAATATGTAAACTTCTACTTTTGTTTTCATGCTTATATACTTAATGCTTTAAATATAAAATTAAATAAAGTATGGTTGCGCAATTTTTTAAGATGAATTTCAAAGATGTTGTACCGGTATCTAAAGTCTATATTTATCATACATGAAATTCATTGGGTTAAGTTTATATATTTCATTGTAAGACAAACAAGAATAAATGAAATCAATAGATAATCATAGATAAGCCAGATGGAAGCATATGATGAATGACAATATCAGTACCAAAGTGTGCCAACCAGAATTATGGGGACACCAGGTGCATAGTGTTTCAACTCTAGAATCCACTGAAAATGAAACCAACACATTCATTTTATCATCCATTTTTTATAAAATGAAACAGTTGCTTAGTATAAAAAAGATCCATAGATTACCGGCCATACAAAAATCTTGTAATATTATCAAAATAAATGAAAAGTAAAATGCTTTTCTCTTATGACAATAAATGACATAAAACGAACCAAGATGAAAAAAAAAACATGAAATGCTTGTTTATTGTAGAAAACACGGATACAACAATATCAATTTGCTAACCAAACTTCATAATCAAGGACTCATTATAATTTTACAATATGTCGTTTGTTAGCTTATGAAACATGTCCCTTCACTTCTCGAAATACATAGGGCAAGAAAAATGTAACTGAATTTCTTCATTTAGTTAAACTGAACAATCACCCAGACCCAAAGTTAATGTTTGAAATGCGAAAAATAGAAAGGAGAAAGAAACTAACGGTGTAGAAAGTAGAGTTGGTGTAGGAAGTAAGCAAAGAGAAAGAGACACGAAAAGCCTTAGATCTTCACCTGAAGACCGATCACACACCCCCTCCAATTTCTTCTTCTTTTTCTTCTTTTATCTCGATTACAAATCTACAACAACAAAAAAGTAAATGAAAAAAAAAACACAGAAGAAGAGAAAGAACGAGGAGAAGAAGCGAAAACAAAAAAAAGAATAAACCCTAATTGCGAAAAATGTGGAGAAGGAGAAAGCAGGAAATGAAAAAACTGAAAAATTAATCAATACCATGGTACACCGCAACAAAAATTGGAGAAAAAACACCCCAAAAAATTATTCAAATCATAAAACGAAAACAGAAAAAATAACACAATATGTAGACGAATGTGGCGCAGATATTGTTGTCGTTGTCGGAGGCGTAATAGCTTGTCGTCGGATGCACAATGTTGATAGCAAGCCGATGAGGCAGTCACAGTGGCAAAGTCTGTGGTGGTGGGTCACGAAACTGTAATGGATAAGTAGAGAGGTTTTTCTTCATGTTCGCGCACAAGAGGAGATGGAATTGATTCTAATTTTTGGGTTTTTAAATCCACCTTCTACCTCGATTCAATTGGAAATCGATGCATATATATTATTCTGCCTCAAGTGAGTCATAACGAGGCATAAGGCTTTTGTTTTAAATTTAAAAATTTAAAGTAGCGGGAAAGTGTAAAATTTGGAGGGGCATTAAGCTTCGGGTCTTTCAGATCCTAAGTAGAAAGTCCGAGTTAGAAAGTCCAAAATGCACTAGTGTGATACTTATTAGGATGTTGGGATTAAAATTGGCATCTTAACTTCAATATTACCCTATAATAATTTATATATTGTGTTCTTTATCTTAGTGTTCATGGAAGTACGCTTACTTATAGATCAAACCACATGTTTGTGAGAGTGAACCTAAGGGTGTCAAACGTAGGATTTACCACACTAGGTGGAGGAATCCTTGCTTTGAGAACAAGACTCTTTAAACGATCTGATCCCGAATATCCATGTCTGGTATATGCCAATGGTTAGGATACTTGATTGGATGTAGACACTAGACCAGATGTCTCTGCATCTAGTGCTGATGAGGTGCGATGATTAGCCAAATCAACACGAAGTGAAATACAAACCAAGTAACCAACATGTAAAACAAGAACACAATAGATATATAATCAAGTGCAATACAGAGAGAGTTTAGAAGTTACAATTAATCCCGACTATAGAGGACTTAGCCGGTCATGGGGATGAATAGAACGTGGAGTAGCATCCTTCCTTCCATAGCTATATACTACTATAATATAAGGACTAAGCTAATCTAACAATATCTCTCTCTAGAATAGTATACAAAACCAACATGAAAATAACAAGGGTAATGTCCTATATTTATAGAATTTAGGGTGTTGCTCTAGCTTCCAAATCTTAAAGTTTAGCCATGGAGATCTCCTTCTAAAGTGGGTTTCTTCCCAAGCTTCGACATCTATCTTTTGCAAGTCAGCACTAGAGCTTTCCTATTCGTGCTCAACTTCAAATCTGGAGCTTCACATTTCTTTGAAGTTTTGTTTTCTTAGAATGTGGCTTTAGCAGCAAATTCCAGTGTTCAACACCAACTTCATAATTTACTTCATTTTACTTTGATTCCATAAAATATATTAAATTCCATTTTTTATCAATTCTTACTACCTCATTCTGTAATTATGTAAAATTAGGGCAATTCTAATGATTTTTACATTGATTTAGTGCATTATAAGTGTCTAAAAGATATGCAATTTAACTAATACTAGACACTTATAACTACCCTTAAGGATTTATCCGCTATGTATGCGTAGATCTCCTAGGGTACAAGAGGAACATCTCAGATATTACGAGGATCTCATAATCTAGCAAGATAAACTTTTTACAGAGTATCTATAAGCCTAAGATCTCAAATAAAGAGAACATAGGATAATAAAAGAGAGTGAGAGATTGAAAGAAGAGAGGAGAAGAATAAGACACCTATTTATAAAGAGGGGTTGAGATTTGTAACAGCCACCAACGGTCAAAATATTGCTGTAAATACCAAATCAACACGCTAGAACAATAATGGCGGAAACAAAACTATTGCTGCAACTTTCATACGTTTGTAATAACAATTAAAAACATTGTTTTTACAACAATACCCTAGCTATTGCAAAAGGTATGAGATAGAAAAAATGACAGAAAATAATGGGTCTCATATTAGATGTAATGCATCAAAGTTAGTAAACCAAGCTATATGAACCTATCCTAGATTAAGAAGGTTAACACATAGTCTATTGGTATAACAAGTTATATGAACCAAAACACTTAGTGTGTGTTAGCAGATTATCAATCGCAATACACCCTCGCAATTCTTTGTTGGTATCACTTTGTTGTTGTTACTAGGTCATGTGAATGTCCGATGTTCATGAGTGCTCTAGAGGTAATGCCAAAATCTCTTACAAGCGGTCCCACTCAACACTCATATAGGTGATTTCATTAAGTGTATGCTGCAAATCATACACCACCCGTTAGAGATATGAAAATCATTAAAACTTTGTTTCACCTAAAATTCTTACACCAGGAGAATATTAATTACAAAGTTTAACCTCTCATTAATGTAGTCTCTAACACTTTCACACATATAATAGGAATGGACATAATTGATTTAAAAATCAATTTAGTGTTATTAGTACTAACAAGTGACTTGTTTTTACCCATATGAACCTTATTCATGGGATCTCCAATCAAAAAGCTAGCTATTATTGATTGGAAATCACATTATATAGATTTGTTTCATTCCAAGTGAAATGTTAGCTAGAAGTTCATCAACTACTCAACTTCACTACTAGTCATTTCAAGAACAACAAACTCATATTTCATTGTTAACTTAACAAGCATTGTTTGCATGGCTGATCTCTATGTAATCACATTACTCTCAAGTGTGAATACATAATCCGATCCAAAACGCTGATCAAAAGTAGTAAGCTCCCAATTATCTTAGCATAGTGATGTTGATAAAAATAATTCTCCTCTATTTTTCATTAATTAAGAGTTAGCATCATAAGGGATATGAAGTCACAATTTATACTATCATCCTTCCTTATGATTCTAGCTTCTAAAATCGCATTGGTTTCACCCATATCTTTCATTTCAAAGTTAGATCCTAGAAACAATTTAATTCTAGAGATTAAATCAATGCATATATGTCAATCACTAGTATATCATCTACACATATATAATGACACATTTTCTTTAAATATCATTAGGAGAAAACCCATCAAAATAATTTATTTTCCTTTGAAAATGGGATTATATTCACTGAAATGATTTTTTTTTTTAATTTTTCGACACCCCTACAGTCTTAAATACCTGGTTGTGCTCGTCTCATTTATAGGTAGGGAGTATACGACCAACCTTTTAGGGTTTCGTAGTAAGCCCATTTTAAAATATGTTCTACTATATTGTTCAGTTCATAAATTTGTTTCGTGAGCTGTCGTGCTCGACTGTTGGGTGTCAAAGTCCTTGCTAGCTTATTTCCAGGTAAGGGAAGCTAGAATCTTGTGTTTTGAGTTCATTTTGCCTACGTTTGGTTTTGTTTTGCATTCCTGATAGTTATATGATGCCTACTTTGAAATGAATATGCGTTGTATGTTTTTTTTTTTGTATGGGTATCTGATTACGCAGGCATAGAACAATGAGGGAGAACTGTTGTTCTCACCTAAGCGAGCTCGCCTCGCTTAGGCCGCTTAGGTGAGAATAGTAGAGGCTCGCCCAAAGGTTTTGCTCGAGTACTCGCTCAGGCGGGAGACTAAACTTTTAAGCGACGAACCATCTCGCTCAAGCGAGATGGCCTCGCCTAAACGAGAGTCTGCAAAACCTCCAAACCCTCTGTTCGTGGTATTGCCTAAGCGAGATCTTGTAGCTTGAGCGAGAGCACTCCTCTCGCCTAAGCGAGAGCTCCTAACTTGAGCGAGATCTGACGCAAAATTTATTGTTTCCTCACATTCTTGTTATTGATGGTATGATTGACTGGTTTGCTCTAATTAAAGTATGAAGTATGAAAATGTATGAGATCTCTGATATTATGGGCTTGATTCATGAGTTTTTGTATGATTTTGGCATAAGACATGTATGAGATGGTTCGTATTAAAGTGACATGGAATTGGTATGAACGATGCTTTTATATTGGTTGATGGAACATTATATTGGTTGATGGAACATGTTGTTGGTTTGGTTAGGATGTAATTCCATGATAGTTTCGTGGTGGTGCCTCATTGGGTTAGGGCGTAATTCCATGAATCTCTAGGTGAGATCTCATGGTGGTGCCTAAATTGTTTGGGACGTAATTTCATTACCCCTATTAGTGGGAGTTCATGGTGGTGCCCCATCTATATAATTTAGTAAGGATTCAAGGTAAGGTTGCATCTTGAAACTCTAAAGACTCAGTTAGTCTCACATAGAGTGTACTGACTCTAGTGGTGAGAGTAGCAAAAGGCCTAAAACTCATTAAGGGCTAACCTTGTGTGTGGGAGGATGAAACATTGTAACATTTAGCTCGGTAGAGTAGGGAAGTCCACCACAAGTGCAAGCATCCACTGAATCTGACTAATTATATTTATCCGGGTGAGTCGTGTCTGAGTCTTAGTGTATTGTTTGCAAGTCATAACATGCTTGATTGGCTTATGCATCTTGAGTTATAAGTTTGTATGTGATTGTATGATAAATCCTTTTGTTTGTTGTATGTCCTATTTGTGTGGTTTTCTCCTTTTGCGATGATCATCAATTTATTGATGTGAGCAGATGCGAAAAATCCTCTTGGTCAACAGGATAATGGAGACTCCGCTACTTAGCTTGGGTTGGATTCCGCTATCCAAGTTTCTTTTAGGGCTGTAGCCCATGTACTTGTCTGCCCCTTGGGCAATTATTTTGAATATTTTCTATCTTTTACTCTATTTGGTTATAGGCGTAGTGGTGTGCCTCAGTATCTTCTTTTATTTAGCTTGGATAATTGTAAGGAGTAGCGTTTATACTCCCTAACTATGTTTCTTAAATTATTCTGTGTAATATTCCATTTGATTATGCTATTATTTAAATGGGATGTTACATTTATGGTATCAGAGCAATTCGTCCTTAGGATGACCTGAGGTTGTGGGTTTGTCATGCCTCGTGGGTGTAAGTAGTCATGTCTAGTCGAGTTTGTCAGTGAAACCAAAAGTTTTAAGAACAAAAAACGCCATGATAAAGTAATGAGGGTGCACACTCATGACTAGATATAAGGTTGTTTTCCTTTCTTAATTCTAATGGTTTGGGGAAAGAAGGGTGACATATAAAAGGGTTTATTGTCTGTAAGTGATAGAGTGTTGCTTTGTATGATCTAGTTTGTGTTGCTACGCCTCTATGCTTTGTGTCTAGTGTCTACGGAGATAAGGGAATGCAGATTCAATGTCAACTTGGTTTGCTCACCTTTACAAGTGTTGGATGGGTCTATGAGACAACGTCTTGCCTCAAAGATAGGAAGTTGATGTATGATGTATAGAATTGAGCAAGGAAAGCTAAATTTTGGGTTAATAAATTGGAGAAGATGCTAGAAGTTCACAAAATAACGTTTATTCAGAGGAAGCTTTAAGGATAGACTCTCGAAAACAGATACTACAAGTTTTCTAAAAGGAGTTAAATCCAAAGGTTAAGAACGCTGAAAGGTATTAGTGCATGCAAGTGCCACATCGTTTGAGGAAATCAACCTGATTCTACATCTCGACAATGCTGGGGTTTAGAGTTATGCAAATGCATACAGTGTTAGGAGAAGTGTCAATGAATATAGTCATATGGTCACATCTAGTGCTTCTTGAAGTGGTGGAAGAGGGACAATTGGCAAATCCTAGGTTGCAGAAAGTGGATAGATTGCTTAGCAACGAGAAAGATAAGAAAGGAGGAGACCGTGAAGTGTGAAAAGATGGCAAACCTCTAGTGAGAGACTGAGATGGATAAAGGTTTACTGATCAGTCAGGACAGATGATGTTCCTAAGTAAGGGAAAGAACAATTTATAGATAAGAAAGAAGTGGCATAAGGGATTCCTACTAGGATTAATAGTCAGCAGGTAGTGATGTGTCTTTTCAAATTTTTTAGTGGGATGTTTCAAGGAAAATAGTCCCCATGAGCAGGGCATTTGACCTTGGGTATAAATTTGAAGGTTTCACGTACCAGAAGGAGGGGCACACCTTTAAAGGTTATTCTTGTATGGAAGGCAACCCAAATGATGTCGGAGCACAATGATGGAGGGAATTAAAAGAAAAGTTTTGAGTGGTTGACATGGTGTCTACAATGATTGATGCTAAAGTAGTTAGCACAAATAATCCCATCTAGAGATGCGCCTTACAAAGTGATGCTTGGACTAAGAGCCAGATTTCTTGGGATCGTGTACTCCTTGATGTCGCCAGTATGGTAAAAGAGTCATGGTTGTCTTTAAAAAGGGGCTGAGGTTGAGATGATGGTTTTTGCTACAATTGCGACCAAGTGATCAAAGTATTTAAATTCAAACCCAATTTGAATTATTCCCTTTGCAAGGTTGGGACATAGTCTCAAGGGTGAATCGGTTGTTTTCTCAATCTCACTCCGATGAGTTGGGACAACCAACAAGGTGGTGTTCTTAGATTAAAAAGAGATGACTCAATGGTTGCGTATGAAGTATGGATCGAGCTAAATAGTGGGGGCAGAGCTTCACGTGAATCAAACACATATGACGAGGGAAAGTGGATAATAGACGAAGAGGATCTCAATGGTAAAAGAGTTATAGACGTGTTCTGAAATAAGTACTAGAGTTTTGACCTTGGTGTGATAAAGTTCACTTCTGCGTTGGTGCCTAAAGAAGAACTTGTGACAATAGTGCCTAATGGAATGGTTTCTACTATGAGTTTGAAGTAAATACGGAAGTGGAAGAGATGTTCGAGAAGTAGTGGCTTATACTAAGTATAACCATAAGGGTGACTACAAGTTTGGTGAATCTTAGAGGAGAGGTAGTGGTAGAATAGATTGTTCAAGGGAAAACGTTGGATAAGGGAAGATTGGCTTTTCGGGCCTATGGTTGTAAAAAGTGGAAAGATGATGAAGGTAAGGAATTTCAAACATGTTAGCGATATCATCAAGGTTTAGCGGCAAGTTTCCAAGTACGAACAGAGTCTTTAGAATGTGCAGGAAAGGGTATTGACAAAGGTTGGAGTGACTAGTAGGACATGTTTTAGAAAGGGTGGATACAATGTTGAGAAAATGGGACGTTAAGACTATAAAAAGGTGAGTCCAAAGGGTTTTGCAAGTTCCATAGAGGTTTTAGAGGAAGGTTTCTCAGCGATGATTGCTTCATTGTCATGACAGACATGAAAGGAGCATCATTTTGAGTGAACGAATGAGTGACTTGTGTGTTGATCAAAGTAGCGTAGCGGGATGGTGGGAAGAGATACCTATGAAGGGTAAGAGGTGCGTGAAAAGAACTATCTTACTCATGACCTAGAGATTACTACGACAACCAGTTATTCATAAACAGCGAATGCGTCGTTCTTATGAGTACTAAGTATGGATGTTCAACGATCATTTAGAGTTGGAATTATGAAGTTACTTAGAGATAGTTGTGCAAGTGAAGTAGGAGATGGTTTGAGTTATGATTTCAAGTTCGGGTGCCAACTTGGAAGTGAGAAAGCAAGAGTAGATGTTTAGTCAGAGAAGGGAATTCAAGATCCTCGATTGACAAGGTAAGAGTAAGAGTTGGTTGAGAAACGTAAGTGTTTGGGTTGGGAAGAGAATGAGTGAGGAAATTTCTTTAATCTAGTCATCTAACTAGAACTAGTGAGTCTCTCAACAAGGGTGGGGAAAAAGCAATTCAGAAAAATCTTAGTTTGAGAAGCATCTTAGAGATGATAGGTATAAATCACACTAGAAATTTCAACTCAAGGAAAGACATGGTTCTATGGCTTTTGGGAAGGATGGTTACAAGTTAGTAGATCAGAAATGAAGGTGAGATGTCGAAATGAATTTGGTGGTTGTAACAGAGGAAAGTGTAATTTGGAAATGGAATGACTTGGTTGTGGACTCTGTTACCATTGGTTGAAGTCAGTAAAGGAGGCAAGATGTTATGAGTGTCGTTATGCATAAAAGTGGTCAAGAGTGTTGATGGTGAGGCAGTAGGTCAGAACTCAATAGTGATCAAGTTAGTGGAGTGATGTATAAAGGAGTGAACAAGGCGACGAGAAGTGATAATGAACATGCTTTAGTTCGAGACTTAAAGTGATTTGAGACTTTGATAAAAACCTACAAGAGGTAGTAGAGAGCATATGGTGGGTGAGTCAGTATATCAGATACAAGTTAGTTGGGCAAGTATGAAGGAGCATTCCAGTGTTAAGGTTGCAAGTTGGAAGTTAGTTCGAGTGTAGTGACTAAACCAATCTACACCGTTGAACACATATCGCATAGCACAAAGACAAAGTTTCCAGTAGCTATAGGTGTTGGAGTCATCAAATCTGTCATGTCTAGGTGGTGGTTGTCGGAAGGCGTGAGGAAAACGTAGTTTTCTTCCTATCCCATCTGTGAATTTTCGATGACGAAAATTTTTGTTGTTGGGAAGAATGTAAAACTCTCTTTTTATTCTACCTTAATTTTTAAAGGGGTTGCCCCAATCAGTTGGGCCTAAGGTTGGCCTAAAGGGGACCAAGGACCCAAAATTGCCCTAACCCTACACATTCTTCTCACTTTCAGAAAATAGCCGCCTTGCTCCTCTCTTCTCTTCCAAAGTTGTGCTTTGCTAGGGTTTAGCCGTAATCTTGGTCAAGTAGCTCAACTTCATTTTCTTGCTCCATGTAAGTATTTTTCCAGCTCATATTTCTCCTCTCTAGGCATATTTTCGTATTTCCAGCTAGGGTTTCATAGTAAGTCGATTTTAAAATCTGTTCCACTATCTTGTTTAGTTCATAAATATGTTCCGTGAGCTGTCGTGCTCGGTTGTTGGGTGTCGAAGTCCTTGCTAGCTTATTTCTAGGTAAGGGAAGTTAGAGTCTTGTGTTTGGAGTTCATTTTGCCTAAGTTTGGTTCGGTTTTGCATTCTTGGTAGTTATATGATGCCTACTTTGAAATGAATATGTGTTGTATGTTGTTTTTGTATGGGTATCTGATTGTCAAGGCGTAGAACAGTGAGGGATAAATGTTGTTCTCGCCCAAGCGAGCTTGCCTCGCCTAGGCGAGAATAGTAGAGGCTCGCCCAAGGGTTTTGCTCGACCACTCGCTCAGGCGGGAGACTAAACTTTTGAGCGACAAACCATCTCGCTCAGGCGAGATGGCCTCGCCTAAGCGAGAGTCTGCAAAACCTCCAGGCCCTCTATTCGTGGTCTCGCCTAAGCGAGAGCACTCCCTCGCTTGAACGAGACCTGACGCAGATTTTACTATTTCCTCACAAGCTTGTTATTGATGGTATGATTGGTTGGTTTGCTCTAATTAAAGTATGAAGTATGTGAAAATGTATGAGATCTCTAATATTATGGGCTAGATTTATGAGTTTTGGTATGATTTTGGGATGAGACATGTATGAGATGGTTGGTATTAAAGTGACATGGAATTGGTATGAACGATGCTTTTATATTGGTTCATGGAACATGTTATTGGTTTGGTTAGGACGTAATTCCATGATAGTTTCATGGTGGTGCCTCATTGGGTTAGGGCTTAATTCCATGAATCTCTAGGTGAGATCTCATGGCGGTGCCTCAGTTGGTCGGGACGTAATTCCATGACCCTGTCAGTGGGAGTTCATGGTGGTGCCCCATCTATATAATTTAGTAAGGATTCAAGGTAAGGTTGCATCCTGACACTCTAAAGAGTCAGTTAGTCTCACATAGAGCGTACTGACTCTAGTGGTGAGAGTAGCAGGAGGCCTAAAACTCATTAAGGGCTAACATTGTAAGATTTAGCATTCGTTGAATCTGACTAATTATATGTATCCGGATGAGTCGTGTCTGAGTCTTAGTGTATTGTTTGCAAGTCATAACATGCTTGATTGGCTTATGCATCTTGAGTTAGAAGTTTGTATGTGACTCTATGATAAATCGTTTCCTGCTCTAACTTACCCTTTTGTTTGTTGTATGTCCTGTTTGTGTGATTTTTTCTTTTTGCGATGATCATCAATTTATTGATGTGAGCAGATGCGAAAAATCCTCGTGGTCAACATGATAATAGAGACTCTGCTGCTTAGCTTTGGGTTGGATTCCGTAGCCCATGTACTTGTCTACCCCTTGGGCAATTATTTTGAATATTGTCTATCTTCTACTCCATTTGGTTATAGGCGCAGTTGTGTGCCTTAGTATCCCCTTTTATTTATCTGGGATAATTGTAAAAAGTAGCGTTTATACTCTCTGACTATGTTTCCTAAATTATTCTGTGTAATATTCCATTTGATTATGCTATTATTTAAATAGGATGTTACAGAACTCACCTTCACATTTCCATGCACTTTATTTTTTAGCCTTTTGACCCTTTCTTGTTGATTTTACTTCCTTTAGTAACCTTAGACATGCAAAACTATAATTATATATTGTCCTAGAGTTGTGAGGTGGATTAAGCTGTGTTATGTGACATTGTTGGGTTCAAGTGTGGGGGTTTCAATGATAAGTTGATGGCTAAAACATATTGTGAATTACTAAAAAATAGGATAAAAATGAACAAAATGAGAAGATTTTGGTCTTAACTTTTTCTCCACGTTTATATATATATATATATATATATATATATATATATATATATATATATATATATATATATATATATATATATATATATATACTCTTTTGCTTGTTTGTTACGCTGGTTTTTGACAGCTCACTATTTTTGTTACCTTTCTGTTTTATCCTTCTATTACAATTCCTTGTATATATACTCTTGTTGACATCATAATAAAAATATGAGAAGCTTATGTTGATCATATCTGCCTTTTTCACCCCTGTTGTGACTTTTGTGATGGTATCAAAGCCTTTCATTTGAAGGGCTCTACTACGCTCTGCCTTTTTCTTTTGGGTTAAATATGTTTTTGGTCCTTTAACTTTCAATGAATTTTGGAATTAGTCCATTTCGAAACTTTGGACCAATTTAGTCCTCCATCTTTCGAAATACGTGGATTTAATCCTTTTAATCAAATTTTGTTAATTTTGTTTGACACTTGAAGCTTGTTTCATAATAGTATTTGACTTAACATTAAAGCATAAATGTATCAAACAGTATAAACAACTCAAATACAATCCTGAAATGCGTATGAAATATCAAATAAATCTAACAAAATTTTATTA
>Ga0209589_1000808_pt1 | contig 47150 bp, 30 predicted proteins | sample CowpeawhiteBW_FD_187525 | JGI IMG/M metagenome (GOLD analysis project Ga0209589, IMG submission 187525) | Root nodule microbial communities of legume samples collected from California USA - Cow pea white BW (SPAdes) (version 2) | ecosystem: Host-associated > Plants > Roots > Nodule | place: USA...
ATATATATATATGTGTGTGTGTGTGTGTGTGTGTATATCGAATTTCTAGTTATACCATGACTTAAACGTGGAACATTCACATCTAACCTAAGATTGACTTATCAATTACTTTCGATATTAGTGTAGTTTAGTGAACATTTTGTAAACCCAAGTTTAAATCCTGTTGCTTTCATATAAAATAAATCTAAAGAAGGAACGATTCATATCTGTAAACTTTTCTCTCAAAAGAAAGATTATGACTAATACAACTTTTGCTTGATGCAAAAAACAACAAATTTTTCCTTGTCAAAACATTTTCGACACATTCATACACTATTTTTTGTGTAGATTAAGATGAAAATATAAGGGAGTGGGGGGTAAGATAATAAGAAAAAGTCATAAATAACATCACTATATAAATATATATATATATATATATATATATATATATATATATATATAAAAAAAAAAAAAAACTCCATTCGCATGACAAATGTAATAGTTGCTGTGGTTGAAATTCAAGTGGTAAGAAAGAGCTATAGAAAGGAATGGCTGGAGAGGATCCAAATCCTCTTTTCAAGAGCTGGAAAACTCCCCCAAACAGGCTAGTATTGTATAGTTCTTGAGACTATCCTGGAATCATGCAATAAAAAAGATACTCTTCAAATACCAAACTACTCATGATAAAGTCATCTAATAATGATGTGATAATACATGACTAATGAATATATTAAAAAGAGAGCTCCTACATTAAACGTTGATCAAAATTAATTACATCCAAACATCTGCGTTATTAGACACTATTCAACTAGATGTTGATAAAATAGCTTGTCATTTTGTCATGACATGAGGAGATGAACGACTACTCCAAAAAGAAATGTCATTGAATTGAACTGCTAAGGGCTTGTTTCTAAAATAGTCATAATCAGTGATGATGCTATTCATCCTGAAAGAACCAAGAGCTAGCTATAGTCTTGCATAGCCATTGCAGCCATATATGCGGGTGTCTTGAAAATTGATGCAACGTGAGAGGGCAGCTGCGAGGTTTTCCAGATCTTGCCTTGTGTGGACTGCACTTAAAGCCACTCGCAGCCTAAAAATAAACAACATAATCAGTTTTTGAGATTGTAATTAATGTAAACATACCATAGCCATAGTAATATCTCCAAATTAATCTTTGAAATAATGTCATGTCAGGCATTTGAGTCCTTCAGATTTTAAAACTTTGCCAAACACTTCCAATAATTCGTGAAAATTGATACTAGGGTGAAGAAAATGACTAAAGTGAATGACCGTTTGTAAATTTAGGGTATAACCGAAGATTTTCAAAATTTTGGATCACAAATGTGGAGGTTTACTCATAATCATTTAAAAAGATACAAACCTGCACGAATTTGGAGGCACGGTAGGTGGTCTGATTGCAGTTACGTGGAAGCCAGATTGCAATAAATACCTGCTCCAGAAACACTGAAAATGCTTAGTATTACAATGCCTTCATGATCAGCTTGTGAAGCTGAAGAAAAATAACCTGTCAGCTATTACAAAACAAAAAGAATATGATTTTCTCATAATTAATCTTTCCCAAACATGCTGGAAGAAGTTGACTGATACAAGAATATGACTTATGAATAATCTGAGTACATAGAAAGAGTAAAGCTGAAGGGTTTATTAATGGAGAGAAATCTACCGGCTTGCTTGGAGTGCCTTGTCTTCACTGCCTACTACCAGGGATATAATGTGACTTGTAACCGGGATTCCTGTAAGTAAATGGAAGTCTTTCACCCGGTTCCAAATAGCCTCTCTACGCCATGTCTCAAGTTTTGCCACTTTAACCGCAGCTGGAAATTTGCATCATGCTTTTAACAAATAAATAATTTCCTCAAGATATGGAGAGCAATAGCAAACAAAGTGACAATATTTTTTATTTCTAAACAAATAGTCCAAGAAAGGTAGAAGATCAATTTAACATGGGTATATCAAACAATTTCGTTAGTATCGGATAGAAATTACCGAGTCTCGTTTAAATCACCCGTGTTCACAAATATGCACAACTATATTGATTGCTCCATTTGAAGTTGTCCTAATTTAACATTTTATAATAGAATTTAACAATCTATAGCAGAGCATTGTTGTAAGTGCAATATTCAAGAAAAAAACGTAATTAGTAACATGACATTTTTTGGCTTTTAAGAAAATCAGTAAATAAAGTTATTTCTCTAAATTATTAGATGATGTTAGAAGTGAATATGATAGATAAGAATTGGATCACAGGACTACACCGTATAAGGATATAACTTGACAAAAGAAATGCTAGCAATGTAGTCTCTAACTCTAATACACTATTACAAAACCCCTCTTTTATTATTTGTAAAGAAATCATTGAGAATCAGAGTCCATTCCTTATTTAATTAATTTTCACCGAAGATTTTTTAGTTTTCAAACGCTTTCAATGAACAAATAAAGAGCATATTAAAAAAGTTGTCTCACAATATGTGTTGCCAGCACTTATCAACATGATAAATAAGAATGAGGAGAGCAAGTAGTACACACAGAAATAGGAATAACAAAAGCATAAAGTGCAATTCGAGTAAATCAATTTAAGTAGAACAATGGAGCTTACCATGAGCAGCGGCAGCAACAGGAACTGGTGCAGAAGTTGAAAATATAAATGAACGACCCCTCGACTGTATTAACAGTTTCAACTTTTTGCTATAAGAATTCATAGAATAGTAAATGTCGTTGGTAAACTATTTGCAAAACATAATGTTTTGTGCCAATGATGTGCAGAAAATAATTTCAGGAGCAAGTGAACTCAACTAGTTACCTGCATGCTATAAATCCTCCATGGCAACCAGCAGCTTTACTTAGTGTACCAATGCATATGTCCACATCCTTCTCACAGTTGAACTCCTCGGCAACACCGCCACCATTTTTCCCACAAACAAATGTTCCATGAGCCTGGACATACACATATTTTCATTTTAATAATTCATAGTTAAGAATTTGTTTGTAGCAAGTAAAAGCCACTTGTATAACATAAATATTCAATCATGAAAACGACATATATGGCATAGTGGTTGATTGCTTTCTGCAACAAATAATGTAATGTTATCATGCATTGTGATTATTATTGTAAGGTCCCCATAAGTCTTAATCCAAAGATCAAATTCAGAACCATGTACATAATAGCTTGTAATAAATAGTCTTCAAAAAGAAAAAGACATTTTCTGAAACATATCAAGAGGTTTTACATCATCAATGACTAACAAAAAGCCATGTTTCTTGCGAAGGCCAGCAAGCTCAACCATAGGTGCAAAGTCGCCATCCATGCTAAACAAGCTGCAAAAAGTTGGATGAACTATAGTGAATATGGAAAATTATTCGCAGCGTATTGCCAAAGTTCATTCTCATCAGAAATATAAATAAACATTAGAAATAGGATAGAATAGCATCTCAACCAACATCCAAAAGTAATTCTCAGGCCTAGAGATTGAAATTTCCAAATGACCAATTCCGCCTCTCTTTAACAAGGCGGATGTAAGCTATGGAGACGGCTGAAATACTCGAGAAAAACCAAATATGCATTCTTTTATCACAATGACATTAGAATTTTCCAGTAAAGCACTTGAATCATTGCTTCATTACGTCGTTTTTAGGTAGAAATAAATATAGCGTTATGAACTATGTGTATTTGCACTAAGACAGAGAGGGAAGAACAAAGTAATTACCCCATGCTTTACTCGCTCAATTTGAAAGTTACCCTGAAGAATTATTAGGGATCAACCCCAACCGACTACTTAAACAAATTCTTATGAAAATCTAATCTCATAAAATCAAAGAGACCCTCCTAATCAAGGATACTTTCAAAAAAAAAAAATCATCAACATTTATAATTATCAACTTACTGCTGTCAACAACAAGCATATAAAGCAAATTTGGAGAAAATTCAAGTGTGTAAACCATAAACAAACTATTCATTAAATATGCTTTTATAAATTTGCCAACAACAAAGAGTGCATAAGAAGGACAAATTTATTCAGTCAAATCCTCGACATGCAAATGTTGTTTAGGCTGTTTGAGGAAATATATGAATATAACAATGTGGATGTTTAACCTTGAAAATTTTCTATTTTCCAAGTAGTATAATGACTAACCTGTCCGTCACCACAACTTTCTTCCTCATTCTGCAATTAGATCTGTTGAAATCATCAAGGACAATGTCAACACATTGAGTGACTACCAGAAGGGAAAAAAGAGGAGAATATGCAAATTTCAGGAAAGGTAAAACCTACAATAGCATATTGAGGTGGGACATGTCACAATGTTTATATATATAAACATTTACACTTTTTTGTCGCTCAACAAGACGAATGCCATCAATTATTGATGCATGATTTAAAGCATCAGAAAAGACAGCGATCTTTTCATCCTCTGAAGGTATGCTATTCCCAGCTAAGAGAGTACCAATACTTCCTATTGCCGTCATCACAGCCATATTGGCAGCAAACCCTGTGGGACAAAGAAGGCAATCCTATAGCATGGATTTTAAACCAAAACTGAGTCAGCATTTCATATAATCCAGAGCTATTATCATCATTTGGGTCCTTCTTCAATTCATTAGACAATAGGTGGGTCTGAGAGGCCGGAAAATTTGATCATAGCAATCAATTCATTGTTCTTCATTTAGGATAAAAAACAGGGCAGTAACAAAACCAGAACAGTTTAAGTAGTTCTTGCAAGCCAAGCATTACCTCTTTCTTCTTCAAGTCTGCCAGGCTCGACTCAAGTAGTCTATGATAATCGGTATAACCACAAATAAGAGCAGAACCCCTTGGTCCCATACCATGTTCCTGGGCTGCCTGATTCACAAGAAGGAACATGATGGCAACGAATTCAAGCCAACGCTAAGAAAACAGAAGAAACAAAGACTCATAGACCATAACTCAGAAAGAAGACCACTAAAACTCATTCAAAATTCACAAGCACACCTTTGCCACAGCTTCTCCAATAGTCGGATGGGAACTCAGGCCTAGATAATCATTGCCAGAAAACAAAATTAATTTTTTAAACTTCTCATAAGACGCCCCTGATTCGTCATCACCACCACCCGCACTGCAAACAATCTCATCACCTACCCAAGAGAATTTCAGTAGTACTGTTGGCAATCGGAACTGAACACATGCTCAATATACTCGAAAACATCAGTGAAACTGAATTTTGTGCACAAGAGAAAAACTTGGTGAAATCTAAAGTTACTTTAATTGAAGAAATGTTTTTTTTTTTTTTAAATTTCAATGTATAATATGTATTGATGACGTAAAATATAGCGGTCAAACAATTGGAACCATAGTTTACAGGATTTTAAAAATGGTTACCATAAAAGTACACGAATGTTCTGTGATGTAATGATTATGTAAAAACTCTTCATTCTGTAAATGTACACAATATTCACTCTACTTTCTTTCTGTTTCCCGTAAATCACTACATCCTATGTTTCATTTTAATCATAAATATTTGAATTAAAAAATAAAAATATGAATAACGTGACAAATAGCTTAAATAATTATCTTTATTAATTTTTAAGAAATAAATTGAGGGTGTAACTTCAATTCTACCTTCACAAACGAGTGAAACCATATATATAAAAAAAATGCATGAACTTTTAGACAAACTTCATTGTGGTCGTAAGCTTTTAAATCCATGAACTAATTAGCAAATATGAGGATTTGGTCGTTTTTGAACTTCAAGTTTCACAAAGCGAGAACTAGTTCGTTGAGATTAGGAAATGGAAGGATTAAAACCAAGTTTGACAAAAGAGGTTGAGGTGTTAAAAACAAATCTTTTATTCTTTTAGAAAATGGGCGGAGATCGAAGCGTACCAGCACTTGGGGTGTCATGCATCCATCTACTGAATGTGGACTCCGCAATTTCCACTTCAACAGAGGAGCGGTCCCAGTGCTGCATTTCATCGAACACCTGGAATGCTGCGTCACGGAGGCCAAACTGGAGAGAGGAGCTGCGGAGGCAAATGGGTCTGAGAGATCGAAGAACTTTGAGGGAGTGAAGGGTGGTGAGAGCCTCTTCCACCCACGAGTCCCACCATTCACTCGGATTCTCCGCCATTGGTGTAAGAGAGAAAGAAGAGAACTGCGTTTGGTGTTTGGTGTGTCAATGCTGAAATGAGAATTGAGAAATGAGAAAATGTGAGATGAAAAGAATGCAGAAAAGTGTGTGTTGGTTGGTTGGTTCGGTTTGAGGCTGCTGATTCTGATGTGAGCTGAGTCACGTGTGTCCTGTTACGCTGCATCATCATCTCTCTCTTATACCAACTTCCAAATATAACTTTCAACTTTTACTCTTCTTTTTCTTAAATTTCACAAAAGTAACTAAAACGTAGTTTTCATGTTAGAGGATTACACTTTTTACTTTACCTACTCTTTGTACAATAAGAATAATTTAAGGGTTAAATATATTTTTATTCGGAAATTTTAAAATTGGTCTATTTCAAAATTTTAGACTAATTTAGTTTTTCATTTTTTGAAATACATGAATTTAGTCCTTTTAATCAAATTTTGATAGGTTTATTTGATGTTTGGTACACATCTCAGGATTGTATTTGAGTTGTTTATATTTTTGACACATTTTTGCTTTAATGTTACATCAAATATTATTATGAAACGCACTTGAAATGTCAAATAAACTCAACAAAATTTTATTTAAATGACTAAATTCAACCATTTCTAAAGATAAAGGACTAGATTAATCTAAAGTTTCAAAATAGACTAATTTTAAAATTCACTGAGAGTTAAGGGACCAAAAATATATTTAACTCATAATTTAATATAAATAAAGTTATTTTAATAATTAAAAACATAGAAGAAATTTAAATATATAATTTTCATATAAAAACTCAATATTAAACATCAATTTTTTTTTAAATTTTTGTTTCGAATATTGTTTAAGAGTCGAGATCAAATACAATTTAAATATTTTTTATTTCTTCCATCTTTTAAAGTGTTTGTAAAGATAAAATTATAACGAAACTTTATGCTCGAACAATACCTCAATAATGCAGTTGATTTTGTCCAACTTAAGATCGAAAATTTTTTATACTTTTTAATGAGTTCACCTTACAAAAGGTTATCTTATTAAATATTTTCTTTTAGTCTATAACAATATATAAAAATATGCATTCTTTTATATTCACATTTTATTATTCTGATTTTATTCTTATAAATAATTTATCTTTAATTGTCATCCTAAAAAACTTCTTTTATCTTTTAACAGTTATTTTAAAAACTTTTATTTTATACTTATTTTATTTTTCTAATGTTATATTTAATAATTATTTTAAAAATTAATTACATATTTTTTATTAATCTTAATTCAAATTTTTATAAAAATAAAAATAAAATTGAACACACCGTGGATCTGTTTTCGCTTGTATTTTCATTAAATAGTTTAAAAGTTTACGTTTTTTTTTTTTTTTGGTTGCTGGGATCAATTTCTGACCTCTATTTTATGGTAGTCCTCACCAACCACCGTTGAAGGTGTCATGACTAGGTCAAAGGAGACATGTCTTGGAATGGAACACATAGTTTCACAAGTTGCTACACAATTTTATTCAAACTTGAGTACCTTCCACTAAATTAAATTACACCATTTAAGACCAACAACAAATATATCACTTTTAAAATAATTCTATATTAAAATATTTTACTTTAATTAGACAGAAAAAATAATTAATTTTTGAACAAAATGAAAAAGAAAATCATCTTTCATCAGATAACAATGTAACTTAATTTGATTTTGTTAACTATTATAATAATTATGGGACAAAGGAAATATTATTTCCGTAAAAAGATATTTCATTTTCAGTGAAGTTTTCCTCGTCTAATAATGTTTTTTTTTTTTAAATTTTCTCAAATTAATGACTGTGTTACTATATATCTCAGAAATTTATTGTTTTGCAATTCTATATGAATTAAATAAGTGATATAAATAATACTAATATAAAAAATGTGACACTTTTCATATTAATTATTGTTATAAATGATAATTTCTTGAATATGTGTTTTACTACCCATCCATTCACACTTAAAAGACATGCACTCTGAATTTGATGTTATCAATTTCTCAAAAAAAATTCAATCACTTTTAATAACTTATAAAAGGCATGACAAGAATTTTCTCTTCAATTTGTTATATGTTTAACATTTTCCTTCACTTATTTACTTTTGAACAAAGTCCATATTTGTAGGAAGCAAGTAATTTTAAAATCTCGCAAACGCTTTATGCTACAAAAATTTCGTATCCACTGTGGATGAAATTTAATTTTTTTTAATGAATATTTTTAACAAATATTTGGTGAGTCTTTGTATTTAACATTATAAAAAAATATCATATTATCAACAAAATTTTATTGATAAAAATCTGTCAATAAAATAGTTTAAAACTTAGAGTTTTAATTATCGACGAAAATATCTATTAGTAATGAATCATTCGATAAAATTAATTACAATTAAGAATTTGTATTACTGATATTTTTGTCAATAAATTTCATCGAAAAAATGTGTGCACAAGCTTTTACTTTATCTTTAATCAAGTTTTGGTAAAATTTAATACTAATCATTTTTTTAATTTGTTGATAATTAATTTTTTTTTTGAACATCTATCAGTAAATCCATCGGTAGTTGTATTTTTGAAAATTTAGTAAATTCGTTGATAATTGTATTTTTTAAAATTTGTCGATAAAATGGGTATCAACTTTCCAGTCAAATTTAATGAAATAGTTTTTATAAATTAAATGGAGACAAGTTAGAAGAAGAAGCAAAGATGAAAAAAAGAAGGAGAAGAAAGAGGAAGAGAAGGAGGTGGAGGAGGACAATGAGGCAACAACAACAACAACTGTGACGATGGTAGTGACAAAGGAGAAGGAAGATGATAAGGAGAAGGAGTAGGAAGAGGAGAATGAGGAGAAGAGGTGGTGGATGCAAGCAACAACAAAAATAGACACGACAACACTAAAAATGAACACGACAATAATAATGATGACAACACCAACGATAAGAGAGGAGAAGGAAACGGACAAATAGGAATTACATAATTATATTAATAATATAATTACGTAATTCTATTAATAGTATAAGTTATGTTATATGAGATTATTTTATATGTATATTGAGTGAAAATATACTAATAATGTGTGTTTACATGATCAGTATAATTCCATTTTCATATAATTTTTTCACAAATAATTTTGTTATTAACAAAATTCACAGTATGAAACATTTTATTGTTAGTGTGTATACCTTTAACACTTAGATAAGAATAATAATAATAAGTTTCAATCTTTATCGTAACAAAAGAATATAAGCAGAGATTATTTGTTCAAAATTTTTACTTTTACATCTTTTGCATGAATACAACGTGCTTATTAAGAAACAAAGATGAAGAAACTTGTGAAGAAAAAATAAAGATGAAAAATTACTTAAAAGATGACACATAAGGTTATAAGAAAAAAATTATAAAAAATTTAGTAGTCAAAAAATAATTTTTCAAAGAACAATAATAACACAACAAGTAACAAATTGAATTTCTTCGTATGGAACACGAGTAACTGATGTCCTAAGTGAAACATTAATAGTCGTTAATGCCCTCACTTAAGCTACCACTCTGGATTCTTATGCAATAACAACCCTTTATTAATAAAATCGTAACGAAACCTTTTTGTTCTTATGACACTACTATAAATTTTCATATTACATGAAAATTTTCTTGCAAATTTGTTAAAAAAATTTGCAAGAAAATATGTTTTCCTGTTTACAATCTTAATTGACAGGTAATTCTTTCGTAGGTAATTATTTCCTACAAAATTATAAAATTTGTATGTATTTCCTACAAAATTTGTTGTGAAAAGTGTTTTATACAAAATATTTTACAAAAAAATTGACAGCAATTTCCTGTAAACTTTTTTTCATATAAAAATTTGTAAGTATTTCCTGCAAAACAAATTTAAAATAAAATTGACAGAGAATATGAGTTTTTTTTAGTAATGTAAACATTTCTCACAGGCAAATGCATATACAATTAACTACGTTGTTTTTCTCAATGGATTATAACTGTTGTACATAGTCAACATTACACACAGAAAATGACACGTTGATGAAGGTGGGAAGCTACTGAAGGAGACATGTGGAAAGAGGGTTTGATTTTGTTTTACTTTTTGTTAGATAATGACGCAGAAACCTTTGGTGGCGGAATAATAGATGAAAAAAGAAAGGATAAGAAGGGTGGTGGCGGAGAAAAAGAGAGTGAGATAATGAAGTTGAAACAAAAGAGAAGAAAAGAATAATTATATTTGTAAGTTTTTTTTGTCTGTTTTGGCTGAAAAGGAATAACTAAAGGGTGCTTTCTCTCTTGATCAAGTAAAGTGGATTTTGTGTCTTCCTTGAGTTGAAAGGCAAAGGGATTAATTAATCTGAAAGATGTGAATATATAGAAGAAACATGCACTGTGCTGTACTGTGATCACTGTCTGTAAATGGAAACCAGTTTGGGGTTGGTTGCAGGCTCTCACAACAGCAATGAATTCATTATCATACGTCAAGAGGGAGTGGTAAGTTAATTTCTTATACAACATTATATACAACAATATGAAACTTTAGTTATAAAAATAAATAACCAATTTGCTTTATAAGTTTTGTAAGTTAAATAACTTGTTAAGTCACTTTTGAACAGTGAAAATACTGATAAAGCCTTTTCTTTACCACGGTAATATGTTTGCCAATAATTAAGAATGGAGAAAATCCCCACTTGAACTTGTTTGAACAAGTTCTGTGAAGTTAAATTAGACTTAAATTTTATTATCTTAATGTAGTATTTGAGTAATTAAAAGTGTATTTTAATCAAGATTTGAATGTATCGTGTCATTCATTATTGAGTTCTTCTAATTCTCACACTCGATTATCTCAACATGAACATAGGATATTTTTTGTATTGGATATCCTAGTTTGAGTTTGTTAAATTCATCGTGTCATCCCCTATTAGTTTTAGGTCCATCAAATTTCAGTGAAATTTGGAATTAATCCCTCATCGAAACTTTTGACAAATTTAATTCTTCATCTTTAAAAATGTGTGAATTTAGTCCTTTTAATCAAATTCTGTTAAGTTTATTTGAAGTTTCAAACGCGTTTTATGATAATATTTGAGTTAGCATCGAATCAAAGATGGTTCAAACGATATAAACAATTCAAATACTATCATGAAATGCATTTGAAACTTCGGATAAACTTAACAAATCTAGTTAAAAGGACTAAATCTACACATTTCTAAAGATGAAGGACTAAATTGGTCAAAAGTTTCAAAGAGGAACCAATTCCAAATTTCAGTGAAACTTGAGGGACCAAAAACATATTTAACCCTTTTTATTTTACTGAATTGATTTTGCTAAGTTGAGTGAGACTTAAATTTCAATAGTTAATACATTTGTCATCGATATCACTCGGTTATCATTGGAAACACATATCTTATTTCGCTGTGTGAGTTTGAAGAGGTTGAATTGGACTTAAATTTACCTTATGCAGCAAAGAAGGTTGAAAGAGAAAGATGGTAAAAGATGTGAACTATGTGGAGATGATATAGGTGTTAATGGAGATGGTGAGCTTTTTGTGGCATGCAACGAGTGTGGTTTTCCTGTTTGTAAGAGCTGTTATGAGTATGAACGCAGTGAGGGAAACCATGTCTGCCCTCAATGCAAAACAAGATTCAAGCGTCTCAAAGGTATAACTATAATTATTTAGGAAAGATTTAATATATCGATATATCAGTGTATTTTGAAGGTTCCAAAGATTGTTCATTTATGTTGCAGGGTGTGCTAGAGTTGAGGGAGATGAAGAAGAGGATGATGTTGATGACTTGGAGAATGATGAAGATTTTGATGGAGGAAACGAACAAGATTTGAAAACGACCATGTCTCATGAGGTAATGATTAATTCTAATGCTGCTATATAGTTTTGTTTTCAACATATTCTCATAGCCATGTTTCATATGTGATATGAAACAATCAAATTATGTCAAAATCTATTTAATTTGTTTATATTTCCCTACTCTTTTGTTTCATTACACTTCTTTAAGATTTTTCATAATACAAATGAATCCAATTATATAATTATATATATATATATATATATATATATATATATATATATATATTTATTTATATTTAGATGATTTAATAGTTAAATAATAGTTAAATAGAAAGAAAAAAAAAAGTCATGAGGTTAATATCTTACTAATAATTTGATGGGTAACGGATATTTTAATATATATATATATATTTTTTTTTTCTTTTTTTAAACTAATATTAATGTGATGTTTAAGGAATATATTAAGTATACCATAACTAGTTGTAAAATAAAATATAATCATATTTAACAAATTCATACTAGCGTGAAGACTCTAACAAAACTTAAAATGATAGTACGTGTGATTATATTAATAATATAAGATATGCTGTATGAGATTATTTTATATGTATATTGAGTGAAAATATGCTGATAAATGTACGTTTACATTATCGGTATAATTCCATTTTCAGATAATTTTTTCACAAATAATCTTGTTATTAATAAAATTCACCAAATGTTAGTATGAAACATTTTATTGTTAGTTTGTATACCTTAGCTATACTAACACTAAGATAGTACTAAGTTTCAATCTTTATCATAATAAAAAGTATAAGCAGAGATTATTTGTTCTAAATTTTTACTTTGACATCTTTTGCATGAATGCAACGAACAGGATGAAGAAACTTGTGAAGAAAATCATGCTTTGGTTCCATCAAGTTCAACCACATTGAGCAAAGAGATGGTTCCATTGCAAACAAGATCCATGGATCCTTCAAAGGACCTTGCTGCTTATGGCTATGGAAGTGTTGCGTGGAAGGAAAGAATGGAGACATGGAAGCAAAGACAAATCAAACTTGGTAATGTGAGAAAAGAAAATGACAACAAGGAAGATTCAAACAACCTTGTAGATGACGATGACACCGAATTCCTTATGTAAGTGTTCTTCCATATTTCCTTCAGCATTCAAATAAGAGTAAACCATACACACACAAAATGATATTATATATATATTAGAAATCTAAATGTGAGTCTAAGTCTCACATTGGATAAAAATGAGAAAGTGAAACATTATATAAAAATGAAGACTCATAAACTCATCGTTTTAAGGTTTTGAGTTGACAGTGATGTCAATCCCTTATTTGGACTAAAGTCTCATTGGTATTAAGCTTTCTCAATGAATATTCTCGCTCGATAGACCCAACAATATATAAGATTACTTTATGATGAGACTATGTGTTTGTTATGTTGGTCAGAATGGATGAAGGAAGACAACCACTATCAAGAAAGATGACGGTTCCATCAAGTAAAATTAACCCTTACCGAATGGTCATAGTAATGAGGCTAGTTGTTCTTGGATTCTTCTTCCATTACCGAGTTATGAACCCTGTAGAACATGCCTATGCTTTGTGGCTGGTGTCAATAATCTGTGAATTTTGGTTCACCCTTTCATGGATTCTTGACCAATTCCCCAAGTTGCTTCCAGTCATGAGAGAAACTTATCTGGACAGACTTTCCTTGAGGCAAGTAATCTACAAAACGTTTTTCTATATATATAGACATATACACATATACTAGCAAATGTTGTCGTATCCCTTCGTACAAAAATCTATTTTAGTGTCACTCCACATGGAGAGACACCAAAATAGGTTTTTTTTTAAGGGACACATAAGCATCTTCCAAATGATTAATCATTGATGTATAATTTTATGTGATGTTTCATTGCAAGTTCTTTAACAAAATTTAGTGTACTTCTACATGTAGGTATGAAAAGGAAGGGAAAGTTTCTGAACTTTCTCCAATTGATATATTTGTGATCACAGTGGATCCACTAAAAGAGCCTCCTCTTGTGACTGCAAACTCAGTTCTTTCCATTCTAGCCATGGATTACCCTGCTGAAAAGGTGTCATGTTATGTGTCTGATGATGGGGCTGCAATGCTAACATTTGAGGCTTTATCTGAGACTTGTGAATTTGCAAAGAAATGGGTTCCTTTCTGTAAGAAGTTTAGCATTGAGCCAAGAGCTCCTGAATGGTACTTTGGTGAGAAGATAAACTACCTAAATGACAAGGTGCACCCATCATTTGTGAAAGAGAGAAGAGCAATGAAGGTAGAAAAGTCTGCATGACTTGGATACTTTATCCGATGAATCTTCGTGGAATTTGGATTCTCTGCTGGTTTTTTCTGTGTTGTTTCTCTATTGTGCTCTTATAATACACTGATTACTACTAATTTCAACATTTTAAAATATATTAAAAAGATATTTAAAATATCAGTACAGTGTATTTTTAATACCAAACAGAGAACAACACCAAACAAATCAATAGAGAATCTGGACTCATCTCCATGTTATATGGTAAATGATAAGTGGTTATTTTCATTTTATTACAGAGAGAATATGAAGAGTTTAGAGTTCGAATTAACTCTCTAGTTGCAAAGTCTAGGAAGGTCCCAGAAGAAGGGTGGACAATGCAAGATGGAACACCATGGCCTGGAAATAATGTTCGTGATCATCCAGGAATGATACAGGTTAGTAACATAGATATTTAAATTGCAGAAATAAAGAAACCAGAAATTGAGCAATGAAATCACTAATTCTGTTTGATTGAAGATGAGAAACACAGCAGGATAGATATGCATAAGTCATGGAAAGGAAAAATACTCACAAATATCCGTAAGAGGTGTTTGATGAAGAGCAACTCAATGAGAACTTTCATATTGATTTATTAGACACTTGTCCAATATATAGAATACAATATCTCATAATATAAGAAGAAAAATAAAACCTAGTGTATCATCACAATCCAGAATATCTGATAATAATAAAGGGAATAAAATATATGATATTTCTATCGATAGAATTAAAACTAGAAGATATATGATATCTTTATCAAACTCAAACTAAATAACATATCTTATGCATATATGTTCATTTTTTGTTTGATTAACTTTGTGATTGCCAATGCTAATTAATTCTTTCTCAGGTTTTTCTTGCAGAAACTGGGGGATATGACATGGATGGCAAGGAATTGCCACGCTTGGTGTATGTTTCTAGAGAGAAGAGACCAAATTTCAATCACCACAAAAAAGCAGGAGCATTGAATGCATTGGTAAACAACATAAATAATAATAAAGGATAAAAGAACCTTGACAAAAAATTGTTTATATTTTATCATACTGGGGTTTGGTTGGTCATTCTGCATCGGTCTTACACATTTAAGACATTTAACACCATTTTTAACCAGTCTTTCATCTTATATCGTGTTTAACTTTATCTTTTCTACCAGATGTGGGACTTTGACTCACTTGGATTATTTCCAACAAAAAACAACACAATTTTATGCAAATCTGATATATTTATTTCTGCATTGATGATTCCATCAAACAGGCTAGAGTTTCTGCAGTACTTTCCAATGCCCCTTTTGTGTTGAACTTGGACTATGATCATTACATCAACAACAGCAAGGTTGTAAGAGAGGCAATGTGTTTCATGATGGACCCATTAGTAGGAAAAAGAGTCTCCTATGTCCAATTCTCACAGAGATTTGATGGTATTGAACAACATGCAAATCAAACAAATGGATTCTTTGATGTAAGAATGCTCTTAATAAAAAACTGAATTATTTCTTTTAATTAGTGGGATGGTCCCATTTTTATTTAGATGTGTCAGTTTGATATCCGCTTTTAAAAAGATGTTAATTGAGTCCCAACTTTTGAAAAGATGCCTCAATTAGGTCCTTTTCAGCAAAACATTATTAACACCGTTAACGATATTGATATTTAAAATGACTTACAAAATTAAGTATTGATATTCATATTAAAATTTAGTAGTAAAAATCATGAATTAAGTTAACGATTTTAGTAACTTTTGTCTGAAAAGAGCCTAATTAAAACACTTTTTCAAAAGTTAGGACTAGATTGACACATTTTTAAAAATGGGTACCAAACTGACACATCTGAACGAAAGTGGATACCATCCGACTAATTAAACCTTCTTTTAATTTCCCTTGTAAAATAAACTCTTTCTCTTCTCTATTAGATCAACATGAGAGGCTTGGATGGTATACAAGGACCTACATATGTTGGAACAGGATGTGTCTTTAGAAGACAAGCACTTTATGGTTTTGATTCTCCAAGAAAAAAGAAGCCTCCAACCAAGACATGCAATTGTTGGCCAAGGTGGTGTTGTTGTGGATGTTGTTTTATGGGGAAGAAGAAGAAGAAGAAGTTAAAGAAACAGAAGTTTGAGATAATGGAAAACAGACATAGTAAAGTACATTCTGAAGCAGCTGCAGTTGAATTTGAACATGGTAGGGAAGATAAACATTGCACACTTAGTATTTGGCAGCATATTATATTTAATTCTCTTAAGCCTTGTCATGCATATCAATGATTATTCTGAAATGCAAGGAACACTTTACTTTTCAATTGTTCTTTGGAAGAAAATATAAGGCTTATGAAATAGGAACCAAATGAAATGATTCTATAAATCATTGTCTGATATTAACAAGTAAACCTTGAATGTAGGCACAGAAGATGAAAAATTAGCTCATATTTCAAATCCAAAGTTTGCCAAGAAATTTGGACAATCTCCTATCTTTATTGCATCTACTCAACTGTTGGATGGTGAGACACTCAAACATGGAAACCTTGCTTCTCAACTTATAGAAGCAATACATGTCATTAGTTGTGGCTATGAAGAGAAAACAGAATGGGGAAAAGAGGTAACAAAACCATTTCATTATTGTGACCTTCTAAGGTGTTGTGTTTGGACCAACTTCTACATAAGCACTTTTGGTCTAAACCATTTAGGGGATTGACACTACTTTCAACTCAAAACCTTAAAACAATAGATTTATGAATCTTCTTTCTCATATGATGTTTTACTTTCTTATTCATGTCCGATATGAAACTCAAACTCATACCTAGTTCCAAACAATAGTTTTAACTCATGGAGAAGGTAAGGCGACTTTTTCTTCTTATTTTTTCTTTCTGAGTGCTTATAGAAAAGATTGTCTAAACAGTTCAAGAATTTCTTATTCATGTTACAACTTGTAGCCATTCTTTCAATTTCTCAGGTTGGATGGATCTATGGTTCAGTTACAGAAGACATATTAACAGGTTTTAAAATGCATTGCCATGGATGGAGATCTATATATAGTATTCCTCAAAGACCTGGATTTAAAGTATCTTCCCCAAGAAACCTTTCCAATGGTATGCAACAAGTCTTTCAATGGGCTCTTGGATCAATGGAAATATTCATGAGTAAACATTGCCCTCTTTGGTATGGGTATGGAGGAGGACTAAAGTGGTTACAACGCATTTCTTACATAAATGCCATAGTATATCCATGGACATCAATACCTTTGGTGGTGTATTGTACCCTACCTGCTGTGTGTTTGCTCACCGGGAAATTTATCATTCCCGAGGTACAAGTTTACTTCTTAACATGGTATCAAAGTCATGAATTATTGTCTATCCGGATGAAGTTTGTTGTTTGTTGAGTCTATTGAGTCGCTATTTTTGTAAAGTTGAGTTAGATTTAAAGTTCACTTCTTAACACAACCTCTTATATTGCCATAATATTGCAAAATAAAATCTGTGTTAGCTTATTATCAGTATTGTTGTTGGCATTGCAGCTCAGCAACACAGCTGGAATGTGGTTTGTGTCTCTTTTCTTCTGCATTTTCACCACAAGTTTGTTAGAGATGAGATGGAGTGGTGTCACAATTGATGAGTGGTGGAGAAATGAGCAATTTTGGGTGATTGGAGGTGTGTCAGCAAATTTTGTAGCAGTGTTCCTGGGGATGTTTAAGGTGTTGGGAGGTGTAAACACAAACTTCATAGTGACATCAAGGGAAGATGATGAGAAGGAGCATTCTGACATGTTTGCTTTGAATTGGACCATTTTACTGATCATACCAACAACATTGCTGATACTGAACATAATTGCTGTGGTTGCAGGAGTCTCAAATGCAATAAACATTGGATTTGAGGCTTGGGGGCCTTTACTTGGTAAACTCATGTTTTCTTTTTGGGTCATTCTTCATTTGTATCCATTCCTCAAAGGCATGGTAGGTAGGCATAACAGGACTCCTACCATTGTTATTGTTTGGGCAATTCTTCTTGCCACTTTCTTTTCTGTCTTGTGGGTCAAAATTGATCCATTTTTACCCAAGTCAAGTGGACCAGTTCTAGAGGAGTGTGGATTGGATTGCAATTAGCTACAAATTTTGTCAACCAAATGCTACCATGCATGATTCATGGATGATAATTTTTCCACTGCAAAGTAGAAACTGTTTGGCTTTTTGCCACTTTTAAGTTGTATCATTTGTATGTTTTATTCAAATCTTGGACATAATTACTTGAAAGAGTTTTTTGTACACAAGATAAGTGTTCACCTGATTCTTTTGTCTTTCAACAGAAGACAGCATGACTGTAATATTGTACTGTAATTTTATGCTTATGAGACACTTATGCATACCACAATCATAGACCAATTATATATGTGTAGACATTAAATAACTTAATTATTCTTTACTTTCAACGAAATATTACATTCTTTTATAGATATATTGTATTTTGTATCATTTCTAGATCAATAGAAGTATAATTTATTTGTCTTTCTAATAGTTTAAGATTTTTTTATTAACTTATTACTGGACAGAATTTACAAACAATACACACGTAATTGACAAATTAAATTCTATCAACATATATTTTTATCTTCTTATCACATGTTTATGTTCTCCTTGTTTTCTTGTAACGCCTTTGATCCTGTAGTTGTTAATTTTACAATATTTTTAGTCTCAAGGGCAAAGGTAAATCCACGAGAATTATGTAAATATTACAAAAGCAAATTAAATATAAGATGTATTTTCTTTTTCTATTTCACAATTCTCAAAAAATAAATTATTTTTCAAATTATTGTTGGCTACTATTTTATGAGATTTTTAAATAGTTAATATGACGTTAAACGAGTCTTCTAAAAATACTGAAATATATATATTAAATTTAGCATCTGTTTGACTACATAAACACTCTTAAAAATGAACTTTTTTCCTAACTGTAATGCATAAAGTATTTTTGATGTAATTCTAGAAAACATAATATTGATTGCACTATTAGTTTTGAAAATAAGAGACTAATTTATAATAAATTTTCAAGAACATCCATGTAAAGTATAACTGAGAGAATATTATATAATGAATGTGCCGTAATTTGTAATATTGAATAAATATTATCCAGTATTTAATTTGTAATATTCGAAAATGTGGTGGTAGCAGTCCTTAAACATAGTTCAGAAGAGATTGGAATTAGTTATGATGTCTGACAAATATTGGGTGAGTTTAAGATAATTGATATGTATATTATCCCTGTCTCTCTCTGCCAACCCCACAAAATGGAGTGGGGAGTGGAAGGAAAATTACAAGATAATTTTGGAGGTAGCAGCATATTCAAAAATTACAATTCAAACGGAACAATGACAGATAGGAACTTGCCCAGCTTAGGGAACATACCCCACATTTATTTTACTACTGATTAAAGTAGTAGAAGAGAGAGAAAGAGAAAGAAAATGCCTATATATTTTCTGCTATCTTTCTTCAGTACAACAGATTCAATGTGCTGACTCTATATACATAAAATGAAGCCTATGCCTTTTCAAGGGACATAAAATGTAGTGCCTCTACATCCTTCATTCTTCATAATATTCCTTGAGGTGTAAAATAATACCTTAGTAAGTCACATTTGGAGAAGATTATTCACAGTAACCATAACAGAATTTGTTCTTTGCAAGTCCTGCAATATCAAATGCTTTATATTTTAATACACGTTACATCAAGCCATCAATCTACACAATCAAATAAGGACCCAAAATAACAAGTAAAGCCCCTTAAGTGTCATATTCGAAAAATCAAACCTTAAAGAGAAAAATAGATAATACATGCAGTGATATTGTAGAAACAATTTATATTGGCGTCCAAGTACACCCCCATTAACTATGATATTTGAAAAATAAACCCTTGAAACTTTGATTAAATAACTATGCACTTGGTGTAATATTTTGCATTCTTTATATGTAAATTTGTTGACTTTAATAATAACTATTGTAAAAACTCAAGTCTCGTCAACCAGAGACGATATCAAAATACAATATAAAAGTGAGGACAATTTTGACCTTATAAGATAGTTTTGTAGGATTAAATTAAACCTAAACCCTTCGTAAGAAAAACTACCTTAAAAATCATAATAAAATATTTTGGCTTGATTGACAGTATAACACTTACACTAACAAACACTTTATTAAATGTCTATCTACAACTATCGGAGGCTGAAAGAGCAAATAGTAGTGACAATCCAAGATGATGAAAATTTTCAACATCATATTTTTTACTTTACTCTTGACAAGTTGAGAATGAACTCTGATGATAACATGTTTGCTCGTAAAAGCAATCACATCTGTCCATCCAGTGCCATTATTTCATTCACGATGAAAGTTTAAGGGTACACTACCTAGACAATTTCTTTAGTTGCCTGCTATAATAATTGAGTAAATTTCATGGGTATTACTGATAATACTGCTTTGTGAAATTTATCATTTCCAAATGTCATATACTGTGTGGTGATATTGAATAAACACGAAGTGCAGAATCAAGAATAACAGAAAACACTTTAAGTTCACTTCTAAACAGACGGGGCATCTATCTGAGTTGTTACTATAACAGCATATTAAAGTAGACATTATAAACTGCTTTTGTCGGTCATCAACCATCACGCATGCTTATTATTAGATGCTCAGACAAAAGTAGTCTGAACAAACTGAAATAATTATAAATATCATGCTGCAAATAATCCCAAACACACCTGGAATATCATGTCATCTGGAATATGAGGTAGAACCTCCCGAACAGTCTCAGCCATGGCAAGTATATTAGCGACATTATCATTTGGAAGCTGTGAAGCAGTCCTTAAATGTAAACTACCAGTTCGTCCTAGTGATCTTCCATTAGGGGGAGGAATGGTTGAAGCACTTGCAGAAGCCTGAGAGGGATTAATGGGCCAAAGGTTCCAAGAAGAATCTTCAAAGGCAGTCTGAGCATAGGTTTCTCCAACAGATGCAAGATGCCTCATCATCATTTGAACTCTTCCCAATCCAACTGTTCTGATAGCAGTAGACGGACCGGCCCCATCAACACCTTGATTTGGCCAAGAATGCAACCAACCTGAGTCCAGCCCTGCAGCCCTAGATAAGATAAAGTAAAATGAGTAAAAAAAAAATGCATCAATCCATGCAAGATAACAAATCTATATATTTTGACTGCAGCAGATAAAAAAGTATGTCAATAAAAAGTAGAGAAAAAAAAGGCTAATCAACCATTCTTTTCTTGTAATAAATCAAATATGAGAAAGTTAGGTAATATTTCCTTACATCAGTTATTGAGATAATTTAATGTAGAGTCGGTATCCTTTAGTTTAATTCTTGATCATATTTGGTTTCTCTAACAATAGATGGATTTGGTTTCTTAATACAAAAAATTGAAGCTACTATACATTAAAAGAAAAAAGCATCCTTGGGAGAGCTAATACAAGATTTTTAACAATCTGATGCTTGGCTTTCTACGGAATTTGATTTGAAACCCAACTGACAATATATTTCTCTTCCATATCGTTTTCCAAAGGTAAAGTCTGAACAAAAAACTTGTTCCCCTCCCCTACTTCTACAAATATCTTTTAAAGACAAGTAGGCCTATAGCTGAGTTGATTTCTTTCCTTTTCTTATTTGTTTAGGCAGTTGTGCTTGGTAGATTTTATATCACCTCAGTTGTGATTAATAACTTTACAAAATAAAAAATTTAACAGATAAGAAAAAGCCAAATTCAAAAGAGAGACAGAAGGTCATGTAGCATTGAGTATGAAGATTGAACCTCCAAGTAACACCTTCAGGAGTGTTTAGTGTCTGATTTGGAAACAATCCGGTAGGCATGGTATGTCTAGCATTGTTTGGCCGGTCCAGTCCAGCACTAATTTGGCGTGCAAGCTGTTCATCACTAGACATAGTCCCTGTGTCAGAGCTTGCTTCATTTTCAGGCACTCCTTCAAAAAGTGGCTTTCGACAAGTTGGACAAGTATACATCTCAGTCAGGCCTTGATCCAACCTGAAATCAGTAAAGCAACCAATAGCGTCTCACAAAAACTAACCCGAAGAGAAAAAGATAGAGATGTCCATTAAAACAACCATACCAAGATCTCAAACATGCAAGATGGAAGAGATGATTGCAGTGTAGCTTTTTAGCCTTAGCCATTGGTTCCTGTCATAGACAGATCCATAATATTACTCAAGAATACATCTAACAATACCAAGACGAATCAGAAAGACAGAGTTCAGCAAACTGGCATACTCTACAAATAGCACATTCATCATCATACGCTCTTAGCTCCTCGGTTGTTGCATCAGGAAGAGCTGCATGAAGTGTTCCTAGAGCAATCCTTAGTTTGATAAATCCTTTTATGCGATTTATTATTGCACTAAGTAATGCCTGCTCAAAACACCAATAATTACAATTACTTAATAAACAGATGTCAGTTAAATTTCTGTGGACAGTAAAATTCACAAAGAACTAAGAAGGAAGTAACTACACGTATATTTAGAAATAGCACTGCATCTACAAGATGGAAAGCCATGCCATGAAGCCTCCATATATACAAGTAATGGCCAAGTGCCATAAAAAATGTAGCCATGTCTAGGAAAAACCCCAAGTTACGAATAAGAATTCCCTTCCATTCCAACAATGAACCTGCAGTTACATATTAATGCAGACAAACCAAAGAAAATTAGTGACTGTTATTTCAAGCAACAGACTTATATTTCAAAAAGATAAAAAAAAAGTAAAAAATAAATTATTAGAATTGGGAACTCTAACCGATGACAAAACCAGAACAGGAACCAACAAAGTAAAGAGAACATCCAGCGGAAAAATTTGTTCTTCATACCCAGACATATCATTGACTTATTAATGCTTAAAAAACAGACTTTTATCCAAACTACCTGCAGTTAATGTGTCAAGCAGTTTAGGTGATCTGAAATCCCTATTGCAAGCTGAATGATGCAGCCATATGTCAAGTAACTGAAAGCCATGTACCAAAATAGCCTACAATTTACATCACAGAAAAGATTAAACCAGGCATCACTTCCCCACTGGAACCTAAACAGGTGGTAAAAATGTATCTCAGAAGTCTAAATACCTGTAGGGTCTCAAAAGCAATACTGAAAGGCTCAAAGAATAATAGCAGATACATAGAAGACCCATGTGTTCTATATATTGTGAGACAAAGCCTTATCCTACGAGCATAAAAAAGTTGTGTCAGAAGCATGCCAAAGCTATCAAATTACAATAATAACAAAAATTGTTTCACCTGTCATGAAATTAAATATCATCAGATCCAATGTAAACTGCTCATACTATAAATTCAAAAAGGAAAAGCATAACTTCTACACCCTTAGCTCCCCAGAAAACACTTTAGCAACTACAGTTGGTGATTGTCATGACACATTTACAAGCAATGTTTAAAATTATGAACAAAGACAACTTTAAAAGAAAAAACAGTTTCAGAAATGCCAAATGGGTAGAGTATCAACCGAAGCTAGTTCATCAAATGTGGTTAAACAAAGAAAAGTCTATTTAACCACTAGGATTTGGTTATTAATCCCAGATAGATAGCAGCTCAGAGTAGCCAACTCTTAACCATGACTGGGATAGCCGCTATACAGAAAAGTGGATACAAGATATATAATTATAATACACCCAAAATTAAAGTTAGGTTCATAATTAATGATCAAAAGTCTTTTTTAAGTAAGGAATGAAGTTAATTGAAATAAAGAAAGGAATATAATAGAATTTCTAAGAAAAAGGAAAAACAGGGATGCAACAGAAAAAAATGCAGATCTTTAGCACTATTTAATGTGAAGAATACGCTACATGACACAGATAAATACAAGCATTTCACACATATGCCATAGTTAGGTAACAGGAACTAAGAAAGACTCCAGCTCGTTATCACTCTTATGTTCTTTAAATTGCAAAAGAGAGAGTCTAGAATTGTAAGGGGAAAATAAAGTCGGTTCCCAAAAACCAAGAGATAATATAGCATATCTTTTTCAAACAATAGGTTGCCTAAATGTTTTATGTTGAATAACAAACAAGATAAGAAAATAGAAATATAAAATAAAAGCTGGCTGTGTTTGAACTTATATTACAGGATAGATAGATAGATAGATAGATAGATAGATAGATAATAGATCATAGAACAAAAAGGATACCAAGACATAAAAATAATTAAAAGGCAGATAGTTACATAAAAGATAAGAAGACAATGGTAAAAGAGGAAACAGAAAAGAGAAGGCAAGAAGATGGAAAGGGAGCTATTGTGCAGAACAAGGAATGTTAGCCAGAAAAGGGATGGGTCAGGATTAAATTTTGTGAGCTTGGCCAAAATGTGTATCGACTACCAGGGTTTGTACAGAAAATGAAACAGGGAATTGCGGCACAACACTATCCTCCACAATTCGGCTCCAGTTCTGGCTGCTAAGTGTGCAAAAGAAAAATGTGATGCTACGAGTTTCCTTGTAGTGGCCAGCAGTCGCCATGCTCCATGATGGAACAATAGCTGCACTGTTGGCCACTATTGATAAGTGGGTGGCTTAATTATCAAACTGAGCTCCATATTGGCAGATTTTACGTACAGAGCAGGATATGAATCCCATTGGAAGCATCGTGTCCAGGACAAAAGCCATCCCCAAGTAAGGAATAGAAGAATATCAAGTATCATAGTAATGGTAATTGCAATGGCAATAATATGAACAAGAATATTGCTATAGAATTTAGTACCAGAGAACATCAGCCATGAAAACAAATAATAATGCCGAATATACACGAAGATACGTCCAGGGTGTAGCAGACGGAGATGCATTCAGCCGTTCCAAACGATCTCTAGCTAAAGCTTGAAACATCTATGCAATATGTTGAGCATATCAGAACAAGTTACTAAACACTTTCTTTGTTTTTATATATCAAATCTAAAAAGAATTATCTCTATTTGTTCTTTTTAGCGTAATATCTACCTTCAGAGAGCAAAGCACAGTCAGCCAAGTTGACCAAAGACCTGCTTGATAAATTGTTGGTGGCACAATCAGTGGTAGAAATGTTCCCTGTCCATCCATGGTTAGACTTGTCACATTATTATTTGTTCATCCAGAGACTCCACAATTTAGATATATAAGAAACACTGGAAATTAATAATGTGAATTAGGTAATTAAATCTTGCTTATAGACACATCTTAGGAGCAATTTCCAACACCAGACCAGGCATCAACAAAAAGTTCTGTATTCAAGAAAACAGATGAATGGGAGACATGAGAAAAGTGAGGCTCAATCAATGCAGTAGCTCCCATCTATATCAGACACAATATACTCTATTAAAGTATTTAAAAAACATATAATTTGGTAATATACATTGTCAAGAATAATCAGAATAAAGTCACAATGACATGTTTTGATAAACCAGTGAAACAAAAAAGCACTAACCTTGTAAATGACATAATTAACTAGACGCTCAATCAGTTTACGAGTTTCAGAAGCATATAACTCTGAGAAAAACACAGCCTGCAAGTGATAAGAGGGCTCATTAACAGTAATAAGCATGTTAACTGATATACAATATTAACAGGATTCATACTATCATGGACAAAAACCATGAGCAACTTATCCCGCAAGATTGCTTAGAAAGTAAAAAAGAAAGAAAAAGTAGAAAAACAGAACAATGTGTATACTGCTACCCTTCTCTAATGAAGAAAATGGGTCCCAAATCTCTGGCAGTGAACAGATTATTGATAACATGCTAATTTTTTCCAGAAACTATATTAGATTATTCTTGCATCAACTCACTAGTACAAAATAGGAAAAACGCCACAAGAAAATTACACCAATGCACCTGGCCATTTTACTTCAGAGCTACTTATCTCTCCCTCTATCTTAGTTTGTAAGGAGGCCATGTGAGAGTCTTGATATAAAGTTAAGCACGCAGATATAATGAATGATATTATTGTAAACAGCCTCGGCCCAGGCTGAACATACAGGCCACCACAAACCAAAATCATACATTGGCATAATGCATGACTTCTTATTAACCAATACTCAATACAACAAACTCACCTTGATACAAAGATTGAGAAGGACAAATAAATTGATCATGCAATTCAGCAGTAGGCCTATGGTGGTGTACAAGCCCGAGGGCAACTCAATCTCTTGGCTGGCATCGTCCAAGTGAATCAAATTCCAGCCTATTAGTCCATCTGATCTAAGTTTATCCAAAGACAAGTCTGTGCAAAACTGAAGACCCACAAAGCTTAAAAATGTAGAAACCGCCGAAACTGCTATAACCCTCAAAGCCATTTCTAATAATAACTTCAGCCTTTTTGCCCACAAAAATTATCTGAATTTTCATCTGACTGTAATTATTATAGGGAATCCTTTGCCCATCATAAAAATGGTTCAAAATCAAATGGAACCAGAGGGCAAAGTCAATAAATCGGCTTAAAAGGACACCATCATTCTGCTACAGCTTTTACCATGTCAGGTCTCCGGATAAAATAGGATACCCTAAAAGAGAAAGAATTAACAAAGTCATCAGCTAAAGAAAACAAAAAAGAATGCATAATAGAAAACCCTGAACCCAGTGAAGGCAATCCACAACCCATTTCCCGGCTAGGAAATTTACACAGCCAAAAAGAAAAAGATAATATTCAAATTTGCAATTGCAAGCACTAAATGAATTGCAGAGTCAAGGCGAGTGCGAATTTCAAATTTTTCCATGGGAGTTATCAATACCCAAACTTCATAAGCGACTTCCTCCCATTTCAAATTCAACACCAACAAAATAGAACCAAAATTAATAGAATCCCATTTCTCTCCAACACAAAATCCTCCCACCGATCAACCGCAAATCCACTAATCAAGCTTAAAATCCTTGAAAACCCTAGAATCATGGTTCGCAGATGATGGAGAATTTGCAACAAACCCAAATCAATCATAAAATTCAACGGGTAATTGATGGGGAAGTTGATAAAGAAAACAATTTAATTGTATCTGAACACGGATAAATGCAAAATCAAAACTGGAAAAAAGAAGGAATGAAAAAGAAACACGCAAAGAACCTGACTCGATCTAGGAGGATGGAGAGGAAAGGAGCGTTGGGGTTTCTGCAATTACCATTCGCATCGGAATCAAGACAAAGACAGGAGAGAGAAACAGAGAGAGAATTTAGGTAGAAAGAGAAAGAGATAGAAAAAGAAAAAGAAAAAAAAAAGAAAAAAACTATATATATGATATCGTGTCAATAATTTGGGGAAATTTTTAAAATAATTACTCGTTAAAATTAAAGGCAAAATTGTTACAATAAAATATTGATTCAAGTAGTTGAACATTTCTTTCTAAAAGTTATATTATTAAATTCACTTGAATAAAATTGTATAACTCAACTAATATTAGAACAAAAAGAGTTATGAAATGGTGAAATTTGTCCGAAAAGTTTTCACAAACCCAAAAATAAGAAATTAGGTTATATTTATTTAATGATTGGTTCCGAGTTTGTTTTAAATTTTAAAACTTACAAAAATCGTGTTTTAAAATTTAAAAGAAAGATGAAATTTTGAAAGTCAAATAATAAAATTGACTTATTAAAAAAATATTAGTTAATCAAATATAATTTAAAAAAACTCATTTGCTATAAATGACTTGTACAATAATATTTGGTTTAATTGATTACTCATTTGATTTTCATAGTCATGATACTTTCCAATAACTTACATAAATTAAATCTTAAGATAAATAATATTAAGAGGGAAATAAACACATAATATACGTTTTAGTAATCTATAACAATATATAAAGGGTATTTCCCTTTTTGTGTCCAGATTTTAAAATATCAATTTTACCCTTTAAATATAATAATTTATTAAATTTTTAAAAATTGTCCGTTACTTTTACAAGTTTTTATAAAATCGGATGTCTTTGATTCTTCTCTTCTTCTTTATTTATCAATGGTTATTCTTTTTTCTGTTCTTATATATTTCACATTATTTTTAATAAATATAATTTAAATTTATATATTAACTTAATAACATTATAATATTATCACCTACTAATATAATATCACATATATTTAAAAAATGGGTATACACAGACGCGATAGCGCCTGTGTTTACGCTAGTTATCTTTTAAAAAAAATATGTACGAATCCTATCATTAAATTTTTTTATAACCTCTTATTGTCATTTTTTTTATTTCATAATTTTATGTTTAATTAACAGAGGATTTTTTTTAACTACTTTTTAACAATAAATAAAATTTATTTATTAAAATATGTAACTCTGCGGTTATTCTTTTTAACTATGCTCTAACTTATCTACTTAAACTAACTAATACATTTAATTTTTTATTTATAAATATTTTTTTAGACTTATATTTTTATAAACGTATTACTTACACAAATATAAGTGAAAAACATGGATTTAACCTGTGTGTAAACCACTAAGGTCATAATCACATTAAAAGTAGTGTAAAAAAAAACAAGTAGTGAATAAATATAATTTTTAGATCCCTCCATTATCATGAGTCATTTTTCAACACTATCATAACCTTTAACATTGTGTTTAACCCATATTTGAATATAAAATATCTATCCATAAGTCATGACTTTCAATTTGGATTCTTTATTTCTAGTTGGCTATAAGAACATAGTTGAACATATAAACTACCACTTTCTTTTGGCTTGCATATTTTCTTCCATTTTATCCTTCGTACCTTCATTTTTCCTATTTCCATAGAAAATTTGATTGTAATTTACCCACTTTGACTGATGTTTTAAAGAATGAAAAATAATACAATGGGAGAACAATAATTGACTTTATGAGACATACTTTTTCTTCAAAGGTTAAGTTCCTCTCTTTCCATAGGTAATCTTTTCCTAATATTACTTAGAATTGGTTCCCAAAATGTGTACTTCCTTGAATTCCCCATGTTTATATTCTTAGATAAGTAAATGGCATGTTGATAGTGCTACGATTGAGTATGGTTGAAAACCTATCTATAACAAATTTATTTGAACTTGCACCTATCATTTTGTTTTTATCGAAATTAACCTTTGTTGTAAAAGTTGACAAAACACGAACAAAAAAACACTTTCTGAGACATGTATAATCATTGTCCTTAAGGACTTATCCGCAGTGTGTTGCGCAAGCTCCCCAAGATATAATAGGAACTTTTTGGATTTTTCGAGGATCTAAAAACTAGCAAGAAAGTACTCTTGAAAGAGTAATCAACCCAGGATTATATAAGGAAATAATAAAAGGGAGAAGAGAGCTTGAGAAAAAAGAGAAAAGAATGAGAGGTGTTGTGTGTTTAGGAGAGCACCAAAGCTACCTATTTATAGATGTGAATGAGGGATGGAGAAAGGTTGAAACTCATAGTCCACTAACGTTAAAAAATTTTGCATTTGAAATGAAATCCAAACGGAAGCCATCGTTGCACCAAAAATCAACACTGCAGCAACGGAGAAATAAAGTTGGAGGCAACGTTCATATCTTTTGCAATAAACACTTGTTTTATAACAACCTTAAGACCCGATGCTAGTTAAAGAAAACCTTAACATGCTCTTAATAACAAAAATATTTTGGAATTTTGCCTCACGCATAACAAGAGTCGTAACATACTAATTTCTATGTCTTTAGCTCCTACCCTAATCTTGTGTAACATTTTTATCTTACATGCTTGTCGCAACCAAAATCGTGATGGGACGACGAATTTAAAAAGCAAGGTTTGAAAAAAGAGTTTGGAGTTATCACCATAATTTATTTTAGAAAACTACGGAAAAACAAAAAGATAAGACAAGGTGTGCAAAAAATCAAATTTTTGGGTCCGGGAGTGATCCCCTCTTTTTATGACAAAATGTGTATTTATTTATATACACATTGCAATACCAATACCAATGTAATTATAGCCTTAATTGTAATGCACAATACACAATATAAGGAAGGAATGGGTTATGATAGAAGCACATTACGGATATCAAATCACAAAACAAATCAGAGTACAATATTAATATCAGTAATATTGATTCTAACCATTAATAAATCAGAACGCATCATCAATCACCCATGGGTATTGCCCGAACACGTCCCCGTTTTGACGGAGAATCTCCGCATTGACTGGGAATGGGTATGGGTATGGGGAATCCCCGACTTTTTCAATTGGATATAGGGATGGTTATGGGGATGGTTATGGGGATGCCATAATACTCGTCCGCGCTATCTCCATCATCATTTAAATTATTAAAATATTCACAATTAATTAAGTAATCCTATATATATATATATATATAATATTTTATTTATTCTAATTATTTGGTTTGTCATGAAACTCATTCGCATCTTCAATATATTTTTCATCTTATCATAACATTTATGTAATTATGTTAAAATTATGTATGTCAATTAAATTTTTTTTATGTCTCATATTTGAATATTTTTATTATTTTTTAATATTTTTATTTATTGTATATTTTCCTTTCACATGAGTATGTTTAATACTCTCACTCAATTAAGTGTTTAATAGCATAAATCTTTCATTTACTAGGTAATATAAAAAAAATTATTTACTTATTTTTATTAATTTTTGTTTCATTTGAAGAATTCTTTTGCTTCACTAAAACAATTATTTCTCAAACATTGAGTATATATATGTTGATATTTGAAAAGTGTTCTTAGATGTCTAAGGTATTTTTCATCTTATCATACCCTTAATCATACATTTATTTTCCTTTGTGTAATTTTTTTCAATTGTTTCTCAAATTGTTTCTAAGACATACATTTGTTCATTTTTTAATATTTTTATTTGTTGTTTATTTTCATCATGTAGAATACTATTTCAGTATATTTTATCTAATTATTTTTTGTTTTCTAACTCATTGTACATACCGTAATTTTTTACTATAATTGTATAAATAACTTTTATCAAATTGCCATGAATATTTTTTTATCACCATCCAACATGTATTGGAGTTCAAAAGAAACAATATCCATGTTAATTTTTTTTATGTTTATTATTTGTTATTTGCGTCATTTTGATTAAATGATGTATTATCATTTTTATTAGTGTATCAAAAAAGAGATTCATTAGAATTTAAAAAATTGAAGTCAGCAAACATTTAAAATATATTTTAATTTGAATATTTGTTTTCTTTAAATTTTTTTAAAAATATTTTTAAATTTTATCAACTAGGTTTCATTAATGTTTGTAGTTTGCAAATTTAATAAATGTTTTAGTTGTTATGAAATTTTATTTGGTATTCCAATCTAAAATGTAAACAATTCTAATTGATTTCAAAGTATTTGATATTGAAGAAACAACCATCCTCCTAATATTAAATATTTGATAATATTATGTTTCCTTTACTGTAATTTTTTATTATTTTATAAAAATTAATTAAAATTTATATTGAAGTAGTAAGAAAATGGGTACGGGTATGGGTACGAGATTATACCCATTACCCGGTGAGGATGAGAATGAGATAAAATTTTGATACCCGTTGGGTTTGGATATGTGGGTGGGGATGGGGATGAATTTTTTTTACAAAATAGGTATGAGATAGTGAAACCCATCCCCGCCTCACCATGTTGTCATCCCTAACTCTAACTATTTGAAGAGATATTGCTCTCATAATTATCATAATCATATCATTGTTTCCTTTCTTTCCTATGAAATAGAAGTGATAGAGAAGTAAAAAGTGGGGTAAGAATAAAAAATTCGAATAAGAATAAAAATCAAGGTATAAAAGAAAAACACGGATAGAAGATTAGAAATATTAAACAAGGATTGTACTTAATCACAAAAACTTTTTTTTTCTTTATTTATTTTTTTCTATTTTTTTACATTTGTGAAAAACTAACGGCAAGAATCAAATTGAATATCTCTTAACAAAATTAAGACTAAATTGAGAAAAAAAAACTAAAAAAAACAATTTGACACTTTTTAAAGAATAAATAAAAACAAAGTAATTCCTCCTAAATCTTATATATAACAAATTTCGAGTAAATAAAAGTGAAGTGACAAAATCTTTTACACCGCTGGTATACACACTATTTACCCAAATAAAAATGATGAAAAACTGATATGTGAATCTAACACTTCAGAAGTCAAACCAAAGTATAGTTTTTGCGAGACGTTGGGCCATTTCTTCATGCACCTCCATGTATTTATTCCCTGCACCTCTAAATTAGACAATTCCAATTTTATCCTTTTTGAATTGTGCAGGAAGCCAATAACAATTACTAGATTGTCCAATTTCAAAGCTAAATGATTTTCGAATTGTGTAATTGAGAAGTTCAAATGACTTTTATGCGGTCCGGAAATTATTTTTCTTAATTTTTCTTTTTAATTGTATAATTTGAAAGTCATGTTTTACTTTCAGATTATAAAAGTTAAAAGCTATTTAAAAAAAAAAAGTGACGCCCGAATTATGTAATTCAAAAATAAAAAATAAATTTCAAATTATATAATTAAAGAAATTTCAAATTGTTGCATCTAAAAATACTTTTTACACTTTTTACTTTAAAATTAATTATATATGGAATGCAAGAAGAAACTGCCATTATGATCATGACTCTACAAATTTGGAAATAGTGTAAGTTACAGTTCCTTAAATAGTAATTAAAAAGAGTTTAGAATCTATTCAACTAATTTATTTAACCTTTACTATATTATTATTTTTTTCATTACTTATTTTACAAATTGGAAGTCCCACTTTTGATAATTATAAAGTTGAGGTACATTATATAAGTGATACAAATCAAAATGCTTGTATGAGAATTAGTTAAACTTAAAGTTTAATCCATATTTCAATATCAGAATAATGAGTTTAAGTCTATCCTATAATCTTTATTTTATTGTTTTAAATGTATTTTACAAGTGAGATTAAATACTTTCTCTGTTTTATACCAACTTTTTTCTGTATTAATTAATTTCTAAAATGTTCAAATAAACTATAAATTAAAATGGACAATTATAAACTTATTCCGATATTTACAATAAAAAAAATACTTGTTTACAATATAAACATTTGTATGTCACTTTGTAACATTATTATCAATTAGCATCGTCATTGTCATATTCGTATTTTTTAATTTTTAAAAAGTTTAATTTAAAATAAATAATAAATATATACTTAATTTTTAAAATAACTATTAAATGTAAAATTAAAAAAATAAAATATATATAAAAAAATTAAAATAATGACATAAAACAAAAGAAAGTTTTAAAATAACAGTTAAAAATAATTATTTATAAATTAATTAATTTTTAAAATAATTAAAAGTAAAACTAAAATAATAAGATATAGACATAAAAAGGTATCTTTTATATATTGATATAAATATTATGAAAATGATATTTTTAGAACAACCTTTTCGATATAAGATTTTTGGAACAGAGAATTATGATAACACAGGAAATTTAATTTTAAACATGTTTTTCAGAACAAGTTTTTGGGAACATGCCATTACCTACCTATCATCACTCAACAATAATGAAGAAGAAATAAAAAAACAAGTGGTCCAAGATGCATAAAAGGGTATCTGGAAATGACACACGTTTTAATTACTTTTGATTCTTAAATATATCAGAACCATAGATACCTTATCAGAACAATATCTTCTGCATCATTTCAGATAAATTAACATAACTTACTAAATAAAGGGACTTTCTTTCTTTAGAAAAAAAAAATGAAAATCTTAGTGAGTTGAGTTTAGAAGATTTACCAACATTATTAAAATATGTTTCAAGGCTTAAAGATACCATAATATTTTTATAAAAAAATATTCACAAGTGACAAGTGTATGTGATTAGAAATTAATGAGTACTCCATTAACAACTCGATCACGGGTAGAACAAAATCTACAAAAATTCTCGCTAGGATAAGTTTTTCTTAAACAATGACTTTGATACTAAGTTAGAAGTGGAATTTAATCTTAACTCAATCTCACAAAATCAACTTGTAAAATAAGATCTGTACCATTGTTATATATTATGAAATTGTCTTATCTCTAGTTATATGGAACTTCTAACAATCTTATATATGTATACACTAAGCAAGAATATATTAGACTAAAATCATGCTAAACATCTTTGCTCACAAACTATTATTGATTGGTACATGGAGGATCACAATTCTATTGTAACCAAGTACAATTTTTTTTTTCACGGTATGCAAAGGTACGAGAGAGTTTGAACACAATCTTATCTTTGAATACATAAAGAGATTGATTCTAAATTCCAACACACTGAAGTGGAGAGTGGATTAAGTGACTCTTTGAAGAAGGAAAAAATCAAGTAACTTTAGTTTATTTTCATCTATTTTTTATTGGGTTAAATATGTTTTTGATCCCTCAAGTTTAAGTAAATTTTGGAATTAGTCTCTCTTTGAAACTTTATACCAATTTAGTCATTTAATTTTAGAAATATATGAATTTAGTCATTCTTACCAAATTTTATTAAGTTTATTTGACTTTTAAACACGTTTTATGACAATACTTGATTTAATATTGAAGTGAAAATGTGTCAAACAGTATAAACAATTTAAATACTATCATGAAATACACTTGAAATGTCAAATAAACTTAATAAAATTTGGTTAAAAGAACTAAATTCATGTATTTTTAAAGATGAAAAACTAAATTGGTCAAAAGTTTTAAAAATTAATTAATTTCAAATTTCACTAAAACTTGAGGGACAAAAACATATTTAACCCTTTTATTATTTCTTTTTTGAAAATCGAAGTGAGTCATCCAAAATATGAAAATTAACCAAATTACGTAATTTTTTTCTCCAAAAAATCACTGAATCCGCTCTCCTAAAAGTGTAGGATAAAATATATGTTCATTCAAAAGCTGCAGATGCAGGAGGCAAAGGATGAAGAAGAAAAATATCAAGAAGTTCATCAATGGAGGTATACTTATAATCAGGATATAACTCTGAAGCTTCAAGATCATCTTTCCCTAACTCAAAGTTCATGAGGTCACCTTTAACAAACACACTATGGAGAATGGAAACTGGAATATTCTGTGGAGGAGGTAAAGCTGCAACAACATTCAACAAGTTTAAAGCATGAATGAAGAAAAAAAAAGAAACTAATTAAAATGTAAATGAAATCTAATTATAGTGAAAAAAATCTAATTATAAAAATTTAATTTTCAAACACTTTTTTATGTGAAAGATCGAAAACGAATTTTGATTATCTGCTGAATTTTACTGTTCTGTGTTATGTTCATTTGTTGTGTCTTTAAAATATATTGATAATCATTGATTTTGAAATCTGAAAATATATTAAAAAGGTTTTTAAAGTATCGATATAATGTATCTTTAATGCTCAACAAAAAAGGACAATAAAAAAAATCAAGTAAAGAATCTGAACTCCGAATATATCAAACATGAAAATAAAAGAGAACTCGATAGCAAATGAAAAGTTAAATTCAACATACTTGATTATTAACTATGATAGATACTAAATGACTCTAATATCATTTTGAAAAGTAAATTCAAGTTTATATTGAAAGAAATAAGATTAAATATGTTTTTGTCTCCCAAGTTTCAGTAAAATCTGGAATTAGTTATTCTTCAAAACTTTTGATCAATTTAGTCATTCATCTTTAAAAATGCACGAATTTAGTCCTTTTAACCAAATTTTGTTAAATTTATCTAACATTTCAAGCGCATTTCATGATAGTATTTCAATTGTTTATCCCGTTTGACACATTTTTACTTCAATGTTAACTCTAATATTATCATAAAATGTGTTTAAAATGCCAAATAAACTTAATAAAATTGGGTAGGAAGAACTAAATTTACACATTTTTAAAAATGAATGATTAAATTGGTATAAAATTTTGAAAAGAGACTAATTCCAAAATTCATTAAAACCAAAAAAATATTTAACCCAAACAAATATATGAAATCAAACCTAAAGAAGTTCATATTAAGGAAAATAAGTTAAAATAATGTGGTTAATAAAATGTCTTACTCTGTGATAGATTGATAATCTCTTCCTCTGTGACAAAATCTCTGAGAAAAGTCCTTCCAGTTTTTTGCTCCCACAATGATATCAAATCATTTTGTGAAACAATGTTCTTAGAGGGTCGATAAATAACAACACGATTGCATGTTCTTGGATCATTTGCTGCTTTAATGGAGTACATGGCGATATCTTCTTCATAGTTTAGCACAGCTGAAAATTTTTACATGTAATTTTCTTCATCATCATTATGAGTAGAAAAAAAAATGAAATGAAAATTGTCAAATAAGATAAGTAAATAAATAAATAAATAAATAAAATGTGTACCTTTGGCATGGCCATTGCCATAAACAATAGTATGGTTGTTTTTGTCATAAGGACGAAGCAAATAATTAACAAAGTATGCACCAAAGCAATTTGCAGAGATATAGGTATAAGGGATCTTAGATGCTTCAATTTCCCTTCTAATTTTTCTTTTCTTATCAAGGAAAGCTTGAAATGGAGGCAGAGGGTTTACTCTATCTTCTTCCACCCCAAAATCCGATGGAAGAAATCTCTGCAACACCAATTAATATATAAACAAAAAAAAAATCATCAATCATTAGCTAATACAATTATGTGATAATGTTAGCTTAACAAAAATATAATTAGACATAACATGAGTTTAATTTTAATTCAAATTATAACATCAGTTTTAATTTTTAACCTTAAGATAATGAACTTATTAATTTTTCAATTGTTCAATTTTCTTATCTCTATTCAATATGAAATTTGGATGAGAAGAATTCATCGGAAAGACACAATAGTAATGAAATCTGATTCTCAATAAAGAATTTAGGGTTAAATATATTTTTGGTCCTTAACTTTTGGTGGAAATCGAAAATAGTTCCACCTTGAAACTTTAGACTAATCTAGTCCCTCAACTTTGGAAATGCATGTATTTGGTCCTTTTAACTAAATTTTTGTAAGTTTATTTGACGTTTTAAATGTATTTCATGATAGTATTTGAGTTGTTTACATCGTTTACATCGTTTAATTCATTTTCGCTTCAATGTTTACTTAGAAACACGTTTAAAACGTCAAATAAACTTAACAAAATTTGGTTGAAATGACTAAATTCACTCATTTATTAAAGATGAGAAACTAAATTGGTCTAAAATTTCGAAGAGAAACTAATTCCAATTTTTACTAAAAGTTAAGAGATCAAAAACATATTTAACCCAAAAATTTGCACCCATCACATCCAAAATCTTAAAATAATGAGTTTATCGATTAGTTTCTCATTTCTACTCCATAAAACTTAGATTCTCAATACCTTTATATTACCGGCAACTTTGATAGCTTCAATGATTTTGAGTTGTTCCATCACTTGAGGGTATGGTAGTGCGCATATCACAATGTCTACTTTTTTAATCACTTTCAAAATCTGCTCATGTTCAAGTTCTCCCTACTCATGCAACCATACTCATTAGGAAAAAAAAGAAAGTATAAAATCTTCACATGTGGAGATAAAAGTTTTCACCTCTTCTAAGTTTGAATAACTTTTAGTTAAAGTAACTTGATTTGTAAAACTAAACTTTCACCTAAAAGTTGAATACAATAATTTTATTTTCAAGAATAGCAAAACATGTCAAGAAATTTAATTTATTTTTCAAACTGAAATTATATCCCATACACAAGAAAACAAACATATCCACTATTTAGGAAGAAAAAATAGAAAAAAAAGTTAGACAAATTAATTTATATAATTAATTTTAACTTTAATTCAACTATAAAATCAGTTTGTAATACAAGATTCGTATTCAAAGATGATATCATCTTAAAAAAATAAACTTTATGTATAATTCAACCCTATAAAACCAGATCGTGAGATGATATTTGCACCACTATATGAGATATCCAACTATTTTAACTTTTGTAAAGAAACTCGTTGAAAATCTTATATTAGCTACAAATAAAGTCAAATTAATATATATATATATATATATATATATATATATATATATATATATAAATTATTTTTATAAGATTGAATTAGACCGTAAACCTACTTTTTGATAAATATTTTATCTAAAAATCCCATGTAAGAAAAAAAAAAGAAGAAGAAGAAAATAGACTAACTTGGACAAGGGTAACTCCCATGTGGTTGAACTCTTTGCAAAGTTCTATCTTTGAAGAAGAAGTTCTTCCATTAAGAGGACGAGTATACACAAAAGTTGGATGCCCTAAACAAACACTTGCCTTCACCAAGTACTTCCCAATGTAACCACTTCCTCCAAATATAACAATCTTACTCTTCATTTCCTCCATTCTTAACAAATGTTGCAAATAATGTGAATTAATCCACCACCACACACCCTCTTTTATAGCTTCTTTCCAACTTCAAAACCTGCCAAAACACATGCATTTTTTCTTTTTTTTTTTGGTGTAAAGCTTCCAACTTTCAACAAAAATATTATTTATCCCGTACAACCTATGATTGGACAATTTAGAATTTCAATTCATTCATAGAAAGTTATCAAAATTATAATATACGCATAAAACAAGGGGCTTAAAACTTTGAATGCGAATGTTCTGGACCTTGTGGCAGCCATTGGATTGGATTTGGAAGATCCACAAGTGGTGAATAAATAGTTTTTTTTTTAAAGTATATTATTAAAAGTAGGTTTAAAGTCCAATTTAACTCTACAAAACTGGTTTGTAAGATGAAATTTGTATCTCATTTATATATTATAAAATTGTCTTATCTTTAATCAATGTAGAATTTTTAACATATATGATTAGAATTTAACTTTTTATTATTTTGGATAGATGAAAATATTTATTAACTAGTTAAGATTATTTTTTTAAAATAAATCTTGATTCTTTTTGTGAGATTCATTGTTATGTTTTTTAAAAATTTCTTGGTTAAAAGAAAGTGGCTACGGCTCGTTGAGAATGGTGTTGAAATGGTTGAAAAAGTTTTGGTGGCTACCAAAGTTAGTGGTCAAAAAGTTACTCTTCGTAGCCGTCTTAGCTGGATTGGGCTATCTTTTAAAAAGGAAATAAGAAAAAAAAAATAGTAAGTGATATTGTTTAATTTGAAGAAAACAAAGTGTAAAATGAGTAAAAATTTAATAGGTGTAACTTATGTAAAAATAAATAAATTTTAATACATATTTAGAAAAACTGAAAATAGTTTTTAAAATATAAATTTTAAATTAAAATAAAAAATTATTAGCAAATGTTGATAAATAATTTTTTTTTAAAATGTAAGTATATTAAAATAAATTGTTATAAAATATAAATTTTGCATTAATTAATTTTATTTTTATTTATCAGTTTAATATTTTATTTTAATTGTTTAATTTTTTTATGCAGAATAATACATTTTAATTAAATATTAGGTTATGTCAATTATTTTTTCATTATAATATAAAAACATATAGACACACATAAATAATAATAATAATAATAATCTATAATAATATATAAAGAGATATAAAGAGGATTTCTTTGTGTCCACATTTCAAAATTCTAATTTTACCTTTTAAAATATAATTATGTATTAAATTTTTTAAAATTGACTACTATTTTACAAGTTTTTCTAAAAAATCGTCTATCTCTATTTTTTCTTTATCAACAATTATTCTCTAATTTTTTTATATATTTCACTTCATTTTTAATAAATATAATTTTATTTTATATATTAACTTATAAACATTACATTATCATTACCTACTAATATAATATCACGTATATCTAAAAAATGCGTACACAAACACAAATATGCCTATGTGTACACTGGTAATAATAATACTAATAATAATAATAATCGGTTTGAAATATGGTTAATAATGTAAAAAAGGCATAATTAATTATACATACTTCCCTTGCCAAACCCCTCATTTTATTAAAAGACGTTTTTCTTTCTCATTAAAAAAATTATATTATTTCTTTTTGTGGTTTTTTTTGGCGCTTTACTTTAATATCTATCATCTAAATGTAAACACAACAGAGAGTATATTTTTATTTTTGTTATTTTCAATAACTTCTAGAGATAACCTTCATTGAAGCTGTTTACTATCACATATTAGTAGAAATATAAGAATAGGCCGGTTTATAGGTGTATAATAGGTGAAATAGTAAACTTTAATGATTTAATTTCCTTTATATTGTTAAAAATTATTTCTTAATGTTAAAATAAATAAAAATTCGAAAAATAAAAAATATTATAATTTTAAATCACGTTAATAAAAAATTGTTCAACTTTTAAATATGATGATTTGAAAATCTAATAAATTAATATTACTATTAATTTAAAAAAATATTATTATTTTGAAAGATGATAAATATATTCGTGGACTAGTCTAAACTTATTTTGACCAAAAAAAATCAATGAATTAACTTAAAACTAATATAATTGAATTTGGTTAAAACTCTTTTTTTCTCATATACTCCATTTTATGTATTTTTTTTATGCATGAAAAGAAAAAAACATCATTTTCAGATTTCTAACTTATTCGATCTCATACACGAAAGAAGAAAAGTGGATTCACATGGCATGTTTATTGGAAGATTGTGGCGTATAAAGTTGGATAACAAAATAGACATGTTTATGTTATTATGTATTTATATAATTTTCAAAGAAAAAAAAATTAAATGACAAATAATAATTTTATTTATATAATTTATTTTGATTTGTCTCATTTGTTCGTCCTGTTATTTTTTGTTTGGGTGCTCTTGAAAATAAATATAATAGAAGTTTTTCTAATCTATTAGAATTAACAAAATGATATTTCATAATCACACAATTATTTCATATTCAATATTCACCTTTTTAAAGCCATCAAGTCTTGATTATCTGTATTTGAATGTAATTATGATGTTTTTCTTTTACGAGAAAATCAGTAGCGGATTTTTTTGACCAATATTTTGACCAATATTTTGGAGGTGTCAAAATTTTGATTGATTTTCTTTTTATCTATTTTTGTTTTAAAAATATTAAGTTGGTTTTTTTAGTTTCAATTTGGTTTGATTTTTTAAAAGTTGATACAATTTGATTTTTTCGTTAAAATTTTTGAAGCGGAGCAAAACTTTTTTCATTAAAATTAACATGAGAATTATGTCAATTACACCAACAAAACAAACCATCTTTATTCACAACTTCATTTTTTATGAAAAAATATTGACTCAATTCAAGACATTAAAAGAAGGACAAAAATACATCACCTTTTTAAAAAATCGAGACCAAACTAAGACTAGAGAAATTGGAAGACGAACTTAATATTTTTGAACAAAATCAGAAATAAAAAAAGAGTAATTTCAAAATTTTTAAATAAACTAGTAAAAATATTGTATTTACTTCTTTTATACTAATAAAATTATAATTATATTATTATTATAATTATAAAATAAAATAAAAATAATTTTTATAATTTTACTATAATTAATTTTTATTTATAATGATTAAATTTAAAACAATAATTAAATAAAAAATAGTTAAATTAAATAAATAATCATTTAAAAAAATATTAATAAAATAACTATTTTTATTTAAAAAATATTTAAAACGTAAAATTTAAAATTTAAAAAATAAATATGGACAACAAAAGAAAAATAATTTTCCTTTTATATATATATATATACATATATATATATATATATATATATATATATATATATATATATATATATATATATAAGTATATAAAAATTTATTAAAATATCAAATATATTAAAAATATTAACTTTTTAAAAAATATATCAAAAACTATATATTAAATATATAAATGTAAAAAAAAAATGGGGCCATGACCCTAGTCTATCTTAAGGTCCACCCATAGAGACAATGAGATATGATAAGGTGAGAATATCCAATTCTGAAATTATTATTTTTAATTCATTATACAATGTGCATTTTTTTGAAATATACATTTTAGGAGATATTTTTAGAATTAGAAATATCTGTGAGAGTATTCACTTCAAAATATGTTTTTTAAATGTATTTCACGATGTGCACGTTCCAAAATATATCTTGGAATTTTTATGAAAAAATTAATTACATCCTTTATTTTTAATTGGTTCACTTTAATTTTTTAAATGATCTTAGATTGACAATAAAATTATTTTATAATTTACACATCAAAGTATTATATCTATAAAATAAAATTAATTTAAATTTAAATTTTTTAAGTGAAATGATTTAGGTTAAAATACTCCATTGTTCATATTTTTGTTGAAAAATTTCAAATAGATCCTAAGATTTTTTTTTAATCTTAATTAAGTTCATATTTTTAAAAATCTAATAAAATTAGAAAACTAAATTGAATCTACTATAAATTTAATTATTTTTTTTATAAAAATTAGAGTTTAAACTGTATAAAAATATCTTCCATAATACATTCAGAAATGAAGGTGCAGATGTAATTTTTAGATTTTTCTTATAATTTTAACTAAGGGTAATTTTGGATTTATGGATTTTATGGGAGTACAAGAGCAAACAAAGAGAGGTGTAAGGAGAAATAATCAAGAAGACACTGACGAGTTAATAGGCTGGTCCGCCAATATATTTTCTTTAGTTTCTTTAATTTTTCTAGTTTTATCTTAAGTAACGAATATAAGTATTTATCATAAAAATAATAATAACCCTTGAATGTAGAAGTTAATAACTCAAAGTAACAGTACAAAAAATGAAGAAAAAATGTATAAAGTATAAGAAAAAAAAATCTTACATATTAAGTGAGATTGTATTATGGGAATAATATTTATGTGAGGAAATAAGTCTCACATCCATGAGAACTTACTTTTAATGTTATAAAAAAAGTAGAGAGCATTATATAAGAATAAAGATCCTTTATGTGATTGGGCTCAGATCTCATTGGTGTTTTTTCTCCCTAGTGAAACTCCCTCCATAAAACCTAACAATTTATATATATAAATAAAATGTCATACAAAATTTAATACATAATATAACTCATTAAAATTTGTAATATTCAAAATACTAAATGATATTCTTCAGTCTTTTAAAAATCTCAATTGAATAGGAAGAAATTTTATTATTATACTAAAATAATATTGATAGTGTTGATTAAATACGATAATACTTTTCGATGATTGAAAATCTTGATAAATCTAAGAGAAAAATGCATTGTGACCACATTGATAAACCTTTTAAATGATATTAAAAGAAACTAAGTTTAGAGTTTGTGACGACGTTGTTAAGCCTTTGCTTGTTGGAATTATGTTATAATATGATCATTTGAGCATGAACATTAAACACTATACATTTAAAGTCATCTTTTATAATCTTACATTATAGACGTGAGATTATCAATGATAATTATATAATTGTCAATTTGAGTCATTTTGCATGACTTGACTATGACTCATTTAGGATGACTTGACTATGACTCATTTAGGTTAGGGTAAAAAAAATTCAAATAACCAAGACCCTTTTCAAAACTTTATATCAATTTAGTCATTCATCTTTAAAAATACGTGAATTTAGTCCTTTTAACCAAATTTTGTTAAGTTTTTTTGACATTTCAAGCGCATTTCATAATAGTATTTGAATTGTTTATACTGTTTGTCACATTTTCGCTTCAATGTTAACTCAAATATTATCACAAAATACGTTTAAAATGTCAAATAAACTTAACAAAAATTAGTAAGAAGGACTAAATCCACACATTTCTAAAGATGAAGGACTGAATTAGTATAAAGTTTTGAAGAATGACTAATTCCAAAATTCACTTAAACTTGAGTGACCAAAAACATATTTAACCCAATAACCAAAAAATTCTTTATCAAAAAAGTTATAAGATTAAAATATCTATAACAGTCCTATAAGTCAAAGTTCGTCTATAGATTTTTTTAAACGTGAAAAAACATTAATTGTTTCCAATATATCATTGGATATATAAGCAATAATCAATATGAAAGCCAAAACTGACCTTTAATCCAAGTATGCTCGTCTCAGCCTTTATCTTAGATTAGTGTGCTCGACCTTCTGTTCGGACTGATCCTTCACGACATGTTTCATCTAAAAGGTAATCTTATTATTTATTTGATATTTTGTGAATTTTTTTTCTCATATTTCTTTAATACTCATAAATATCATTTTTTTTTAATTTTAAATAAAATGATTTAAAAATAGTCTCTTAAAATATAAACGATAAGAACCTAGAAAATAGTATTTTAGGATTGATAGAATGTTTAAAATAATGAGACTCGATTATTTTAATGTTAAAAGGTTAAAGTATAAATATAAGTTTTATAAACAAGTTTCGTTATTTATAAATGCACAATCTCTCTAAAAACCATTTTCTTTGAGCTCTTTCACTTCTATATAGGATTTCTCATTTCGTGTTCATCTTTTTGAAGCTCGGAGATCACTAAGGTGATCCTTGTGGCAGGCTCTCCACTTTTGTTCGATTAATTTCTCCAATTGAGTAAGTTGATTTTTTACTCATCTTCCTTGGTCAATTGTCCTTGTGCATGCATGTGAGCAACTCTAACTCGCATGTGACTTCTAAGTCTTCTTTGTGAGTTTTTGATGTGCCTTAATCATGTATATGTTGTTCATAGGTTGAGTTAAGCATCTTGATAGTAGGAAGGAAGATTTGACACTTCTTGGATTGTTTGAGTTATCTTACAAGTAAGAAGCTAATTACAATGCTTTTAAGTTAATATTGAATTGGTAAATTGTATGATGGTATTGAAAATTGCCTGTGTTTGATCTGTAGAATGATACATGATTGTGTGAAATTCATGTTTTAAACTTGAAGTTGTTTACATATGAATAATGATTGAATTAGTTTTTCATTTGAGAGCATTTAGCACTGATGTTTGGGGTTAATTTGAGCTTCGTATGTTTTTGGCATATGTGAAGGGTATTGAGCTGCTTATACTAGATTGGGAAGGCAAAATTGTGCATAATCATGTTCCACAAATTTATGCAGCCTCGTTGCTCAAGGGTGAACTCGCTAAATGAATTCAAAGTTAGGGACTTACTGACTTGGGAGTCGTTGGTTGAGTACTTACTCACTCAACAAATCCAAAGTAATAGAGCTTACTAACTTTGTAGTCACTAGTGGAGAATAACTTTGTGTGTGGTAAGGTGAAACTCATTGGTAATAGCTCTGCAAAACAATAGAAGCCATCACAAGTACACAACTTGTCAAGAGCCTATATCAATGCATGTCTCCAGATAATTGAGTCATGTTTAGGTCCTTGCATGAAATAAGATGATTGATTATGTATGATTCAAATAATTGTATTCTTTAATGATTAAACATTTTTGTACATTAGCTTACCCTTTTCTTTGTGCCTTGTTTTGTCTTGTATTTTATTCTTATTTGCAATGATCACCTTATTAGTGTGAGCAGACGAGGAAGTTTTAGATGAACTAATTGGTGTTTAAGACTCTTATGTATCTTTTTATTTTGAAAAACTCTACTTCTCTCTCTCTCTCTCTCTCTCTCTCTCTCTATATATATATATATATATATATATATATATATATATATATATATATATATATATATATATATATATATATATATATATCTTTCGGATGTCTATAATATAGTAGTTTCATGGTAGTATTCTATGTTTTATGATTATTCGATATGAAATGTTTTGTTTAATGATTTTATACTATTAGATAAGATGTTACATAAACTCATATATAAAAAATAGTATAATTCACATAAAATTAAAGGAAAATATATGCTTTGGTCCATGAAGTATTACATAAAATTAAAAATTGTCTCTAGTTGAAACTTGCATATTGTTTGTTCCTTATACTTTTAAAAACATTAATTTTAATACTTATTTTTTCAATGACATTAAACTTTATCCTACGTAATTAATATCATGCCACATGTTACTTAAATTTTTTATAAAATAAAATCCTTATCTCGATCTAATCCGCGTTTTTCATGATTAATTAAAAGAAATAAAAGAAAAAGTTTGGTAAGTCCAACCACAACCTTTCTATTATTTTTATTATATATTATCATTATTATTAATATTATTATTATTACAATTATTATATATTATTATTATATGATATTTTGATTATTAATATAATTATTACATAATAATATTACTATTAAATTATAATAATATTTACTATTATTAATATTATTAATATTATTATTATTATTACATAATATTATTATTAATATTTTTATTTAATAATAATATTACTATTAATACTAATAATAGTAATAATAATTCTAATATTATTAATAATAATATATTATTATATAGTAATAATAATATTATTATGTACTCTATAACAATATATAAAGAGGATTTCTTTTTTGTGTCCACATTTCAAAATACCAATTTTAGTCTTTAAAATATAATTATTTATTAAATTTTTGAAAATTGACCGTTACTTTTACAAATTTTTTTATAAAATCGTTTATGTTTGCTTTTCTTTTTTTCTCTATTTATCAACAACTATTCTCTCATCTTTTCTGATATATTTCACTTTATTTTTAATAAATATAATTTTATTTATATATTAACTTAATAACATTACTTTATCATCACCTACTAATATAATATCACGTATATTTAAAAAATGTGTATCGCGTCTAGGGGTGTCAAAACGGGCCAGCCCGGCCCGTTTTGGCCCGGCCCGTTTTTGGCCCATTTTAAATGGGCCGGGCCGGGCCGGCCCGACAAGGCAAAATGGGTTGTTTTTTTGGGCCCGGCCCGCCATCCTTTTCCTGATATGTTCATTTTGTGGTCCAAAATCAGATTTTAAATCTTTTCATTTCAAATTTAGGGGTGTCAAAACGGGCCATCCTTTTCTTTCATATGTATTTTCATGACATCATTCTTTATTGTATTTCTAGAAACTAAACATGCATCAGGATTGATATAGCTTATCCAAATTCTAAGAGCTTCATACTCAACAAAGTTGAAAGGTAAA